>Ga0210387_10000560_pt1 | contig 26517 bp, 25 predicted proteins | sample IncBWC7OmetaG_FD_160108 | JGI IMG/M metagenome (GOLD analysis project Ga0210387, IMG submission 160108) | Forest soil microbial communities from Barre Woods Harvard Forest LTER site, Petersham, Massachusetts, United States - Inc-BW-C-7-O ...
CTCCTTGAGTCTCGGCCTCGCCATGTCGGCCGGCCCCGCTCGCGCGGGTGACGACGACAGGAGTTTCACGGAAAAAGTCTCCGACGGCTTCTACGGCATGATCCGCGGCACCAACATGGATAACCGAGGCATCGACTACCGCGAGCGTTCGCCGTTGGTGGTGCCTCCGACGCTCGATCTGCCTCCGCCGGCCTCCGCCAGCGCCGACGCACAGATCGCGAACTGGCCCAAGGATCCCGACGAACGCCAGCGCAAGGCTGTGATCGCGGCCAAGAAGAAGAATGCGCCGCCTCCGGCACGCGTTCAGGTCACGGCCGCGGGCGGGCAGGCCCAACCGATCAACATCGCGCCTCCGGTAACGCCCGAGCAGGCGCCCATCCCGGGCACGACACGTCCGGCCTATGCGAACGAGCAAAACGGTACGGCTCGGACGGACCCAATCTACGACAAGCCCGGCGATCTGTTCACCGGCGGGGCCGCGGATTTGGCTGACAGCATTGGCGTCGGCAACCTGTTCGGGGGCAGCACCAAAACCGTGCAGGTTGACCCTGGCACCGAGCCGGCCCGCCAGGCTTTGACCCAGCCGCCGGTTGGGTACCAGACGCCGTCTCCCAACTATGCCTATGGCGAACAAAAGAAGGGCTGGCTGGATGGCACGTCTAATCCAGACAAGAACCCGCTTAGCCAGATGTCCAGCGCATCAAGCGTCGTCCACTAAGGTATTGGTACCTTCTTGATTACCTGACCCGGATCGGCGCCGCACCGAGGTGTGGCGCCGTTTCCCAGACATAAGGATACCCGGTGGAGCTTTGGACATTGGTTTTTAGGGCTTGCCGCCGGGTCGGCAGCGAGCGCCTCGCCCTCCCCGCCGGGCTTCCAGATCGTCCATGATGTCATTGGAGAGATTCCGGGCTTCATTGTTCGCCAGCCTGCTTGCCGGGCTTACACTCTCCTCCACCGTCGCGCTGGCCCAGACCACGGCGCCCCCCTCACCGCCGGCCACATTCACCCTCGGCAACGGCCTTCAGGTCGTGGTGATTCCGGATCATCGCACGCCGGTCGTCACGCAGATGATCTGGTACAAGGTCGGCTCCGCCGACGAAACGCCCGGCAAATCCGGCCTTGCGCATTTTCTTGAACACCTGATGTTCAAAGGCACCGCTAAGCATCCGGCCGGCGAATTTTCCCAAACCGTGCTTCGGATCGGCGGCAACGAGAACGCCTTCACCTCGGCCGACTATACCGGTTATTTCCAGCGCGTGCCGCGCGAGCAACTCGGCAGCATGATGGAGTTCGAAGCCGACCGCATGACGGGCCTCGTGCTCCGGGACGAAAACGTATTGCCCGAGCGCGACGTCGTGCTCGAGGAATTCAACATGCGGGTCGCCAACAACCCTGAAGCGCGGCTGACCGAGCAGATCATGGCCGCGCTCTATCTCAATCACCCCTACGGCCGGCCCGTGATCGGCTGGCATCAGGAAATCGAGAAGCTCGATCGCGAAGATGCGCTCGCCTTCTACAAGCGCTTTTACGCGCCCAATAACGCGATTCTGGTGATTGCCGGCGACGTCGATGCGGACGAGGTGCGTCCGATGGCGGAGCGGACATTTGGCGCCGTTGCCCCACAGCCCGCAATACCGGCCCGGCGCATCCGCCCGCAAGAACCCGAGCCGGCCGCGCCGCGCACGGTGACCTTGTCGGATCCGCGCGTCGAGCAGCCCGGCCTGCGGCGTTATTATCTGGTCCCCTCCGCTGCGACGGCTGCGGCCGGAGAGAGCGCCGCGCTTGACGTGCTGGCGCAATTGATGGGCGGCGGCAGCAATTCCTATCTTTACCGACGGCTGGTGATCGACCGGCCGCTCGCGGTGAACGCCAGCGCCGCCTACCAGGGCACCTCGCTCGACGCGACGCAGTTCGTGATATCGGCCTCGCCACGGTCGGGGGTGACGTTCGCTCAGGTCGAGCAGGTGATCGATGATGTGATCGCGGACATCGAGCAGAACGGAATCCGTTCCGAAGATCTCGAACGCGTCAAAACCCAACTGATCGCCGAGACCGTCTACGCTCAGGACAATCAGGCTACGCTGGCCCGCTGGTACGGCGGAGCGATGACGACCGGGCTCAGCATCGAGGACATCAGAAACTGGCCGGAGCGCATTCGCGCCGTCACCGCTGAACAGGTGCGCAACGTCGTGCAAAAATGGTTCAACAAGAACCGCTCGGTCACCGGCTATCTCATCAAGGATGCAACGCCCAAGCACGCGGAGAAGCGGTCGTGACCTTCCTCAAGATCGGTGCGGCACGCAGGTTGCTTGTGATCGTCGCATGCGTGGCCGTGGCGGCGATGATGCCGACTCCTTCGCACGCCGCCGCCAAAATCCAGCACCTGATTTCGCCCGGAGGCATCGAGGCCTGGTTTGTGCAAGACGCCACCGTTCCGCTCGTGGCCATGGAGTTTGCCATGGACGGCGGAGCCGCGCAGGACCCGGACGGCAAGGCCGGGGTCGGCAACATGGTGGCCGACCTCATCGATGAGGGCTCGGGCGATTTGGACTCCCGGGCGTTTCACGAACATCTCGACCGGCGCGCGATCGAACTGAGCTTCAGCGTCACGCGGGACTATTTCCGCGGCTCCTTGCGCATGCTCAAGGACAACAAGGATGAAGCCTTCGATCTGTTGCGGACGTCGCTGAGCTCGCCGCATTTCGACAGCGCCGACGTCGAACGCATTCGGGCGCAGCTCATCTCTGGCCTGAAGCGCGAGACCTCCAATCCGAATTCGCTCGCCGGCCGCAAATTCCTGGAGATCGCCTATGGCGATCATCCCTACGGCCGGCCGGCCGGCGGCACGCTGGAAAGCGTTCCAAATATCACGATCGCCGACATGAAGAATTATGTCGGCCGCGTATTGACCAGGGAACATCTGAAGATTGCCGTGGTCGGCGATATCGACGCGGCTTCGCTCGGCACGTTGCTGGACCGCACCTTCGGCCGCCTGCCGGCCAAGTCGACGCTTGTGCCGGTGCCCGACATTGCGGCCAGCAAACCGCCACAGCGCGAGTTCATCGCGCTCGATGTGCCGCAAACCGTGGTGACGTTTGGCGGTCCCGGCATCCGGCGCAACGATCCTGATTTCATGGCGGCCTTTGTCGTCAATCACATTCTCGGCGGCGGATCGGGATCGCGGCTCTACCGCGAGGTTCGCGAGAAACGCGGCCTTGCTTATTCGATCTCGGACTCGCTGGTCTGGATGGACCACTCCTCTTTGTTCGTCGGTTCGACCGGCACGCGGGCGGATCGCGCCGGCGAAACCCTGGACGCCCTCACCCGCGAAATCCGCCGCATGGCCGAGGGCGGTCCGACCGAACAGGAACTAGCCGAGGCCAAATCCTACCTCAAGGGCTCGCGGATGCTCTCGCTCGATACATCATCGAAGCTCGCCTCCGCCATGCTGCAATATCAGCTTGATCATCTTTCGATCGACTATATGGAACGGCGTAATGCGCTCGTTGATGCGGTGACGATCGACGAGGCCAAACAGGCTGCGCGCAGGCTGTGGGGCGATGGTCTGTTGACCGTGATTGTCGGCCGTGCGCCGCAGGCCGCCGCCCAGCCGGTGGCCGCCACGCCGTTGAAGGCCAATTGAGCCGCTCCTCCGTCAAGCAAATCGCGCGCAAAACCGTTATTCTGTGGTCAGCTATTCTGTGGTCAGCCCGATTCCATCAAGGAATCGTTTCCTAGTGGAGTGGATTTGACATTCGCTACCCTGTCGCCCGGACTGCGCGACGCGAATGTCAAATCCAAAACTCCACTAATATTTGCAAAAGTGCCAGCCGGACCAGGATACAAATGTTAGAATCGGACCGCTAGTTCGGTGACGCCATGCTGCGGATTGCGCGCGACCTTTCGATCGACGAAAACGATCTCGATATTTCCTTTGTCCGCGCCTCCGGACCCGGGGGACAGAACGTCAACAAACTCTCAACCGCGGTGCAATTGCGGTTCGACGCGCGCCGGCTCACCCTGCCGGACGATGCCGCGGCGCGGCTGGAACGGCTCGCCGGTCAGCGCATGACCAAGGACGGCGTGATCGTCATCCACGCCCAGCGCTTCCGTACCCAGGAGCGCAACCGGAGCGATGCGATCGAACGTCTGGTCGGGCTGTTGCGCGAAGCCATGATCCGCCCCGTTCCGCGGCGCGCGACCCGGCCGACGCTCGCCTCGAAGAAGCGCCGGCTCGATGGCAAAAAACGCCGCAGCGACGTCAAGGCAAGGCGCGGATCCGGCGGCTTCGACGACTAAAGCGCGATGAGATTTGGATGAATCGTCGTCGCGCTTTAATTCTTTGATTGAGCATGATCTTTTCGGAAAACCGCTACGCACTTTTCCGGATCATGCTCTAAAGCAAGCGGGGGACTTCTCTGGTTGCACCCTCCCACGGCTACGCAAAAGCCCTTAGATTGAGCGATATCCAACGAGTAGCCTTAAATGCCCGTCCGACAATTGCCCGAACAGGTCGTCAACCGCATCGCCGCGGGCGAGGTGGTGGAGCGTCCGGCGAGCGTGGTCAAGGAACTGGTCGAGAATGCCATCGATGCCGGCGCGAGCCGGATCGATGTCTTCACCGATGGCGGTGGCCGGCGAAAAATCGCCATCACCGACGATGGCGGCGGCATGACGCGTGCCGACCTCGCTCTGGCGGTCGAACGTCACGCCACCTCCAAACTCGACGATGAAGACCTGCTGCGCATCCGCACGCTCGGATTTCGCGGCGAGGCGCTGCCCTCGATCGGCGCTGTGGCCAAGCTCAACATCGCCACCCGCCACGCGAGCGAGCCGCACGCCTGGACGCTGTCGGTCGAAGGTGGCGCGAAGTCGGCGATCGCGCCGGCCGCGTTGTCGCAAGGTACGCGTGTCGAAGTCAGCGATCTCTTTTACGCGACGCCGGCGCGGCTGAAATTTCTCAAGACCGATCGCACCGAGGCCGAGGCAATCCGCGAGGTGGTGCGGCGTCTCGCCATGGCGCGGCCGGACGTTGCCTTTACGCTCGCGGGCGAGGAACGCAGCCCCGTCACGTGGGCCGCCGCCTTGCCCGGCGCCCCCGGCCAGCTGACGCGGCTTGGTGATATTCTGGGCGCGGATTTCCGCGCCAGTGCGATCGACGTCCGCGCCGAGCGCGAAGGCGTCATGGTCGAAGGATTTGCCGCCAGCCCTTCGCTGACGCGGGCCAATGCGCTCGGGCAATATCTCTTCGTCAACGGCAGACCGGTGCGCGACAAGCTGATCCTGGGCGCGGTGCGCGCGGCTTACTCGGACTATCTGCCGCGCGACCGCCATCCCGTGGTGGCGCTGTTCGTGACCTTGGACGCCAGGGAGGTCGACGCCAACGTTCATCCGGCCAAGACCGAAGTGCGCTTCCGTAACGCCGGACTTGTGCGCGCCTTGATCGTGCATGCGCTGAAGGGAGGTCTCGCGCGCGAGGGCAGGCGCACGGCGGCGAACAGCGGCAGTGCCGCGATCGACGCGCTTCGCCCCGCCTTTGCGCCAAGACAACCGAATGGAGAGCAGCCGAATTGGGGACAAGCAAATTGGGACTGGCGACGTTCGCCGGCCTTTCCGGCCGGATCGTCGCCAGCTTTTCAAGCCGCCGCAGCCACCGCCTTTGCCGAGCCGGGCCAAGCGGCCTTCGATGTCGGCGCGCCGACGGCAGACGTTCGCCTCGAGGCACAGCCACCCGCCGACCTGCTCGACCGGCCACTTGGCGCGGCGCGAACGCAGATTCACGAGACCTATATCGTCTCGCAAACCCGCGACGGTCTTATTGTCGTTGACCAGCACGCCGCGCATGAGCGCATCGTCTACGAAAGGCTGAAGGCTTCGCTGGCCAAAAACGGCGTGCAGCGGCAGATCCTGTTGATCCCGGAGATCGTCGAAATGGACGAGGCCACGGTCGAGCAACTCCTGGCGCGTGGCGAGGAACTGGCCTCCTTCGGGCTCGCGATCGAATCCTTCGGCCTCGGCGCGGTCGCGGTGCGCGAGACGCCGTCGCTGCTCGGCAAGACCAATGCCGGCGGTCTGTTGCGCGACCTCGCCGAACATATGGCGGAATGGGACGAAGCGTTACCGCTGGAACGGCGGCTGATGCATGTCGCCGCCACCATGGCCTGCCATGGCTCGGTGCGCGCCGGACGCCGCCTCAAGCCAGAAGAGATGAACGCGTTGCTCCGCGAGATGGAAGACACACCCAACTCAGGCCAGTGCAATCACGGCCGCCCGACCTATGTGGAACTGAAGCTAGCCGACATCGAGAAGCTGTTCGGGCGGCGCTGACATCGCTTCGCACACCGTCGTCCCGGCCAAGCGGAGCGCGAGCCGGGACCCATAACCACAGACAGCTCTTTCAGAGCATACTGGAACGACAAGCTGGCCTAACAACTGTTGTCTGTGGTTATGGGTCCCCGCCTTCGCGGGGACGACACTGGAGCTAGGGATTTCCAACGCGCAAAAACACGAATTCGGTATCGTCATAGGCGCGTCGTTCCAGTTCCGCAAAACCCTCGGGCGCGGCCAACGCCGCGGCTTTCGCTTCTTCGACGACCAGCAACGCGCCTGGCGTCAGCCAGCCGCCGTCGCGCAGCGAGGCCAGCGCCTTGTCAGCCAAGTCCTTGGCGTAGGGCGGATCGAGGAACACCAGCGAGAACGGCTCCATGGGATGCGCCGGACCGAGGTTGGTGGCGTCACGGCGATAGACCTTCGTGACACCGCCAAGACCGAGCGCTTCGACATTGTCGCGCATCAGCGCACGTGCTTCTGCGCCGTTGTCGACGAAGAGCGCGAATTTGGCGCCGCGCGAGACCGCCTCGATGCCGAGCGCGCCGGTGCCGGCGAACAGGTCCAGCACCCGCGCGTCCTGGATCGGATCGTCATAGGCATGGATCAGGATGTTGAACAGCGACTCGCGCAGGCGATCCGCTGTCGGTCGGATGTCACGCGTTGACGGAGACGCGAGATTGCGGCCCTTTAGTCTGCCTCCGACGACGCGCATCGCTTACTCATCCAGCGGCTTCAGATCGCGCTTGCCGTGATAGCCTCGTTTCGGTCGGCGCGGTGGACCGTAGCCATTGGCCTCTTCCTCGTTACGCGCACGCGCCTCATCGCTGCCGGTGCGCCGCACCAGCACGCGACGGCCCTTGCTGTCGGCGATCAGCGCGCTCTTGCCGGCCGGCTTAAACGGCTTCTTGCCGCGCGGCGCGTCGACCGCCTCGTCTTCGGATTTCGCGGCCGCATCGCCCGGCATCGGCCGGTTGAAATCGGCGCCGGCAAGGGTTGCGATCTTTTCGCCGAGTTGCTCGCGAAGCACCCGGGTCTTGACTTCCTCGACCGTGCCTTCGGCAAGCTCCGCCAACTGGAACGGACCATAGGACACGCGGATCAGCCGGTTCACTTCGAGGCCGAGATGCGCCATCACGTTGCGCACTTCGCGGTTCTTGCCTTCGCGGATCGCAAACACCAGCCAGACATTGGCGCCCTGGTCGCGCTCCAATGTCGCATCGATCGAACCATATTTGACACCGTCGACCTCGACGCCTTTTCTGAGCTCATCGAGCTGGCCTTGCGTGACTTCGCCATGGGCGCGAACCCGATAACGCCGCAGCCAACCGGTCTCCGGCAATTCGAGCGCGCGCGCCAATCCGCCATCATTGGTGAGCAGCAATAGACCTTCGGTGTTGAAGTCGAGCCGGCCAACGCTGATCAGCCGCGGCAGACCTTCCGGCAGATTGTCGAACACCGTCGGCCGCCCTTCCGGGTCGGCGTGCGTCGTCATCAGCCCGCGCGGCTTGTGATACAAAAACAGCCGCGTGCGCTCGCGCGGCGGCAACGGCTTGCCGTCCACGGTAACCGCATCGTTTTCGGTAACGTCCAGCGCCGGCGAATTGATCACGCGGCCGTTCACGGCGACACGGCCCTGCGTCACCATCTCCTCGGCATCGCGGCGCGAAGCGAGCCCGGCGCGCGCCAGCACCTTGGCGATGCGCTCGCCGGATTTCTTGACCTTTGGCGGCCGTGCAGGACGGCGCTCGTCGTTGTCGCGCTCGCGATAGGCGCCGCGGCCACCGAATGCCGGGCGTTTTGCAAAGATCTTGCTGTCGTCTTCATTTTCCCGGCGCGGCCGATCGAAGCCGCGGCCGCGCGGCTCGCTGCGGGGATGCTCTTGCCAATCGGTGCGACCTTCGGGACGCCCGGAGCCGCTGTTGCGATCCCCCGGGTCGCTGTTGCGATCCCGATGCGGGCGGTCGAATTTCGGACGATCCTCGCGGGGACGATCGAACTTCGGGCGCTCACGAAACGGACGATCGCCTTCGGGGCGATCAGCGCGCGGACGCGAAAAACGCGGGCGTTGATCACCATCGCGGTCGCGCGGCTTGTCGTAACGTGGCTTGTCGAACTTCGGACGATCGAAATTCCGTGCGCCCTCGCGAGCGGGGCGCGAATGGCGTTCGGCGCCATCCTCTCGCTTCTGCCACGGTTTGGCATCGCCACGGTCGCGGCCAAATTCCCTGTTGCGATCCGGGCGATCGCCGAAATCCTTGCGCGGGCCGCGTGAAAACTTCTTGTCGCCGTCGAATTTTCTCTCGGGGCGACCGGCGAACGGCCGATCGCCGCGGGGACGGTCACCATCTCGCGGCCGCGCGCTGAAGGGGCGATCGCCGCGCGGACGATCACCGTCTTTGCGGAAACCCTCGCCACGAGGCGTGTAGGGCCGCTTCTCGCCGCCCTCTCGCGGTGTGTAAGATTTCTTGTCGCCGAATTTTCGGTCGCCAAATTTCCTGTCCTGGAAACGCGCGGCCGGCCGAGCGTCGCGGTCACGATCGGGCCGGTCGCCGCGCGGCGTATAGGGGCGCTTGTCGCCGCGGTCTTCACGTGGCCGGAACGAACGCTTTTCGCCCTCACCGCCTCGCGACGGCCGATCGGCAAACGGGCGATCACTGCGAGGCCGCGGCGCATCGCGGTCGTCACGGCGCGGTGGGCGATCGTCACGCTTTCCGGCATAGGGACGCCGCTCGCCTTCCGCCTTGCCCGCAAAACCGCGCTTGGCGAATTTCTTTTCAGGCCCCCGAGGAACGCCCGAGCGGCCTTTGCCGCCTGATGGACGGTCGCGCCGGCCCCGGGAGTCGTTGTCTTTATCGTTGTCGCGGGGCATGAAAGGTCTCGTTTCGGGTGCAGGTACAAATGACGATCATACGCGCTCTCTCAACGAGGCGCATTCTCACGCAAAACCGGTATCCACTTTTGCTGAAGGCTCCTCCCATAGCAGAGTTCTCTCGGGGATACGAGGCATGACAGCCCCATCTTTCATGGATTTGGCGCTGAAAGCGGCCGAAACGGCCGGAAAATCGGCCGAAGTGCCGATCGGATGCGTCATTGTGCTTAACAACGAGGTCATCGCCACGGCCGGAAACCGCACTCTGGCCGATCGCGATCCGACGGCGCACGCCGAAATTCTCGCGATCCGGCAGGCCACTTCCGCAGTCGGTAGCGAGCGGCTGGTCGATTGCGACCTCTATGTCACCCTTGAACCCTGCACGATGTGCGCGGGCGCCATCTCGCTCGCGCGGATCAGGCGGCTTTATTACGGTGCGGCCGATCCCAAGGGCGGCGCGGTGGACTCCGGCGTCAGGTTCTTTGCTTCGCCGACCTGCCACCACATACCCGAGGTCTATTCGGCGGTGGGCGAAAAAGAAGCCGCGACGCTGCTAAAGGATTTCTTCAAAGCCCGGCGATGAAAAACTCACGCAACGCCTTCGCCGTCACGTCAGGATTTTCTTCGGTCAGGAAGTGACCGGAATCGACCGGCGAACCCGAAACATTGGTCGCCCAGTTCTTCCAGGTGTCGAGCGGCGTTGCTGCGGCACGCGCAATGCCCACATCACCCCACAACGCCAGCATCGGGATCGTGATCTTCTTTCCCGTCTCGCGATCGGCTTTGTCGATGTCAAAGTCGGCATAAGCGCCGGCGCGATAATCCTCGCACATCGCATGCACGCGCGAGGGATCGCGGAACGCCGCGAGATAATGTTCGAGTGCGCGCGGATCGATCGCGTCGAGGGTTTTCGACTTGGTCTGGCTCGCCATCTTGAAGCGCAGGAAGAAATCAGGATTGCTGCCGATCAGCGTCTCAGGCAGCGGCGCAGGCTGCGCCAGAAACGTCCAGTGATAGATCTTGAGCGCATAGAGACGGTCCATGCGTGCCCAATAATCATAGGTCGGCAGGATATCCAGCACCGCCAGCCGCGACAGCCGGCCTGGGTGATCGAGCGCCAAACGGTAGGCAACACGTCCGCCACGATCGTGGCCGGCGAGCGCGAAGTGCACGTGGCCGAGCTGTTCCATCGCCTCGATGATGGTCTGCGCCATCGCGCGCTTGGTATAGGGCGTGTGATCCTTGTCGCTTTCCGGCATATCCGACCAGCCGTAGCCCGGCAGATCGGCGATGATCAGCGTGAAGCGGTCGGCGAGTTGCGGCGCAACGCGGTGCCACATCACATGCGTTTCGGAAAACCCATGCAGCAACAACAGCGGCGGGCCTTTGCCGCCGACGCGGGCAAAAATGCGGCCGGATGTGGTGTTGATCCATTCAGAACCAAAACCGGGAAACAGATCGGCCAGATCAGACATCGTCGATCACTCCAACGCTCGATTCATTCGCAACGCTATTTCAGCGCCTGTTCCTGCTCGACCGCCTGCCAGCCGATATCACGGCGGCAGAAGCCATCAGGCCATTTGACCCGGTCGATCGCGGCATAGGCGCGCTGCCGCGCCTCCACCACGGTCTTGCCCGAGGCGCAGACGTTGAGCACGCGGCCGCCATTGGCGAGAAGTGCGCCGTCTTTGGCGATGGTGCCCGCCTGGAAGATTTCAACACCCTCGATTTGCGCCGCTTCGTCCAACCCCTCAATGCGGGTTCCCTTGGCATAGTCGCCCGGATAGCCCTTCGTGGCCATCACGACCGTCAAGGCCGGTTCGTCGAACCAGCGCAGATCGAAGTGTTTCAATTCGCCGTCGCAGCAGGCCAGTAGCGCCGGCACGATATCCGACATCATCCGCAGCATCAGCACCTGACACTCGGGATCGCCGAAGCGGACGTTATATTCGAACAGTTTGGGCCCCTGCGCCGTCAGCATCACGCCCGCATAAAGCACGCCGCAAAACGGCGTGCCGCGCGCCTTCATGCCGGCCACCGTCGGCAGGATGATCTCTGCCATGATCTTGTCGTGAATGGCAGGCGTGACAAAAGGCGTCGGCGAATAGGCGCCCATGCCGCCGGTATTCGGCCCCTGATCGTGGTCGAACACCCGCTTGTGGTCCTGTGCGGAAGCGAGCGGGATCGCGGTCTCGCCGTCGCACAATGCGAAGAAACTGATCTCGCGTCCCTCGAGATATTCCTCGATCACGACTTCGACGCCCGCCGCACCGAACGCGCCATCGAACATCATCGCGATCGCCGCTTCAGCTTCGGCCAGCGTCATGGCGACCACAACACCCTTGCCTGCGGCGAGCCCGTCGGCCTTGACCACGATCGGCGCGCCATGCTCGCGCACATAGGTAAGCGCATCCGCTGCGTTGGTGAAACGGCCATACGCGCCGGTCGGAATGTTGAACTCGGTGCAGAGTGCCTTGGTAAAGCCCTTCGATCCCTCCAGCCGCGCCGCCTGCTTGCGTGGCCCGAACGCCTTGATGCCGGCAGCCAAGAGATCATCGACGATGCCGGCCGCAAGCGGCGTTTCCGGCCCGACCACGACCAGATCGACCTCCTCGCGCCGGCAAAACGCGATCACCGCCGCGTGGTCGGCGATGTCAAGCGCGACGCACTCGGCTTCACGGGCGATGCCGGCATTGCCGGGCGCGCACCAGAGTTTTGTTACCAAGGGTGACGCCGCAATCTTCCACGCCAGCGCGTGTTCGCGGCCACCGGAACCCAGCAAAAGTATCTTCATGAGAACGCCAAATGTAACCCGCGCGATCCCATTGTCGGTCGCATAAAACTCCCTCGGGCCGCAAGAGGTGAACTAACCATTTCCCCCGGATGCCGCGATGATCTGCTGGAGGGACGCAACGTGGCGGGCGAACGCGCCGCGACCGGCTGAGGTCGCCGTGACGGTCGTCTGCGGCTTCTTGCCGACGAAGGCCTTTTCGACCCCGACATAACCGGCTTTGGCCAGCGTCTCGATATGGGCCCCGAGATTGCCGTCGGTCGCGCCGGTCATTTTTTTCAGGCGGGAAAACTCAAGCCCTTCGCCTACCGGCAGCGCGTTCAACGCTGCCATGATCCGCAAGCGCAGCGGCTGGTGAATGATGTCGTCGAGTTCGGCCATCGGTCAGATCCTGCGCATCCAAATGCCAGAGAGGATCAGTCCGCCGCCATTGACGGCGGCCATCCACAGAAGAAAGGCGGCGCCTTCGACGAAGAAATAACCGATCAGCGTCAGCACGATGATGCCAAGACCAATGATGATGAAGGCACGGCCAAACCAGAGCCCGGCGATGCAGTAGAACAGCATGAAGTAGATCGGCCAGAAGGCGCCGAGTTCACGCGGTCCGTAATGGCCCAACACGCCGCTACACAGGATACCGAAAGCGAAGAACAGCGCGAATGCGGCAAGCACCCTGAAATCGAAAGCCCGCGCGCCGATCTGCTTGCCACCCATGGTGCTGAGTGCAACCGCGCTCGCAACACTCAGGACATTGACGGTGATCCAGATATAGTTGGCGTACCGCGGGGCGAGGAAGTTCGCGACATTACCCGCCAAGACCAGGACGCCCGCCGCAATCATGATCTGGCTTGCGATGTCGTAAATGCGCGACTGACGGACGCGCTGAACGATCTGCTCGATATCGTTCAGCGCCTGCGCGGCTTCCTTCGGATCGATAGTGGTCATGATCCTGTCCGTGTGTTGGCAACGTCGTCGGCGACCGCCGCGACCCCCTGGGCTTTACCGACAATGCCCATGTGATCGACGCCGTCAATCAGCTTGACCTCGACCGACGGTGCAACCGAATGCACGGCGTCGGCATATTTATCGGCCAGCATCAGTTCGTCGGCCGCGCCGGAAATCAGCGTCATCGGATGGTGCGCGGCGGCGAGATCCACTTGATAGCCGCGGGTCGCAAAATTGCGCATCAGCCGGAACGAGTAGGTTGGGTTGAGAATTTTGGCCGAATTCGCACGGACGGCAAAGGCGAGCGTCGGCAGCGATTCACAGCAATCGATACCGAGCTTGCGCAGCGCCATCAGTCCAAGAAAGCGCGGAACGTCGGCGCTCGCCCAACCGCCGGAGCCAGGACGGTTGGTCGGGGCGTCATAGCCGAGATAGGGCGCGAGCAGCACGGTGCGCGCGAACAGATCCTGAAGCGGCGAACTCGCGATCCGCAGCGCAAAGCCCCCGCCTGCGGAGTGACCGAGCAGTGTCAGAGGCTCCGTGGGTGACGTCTTGCGCACCATAGCGACGAGATCGGCCATGTCGTTTTCGAGTTGGCCGATAAAAACGATATCGCCACGGGTGCCGGAACCGCCATGGCCGCGAATATCGGGGGCGTAGGTTTCGACCCCGCGCGCGGCAAGCGCGTCCGCCAGCGCGTGCACCGCGACGCTCGATCCTGAAGAGCCGTGCACGAGAATGGCGATCTTGCCGTTCGAAGGCCCGCGCGCCGGGTAATGCCGATAGGCAAGTTCGGTACCGTCGCGGGCCGAAAAGCGCGACAGCGGTGGCATCGAGCTACGATCGACCGCAGCTGCGGAATGCGAGATCGAGGTCAATTCGGGCAGGCCCGCTAGCGGCGTCGCGATCATCGCCACCAGCGTCAGCGTGACAAAGCCGACCAGAGCGAAGCTCCAGCCCAGGACTTTCAGCGGAAATCGGACGATCCATTTCGACATGATTGGCTCCTGGGATTAATTTATAGAGAACTCTATAATACAGAGTTCTTTGTTGTGCAAGCCAGAAATTGGCGGTTGGGGGAGAAACTCCTTAATTTGGGATCGTCCCCCGCCCCCGAATCGATTGACCGAGATGGCCGCGACCGAAGCGCTGATCAATGCACCCGAATTCACGGTGACCGAGCTGTCGTCCGCGCTGAAGCGGACGGTGGAGGACGCCTATGGCCATGTCCGGGTACGCGGGGAAATCACCGGATTCCGGGGCGCTCACGCCTCAGGCCATTGCTATTTCGCGCTGAAGGACGACGGCGCCAAGATCGAGGCGGTGATCTGGAAATTTGCGCATGCACGGATGCGCTTCAAGCCGCAGGAAGGGCTCGAGGTCATCGCCACCGGCAAGCTCACGACCTATCCCGGTTCGTCGAAATACCAGATCGTCATCGAATCGCTCGAGCCCGCCGGCATCGGCGCGCTGATGGCGCTGATGGAAGAGCGCAAGAAGAAGCTTGCCGCCGAAGGCTTGTTCGACGAGGCCCGCAAGCAGTTATTGCCGTGGCTGCCGGAAGTGATCGGCGTGGTCACCTCACCGACCGGCGCCGTGATCCGCGACATCCTGCATCGGCTGGAAGACCGTTTTCCCAGACGGGTACTGGTGTGGCCGGTGCGTGTGCAAGGCGAAGGCTCGGCCGAACAGGTCGCGAGCGCCATCCGCGGCTTCAACGCTCTGCCCGAAGGCGGCAGGATTCCACGGCCCGATCTTCTGATCGTGGCGCGCGGCGGCGGTTCGCTGGAAGATCTCTGGTCGTTCAACGAGGAGATTGTGGTCCGCGCCGCTGCCGACAGCATGATCCCGCTGATTTCAGCGGTCGGCCACGAGACCGATATCACGCTGATCGACTTTGCCGCCGACAAGCGCGCACCGACGCCGACGGCGGCAGCCGAGATGGCGGTTCCGGTGCGAAGCGAACTGATGGTCGAGGTCGCCTCGCTGGCGCGGCGCACGATGGTGTGCTGGCAGCGTGGCCAGGAGATGCGCCGCAACGAATTACGCGCCGCCGTCCGCGCGCTGCCGGGCTTGAGCGAGCTTCTGGCCATTCCGCGGCAACGGCTGGACGGCGCGGCCTCCGCGCTGCCCCGCAGCCTGAAGGCCAACACGCATGCGCATTTCCGGCACTTTGCCGGCGTCAGTGCGCGGCTGACAATGCGGGTGCTGCGCGGCCAGCTCGCGCAAGCCCGGCAACGGCTCACGGTGTCCGGCGAACGGATGTCGCATTCGGCCAAAAGCCTGCTGCGCAACCGCAACGATCGCTTCACCGGTCTGGCGGTCCGGCTGAAGGCTTCGAAACTTTCCAACGCGCAAGCGCAGCGCCAAGTGATCGCACGCGATCGCGAACGCACGCTGCGACTGGCCGAGCGCGCCCGTCGCGCGTTTGCGACCTCGACGCAACGGCTTTCGGCGCGAATTGCCCATAGCGGGCAACTGCTGAACGCTTTGTCCTATCGCGGCGTGCTGGCGCGGGGCTTTGCTTTGGTGCGCGATGAGGCCGGCCATCCGCTGCATGCCAGGGCCGATATCGGGCCGGGCGCGCGCATGAGCATCGAATTTTCCGACGGGCGGGTCGGCGCTACCGCCGATAGCGACGAATTGACGGCGTCGCCGAAGCCTGCTGCGCGTGAGCCAAGGAGTGAACCAAGGCCGGCGGCCGCGCCGCCGAAGCGCGCGACAAAGCCTGTCGATCAGGGGAGCCTGTTCTAGCTTGTCAAGAAAGCCGGCTGACGCGGCATTATCGCGCCAACCACTCCGCGACGCGCCTTTGCGAGTCGGCACGCGCTTCCGCGTCCGTGCCGACATGACCCTTCTCGGGATCGGCGGCGTCAGGATTGGGTCCGATCGCCTGAACGGGCAAATTGGCGCGATCGAAATCGTGGTAGGCGCTGGGATAGACCACGATCCGCGTCAGCGCGCTGCGGCCATGGGCGCCCTCCACCATCTGACGGCAGGCCGATGGCGAACTGACGTCGTCCTTGGCGCCGATCAGTACCAGGATTGGAACACGCGCGCTCCAGCCCAAACCCGACGACAGACGGCAATCGGGGTAGAAAGCCACGGCGGAGCGGAAATCGGGCTCGGCATGATGCAGCAGTAATTGCGGGCGGACCGCCCACAATACCGCGCTGGCGCCGTTGGCCCAACCCAACAGGGTGATACGGTCCTGCGCCACCCAGGCCTGCTGCATCAGCCATTGCCGCGCTGCCAGGATATCGCCGACACGCTCGCGGCGGGCGGTGATCCGGCGCTCCCTGACACGGCACTGCGGACCGAGTTCACGCGAGCCGTAGCTATCCGGAAACAAAACCGCTTTGCCGTCCTTGAGTAATTCGTCAGCCCAGTCCCGATAGCGAACCTGGACAGGTTCGGAATGGCCGGACAACCCGCCGCACCCATGCAGCGCGATCACGACCGGAAACGGGCCGTTACCTTCCGGCTTGAAAAGCTGCGCATGGAGCACGGCAGACCCGGAAGGAATCTCGACAGCCTGCGGCACAGGTAACGGCGCAGCCGCCACCGGCAATGCCGCAGCGAGGGAAGCAAGGGCGATGATGGCCGAAAAAAAACGCATGGCTTTGCCGGGATGGTGCTAGCGGGCGTATCCTAACATTCGCTTCCCGTTTCAGCGGACACAACAAAAGGCTAACACGCGCAAAGCCGCAAATTCATCACAAATCGGTGGGTTTGAAGGGCGGACGCTTGATCCTATTTATGATAGTAGTCTCAAGGAAACAGACAGAAACCTTAGGAGAGCTTGCAGGTGTTGAATAAATCCGGTCCGCCCGGCCACGGCGAAGCGCAATTGCAATACCTCGACGGCGACTTTCGTGTCGTCTCGCCGGGAACCTATGTGCGGTGCGCGGTGACCGACGCGCGGATACCGCTGGACGAATTGAAATACTGGAGCGTCGATTTGCAGGAAGCCTACGCGCAACCTGTCGCCGTTCTCCAGCGGCATTATCCCGCCGCGCTGAAACGCCAAGCCTAAAACATTGAGCCTAAAACATTGAGCCTGAAACGCTGAGCGATCAGCCTTTCCGGAATTTCCGGTCCCGCGCCCGAAACAGCCGGTCGGATACAAACCGGCGCAGTTTGAGCGCGCTGTCGAATTCAAGTTTCACCGGAAATGCCACGATGCCCTGCGCCCATGGCGGCAGTTCCCCGCCGGCGCCAAGCCGAGCCAGATCCTTTTCCGTCGTCACCAGTTTCAGTGCATCGCGTTTGGCTTCCGCGACCAGCGCTTCGACCTCGCCTTGCGTAAACGGATGATGGTCGTCGAAGGCGCGTTGGCTTGCGACCTCGACACCATTGCCTCGCAGCGTCCGGAAAAAGCGCTCGGGATCGCCGATGCCGGCGAACGCCAGCACTCGCTGGCCGCGTAACGACGACAGCGCGGCATCATCGGCCTTCAACTGCGCCGTCAGGACCGGTTTATCCCGCGCCGCGATGCTGGCGGCGACGGCCTCGGCTGCACTGCCCTCGCCGACCACGATCAGCGCATCGGTGCGCTCGATTTGCGGCGGCAACGGTGCGCGCAAGGGTCCAGCAGGAAAAACCCTGGCATTGCCAAGGCCGCGGTGCGCATCGATCACGATCAGCGAAGCGTCCTTGGCGATCGCTGGATTCTGAAAGCCATCGTCCATCACGATCACGGTCGCGCCTTGCGACTTGGCCAGCGCCAGCCCGTCGAGACGTTCGCGAGCGACCGCGACCGGAACCGTCCACGCCAGCATCAGCGGCTCGTCGCCGACGTCGGCCGCAAGGTGGCGATCGGTCGCGACCATGACGGGCCCGCGCAGCCGACCGCCATAGCCGCGGCTGAGCACGACCGGCGTCTCGCCAAGATCGCGCAGCAGTTTCACCAGCGCCAGCACGGTCGGCGTCTTGCCGGCCCCGCCGACGTGATAGTTGCCGACGCAGAATACGGGAATGCCGGCGTCAAAGCCTTGGCGCTGCAAGCGGTGGGCAGCGACCGCGCCATAAATGGCGGCGAGCGGCGACAACAACAGCGGCGTCCAGGATGATGGCCGGTACCAAAAGGCCGGCTCATGCATCCGCCGCCCCCATTTCGAGACGCAACTGCAAAAGATAAGGCTCGAGCGCCGCAAGCGTCCGGTCGAGCGCGCCGCCCAGCTGCGAGACCACGCGCTCGGCCGCGGCGAGCGTGCTGTTGCGCGCGGCGGGGTCTGCAAGCAATTGGCCGAGTTGCTTCACCAGCACCTCGCGCGTTTCCGCAAGCCTGGCGCCGCCGGCACCGTCGAGCGCTTCGTAGACGTCGGCAAAATTGAAGACGTGAGGTCCATGAACGATCGATGCACCGAGCTTGATGGCTTCGATCGGGTTCTGTCCGCCATGCTGGACCAGCGATCCGCCCATGAAGACGACCGGCGAGAGCCGGTAGAACAGCCCCATTTCGCCCATGGTGTCGGCGACGTAAATGTCCGTGGTTGCGGTCGGCAGTTCCTCGCGCGAGCGCAGGCTGGCGTGCATGCCGGCACCACCGATCATCCGCGCAATCGCCTCGCCGCGGCCGGGATGCCGTGGCACGATCACCGTCAGCAGCGACGGAAAAATCCCGCCCAGCGTACGATGCGCCTCGAGCAGGATTTCTTCTTCCCCCGGATGCGTCGATGCCGCCACGATAATGGGACGGCCACGCGTCACCGACATCAGCCGCTCCAGCCTGGTGAAGTCGGCGGGAGGCGCCGGAACATCGAGCTTCAGATTGCCGGTGACGACAACGTTGCGGCTGCCGAGCATGGTAAAGCGCTCCGCGTCGACGCGGGACTGCGCCAGGCAAACCTCGAACTGGCCAAGCAGCGCCGAAATCGTGCCGCTCACCCGCCGCCAGCGCGGAAACGAACGGTGCGACATCCGCCCGTTGATCAGCACCATGGGCAAACGCCTGGCGGCACTCGAAAGAATGAGGTTCGGCCACAAATCGGATTCGATGAACAGCGCCAGGCTAGGCCGCCAGTGATCGAGAAAGCGCGCGACATAGCGCGGCGAATCGTAAGGGACGTATTGATGGATGATGTCAGACGGAAACCGCTTGGCGACGATCGCCGCCGAGGTGACGGTACCGGAGGTCAACAGGATGCGGATATTGAGCGCGCGCAGCTTCTCGATCAGCGCTGCGGCCGCCAGCACCTCACCGACGCTCGCGCCGTGGATCCATACCAGCGGCCCGTGCGGCCGGACGTCCTCGCTCATGCCGCGCCGTTCACCGACGCGCGCGGGATCTTCCTTGCCCTGCTTCAACCGACGCTTAATCAGCGCGGGCGCAAACGGGACAGCGACCGAAGACAGCCGCCGGTAGACGCGCAGCGTCATCGGCAATGCGCTAGCCATGATCCGTCACCTGCGGACGGCCGAGCTTCGCGTAAGCACGACTGGTCGCCTCGTTCAGGGTCCCCTCCAGGCGTGCGCGCAATTCTTCCATGACCTCGGGGCCGGCGTCGGGTGGAACCGTGATCATTTCGCCCCCCACCAGTGCCCCTCGCCCGAACGGTAGATTGATCGTGGTTCGATCCCAGTTTTTCAGACGCCAGTAGCGGCTGGTCGCCATGGCAAACGGCATGATCGGCCGTCCGGATTCCCGCGCCAGCATGATGATGCCAAGCCCGGCTATCCGCGAGCGTTTCGGCACATCGGCGGTCAGCGCAACATTATACCCCTGTTCGAGCGCGCGTACCATCTCCTTGAATGCCCCGACGCCGCCCTTGCGGTGAAACGCCGAACCGTGGTCGCCGGAGCCTCTGATGGTGCCGACACCGAGCCGTTCGGCGGCGATGGCGTTGAATTCACCGTCGCGATGCCGCGAAATCAGCACCTTGGCGCGATGCATTTCCTTGGTCTTGATGAACGGCGTGAGGAAGTGCTGGCCGTGCCAGAACACGAAGATCGCCGGCGTCAGCGGCTCGACGATTTGATACACATCGGGCGGATCAAAACTGAATCGGTTGGTCCGCCAAACCAGCCGCAGGAATTCGGCCGTCAGAAAACCCACAGCGCGCTGAAACCAACTGCTGCGCAGCAGATCGCGAATCAGTTTTTTCAAGGTTTCGCGTCTTGATCAGGGTCGAGCAGCCGGTGAAGGTGAACGATGAAATACCGCATCTGGGCGTTGTCCACCGTCTGCTGCGCCTTTGCTCTCCAGGCCGTATGGGCGCTCGCGTAATTAGGGAACAGGCCGACGATTTCCACCTGCGAAAGGTCCTTGAACGTATTGTGCTCGAGATCCTTCAGTTCGCCACCAAGGACAAGATGCAGCAACTGCTGCGGGGCACTATCTGGCATGGTCTTTCTTCCTAAAGCTGTGCCCGTTGCGCAAGTGTTTCGAGAAACATCGGGACATGTTTACGGCAAGGGACAGCTTCGAAATTGCTCGACAATACTTGCATGACGATCGCGCCCCGCAGCCACCAAAACCCCGTGCGTCACCTCGCGGCGATTATACAGGATGGTGTCCCCCGACAACGCAGTCATGCTACCATTCGCTTCCTGCACGATCAAATTGGCTGCGGCAAGATCCCAGTCGCGGCTTTGACCGCCCGCAAAAGCAGCATCCAGCCTGCCCTCGGCGACCCGGCACAAACGAAGCGCCAGCGAGCCGATCCGCGGATAAAGCGAAATCTCGCCACCCGAGCGATTAAGCCGTTCGACCAATGGCTTCGGGCCTGCAATTCGCGGGAAATCAAGCGCGGTGCCGGACGTTGCATGGATCGCGGTGCCGTTGAGCCGCGATCCCCGTCCGGCCTGCGCAAAAAAGAATTCGTCGCTCGCCGGCGCAAACACCGCACCCATCACAGGCAGCCTATCTGCCACCAGCGCGACGCTGACACACCAGTCTTCACGGCCGGCAAGGTAGGCGCGGGTCCCATCGATCGGATCGACAATCCACACCCGGTCTTTGCCGAGCCGTGTGTCATCGTCGGCACTTTCCTCGGACAGCCAGCCATATTCCGGTGTGGCGGACCTCAGCCGTCCGGCAATCAGATCGTTGACCGCGATGTCGGCTTCCGACACCGGTGACGATGCACCCTTGATCCAGTTCTTGAGTTCGGTCCGGAACAGTGACAGTGCCAGCCGGCCTGCCTCCCGCACCGTGTCGGTCAGAAGCGCGGCGTCGCGCGCAAAATTCCCCGGATGCTCATTTTTCCCGGCATCACCGTCCGCCAAGCGTCAATCCCTCGATCCGCACCGTCGGCGCGTTGACGCCATAGCGAAATGAAAGATCGTTAGCCGGCACCAGCGATTTGAAAATATCGAGAAGATGACCTGCAATCGTCACCTCACTCACGGGGTAGGTGATCTTGCCGTTTTCGATCCAGAAACCCGAGGCTCCCCGGCTATAGTCGCCGGTCACCCCGTTGACGCCCGAGCCGATCAGATCGGTGACGTAGAAACCCTGACGAATATCGGAGATGAGTTCCTCGGGAGTCGGCTCGCCGGCCTCCAGATGCAGGTTATACGATCCTGGCGACGGCGAAGACGATACACCGCGATGCGCGTGGCCCGTGGTCGTAAGTTTGAGTTCGCGCGCGGTGGCGCAGTCCAGAAGCCAGGTGGTCAGAACGCCCTCATCAATGAGCGCGAGCTTCTTGACGCGAACGCCCTCGGCATCGAATGGCTGCGAGCGCAAGCCCCGGCGACGCAATGGATCATCGATGATGCGGATATTGCCGGCGAAGAGTTGCTGGCCCAGGCGATCTTTCAAAAAGCTGGTCTTGCGCGCGATCGACGCGCCGTTGATCGCGCCAACCAGGTGGCCGACCAGCGAACCGGAAACGCGCGGATCGAACACCACCGGCACCTTGCAGGTTTCGACCTTGCGCGGATTGGCGCGCGCCACCGTGCGTTCGCCGGCGGTGCGGCCGACGCTCTCGGGCGAAGCCAGATCGGCCGCATGCGGTGCGGCTGTGAAATCATAGTCGCGCTCCATCGCGGTGCCTTCGCCGGAGATGGCGGTTACCGAGATGCCCTGGCTCGAGCGCAAGTATGCGCCGTGGAAACCGGTGCTGGTCACGAGCACCATGCCGCCAATTCCTGTCGACGCCGACGCGCCTCCCGATTTGGCGACGCCCTTCACCGCCAGCGCAGCGGCCTCGGCTTCACACGCGCGGCGTTCGAGTTCGATGGTTGTCGGAACATTCGGGTCGAGCAAATCGAGATCGACGAACTCGCGGGTCAGCAGCGAGGGATCGGCGAGGCCGACATAGTCGTCGTCCGGCGCCACGCGGGCCATCGCGACCGCGCGTTCGGCAAGCCGCGCCACCCCGTCGCCGCCGACATCGTTGGTCGAGACCACCGCCTGGCGCTTGCCCACGAGCACGCGCAGGCCGACGTCGTCGCCTTCCGAGCGCTCGGATTCCTCGACACGGCCGTCGCGCACCTCCACCCCGTGCGAAATGCCGCGCACGGCAACCGCATCTGCGGCATCCGCACCTGCGCGTCTGGCGGCTTCGACCAGGCGCTGCGCCAGCGTCGTCAGCGCGGATTGATCGAACAGTTTGGCGGTGGCAGCGTCAGCCGAAAGCGAGGATGCAGTCGATGGTGAAGAGTTCACGAACAAAATCCCGCAGATTTACGGTGGGGCGGCGGGCTTTCGAGAGAGGCTCGAAAGCAAATCGCAGACCGCATGAGATGTGCCTGATTCACTTGGATTTCAAGCATTTTCATGCGGCCAAAACAGAAGAATTTCGGCAATCCTGCAAGGTCTCGTCAATCATCTCGGCCAAGGTGTTGTCAATCATGCCGATTGAAGCAAGGCCGGTGACGGCGGATTAACCAGCCTTTTTAAGCCAATCCGGAAACCGCTCTGGCATGCTCTCACACAACGACCGGGAATACCCGGCGGGGAGAAAAAGCCGTGAGGCGTCAAACAGCAACAAGCGGGATCAATCCCGCCGGGTCGAGCCGCGCATTGCGGCTCGACCCTCTCTCTCTTCCAGTGAGCTTCGATGCGCACGATGTCCGCGCCGACAATGGCGTGCGCCGTGTCGAACTGCATCGCGAGCGTGTCGTGCTCCGGCGTGCCGTCCAGGGCATGCGGATGGCCATCAATCTTCGTGTCAGCGATTTCCGCGGCATTGCGCTACGTGGTGTCGACGACGCAAAAATGCTGGTGCTGCTGCATCGCGATCCGTCTTTGAGCATTCCGCTTTGCGTGAGTTCCGACCACGACGAGATCGCCGCGGCCTGGCAAACATGGAGCGATATCTTCGCACTACCGCAACTGCCGGAGGAAACGGCTTGCGAACCGGCGCCACGGCGGCGGCGGCGCAACGCGATCCGGGCGCGCCGTCCGAAATTCCTGGTGCGGCGGCGCAGCGGCGGTCCAATCGATACCGCCAACGTCCATCGCGACGAGCGCGAGATCATCGCAAGAAATTAACCGGCGCGAACCAGCGCGTCGACCAATAGCCCTGCAAACAGCAACAGCCCTGCGTCGCGGTTGGACTTGAAGACGCGCAGGCATAGCGCGGGATCATCGATCCTCAGCCGCGCGACCTGCCAGCGAAGGTGAGCGGCGAACACGGCCAGCCCGATCCACGCCGAAACGCCCACGCCCGACAGCGCCAGTGCCGCGCCGATCAGGATCACCGCCAGACTGTAGAACAGGATCAGCGCGCGGTGCGTCTGCGCGCCGAACAAACGTGCGGTCGATTTGACGCCGATCAGCGCATCGTCCTCGATGTCCTGATGCGCATAAACGGTGTCATAACCGATCACCCAGGCGATTGAACCCGCGTAAAGAAAAAGCGCAGGCAGCCCGATCTGCCCAAGAATGACGGCAAACCCCATCAACGCGCCCCACGAAAAGGCGAGCCCGAGCACCACCTGCGGCCACCAGGTGATGCGTTTCATGAACGGATACACCGCGACGATCGCCAATGAGGCGATGCCGGTTAAGATCGCAAAGCGGTTGAACTGCAGCAACACAACCAAGCCGGCCAGCGCCTGCGCGACCAGAAACGCCAAGGCCTGCCGCACCCCGACCTGTCCTGCCGGGATCGGTCGCGATCGCGTGCGTTCAACCTTGGCGTCGAGATCGCGATCGGTGATGTCGTTCCAGGTACAACCGGCGCCGCGCATGACAAAGGCGCCAACCAGGAACAAGGCAAGGATCAGCGGCAACCGGCTGACGTCGCCGGCCAAAGCTGCGGCGAGCGCGGCCGACCACCAGCATGGCAGCAGCAACAGCCAGAAACCGATCGGACGATCGAGACGCGCGAGTCGCAGATAGGGCCGCGACCATACCGGCGCGCGCGTGTCGACCCAATTGCCGGTCGCGTCTGCGACCTGCGCCAGCGCGCCGGGTTTGATATTCGCTTCAGTGTTGCCGCTCGTTCCCATCGCGAATGTTCAGAGCCAAAGGAACACGAGGGCCTCGGTCATACGACCCGGGCGCTTGCAGCCATGCGCGTCATCGCGTCAATGCGTTGCCGCTCAGCGTATCGAACGTATTGCCGTTCTTTTTCGCAACCGTGGCTTCCGGCAGCGCCGCCGCAGAACCCAGCACTTCGCTCAGGCTAGGACCGGTGGGGCCCTGCGGCTGCTTTTGCATCTGTGCCGCCGCGCCACAAACCCTGGTCCTCATCGCCTCGGTGCTCACATGACCTTTCTTGAGCTGCTCGCTGATCTGCGGCGGGATCCCGCATCTTGCCGAATTGGTCTCGACGTATTTGACCATCTTGGTCTCGGCCTGGAGAAAATTGGTGATCAGCTTGCAGGCCTCGTCAGGGCCTGCATGCCGCTCGCCGGCGACCTTCAAAACCTGGCCGCGCTTTTCCGCCTCCTGGCGCAACGGCAAGAAGTCCTTCATGCACTCATCAGGCGGGCCGCCTTGGGTCGGAGGCGCCGCGAAGGGCGACGCTCCGGCTCCTGGAAAGGACGCGGGCGCGGGCGCGTGGCCGAAGGCGGAAGAGGATGCAGGCGGACTGCCAAAGGCGCCCGAGGGCGCGGCGCCATTGACGGGCGGAAAAGCCGGATCGCTGGCGGTCCCGGCCTTGCCGGGCAGCGGCGCGGGAAACGCGCCTTGCGCCAAAACCTGTCCGGCATTGAATGTCACAACGGCGACCACGAATGGCGCGATCAACTGGCGGATCATCAAAGCTGTTCCTTCAGGCCTGCAAGCTTCTTCCCGATAGGAGAGCGACTCCGGTTCGGTATTTTACGATTGCTGGAAACGGTTAACAACCCGTGGAATAGGGCAAGAGCGCGGCGCGACGTCGCCCCTAACGGGCAATAATCGCGCAATTTCTCCTCCTTTGGGCTAAAAGGCCCGCCGATTGGAACCCGACCCGAAATGCCCGCGCATGACTTCCGCAAACCCCGGCTGTTCGTAGATGCCGCCCTCGAAATCGGCACGGCGGTAGCGCTTGAGCGCGACCAGAGCAACTATCTTGGCAATGTGCTGAGACTTAAGGCCGGCGACAGCATCCTCGTCTTCAACGGCCGCGACGGCGAGTGGCTGGCCTCGATCACAGGGCGCAAGCGGCCTGATGGTCTTGAAATCGGGACCAGGACCCGGCCGCAAGACCGCCTGCCGGAGCTTGCTTACGTATTCGCCCCACTCAAACATGCCCGGCTCGATTACATGGTGCAAAAGGCCGTCGAGATGGGGGTGTCCTCGCTGCAACCGGTCATGACCCGTTTTACCCAGGTCGCGCGCGTCAACAGCGAACGGATGCGCGCCAACGTCATCGAAGCGGCCGAGCAATGCGGCATTCTCGGCATCGCCGAGGTCGCAGAACCCGTCGCCTTCGACCGCTTCCTGGGCCGCCGCAAGCCGGAACGCCTGCTCGTTTTTTGCGATGAAACGGCCGATGCCTCCAACCCGTTGGATGTGCTTCAGGGCAACAAGGCCACCGAGGGAATCGATGTCCTGATCGGGCCCGAAGGCGGGTTTGCCGAGGAGGAGCGCGCCGTTCTGCTGCGTCAGCCAAACACCTTAAGGCTTTCGCTCGGGCCGCGTATCCTCCGGGCCGATACCGCAGGCGTCGCGGCGCTGGCGCTGGTGCAGGCGGCGCTGGGCGACTGGACCGAACAGCCACCTGCCCGTTAAGACGAGCGACCTGTTGTTAATCGACTTGTTATTAAGCGACTTGGCCGATCCCGGTCGAAACCTCATCTTGGCCATGCTAAAGGGCTGCGCGAATACCCGCGGTCCAACCGTCACCGCGGAACGGCTCGCTCAAAAACAAAACTGAGTCAAAGACTTAACCATATTACGGTGTATGAGACCCGTTTTCGGGGGATTTGGACTGCCAGATGACCGCAACCGCGCCCCTTCGTGCGACCGGGTCCGCCGCATGGGCGGATACGTTGCTATTGTCATTTGCCAAAGCCGGCTACGCCCTGGCCGAACCTCCCGTGCTGCAACCGGCCGAGCCTTTTCTCGACCTCTCCGGCGAGGACATCCGAAAGAGCCTGTACCTGACGACGGATGCGACCGGCGAAGAGCTTTGCCTTCGCCCCGATCTGACCATTCCGGTAGCGCGCGAATATCTGGCCTCGGACCAGGCCG
>Ga0210387_10000563_pt1 | contig 26472 bp, 21 predicted proteins | sample IncBWC7OmetaG_FD_160108 | JGI IMG/M metagenome (GOLD analysis project Ga0210387, IMG submission 160108) | Forest soil microbial communities from Barre Woods Harvard Forest LTER site, Petersham, Massachusetts, United States - Inc-BW-C-7-O ...
CTGGCGGTGCATGACTTTGACTTAATCTTTTCGCAAATCACTTGCAAGTCAATGGAGGTTGATCGTACTTGCAACTAACTTGCATCATAGTTTGACCATGTTCACAGCCGTCACCGACCCTACTCGTCCCGTTTCGGCCATTGCTCCAGCCGCCATAGGCGGCACGGCACGGCGCATTTTGCACCGCATCCGCAACGCGGAAATCATTCACAGGCGCATCCAGATTTTTGGCTTCCTCGCCGAACTTTCAGTCGCGTTGAAACGGGAGGAGTGGTTAAACCCGTACGTGAGGAGCGAGCAACGCAGAAAATCGGCCAAATCGTCCGTTCCAGCGCGCTGGACCTGGACTTAACGGGAGCGCCCGGCTCCATGCTCCCGCTGCTGGCCGCCACCGCACTTTTCACCAGAGCCGCCGATGACGCGCCCGCACACTGGCTACTCGAAGACATTGCTTCCCTCGCCGACGAATTTGGTCAGCTCGCCGACTGCGCGGAAGTCCGTGTCCGCCTTACTAAAGTCTCGGACGACGGGTGCGCCGCCTTCCATGTCGATAACCTGCTACTCCGCGTGCTTTGCACTTACGCGGGTAAAGGCGCGCAGTGGGCGGCCGAAGCCGATGTTCGTCGCGCCGAACTCGGCCTTTGCTTCTGCAGTGCCGCCGAAGCGAACGCCGCCATCGTGCCCGACGCTGGAAGCGTCCGCACCATGCCGACTGGGGCGGTGGCGATTTTCAAAGGTCGCCTCTGGCCGGGCGCGGAGCGCCGAGGGCTCGTCCATCGCAGCCATCCAGTCTGCTGCGGTGAGCACGCCCGGCTGCGCCTGACCATCGACCCCGTTGGATCCAGATATCGTTCGTCCCGTGAGAACCCTGATTCAAGGATGTCACTGCCTCCCATGCGGGCGGATCCGCTTCGAAAAGAGGCAGAAGTTGAATAGCTATAATAGTGTTCCAATCCCAAATTGCGAAGTTCCGGCGCAGGGCAGGTTGATGCTCTCAATTTGATCAATACCCGGGAGATCAACACGAAGACGGAAAGAGACTGGGATTGCATGTCAGTATATGTTCCTCTCTACATTTGTTCTGCTTGAGCCGGAAATACAGTTGGAAACGTGTACAATCAGGAATCGAAAGAATTTGTGAAGATTCCTCAAAATGACGAACGATGGAAAAACGCCGAGAACTCAATAAAGCCTGGCGCTTGACCCGCTTTTTCCTGATTTGTCTGGCCACTATTTTTCTTTGCCAGAGCGCCAAGGCGGCGGGCAACTTGATTGTCTACGATCTTCTTCCAGATCTTTTGCATTATTTGCGTATTGCTCCCGAAGAGAAGGAAAGCCGGGCAAAGCTTTTTGCGCAGTTAATGATCAGGCCGCATCCGGAGATTTACGACCGGCCGCAGATATTCAAGACGGATATTGGGACGCTGGAACAATACCTGGACGGACTCAACGCATATCTTCCTGCGATCGAACATATTCATAGTCGTTTCGAGGAACAACGCGCATCTATCGAGGCTAAATTTCTGAATGCCTTCCCAGATTTCGACTCTTCAAGAGCCAGAATCTACCTGATGCTTTCGATGTTTCGCTTTGATGGGAAGATTCCGCATGACAACCCTCGCATGCTCCTGCTCGGATTGGATGGCTTAGCCAAATTCCACGGAGCGGACGCGCGCCTCCCGGTGATACTTTCTCACGAGTTATTTCACGTCTACCACTTCCAAGTGAACCCCCTGCCCCGCGACGTTGACCAGATAGAACTGCATCGACTGATCTGGCAGGAAGGACTAGCGACATATGTCAGTCAGGTTTTGAACCCTGATGCATCTTTAGCTGATGTACTCTTAGACCCTGGGCTGGCTCAAGAGGGCCCGAAATTCGTTCCAATGCTGGCCCACAGTTTGTTGACGCAACTTGAATCGACAGACGATGCGACAACCGCACTTTATCTTTCCTATCGACACGGCGGCCAGATTCCTGCGCGCATGGGTTATCTCATCGGGTACGAAATTGCCCGGAGAATGGCGGCCACTCGGCAGATAACAGAACTTGCTCGATTGCGAGGTTACGCGCTGTTGAACCTCGTACGTCAGGAGATGCAGGCTCTGGCGGCTGGAGGGGTCCAAAACTAACGAATAACCGACTTCATCAGCAAACTCTGCCGCGGTCGTCTCCACGCCTACCGAAATCGAGATGTGAGCGTGCTCCACCCCAAACGCCCGCCCGGCATTGACCCTTTCGCCATCACGAAAATTGACTGCGATCGTGACTGAGGAGATGATGCGCAGCGACACGATGGTCGGAGTAATAGGCGCATTCAATTTCTAGATCGGTTAGGTTAGAGTTCAGGCAGAGGGACCTACAGGATGATGGACGGTGGAATTCAAAGATGGTCCTCCCGGTTCCAGCGAGCCAGGGAAGCTTCGTGAAGATGGCGGGGCCTCAGTAATTTGGGCACAATTCCGTACCTCGGGGAGAACAAATAGGCGAGTAGAAAAACTCCTCCAAGGACAAGAACGATACAGGGTCCAGAGGGCAAGTTTAGCCAGAAGGAGATCAAGAGTCCTATGCACGAACCTGCCGAGCCTAGAATTCCGCCGGCCCAAAACATCGTAGCCAATGAGTCAGAAAGCAGGTAGATCGTCGCCGCCGGTGCGATCAGCATCCCTAAAGCCAGGATGACGCCCACCGCCTGAAGAGAAGAAATCATCGCCAAAACCAGTAAACCCATTAAGAGGTACTTAACCTTATTGACAGGCACGCCTTGACTCGATGCAATCGAGGGTTCAAAAGTCGTCAGCAAGAGTGGTCGTGCCATGGCCACCAGTGTCGGCAAGGCGACTAGACTGATCAAATAAATGGTCCATAGATCAGCGTCTCCAAGGCCCAGAATATTGCCAAAAAGATAATCACTGACGTTCACGCGGACGCTGGAGAGGTTGATCAAAACCAGCCCCAGAGAAAACGAACACGCAAAGAGTAGCCCAAGCGACGTGTCCTCTTTGATGCGCGAACTGTTGGAGATTATTTGCGTCCCGAATGCCACTAGCAGCGCGGCGACGAGCGCGCCGACAAACAGCGTACCTGGCGTAAGTCCAAACAATAGCAAGGCCACGGCGACTCCCGGCAAAAGGGAATGCGCCATTGCATCTGCCATTAAGGCAAGCCGGCGAATCACGATAAAGGAGCTGAGTGCTCCATTGGTGAAGCCAATTACGGCACAACCAAACAAGGCGCGCTGCATGAATTCATGGCGAAACGGCTCAAAGAGCCAATCCAGGTTCATGAGCAGCTCCGGAAAAAATGTGGGTGTGAAAGGTTTTCTGGATGTTTTCCTCGGTAAAAGCTTGGTCGGTCCCGCCAAATGCGACCAACTCGCCATTGATAAAGATCACGTGATCAAACAACTCTCGAACTGTTCTCAGGTCGTGGTGGGACACCACAAGCAGATTACCGGCAATGGCCAGGCGGCGAATGATGCTGCCGAGAAGATCTTGCGCTGGTTTATCAAGCCCTGAGAATGGTTCGTCCAGCAGAAAGACATGCGCTTCCTGAGCAAGCGCACGAGCTAGAAAAACCCGTTGCTGCTGGCCGCCCGATAGAGCGTTGATTTGGCGTTCTGCAAGATCTTTGAGTTCCATCGCTTCAAGCGAGCGAGCAACTGCCAGCCCGTCCGCCTCCTGAAATTTTCGCCACCATCCTAAAGCTTGGTACCGTCCCATTTCGACTATTCCGCGCACGGTGATGGGGAAATCCCAGTCGACCGAAGTGCGTTGCGGCAAATACGCTATTTCCGAACGGGCAACTTTTCCGCTATGACCATGGAAACGCACGGATCCAGTTTCGATTGGCACGAGACCGACGAGCGCCTTGAAAAATGATGTTTTGCCTGCGCCGTTCGGCCCAAGCAACCCGATACAAGAACCGCATTTGAGTTCCAGGCTAACATGATGGACAGCCGGAACTTGCTTATAGGAAACCGTTAAATCCTTAATCTCGAGCCGATGGTAAGACATTGGTGACGCCCAATCTACTTCCCTTGGGTGAATGTCAGGACTTCGCTCGCGCTCGTTGTTCCCCACACCGTCTTCACGATGGTATCTGAGTCCTCCGGCGTCAGCGCGAGTCTCACCGCCGTCTCTTTGTCTTGGACCCACGAAACGTCCAGAACCAAGTCGATCCCTTCCGGTGGAAATCTGAGCTCGGTATCGGTCGCAACAGTTATTGCAGTTGATTCGCCACTCCAGATCGGTTTGCCTTCATGGGTAACCTGAAATTTGAAAGGCACGGTGGTGGAAGTGAGCTCTAAGTGAAGCTTCCGGCTCACAGTTGAAACCTGAGCCGGAGGCGGCAAGGCAGGCGAGCTTTGGTGACTTGTAAGGCGTCGCAGTGGCAAAAGCAGCGCGAGCAAAGCGATCACCGTCATGATCGCGCGGGCCAGCGGAGATCCTCTCATTTTCTATTTAAGCGCGTCGACAATTGTCGTGATATTGTGCCTGACCATTCCATCGTAAGTGCTCCCGTCACCCTCTCCCAGGCCATCGGCATAAAGTGTCCCGCCGATCTTGGCTCCGGTTTCCTTGGTGATTTCCACAGTGACTTTCGGGTTCAGCGTGTTTTCCAAAAAGATCGCTTTTACCTGCTCCTTTTTTATTTCGTCGATGAGTTCAGCGATATGCCGATCAGAAGGCTCGGTTTCCGTGCTCACCCCTTCAATGGCGTACACCCTGAATCCGTAATCTTTTGCCAGGTACTGGAAGGCGTCATGCGAGGTTACCAGCTTGCGCTTGTCGCGCGAAAGCTCGGCAACTTTGCGCTTCGCCCATTGATCGAGATCTCCGAGTTTCGCTAAGTAGGCCTTTGCGTTACTTTCGTAGTCGGCCCGGTCCGCCGGATCCAATTTGATCAGTTCGTCTCGGACAATCACTGTCGCTTTTTCGACGTTGGCGACACTGTTCCACCAGTGAGGATCGTCAATCATACCGTTCCGGTCCGCAGCTGCTTTGGTCTGAGGTTCGTCTGGATCCGCTTTCATTTTCAGGTTCGGCAGCATATCACCGACCGAGAGAGATTGTGCTTTTCCGCCCGTCGCTTGTTGAACCTTGTCCAGGTAATGCTCTAAGTGCTTGCCCGACAGTAGAATGAGGTTCGCATCTGCCGCTTGCCTCAGGTCATCAGGAGTCGGCTGATACTCGTGCGGGTCCTGCCCAGGTTTTACTAAACCGGCTACGCTTACGTGGTTACCGCCAACCTGCTTGGCGATTTCGGTCAGCACGGTAGAAAAGGACGCAACCTTCAACACGTTAGCTCCGCTAGCCGGCAAGGTGAAGAAGAGTCCACACACTAGGAGCATGAAAAGGCGTCTTCCAATGGTCATGGGGAAGGTAATATTTCGCTAACTGCAAAGAATTTGCAATAGCAATGTCAAAAGATCCATCTACACTTGAAGGCACGAAACCTGATGGATTACCGAATTCTCAAAGTGCTCTGTGTAGTGGTTTTGCTTTTGCTCCTGACGTCGTCCTTAGAATCCCAGACTGTCCTCGAGCCTTTGCTGCGCGATCCGAGCAGGGCTGAGTGGAGCTCTTTAAGCCGATTTAGCGAGACTTTGACACGTGGAGAGTTTCAACAGCGCTTAAATGAAGTTTTCGATCCCTTTCACGGTCTTGGCCCCTTTCTTCAGATCACCGACAGGTCATTAAAGGTCTTCGCTGTTCCCGGGCATGAACAACTGGTCGAGGTCCGATTCGCGTTATCGCCTGAGAAGGTGAAACGCCCACCGGTCGGCTTTAGAACTGTTTCTGAGATTTCCCGTCGCTCGGCATCGAAGTCTCTCGCTGGCCTTCGGGTGGCGATCGAACCGGCCGATATCGGAGGCAAGTGGGGGGACTGGGACGATCGTTCGACTTTTTACCGGGGATATGGACGAATAGAGGAAGGTGACCTCAATCTAACCGTCGCGAAAATCCTGGAACGAAATCTCCACCAGCTGGGAGCCAAGGTATTCTTGACTCGCCAGTCGGCGGACCCTGTCGCCGCGTACGATCCTCAGAAGCTCGATGAAGAAACCAGAGAAATCCTCGCACGCCAGAGCTACACGCTTCCGCCAGCGTTTTACCAAAGAGCTGGGAGCCTTCCGGCGAACAGCGAACGCCGCTTTCAAGTTGCGAAGGAGGTGCTCTTTGCCAAGGTCATCGAACAACGCGCCAGGGCCGCAGAGGTTCAGCGTCATTTCAAGCCGGACCTCACGATCGTCCTTCAGCATGATGCGTCTCCAGAAAGTGTTCGTGGCGGCCTGGCCGGGGTCAATCGCAACATCTTTTTTGTCGATGGCGCTTATCAGGCCAAAGAGCTAAGAAGTGATCCTCATCAACGGTGGCGGCTGCTGACCAAGCTTTTCGAAAACGTAACTCCACTTGAGACAACAGTCGCAGTGAGAATTGCGGCTCGATTTCAAGCTGTCACGGGCGATTCGGCCGTAGGGTACAGCAATTCCGCAAATACTCGCACGGTCAGTGGAGGAAACGCTTTTGTGGTTGCCAGAAATCTCGCCTTCAATCGGGAACACGACGGTCCAGTGGTCGTCACCGAGCCATACTTTATGAATGAGCCCGTTACGCTGCAAAGACTACTCGCCGGAGACTACAAAGGGACTCGAGTCGTGGGAGGCGCAGAGCGTCGAAGCATTTTTCAGGAGTACGCAAACTGCGTTGCGGCAGGACTCATGGATGCGTATGCGGGAAACCGCACAAACTGATCAGAAAAAGAGAATGTCACTCACTTTAGGTTGACTTACCAGCAAGCCATCCAACGGACTGGCGCACTCTAGCGTCCACCAGTTATAAATGCAGGCAGCCGACCTATGAATCCTCATTCACCACGATCGTGCTGTCCCTCCGGGACAAAAGCCATTCGCCCATCGAGGCGCCTGACAATTATGGCATGTTCAGACCCGGTCTGACTGACTCGTACTCGCCCGGTGCATCGGAGCGGAACTGGAGGTTGCCATACTTGATGGCGAACGAAACGAGTGAGAACTCGAACCGGAAGTGCCAATTCGGTAGGGGAAACTTTTATTTGGAAAGACGACGAACTCGCGTCAAGGAAAGGAAATGCCCGGACTTCAATCAACCGTGTTAGCAACTGACCATGACTCCCAGCGCAAATCAGTCTGAGCAAATTAGTCGATACTGTCCTTTCTTGTTATGAGGTGGTTTGCCTTCAGTTGGCAGAACTTTTGGTTCTCCTTCCTGGCATTGGTATTTGAAGGTGTGCCGTTTATTCTGCTTGGCTCGCTGATTTCCGGGATCATCGGATCGTTTGTTCCTGCTCGCGTTATTTCTGGCCTTTTGCCCAAGAGTCGATTTCCGGCGATTTTAGTCAGTGGGCTTCTAGGGGTAATTTTTCCGGTTTGCGACTGCGGAACCGTACCAATTGTGCGGCGCATCCTCAAGAAGGGCGTGCCTCTTTCCTGTGGCATCACGTATATGCTCGCTTCGCCGATAGTGAATCCCTTGGTCATAATTAGTACGATTATCGCCTTTCAAGGACAGGCGCCCCTTTTGACCGCCGGATTACGAATCGGTTTTGGTTACTTCATCGCGGTGGTGATCGGCTTGATCGTCAGTTCGTTGCCGTCAGAATCAAGATTGCAAAAAGGGTTAGTCACAACAGGACGGTCGAGCCGGACAGCTTTTACGATTGCGCCGTTGTACGGCAGCGGTTCAGAGAAAATGGAAGCTGGCTTCGTACGAAAGGCCTCAGTCGCCGTTCGGATGGCAACGGACGACTTTCTCGGAACCGGCTTCTATTTTATGATCGGTGCCGCGATCGCAGCGACATTTAACACGGCTGTTAATCAACGGGTGATTCTTCCCTTGGCGTCCGACTCCGTCCTCTCAATTATTTCAATGATGACACTGGCGGGAATACTGACACTCTGCAGCACTTCCGACGCGTTCATCGCCGCGACTTTTGTGACATTCCCATCAGCTGCTCGCATGGCATTCATGATTTTTGGGCCAATGTTCGATCTTAAACTCATTTTCCTTTATTCTTCTCTTTTTAAAAAACGGTTTGTCATCGCTTTGGGAGTTGGACTGTTTTTTTTCGTAGGGCTGATTTGCGCGATCTTTGTCAGCGAGCTTTATGCAATCCAGGATTTGTAACGTAATTAACGCGGGTACGCTGTTTGGACTTGGAACCGTTTTCCTGAGCTTCTACGGGACTGGTCGAATCGAACAGTACCTCAATCCATCCTTCAGACCGTTCGTAATGGTTGGTGGCATACTGATGTTCATCATGGGAGTGACTTGTTTGCTGACTCTTCCATCTGAACACTCCTGCTCAGAAGGAGGCTGCGACCACCGCCATGCGAGTCGCTTGTCGATGAGTCTGGCTTCGTTTGGCTTGATTTGCGTTTCAGTTCTGGCAGGCAGCACGTTCTCCAAGGACGCCTTTGATCAGCAGATTTTTGTCAACCGAGGATCCATGGACGAGGATGCAAAACTTTCCGGCGGGTTCGCTACTAACGCCGTATTCCCTGCTGTTTCCAAAAATGGAATTGTCCGTGACCTGGCAGTTGATGATAGCATTGTGGTGGAAATCACCGATCTTTTGGGCGCCATAAAAAATGAGCCTTTGAGGAACTTCATTGCCGAGAAGAATGTAGTAGTGGTGGGCGAATTCGTCGCAGGTCCAACGGAACAAAATTTCAGGCTTACCAGAATGTTTATTTGGTGTTGCGCGGCCGATGCGCGGCCGATCCATGTTACAGTCGAAGTTTCCGCGCCCGTTGGCGTTCCGGATTTGCAGTGGGTTAAGGTTATCGGCAGGCCGGAGTATTCGTTCGCTGACGGCCACGCGCACCTGCTTGTCAAAGCCTATAGTGTAGTGCCGATCAAGGCACCAAAGGACGCCATGTTATACTGAGGCCCTTGCTCAGGATCCGCGGGACACGTGGTAAGCTTTACTCATGCGGGCTCGATCGCAATTCCTTTTACCTACGCTACTGCAGCTTGAAATGATTGATTCTGTCATTTGTCCCTAGCGCAGCGCTATCGGACCAAGATACAATAGCCAAGACCATGCATTTTGCGCAGGCTCTTGTAAAGATCAGTCTGAGGGAGCGTGCCTGGGGCGGCCCGTCATGATGCCGGATACGCTGCGCTTAGTTTGGAAACGCGGGCCTAGGATCGCGTCGCAATGAGCACCGAAACCATCGATGAAAAGCCAGCGGCCCAGGTGGAGCATCGCTGGTGGCTTTTCACCGCTTGCGTGCTGGTCAGCCTCACGAACGAGCTGAGCAACGCAGTCACGAATCTTTCGTTGGGTCCGATGCGCCACGACCTCGATGCATCTTCCACGGTGATGCAAATGGCCGTCACCCTTGGGAAGCTGATGCTTGGCGCCTTTATGCTCGCCGGCGGCGTTGCGGGTGACGTCTATGGCCGGCGTCGCGTGCTCGTGCTCGGCGCCCTCGGTATGGTGGGGGCATCCATACTCGCAGCGGTCGCGCAGACGGGTGGAATGCTCCTGGTAGCGCGCGCTCTTGACGGATTGGCCAGCGCCGCCATCGGTCCCATGGCGCTCACGTTAATCGCCGGCGCGTTCAGCCAGGCAGAACAAGCGCGAGTCATCGGGCTCTTTCTCGGGTTGTCCGGCCTCGGGGCGGCGCTTGGGCCATTGGGAGCAGGTCTGGTGGTTCAGGCGCTGGGTTGGCGTGCCGGCTTTCTGATGCCTGCCGCGGTAGCCGCCCTGGGTGGTTTTGGGGTGTTGCTGTTTGCCTCCGGAAATGGCGCAAAAACCGAAGGCCGGCGGTTGGATGGCATAGGCGCCCTCACTTGTGCTGCCGGACTGTTGGGGCTGGTGTTCGGGATCATTCAGATCAACCAGCTTGGCTTGCTGCATCGGCGGGTGTTGCAATCCCTGGCCGTTGGCATCGGAGCCTTGCTTGCCTTCGTCTGGTGGGAACGACGGGCCAGGGATCCGCTACTGGATGTCACGCTCTTTCGCAATCGCACCGTATCTGTGGCGGTCACGGCCGGTTTGTTGGCCGCACTAGTCGTTGGCGGCGCCCTTTTACCACTGCTCTATTTCCAGCAAACCGTGCAAAAGGTGAGCCCGATCTCGGCGATTGTGCGGCTGATGCCCCTGATGGTTGCCGCCGCGGCGTTCGCTCCCGTGGCGGGCGAACTGACGGCTAAGATCGGACCGAGAAAGGTGATTGCGGGGGGACTGGTACTTATGGCGGCCGGCAGCAGCTTGCTGATTTTGCTGGCCCCGGAAACGCCTTATGGGCAAGTCCTGCTGGCGTTGGTCCTGTTGGGTGCTGGGGACATCGCTGTCGTAACGCCCGTAGCCGACGTCATCCTCAGTGCCGTGCCGAGGGAGCGGACTGGCAGCGCCGCAGCCCTCAATGGAGGGGCAATTCAAATCGGCGGCGCCCTCGGAACGGCGGTGTTAACCAGCGTCCTTACGGCCGTCGCGCGCGCAGCGTATTACCAGCGCCTGGAGCCAAGCGGGCTATCACGCCAGGAGATTGCTGCTGCGACAGAAGTCTTGCGCCGATCCATTCAGAAGGGGGCAGAGAGCGGCGGCCAAGCCATCCCTGAGACAGTGCGTACTCAACTTGCCGATGCCTACCGGTACGCGTTCTCGGTGGGCACCGGAACGGTGTTCGCATGCTCAACGTTTATTTGCCTCCTTTGCGCCGTATTTGTTTGGTTTGGGTTAAAAAAATTGGGTCGAACGGCTTCGTCGTCTCCTTAATTAGGGGGAGCGTCACGGCCATTCTGCTGAGTTTGGATCTTTCTAGGGTCGAACGCCAGCCGGGGGGTTCGCTACCGCTTGAATCTTGAATCGACCTACATTAAAACCCCGGACTCGCTAACTGTTCACCTACGAGGTCCTGGATTTCAAAGGACCGGCCTAAGGCGTATCACTAATCAACTTGAGAGCAAAGGAGAGGCGCGCCTCGGGCGATACACGATTCGCACGTGGTGGTCGGGCCATGGGACTCAGCTCGTCGCAGCCGTTTCTCTTCGCACCAAGGATTTGCACGATGCCCAAATCTTTGGCATCGCTGTTGGGCTACTGAGGAACAAGCCCGCCTTACCTGTCTCGCTGCACTCGATCAACTTGCTGGCCTTCGCGTTTCGTTCCGTTAGCTTGGAAACGGTTTCGCTAAAGATGACAGGTCTCTTCTTGTCCTTTTATTTTTAAGGACTTTGTTTTATACTACAAATCGTCCCCCATTGCTATTGGACCAAGGTCTCATAGCAAAGTAAGCATGTTGTTCGCAAAGCTTCCGAATATGTCAAGGGAACCCACGGCCATGCCTAGCCTTCTCTCTTATAGGATGGGACCTTCTCTAGCCCGGCCGGGGATGTATCTCCTCGGAGCGCCAGAGCAAAATGATCCCCTTTGCTGGGACCACCATAAAACCAAGGAAAGCGAATGAAACCACTTAAATTGGCCCTGATAACTACCCTGTTAGCCTTCTCGTTGGCTCTGGCCAGCGCCGCCTCTGACCCTGGCGCACCGGCTCAGCAACCAGCTGGCGAGGGAAAGAATCAATCGTCCCCGGCTGATCAAACAACTGATGACGATACCCGAAAATATGAAGAGGCTTACAACAAGGCAGACGCTAAAACGCTCGCCGGATTCTATTCCGATGATGCTGACTACATCGATCAGGACGGCGCAGAGGTTAAAGGACGGGATGCCATGGAAAAGCTTCTGGCCGATAATTTTCAGCAAAATCCGGGCGTAAAACTGGCAATCACGACTGAAGAGATCAAGCAGTTGACTCCGGACGTAAAGGTAACTCGAGGAATAGCTACCGTGACGCCGGCAAACGGCGCTGCGGAGAGCACACGGTACACGGCTGTCAGGGTCAGGAAAGGCGATCATTGGGAGATTTCCCAATTGAATGAAAGGGAGGCAGCGCCACCAAACGCCTACTCCCAACTCGCGGTCCTTGACTGGTTGGTAGGGACCTGGCAAGACAAGGGTGGAGATCAAACCGTCGAAACGAAGATCAACTGGGCGGGAGAGAAAAACTTTCTCGTTCGCACGTTCAAGTTTAAAGGAGCTGAATCGGAGACCGATGGCTGGGAAATTATCGGCTGGGATCCGATCCAGCACAAGATTCGATCTTGGATTTTCGATAGCAATGGCGGCTTTGGAGAGGCGACTTGGGTAACCGACGGTGACGACTGGCTGGTTCGTGCGTCCAATGTTTTGCCGGATGGCAGCCGCTCGACAGCCGAAAATGTGCTGACGAAAGTGGACGACAACAAGTTCACTTGGGAATCACAGAATCGAACGCTGAATGGTGAACCGCAGCCTTCGCTGGATAAGGTCGAAGTGCAGAGAGTGGCCGGGAGCCAATAAGCGAGGGGATCCATAAGATGAAGTCGGTGCTATTTCGGGTTTTGGTCTTGGTGTTAGGCGGTATGGTGCTGCTTGGACAAACTGATTCTTTAGTGGCGCGTGGCGGACGCGGGGGCGGAGGACGTTCATCCAGCCGCCCGGGCGGAATGGGAGGAGGAGGGCGATCATCCAGCAACCGGCCTTCGGTGTCGGGCGGAGGTTATCGCGGTGGCACAAGCTATCGCGGCGGCGGGGGCCAAGCTAGGACCACGCAGAGGCCCAGCAACCGTGCGGGCGGTCTAGCTCCGAACAAGAATATCGCCGGGGGAAACCTTAACCGATCCCAAGCCTCCTCGAAGATTCAATCTCGTCCGAATGGCTCCGGATCAGCTCTTCCTTCGGTCGCTAAAGGTGGAAATCGCGGGGCCGGCGCGGGCAGCAACAAAGGGTTTCCAGAGGTCGGTGGAAGAGCTGGAGCTGGCCAACTTGCAGGAAAAGGCCAAGGTCCTAGCGGTGGCAAGCTTGAGGGCGCCCGGGGCGGTCAGGTTTCCAACCGGATGCAGGGGAACCAGCTGGGTGCGGCGGTGGCTGGAGGAGCACTGGCAGGAGGCGCGCTTTCGGGCGGTCTCGGGAATCTCGGTGGTGGCGATTTAGGGGGTAGACTTCAGGGAGATGACCTTGGAGGGAGAATCCAAGGGGGTGATCGGGGTGAGCTCGGTAATCGTTCACCGGAGCGAAATCAGGCGATCGCAAATCGCCAGCAATATTGGAATAAGTGGTCTGGTGACAATAAAGGCAAGATCGTTGATTTCCGGAACAACCGCAGCAAAGACTGGAGCAACATCAATAATTTTCGGAAGAACGAAAACGTAGGGAACAGGTTTAACAGTCAGCAATGGAACGACTACAAGAATAACGTAAATAATTTTCGAAACAACCGGGCGACTGAAATAACTAACAATATCCAAAACAATTTCGACAACAATTTTAATGATAACTGGTGGGGAAATAGTGGCTGGTACAGAGGAAGTTACTGGGGCGGCAATCCCTGGTGGTGGTGGGGCACTGCCACCCTGGCAACCGCCGGAACTTTCCTGGCAATTGATGCGATGCAGGACGCGACCTATCAACCTCCTGTTTATGACTATGGCGTTAACGTGGTCTACCAGGGGGATGATGTCTATGTGGATGGGAAGCGAACGGCAAACGCGACGGAATATGCGCAGCAGTCAATCGCGCTGGCAAACGAGCCGACGGCACAACCCCCCGCACCCGCACCACCGGCACCGGGCAAGCAGCCAGATTGGTTGCCCCTCGGAGTCTGGGCTCTGGCCCAAGAGGAAAAGGGTGACGCCTACATGTTCTTCCAGCTTTCGATCGATAAGAATGGCGTGGTAAGCGGTGCCTATCAGAACGTGTTGAGTGGCGAGAAGTCGCCGATTTCCGGTCAGGTAGACAAAGAGACCCAGCGGGTCGCGTGGAAAATCGGAACCAATAACACTGTTATCGAGACGGGCTTGCGGAATCTCTCTCAGGATGTTGCCAGTTGCCTCGTGCACTTTGGCCCCGACAAGACCCAAACATGGTTACTGGTCCGCCAGAAACAACCCGAAATGCCCAATGTTCCGCAGACCGCAGAGGTCGAGACGAAAGGATCCTAGTTTCATGGGACTACTGGCGGTAGCTGCGCACCCGCAGCTCGAGCAACCGAGCCCAAAGTCTCCATGGTAACACTTCGAATACCGCTGGGAAGGAGCCCAAATTCCGACCATTAAAAGGTCAATAACGTCCTAAGGCTCGAGTGCTGAGGCTACATAGCCTGCGGACTAATCGTTCCTCCTGAGGTTTATTCCGCCTGGCCCTCTCTGAATATTGTGATCAAACCTACGCCGCAGCGCGCTCACCATATACTCAGTTGGAGAGGGATGAATCGTCGAAATATTTAAAAACGACTCCATCGAGGTGTTTGTCGAGAGGCAGAAACAGGCTTGGTTGACGATCTCGCTAGAATCGGGCCCGATTGCCAAACAGCTTAAAAACCGGCGGCTGCCATGATCATAGAGCAGCTTGATCACGTTCCGCCCCCGCTCAATGCCGCTCCGGGTAGACGCCAAGTCCTCGCTAAAAACCTCACAGGATACGCCGTAAGCCTTCGCCTCCGCTTCGGTCAAGCCCACAAACGCCGCCGGGGGGTTCGTATTGATCGAACGGGGAACCAGCCACAAGTGCAAGGGCGTAGGGTTTCCCGCGATATTCTCAACAGCGACTCTAGCCTGGGCGTAGGCGGCGCTGTCAAAAAGCAAGAGACCGTTCGCGTCCCCAACTACGTAGATATTCGAGAATTCGGAACCCCGTATTCGCAGCTCCGGAGTTGTCAAAATAAAGTGTCCCTGCCCCCCTTCCACCCCAATCTGCGACAGGTTAAGATCCTTGGTATTACCCAGCCGCCCGGTCGCCACCAGGACCATGTCGCAGTCCGCTGGCAGCATTTCCGCCTGGAAGGCATTCCCCGTCTTGATCGTAACCCCCGCTTCCGTCAGACTCTCTGAGACTTTCTGGCCGACCAATGGATCCCAGCTCCACAGAACCGTTGACTTCTCTTCGACCAAGGTCACACGCGAGCCTAACGTCCTGTAAATCGAAGCTAGCTCACATCCGATATGACCTCCCCCTAAGACCACTAAATGGGTGGGAGGCGCCGAATTTTCCAGGATCTGTGCGCTGTTAAAAACCTTTAGACCTTTGCGCTCCTTTAAAGACGGAAAGGCGCTGCCGTCTCCAGGATAGGAAGGCTCCGAACCGGTGGCGATAATGATATTATCAGCCGTAACGTTCTCCGACGCACCGCCCGAGGACGAGATCTGGACGGTGTGGTTGTCCAGGAATTTGGCGCTCCCCATCTTTACCGGGATCTCGCTCTTGGCCAACTCCTCCTCCAACTCCTTCACTAACCGGCCCGTCACGTCCAGACGTAACTTGCTCCAATCTGACCAACCCTGGGTAATATACCCATAGCCAATACCCATATTCGCCGGATTCTTCTCCGAAAACCCACTTGCCCGAAATGACTGGGCGCACATCTGCAAGGCCCGAATCATATAACAGCCTTTATGATAAGAAGTGCCTCCCAGCTTTTCTTTTTCTATCAACAGGGTTTTTAAGCCAGCTCGGGCCGCCAGAAAAGCCGCATCCTTTCCGGCGGCTCCTCCGCCAATAATCAAGACATCATAGTCCATTGACATAGGTAGGGAGTCCTTTTCCATCTGTTTTATCCTCGCTTTTCCCCAGAAGCTAGGGAAAACGTCCTCCGGTTCAAATCAAGGCCGGCTCTTACTGTTTTGATTGATTCGCTCATGGCAAAACTTCTATGCGCGTGACGCTAATTGCCGGGGATGAGTCATGTTCTCAGGTTTGAGGATGTCATCCAGCTGTATTTTGGTGAGCAGATTTTTCTCGAGCACGAGTTCGTAAACGCTGCGATTTGTGACGAGGGCTTCCTTGGCTATGGCGGCACTCTTTTCGTAGCCGAGCACCGGGTTGAGGGCGGTCACGAGGCCGATAGAATTTTGGACGTAGGCGAGGCAGCGTTCGCGGTTGGCTTCAATGCCGGCGATGCAGCGCGTGTTAAGTATGATCGCAGCGTTGCGCAGCAGCGTGAGGCCAAAAAGCAAGTTAAAGGCGATGATTGGCTCGGCCATGTTCAGCTCAAGTTCACTGGCCTCGCAGGCCATGGAAATCGCCAGGTCGGCACCGATGATCTGGAAGCAGACCTGGTTAACGACTTCGGGGATCACCGGGTTCACTTTGCCGGGCATGATGGAGGAGCCTGGCTGCATCGGAGGCAGGTGGAGTTCGTACAGTCCGCAACGTGGACCGGACGAGAGCCAGCGCAGATCGTTACAGATCTTGGAGAGCTGCACGGCGGCAGTTTTCATCACGCCGCTCATCAACGCGAACTCGCCGGAATCCTGCGTAGCCTCGACCAGATCCGCAGCCAGCGTAACGGGCAGGCCGCTAATTTCCGCGAGGCGTTGCGTGCAAAGCTCGGCATAGCCGAAAGGGCTGTTGATGCCGGTACCGATGGCGGTCGCGCCCATATTGACCTGCAGCAGTTCCGCACTGGCCTGTTCCAGGTGACGGACGCCGTCACCGATCATCACCGCGTAGGCGCCAAACTCCTGTCCAAGTGTCATCGGCACGGCGTCCTGATTTTCCGTGCGGCCCATTTTCAGCACGTCAGCAAATTCGGCAGCCTTAGTTTTGAGGCCGGTCTGGAGTTCGCGCAAGGCAGAGACGGTATCGCGGAGTGTGAGCACGACACCGAGTTTCACGGCGGTTGGGTAAACGTCATTGGTAGACTGCGAGCAATTCACGTGGTCGTTCGGGTGCAGGTATCGGTATTCGCCTTTGCGATGGCCGAGCAGTTCGAGCGCGCGGTTAGCGATGACCTCGTTGGCGTTCATGTTTGTCGAAGTGCCCGCGCCGCCCTGGATCATGTCGATTGTGAAGTGCTCGTGCAGCTTGCCTGCGATCACTTCGTCGCAAGCGGCTGCGATGGCTTCCGCCCGTTCCCGCCCGAGCACACCTAGTTCGGAGTTCGCCGCTGCCGCGGCTTTCTTCACGAAAGCCAGCGCGCGGACGAAGTGCTGGAAATGTCTCAACGGAATTCCGGAGAGCGGAAAGTTTTCCATGCCTCGCAAGGTTTGCACGCCATAGTAGGCTGTGTCGGGTAATTCCCGTTCGCCCAGCAGATCGTGTTCCATACGCCAAGTCGCGATGATCGGTGCCGCGCCGCCACTGAGTTGCTCACCGGCGGTGCGGAGCCGCGCACTGAGGCGCCGCGCGACGTGGCCTGCCATTCGGTAAAAGAGTTCGGGTTTCGCGACGCGGACTTCGTCGATAACCGTTTTCGGAATCTGCCACACACGCGAAGGGGTAAGGGCGACAGCAGAGCCGGAATGCGGTAGCTCCTCCAGCATCACGCCCTCGCTGAAGCCGGTCCCGGGTGTTAGCGTGGCGAGCCGCACGGAACTGCCATGCAGGCCGCGGACAATTTCGATTTCACCTTCCTCGACGATGCCCATCCAGAGGCGCGGCGTGGATTCGTGATAAAGGTAATCCCCGGCGTTGTAGGAATGCGACGCGCCGCGCGAAATGATCGCTGCCAGGTCGGCAGCGGAGATGCCCACGGTCTGAGCGAGGGCGCTAATGCGTTCAGGAGTGAGAGTAATATTCACGGGAGGAGGTGCGGGTTCAGTTAGGTGTTTCAATTCCGATCATGCTGCCGATGAGTAGGCCGACGGCGACAGCGATCGTAGTGCTGACAAGGCCGGGGACAAGAAAGGAATGGTTGATCACGTATTTGCCGATCCGCGTGGTGCCGGAGCGGTCGAAGTTAATCGCGGCGATGATTGTGCCGTAGTTCGGGATAAGGAAGTAGCCGTTCACCGCAGGGAACATTCCTATGAGCAACAGTGGCCAGATGCCCAGAGAAAGGCCCAGCGGCATCAGCGCGCGTGCGGTCGCGGCCTGGCTATAGAGCAGCACCGACGCAAAGAACAAGCCGAACGCGAAGGTCCACGGCGCTGCCGTCGCCATGGCACTCAGGCCGCCAATGATCGCCTCGCGGTTCGCATTGATGAAGGTGTCACCAAGCCAGGCCAGCCCAAGGATGCCGACGATCGCTGTGATGCCTGACTGGCAAGTCTTGCACCTGGGCACGTCGGCCACGGGCGCCTTGGTTACCGTGAGAATAATGGCTGCGACGGCCAGCATGACGATTGCGATGGAGACCGGCATCGAGAGAATGAGCGGCTTTTCCGCCCCCGGGACAGTCCGCAGTTCCGGGAAAATGCCTGCCAGTACGACTAGCGCCACACCCGCGAGGAAGATCAGCGCACTGGTCATTGACCCCGCCTTCAGGGGAGCGCTCGCCTCGCGACCAGCCTCGCCGTGTGGCTCCACCTCGCCCGATGCCAGCCGCTTTTGATACTCGGGATCGTCTTTCAATTCTTTGCCGATGCGGAGTTGCACCAGTGATGCAATGAACACCGCGATGAGTGTGGATGGCACGCAGATGATGAGGATCTGCACTAACCCGATATGATGCGTCGCGAGCAAACCGATCATCGCGGCCGTTGCCGCTGAAACCGGGCTCGCCGTGATCGCCTGCTGCGAGGCGATTACCGCGATGGCCATCGGTCGCTCCGGCCGGATGCCGTTTTCATGCGCCACTTCGTAGATCACCGGCAGCAACGGATAGACGATGTGACCCGTGCCGGCCGCAAAGGTGAAGCCATAGGTCACCAGCGGCGCGATGATGGTGATCTGCTTGGGGTTCTTGCGGATAATCCGCTCGGCAACGCGCACGAGGAAGTTGATCCCGCCAGCCACTTCCATCGCCGATGCAGCCATGATGACGGTGAGGACAATAAGGAGTACTTCTCCGGGGATGTTCGCCGGCGCGACGTCGAAGCCCACGACAAGCACTAGTAGCCCCACGGCGCCCCACAGGCCAAGTCCGACACCGCCGGTGCGCGCCCCCATCGCGAGCGAGCCCATGATGACGAGAAATTCGAGGAGTAGTCTCCAATCCATACATTTTGAGGGTTCCACGCCCCCGGGCGTTTTACTTGGTTTGCGAATTTGTTAGTTCAAAGATCGCGAAATGGTCGCTTAAGACCTGCGCCAAGGGGGTGCCAGCACGACGCCTTTGTTCGCATTGGATGAGAATCGGTTTATCAGAGTTTATCGCGGGTGGAAAGATTAGATTTTGGGGTTGGATGGTAATGCCGAGGTTGAGCAGATTGTTCGCAAGATGCGGCCCGAGCAGGAACTCCGCCGAGAGATACGCCCCGCGCTAATCATTTGGTCGTTTGGCATTGTGTTGCGCCGTTGCTTCGGCTCCGTTAGGTTTGGTCCGCCCGCGCTGCGGCGGCTGGTTCATCCTGCGAAACCGAAACCCTCCCCAACCTATGAGCACGACACCCGCTCCCTTCGACCTTACGGCCCACGGCCTTACCGTTACCACCGTCCACCACAACCTCCCGGCGAGCGCGCTCTACGAACATGCGATTCGTTTCGAGAAAGACGCAAGCATCGCGGAGAACGGCGCGCTCATCGCCTACTCCGGCGTCAAGACCGGACGCTCGCCGAAAGACAAGCGTGTGGTCGAGCATCCCGACTCGAAGAACGACATCTGGTGGGGTCCGGTGAATATCCCGTGCGATGATCACACCTTCAGAGTCAACCGTCAGCGCGCGCTCGATTATCTCAACACGCAGGAGCGTCTTTATTGCTTCGACGGCTTCGCCGGCTGGGACCCGAAGTATCGCATCAAGGTCCGCGTCATCTGCTCGCGGCCGTATCACGCGCTCTTCATGCGCACCATGCTCATCCGCCCGACGAAAGAGGAACTCACGAGTTTCGGTGAGCCGCAGTTCGTCATCATCAACGCGGGCGCATTTCCCGCGAACAAGCTGACGACCGGCATGGGCTCGACCACCAGCATCGACCTCAGCATCGAGGACAAGCAGCTCATCATCCTCGGCACCGAATACGCCGGTGAGATGAAGAAAGGCGTCTTTACGGTTGCGAACTACTTCGCGCCGAAGCGCGGCGTGCTCTCGATGCACTGCTCGGCCACGGCGGACAAAAAAACCGGCGCGTCATCGCTGCTCTTCGGCCTCAGCGGCACGGGCAAGACCACTCTCTCGGCCGACCCGAAGCGTCATCTCATCGGCGACGACGAGCACTGCTGGAGCGACGATGGAATCTTTAACATCGAAGGCGGCTGCTACGCGAAGGCGATTAACCTTACCTCCGAGAGCGAGCCGGACATTTTCCAGGCGCTACGCTTTGGCGCGGTACTCGAAAACGTGGTGCTCGATGAAGACCGCGGCGTGGACTACACCGACACGAGCATCACGCTCAACACGCGCGGCGCGTATCCGATCGAGTTCATCGAGAACGCTAAAATCCCGTGTCTGGCCGGCCATCCAACCGATGTGATTTTCCTCACGTGTGACGCGTTCGGCGTACTCCCACCGGTGAGCGCGCTCTCGCCCGCGCATGCGATGTATCACTTTATCAGCGGCTACACCGCGAAAGTCGCCGGCACCGAAATGGGGGTCACCGAGCCGCAGACCACCTTCTCGCCGTGCTTCGGTGGACCGTTTCTCGTCTGGCATCCGAGCAAATACGCCGAGTTGCTCGCCGAGAAGATGCGCAGGCACAACGCGCGTGTCTGGCTCGTGAATACCGGCTGGGGCGGCGGCGGCCCCGGCGCCGGCAAACGCATCAGTCTCAAAAACACACGCGCCATCATCGATGCGATCCACGACGGCTCGCTTGCGAAAGCCAGGACCGAGCGCGATCCGGTGTTCGGTTTCGAGGTCGCTGCCGAGTGTCCCGGTGTGCCATCGGAGATCCTCATCCCTCGCAATGCGTGGGCCAATAAAGCCGCCTACGAGGCCACTGCGAGAAAGCTCGCCGGCCTCTTCAACAAAAACTTCGAGACCTACGCCGCTGGAGTGAGCGCCGAGGTGAAGGCCTCGGCACCGAAAGCCTGACGCATGGGCTGGCTCTTCGAGCTCCATAAGACGCAGCCCATCGCGCACGCCGTCGGCGTGCTCACCTTCGTGTGCGTGCTCGGCATGGCGTTGGGGAGCGTGAAGTTCCGCGGTATCGGCCTGGGCACGGCAGGGGTGCTCTTCGCGGGCATCCTTGTCGGACATTTCGGCGAAGCGGTGGATCATCACACGCTCGATTTCGTGAAGGAGTTCGGCCTGATCCTGTTCGTCTTCACCATCGGGCTGCAACTCGGTCCCGGCTTCTTCGCCGCGCTGCGCCAGCAAGGAGTGAAGATGAACGTGCTCGCCGCGACGATTGTGATCCTCGGGGCCGCGAGCGCGCCACTCATTGGCTGGCTCGCGGGGTTCGACGCTGCGGCCGTGCTCGGGATCTTTTCCGGCGCCTCGACGAACACGCCCTCGCTCGGCGCCGGCACGCAGACGCTCAGCACACTCCCGGGTATCGCTCCCGATCGCCTCACGCTGCCCGCCCTCGCTTACGCCGTAACTTATCCGACGGCCATCGTCGGCATTATCGGTACGCTGCTGCTGCTCAAGCAGATCTTCCGGATCGATCCCGTTCGCGAGGCGGCCGACTTCGCCGCGAAGAATCGCCGCCAAGTCGAGCCGCTCGAACGCCGCACGTTCGTGGTCACGAATTCGAACCTCGAAGGCATCCGCCTCGACGCGATCCCTGGGCGCCTCGAATCGGGCGTCACCATCTCCCGCGTCCGTCACGGTGATGAAACGCAGGTCGCCACCGACGCGACCGTGATTCATTGCGACGACCGTCTCGCCGTCGTTGGCATGCGCGCGGGGCTCGATCAATTTGCGCGCGTCATTGGCCGGCACAGCGACGAAGACCTTGTCCTCGCCGACAGCGCGCTCACTTTTCGCCGCGTCGTCGTCACCGATCGCGACGTGCTCGGCAAGACCGTCGGCGAACTCAACCTCGATGACCGGTTCGGCGTCGCCGTCACGCGCGTCACCCGCGCGGACCTTGAGATGTCCGCCGTGCCCGGCCTGCGCCTGCAATTTGGCGACCAGGCGCAGATTGTCGGTGTGCCCGACGATCTCGACAAGGCCGCCGTCGCGGTCGGCAACTCGCTCAAGGAACTCAACGAAACGCATTTCATCCCGTTCTTCCTTGGCATCACCCTCGGCGTCGCCCTCGGCACGCTGCCCATCGCCTTCCCCGGACTGCCACAACCGATCAAGCTCGGCCTTGCCGGCGGCCCCCTTATCGTCGCGCTCATCCTCGGCCGCGTGGGCCGCATCGGGCGCCAGGTCTGGCACATGCCGGTGAATACCAATCTCGCCTTCCGCGAATTCGGCATCGCGCTTTTCTTCGCCGCCGTCGGCCTGGGCGCCGGCGCAAAATTCTTCGCCACCGTCTTCAGCGCCACCGGCCTGCAATGGCTGCTCGCCGGCGCGTGCGTCACCGTGCTCCCGCTCATGCTCATCGGCATCTTTGCGCGCGCCGTCTTGAAGATGAATTTCATGGATATCAGCGGCCTGCTGGCCGGCAGCATGACCGACCCGCCCGCCCTCGCCTTTGCCTCGAACATCGCCGGCTCCGATGCCCCCACCATCGCCTACGCCACCGTCTATCCGCTGACCACCCTCCTGCGTATCCTCTCCGCGCAAGTGCTCGCAATCGTCCTCTTCCGATGAACACACACACACTCGGCGAACCGCGCTTCGCTTCCACGCTCAGCCACACCATTAGCGACGCTGTCCGCATCCCCGAGCGGATCGAAATCGGTGCGGAACCGGGCATCACCTTCGAGCTGGCGGGGCCGCGGGCGAAGCTGTTTTTCGATCCGAAGCAAACGCGCGCGGGCATTGTGACGTGCGGCGGTTTGTGTCCGGGCCTCAACAACGTCATCCGCTCGCTTTTTCTCGAGCTCCACTACAGCTACGGCATCGCCGAGGTGCTAGGCTTTCGTGGCGGTTACAAAGGCCTCGATCCTGAGCGCGGGGACGAACCGGTGAAGATCACGCCGCTGTTCGTCGATGGCATTCATCAAAAGGGCGGCACGATTCTTGGCTCCTCGCGCGGTCCGGTGGACATGGGCAGGGCAGTGGAGAACCTCATCGCGCGCGGCGTTAACATTCTTTTCACCGTCGGCGGCGACGGCACTCAGCGCGGCGCAAACGATCTTTATCAGGAAGCGCGCAATCGCGGCCACGCGCTGTCAGTTGTCGGCGTGCCGAAGACCATTGATAACGACGTTGGATTCGTCTCGCGCACCTTCGGATTTTTCACCGCGGTCGAGGAATCGGCGCGCGTACTCGATTGCGCCCACACCGAGGCGCGGAGCGTGGACGGTGGGATCGGCCTTGTGAAACTCATGGGTCGCCACGCGGGCTTCATCACCGCTGGCGCGGTTGTCGTGGGTCAGGATGTGAACTTTGCTCTCATCCCTGAGGTACCGTTCAAGGTCGACGCCTTTCTCGCCGCGCTGAAGCAGCGAATGCTCGTGAAATCACATGCCGTCATCGCCGTTGCGGAAGGCGCTGGACAGGATCTGCTCGCCGCCGCCAGGTCGCACGACCCTTCCGGCAATGTGAAGCTCAGGGACATCGGCCCGATTCTGCGCGAGAAGATCGAGGCGTTCTTCAAGGCCGAGGGCATCCCGATCGTCCTGCGTTACTTCGACCCGAGCTACCAGGTCCGCAGCCGCCCCGCGAACAGCGAGGACGCGCTACTCTGTGATCTCTTCGCCCGCCACGCCGTCCACGCCGCAATGGCCGGCAAGACCGGCGTCGTCATCGGCTTTCTGCACGATCGTTTCATCCACGTCCCCATCGAACTCCTCGCCACGCACACCAAGCGACTCGACCCCGCGAGCGGTTGGTGGCGTTCTGTCCTCGCCACGACGGGGCAGCCGGAGCGGTTCGCATAATTCACGCCGCAACCCAAAGCTACTCCGGACATCTGGTACGCCATGGTCTTTCCGGGCACGAACTCGTGAAGATCTTTCGTAGACATCGTACCGACGTTCTTCCGAAGTGGATTTCGCCTCGGGTCTGCGTTGCGTCATTCTGTCCTGAAGACACGGTTGACTTTTTTCATCGGCCGCTTCAGATAGAAGGGTAACAGAAGGCGAGTTACTAAGGAGAATCGAATGGCGAGGACACCTGACATAGATACCGCGAGGATTGAGCGGACGATGAGAGTGATCGAGTACGAGGATGACAAACCAAAGATCAAGCGTTTCCTCGAAGAACGGCTCCAAGACCCGGATGCCGAACCGGAGGTGCCCACGGACTGGGACTTATCTTTCGAGGAATATCTTGAGGAACACAAGAATTCGAGACTTCTATTCTGCTGGTGCGCACCAAGAGTCGGAATTGTTTTCAGTCCCTCTGATCACAACGGTATCTGGGCAGGACGGCGAGAAGGGGTCAAAGGTAAAGGGACACTACCCGCATACCTACAGGAGGCTGTGGAACGGATAGCCAAAGAAAAGGGACTAGCCTAGGCGCCGAGTGGATCGCGGGCCACCGCTATTTCTCAGCCTCTGGTTTTCCCTAGTCTATATTTCGAGCTTTCTCTCCGGGAATCGTACGTCTTTACCCCGTACACTTAGTGAGTAGCCGTTGAACGATCGCTTGGACGCGCATGGAGCATGAGAATGCGGCGGACTTCGTCGATGGCCTGCGGGTTCTGGTGTGCGGAGTGACCGGAGGGCACGATGAGCTCGGACTTCGCGCCATCCATGTGCGAACTCCAGTACGGCACGACACCGTCGCTGGAGTTTGGTGCATCGCCTTTGCCTCGGTCCCCCATGATGGTGTGATAGGGGATGCCGGGTGTAATCGGGATCGTGTTGATCGCTTTCACGAAGCGGTTGTTTGGGGCGAGCGTGTCCACGCTATTAGGCATCCGTTTGAGCTTCAGGTCGCCCGAGTGAAAGGTGGTGATTTTAATGATGGAATTGCCCGCGCTAAGCAAGGTGGAAGGTGCTCTGACAAGGCTCGACCCGATCCGGCCAACCCAGTGGCTCGCGAGATCACTGCCGCGCAATGGCGCGGAAATGAAGATCACCCGCCCAATTTCCGGGCGGTGCTGGAAGATGAGGGACTCGGTAAAGATCTCCCTGGCTTCGGGAGTGAGCGGCACCTGTTCCGGCGGCTTTTTGAATAGCTCCATCCAAAGCTTGTCCCCGGTGTCGGTGATCAGGAGTCGACTGATGCAGCCTCCCATGCTGTGGCCGATGACCACCATCGGCTTGTGCAGCGGGAAACGTTTTTCGACAGCGTCAAGTTCACGCCGCAGGATCGAAGCGGAGTAGGGGTATGGGTAGCCGCTTGGGTAACTGTAAAACCAGAACTGGTAATTGCGCCGGATGTCTGCGTCGCCGCGCAGGGTGTTGAGCATCGGCGTCCATGTCGCCGGTGAATCCATCAGCCCGTGGACGACGAGGACGACAGCCTTGTTCGGGTCATAGGGCTGAAGCCGTGAGATTTGCGCGGTTTCTGCGTATTTGGCTGGGTTCAGCAAACGCGCAAGTTCGAGTTTTTTCGGGTTCGTGCTCGCCAGCATCACTGCGAGCGGCACCGTGAAATCTGCCGCGAGCGGGTAGGTGTGCCCGTCCACTTGGACGGTTTCCTCCGCAAGAGGATCCTCGAAGGAGAGCACACAACGGCGGCCTTCGAAGCGCGCGATGGCGGTAACGCCATAGTAAGTGCGCGGCAAAGAGAAATTGGCCCGAGCATCCTGGTTCGCCTCACGTCCGACGGCTACCAGTGGAGCGCCAATCCCGTCGCGCGTGGTGCGCTCAGTCACGTAGATGCCGTGGACGTCGAATTGATCCGCGGGCGTAAAACGGTAGAGCGTCGGATTCCACTGCGGGCGCGGGTCGGGCTTGTGGGTGAGCACAAAATCGCCGCTGCTCGCCGGGATTCGCAGCGGCTGGGTCCAGGGGTCGAGCTTCTGGTCGCCGATGGCGGCGATGATGCGCGCGACGGCAAAGTTGTAGTCGCTGCGTGCATTCTCGTCGCGCGGGTTTCGCTCGAATTGGCGCAAGGCTGTCTCTGCGGCGCTCATGTATTCACCAAGCGCCGCGAGCCGGTTGCTTCGATCAAGTTGGAGCGCTTTGACGATAGCCGCATCTGCATTCGTCAGTCTGGCGATGGCCTTAGCGATCGGGCGAAAGCGAGGGGGCCTCTCAGTAACCTTCGAATACGTTGCGCACCCTACGAATGCGCATGCAATGAGGATGGCTGATGACCATGATGTCACATGACCGAACCTCGTCCGCTCTCTTTGGATCAAAGAGGTATCCGGATTCTCCGGCGGCCCATCCAAGCGGGGGAAACAATCCATACAGGTGAGAGCTCCACGCCATCTGGTTTTCTACTTGGTTTGAGAGTGTCAGTTCAAGGATCTTCGCGAAACTGTTCGCACTAAAAAAGAGCTGTTATTTGTCCTTCGGTGCTCTTACCTGGTTTGCCGGTGCTGACCGTCGATCGTCCGAAGCGCGCAGCATCGCGGTAAACATATAAAAGTTGATCCGAC
>Ga0210387_10000564_pt1 | contig 26472 bp, 39 predicted proteins | sample IncBWC7OmetaG_FD_160108 | JGI IMG/M metagenome (GOLD analysis project Ga0210387, IMG submission 160108) | Forest soil microbial communities from Barre Woods Harvard Forest LTER site, Petersham, Massachusetts, United States - Inc-BW-C-7-O ...
AATAATCGCAAGGCGAGTTTCCCCTCTTCTGTTCTGTTGTTACAGACATTGATGATCATATTTATGTGTAGAAAGTGACATGCGTACACAAGGCTAACATCATGAAACTTGGCGATGGTCTCTTCCTCAACACCTTCCGCCGAGTCGCGGAAGACTACAGTTCTTCCGGAATCACATTTAACGACATGATCGTCGATAACACGTATGTCCACCAATCTCCCAAATCATTCTACCTCTGACGTGACATCGCAGCTCAATGCAGCTCGTTGCCAAACCCGGGCAATTCGATGTCATGGTTATGCCCAACTTGTACGGTGCTATCGTCTCTAACATCGGCGCTGCCCTCGTGGGTGGACCCGGCATCGTTCCCGGTTGCAACATCGGACGGGTCAGTCCAATCCGGCTTATTTGTCTCTTGCACTAATTTTTTTTGCTTCATAGGACTACGCTCTGTTCGAACCTGGATGCCGCCACGTTGCCAGCGACATTATGGGCACAAATCGTGCTAACCCCGCCGCTATGATCCTCAGTGCAACCATGATGCTCAGGCACCTCGGGTTCGTGTATGGTAACTCAAGCAAAGCTTTCCATATTAACATAAGTACTGTTAAATATAGGCTGGCTCCCCTCGCCAACAATATCGCCAGCGCGACCTTCAACGTGATCAATGATGGAAAAGTCAGAACTGCTGATATGGGCGGTGAGTTTTCCCTCCCTGTAATACCCACACGGTTAATTGACTACAGAATCCATTCTAGGCTCCGCAACTACATCGCAGTTCACCTCGGAGGTCATCAGAAACCTCTAAAAATACTACTGGTGTACAATCGGGAAGCGTCAAGGAACGGAAACGGGAATGGAAGAGACTGCTGTTATGTTTATACAATTTGTGGATACTTAGATTATATTACCCGAGTTACTTTGGATTGTATTCTCTCTATCCCAATCGGAGTCGTCACTATGTATCGAAATTGAGGTCAATGTGGTTAAAGGTGGAATCTTGATCCAAGATCGCTTCGTACTCCTCGAGGGATAGGACCCGGGCTTTCTTCCGTTCAGGCTCATTCTCTTCAATATTTTCTGCAGGCCTTCCACCATCATTATTTTCAAATTTCACCGCGCCCTCTACACCACCGGCACCACCCTCCTTTCCCACAATACCCCCACCCTTCATATCGTGCCCCTTCTTCCTCAGTCCCAAAATAGTCTCACACCTCACCTCCGACCTCTTCCCCCACCCGTCCACAACAGGCCGGAATTCCGCGTACAACGCCCATGCCTTCCCATTCACCTCCCCTGGCCCAAAACTTCCCGCGAGCAGCCGGAGAGCCCCGATGATGTGGGGCGTCGTTTGTCGGAAGGCGCGAGAAATATATGAGAATGCTGTGCTGGGTTGGACTGGTGCGCCGTTGGAGAGGGCGCGCCATTGGGTTTGTTGGGTTTGGTAAAGCGGGCTAGGGGGGTGTTAAGTCGCGGTGTAGGGAAAGGGGACTTAGAAGGGGGACATACACTCTGAGAGGGTTACGTGGAATTTCATGAGGTCCGGAGTAGTTATATCAGATCTGGAAGGAGCTCACCGTCTTCCTATGAGGTCCACGTAAGGTTGCGAACCTCCCCTGGCGGCTTCCATGCCTTTCTGTCTTCCCTCCTCGAATAACCCGATAGAGATCCCCTTTGAAATGGCATTCATCTCCGTATACACAGAGGCTTCGAGAAGTTGCGATCAGATCCAATATATTTTAAAAATGAGCGTTAATTACCGATGCTGAGGGCTTCTTCGCGTTGGAAACCCATACGCTCCGCAACTACGGTAGCCCAAGCCGTCATGAGTGGTGCGCGATTTACGACAGTGGATTTTGTCTTGAGGACCTGGAATGGGTCAAGACGTAAGGACTAGATTTTTAGAAAGTATAAAGCGTGAGTCTAACTTCCTCGTCGAAGACTTCGTTGAACTCCAGACTGCCATAACGAGCAGCATCATCCGTGGGCCCATCGGGTAGAAACTCGTTCCCGTCGTCAACACGTTTCCGTTTTCTCTTCATTGGGGTAGTCTAAAGTCGAAATGAGAAGAGCCCGCGATCTGAATGTATGGATAGTACGCACCAAAACTTGAACGGTCGTTAAATTCGCAGACGTAGGTGGCCCAGCGATGGGTTCAACACCTTCGTCTTGGCCTACTCGATTCCGAGAGGACTCAACTGACGGTTGAGCCTTTGAACTATACCCCGCCTTCCTTATAGCAGCCATAACGGCTTTCCGGTCATCCTTGTCGTCAACCCCAGCCGCTTTCAACTTTATCTCACTCAACTGCGTGAGCTTGCTTGGGGTGTTGAAGTCTTTGTATCTGATGCAATATGAATTGAGTTGGAATTGAATGCTGTACTGGTGGATTGACGGACATTTTACCAGCGACGACTATGCCTTTTTGGACTGGAAGGTTGTTGCTTGTGAGGAGCTTGAGAAATTTTGGAAGGGGGATTTTCGAGTTGTCTGAGGGTTTACTCATATCGTTTCGAGTCACGTTTATGATGATCTGCAGGATATTTGTTCAGTGTTTGTTCATGTCTGCGTGTTGTTTGGTATTTCCCTCTATTGTCAACACACATGTCAGTTCAACTGTTGTTTATTTTCAATTACAGTCTAAATGGCTTCTCCACCTGCTAGCAAAGACCAAGACTTCGACGAGCTCGACGATGGCTACGAATCTGATTCTGATCCCAATGTTTTCAAAATTCGGGACCCTCTCAAACCCCCCTCGGCGAAAATATTCTCAACCCAGGAGCTTCACTGTTCGTCGTTGAATGGATCTTGCGATCGATTATGTGCTCACGAGATGTCATCTCTGTAGCCCTCATTCACGAAGGAATGATCGATCTCAATCCTTCTTATCAACGGGGTGGGCAATGATGAACTAAAAGCTGGAACCTGTATACATAAGCTGAGGAAACTAACTCATATTCATCAGATGTTGTATGGCCCGAGACGAAGCAAACCGGCCTCATTGATTCGATCTTTCGTAATTTCTACATCCCCCCGGTTGTGTTCGCTGTGCAGAGGGATGACGACAACGAAGAGGTTCGCGTCTGCGTTGATGGCAAACAAGTTGAGAACATTTGTTATGTCTTTGCAATTTTAATTACAAGCAATGGAATGGGCAGAGACTTACGTCCATACAAAAGTTCTTTGACGGTCAAGTGAGTCATGCCAACCACTCGAATTTTGATTTTGATCTATATGACAATTCCAGATACCTCGTACGTTGCCTCTCAGTGGCCGAGTATTGCCCGAAAATTCTCACGTCATTTGGATGATCCTGGACAGACAGAGACCTGAAAACCAAAAAAAATTACTGGTACACCACGTCCGAGACAGCGAAAGCCATACGTCTGGAAGTCCCAGACCACTGGAAAAGGCAGTTTGCTGAGAAACAGATAACGTGTGGTATGGAATCTACCCTTCATCAAAATGTTCTACAATCTCACTGGTGGACAAAAAGTGGAATACTTTGACTTGACAGCTGAGGTCGAACGTGATATTTTTCAAAGAGTGCAGTTGGGCATGACACTCACCGCAGCTGGCAAGTCTCGTATAAATCGTGCAAGTCCTCTCGTTGTGCTTAATTTATTTGAAACAGAGAAACTACAAGCGATATCGTCGCCATGGGCCGAGTAAGTTTCACCACTCTTTCCTTCTGGCCACTTGAACCAAACAATTCCCTTGATAGCTGGATATCAGAGCTGGAAGCGCGACATGTAGCTGTCGAGGGCGGACTATCACACGTCCTCGAATGGGACACCAAACGTGGTCGTGACTTCCAGTGCATTGCACACTTTGTGTACTGCTGCGACGGCTTGCCTGATGAACAAATCCCGACAGCGCAGAAGATGGAGAAGTGGATGAGTCGTATCGACAGGCCTGGGGACCAGTTCAAGGATGAAATTGAAGATGTTCTTCGGGAGTTCTGGAACATCGCAACCAACGATGAATTGAACGACGGCTTTACGAAAATTGGGAAGCGGTTGGCACCTATAGAATTTGTTTTTGTTGGTGCGATCATTTCTGCCTTTAGCATAATTACTCTGCTAACTTTTGTTTTGGCTTGGATTTTCCAGGTGTCCTGATCTATGTTCTGCGCAAAGAGACCTCCGAAGACCGGGCGACAGCAATTTACAACCTGCGCAAGGCCGTTCGTGCTCAATTCGCAGATATTCGCAATAACAACGTCGTAGGCAAGGCAATGTGGGGCTTTGTCAGCAGCCTGCGGTCTAATCCTTCAAGTTTGCTGCTCCGTGGAAATGGGCCGGGCAATTATGCAGAAAATGGGAGGGGGAAAAGGCGACGGAAAGCTGGGCAAGACGATTCCGACAACGAGGAGTACCGACCGACGCCTATCAAGAATCTGGGCAAAACGCCTAAAACTCGGTCGAAGCAACAAAGAACGAGTTGATTTTTTTAGGGGTGTTTCCGTGATCACAACATGGAATGGATTGTATCATAATGCACGAGCGATGTTAATAGTGATGTGTACATTTGCTGTAATTGGCTTAAAGATGTATTGGTTTCCTTGATTTTGGATCATGATTATTATGGTCATGCCGGTTTGAAGGCCAAAAAATAAAAATCACCATGTAGTCTTGTTTGGGAAAAACTCTCGGGGCCAACGTTCAACCATAACGGCCATACTCCTCCGTCTTTAAAGCACAAGCTTTATAAGCTTCTTATCAGCTCGGAGCTCGGCTCTGCGCCTCCCCTCGGCACCCCCATCTGTGAAAATCCACGTTGAGATAATGCAAACACATCAACCATTGTATTGTGCTCTGGCAGTATAACATATGCCTTGAGCATTTGTCGTGGCCCTCGCATATTTGAGAAGTAGTCTATCCCGTTCTTTAGAGTTGATGGCGATTTCCGCGAGGAAGGGCGCAATGTCATCCCCAGACCAACGAGAGCGCGTGAGAAAGAGATCAGCAAAGCGGGCAGCAGGATCCACGGGGAGAGAAGACGCGGGGAAGTACGACAAGGTGTCCATATCGCTTGTCAGAGATGAGGATACAAGGTAATTGCCCTAAGGTCCAAGTGGGTGAATGATAAAATGAACATAAACCTCGGGCAGAGGCACTCACTGAGAGCAAAGTCAACGATACAGCGGACTCAAATGTATCACCGACTGATGATTTCCATTTTGCGATGAGCTCATCTGTTGCTATGGTATTGTGCTGCAATTTCATTTAAATAAATATGCCGGAAAGGACAGAGAATAAACGGCAAAGACAACCTTGTGATTTCTCAAGATTCCCAGTCCGACTTCCTTCACCACATCATCGACATCCATCTTCCACTTTCCTTCTCGCACATCTCCGAACCAGGACATCACCTGCGTCGAGATCTGCCTTGGAATCTCATGTTCGTCTGCGAGGGCTGATGTAAGCTCTTCGACGGGAGCAGCATGGTGTGATAGAGAAAGCGACGCAAGGAGATTTAGAAGCAGTTCGAGAATGGTGCTGAGGTGCGCTGGAGCGATGGGCCGGAGTTGACCTGTACAAGGGATCAATTGGGATGGGGGGAAGAGGCAAGATCTTCAAACTTACCGTTGATGTTGAGAATATGCTTTTCTCTGAGACCCCGGTCCAATTCAGCATCGCTCGCTTGAATTTCTGATCGAGCATCCAGGTACGTGACCTTCCTCCGCTTCGATATGTCGAGGTCAGCCAAAGAACGAAACAGGATGGGGAGCCAAAAACTCACGAATTGATCCCCTCCGCCATCAAAATCATCATCCTCCTGTCCCTCGTCATACTCCAGACCTCTCAACAAATTTCCTAATTCGTGTAACTTTGGAACGGCGGGTGCCAACTCGAGGATCTCATTCACTTGATCACGAATCACGACACCATCTTCCGAAGTCTCATTCAACGAATAAGGTGGGGCTGTAACCATCAGCACAGAATTCGACAATACGACGGAACGCATCGCATAAGTCTAGTGCATGCATAATAAACTTGAGGACCAATGTGGAGCAAAATGTATTTGAGTACCTGGTCGGACGTGCATAGCACAGCATCTTCGCCAGGCTGACCTTTGATTGTCAAACTGTAACATATACGCAAGATTACGTTGAAGACTTTTGGACAACTATCATAGCACTCTACCTGAGAGGATTCAGGTTGTCTATGGCTGTTTCAACCAATTTGCAGAGGTCCTGAGGGAGTTCCAGAAGCTTGAATGAGCCTGCATCTGTCGATGACGAGGCAGAAAACCTAAGACCATATTCCCCCATGGTTGCAAGTGACAAAACGGATACATCAAGTCGTCCCTATTAACGCGAACCGTCACAGTGTGACTGGATCTTAAGGTACATACTGGTACATAGCTTGAGGCGTTTACTTTTGAGCTCGGAAACTCGATCAATGCAACATATATATTAATACATTGAACAGAGGAAGCTTGTCCAAGACTCCAAATGAATCTATCTTCTGATTATCTTGTGGCCACCACTACAGCTTCATGAATTTATGTTTCACATCTACTTATCAAGGAGGGTCGTCTCAACGATGATGCCAGTCACACGGTAGGGATCTGACATAGCGGACGAACAATTAACGATTGCAAAGACATTAATACATAAAACATGCACGTACCGACGTTGGACGCAGGGCGTCTGTCTTCCAGATACCCGTATCCTTGGGCAGCAACATGCCTGGGAACCCGAATCGAAGCACCGCGGTTGGCGACGCCAGAGCTGAAATCACCGATATGACCAGTCTCATGGCGACCAGTTAACCTCAGGTCATTATCCTCTCCATAGACAGCAATGTGCTCATGGTGCTTCTTAGACAACTTCTCAATCGCAGCATCAATGGCTTTCAAGCCTCCCGGCTCGCGCATAGCCTTGGTGCTGAAATTGGAATGGCAGCCAGCACCGTTCCAATCGCCCTGGAGCGGCTTGGGGTGGAACGAGACCTTGACACCCCATTGCTCGGCAATACGGACAAGGAGGAAGCGCGCCATCCAGAGGTGGTCACCCATAGAGATGCCCTCACATGGACCAACTTGGAACTCCCATTGCGAGGGCATCACTTCGGCATTGATACCGCTGATGTTGACGCCAGAATAGAGGCAGGCGCGGTAGTGGGCTTCAATGAGATCACGGGCAAACACCTTCCCCGTACCTTTGTGGTGAAGGAAAAAATTAGCCATCAAAAGCTGGATAGACGTGGAGAAAGGGCTTACCGGCGCCGCAGTAATAAGGACCTTGGGGACCAGGGAAACCACCCTTGGGCCAGCCGTAAGGAGAGCCATCGGCATCGAACAAGGTGTATTCCTGCTCGAGACCGAACCAAGGCTCCTCGGCCTTGGCTTGATCCATGACTTTCTTGGCATGATGGCGATAGTTGGTCCTGTTGGGTGTGCCGTCATTATTGTAGCACTCGGCGAGAACGAGGATATTGTCGCCTCCGCGGAATGGATCCTTGAAGATAGCAGCGGGACGAAGGTAGACATCGGAGTCATGACCGGGTGCTTGGTTGGTGGAAGAACCATCGAAATCCCAGGTACGGAGTTGACCAATGTCAGTTACTTTCTTGCTGACGGTCTGAAAGCACACGATGTTTAGTACTCGGGTGATGTCACGACATCTCGATCGTGAAAACTAACCGTAGTCTTTGAACGAAGACCGCCATCACCATCAATCCACACATCTGATTTCGATGATTTCGATAGTCACTCGACCAGACCAATGAAAAATTAGAGAATAGCTTACATTCAGCCTGGACCTTGTCGCCCTGAGGGAGAGCGAGGAAAGGTGCAAGGAGATCATTATGGTAAACGTTGGCCATTACTCAAGACGAGGATGCACGAAGTTGTTGGAGTTGAGCCTTGTTGGGGTTATTAGTGAGTTAAAGACTGTTTCGGACATCTTTAAGGGCCGTTTAACTTTGTTGCTGGTTGTTTGGCGATTGAGGCACAGTTTGCCGCGGCTCCTGATTGGACGATAAGCATGAAGTTGTTTTTGGAAATATGCATGTTCCTGTACATCTGCTACCTTTTTACTTCTTCCGCTCAACATCGTCTTCACCAATCTTGGTCAGTGCGCCTCATTGTTCATTAATCAATATTTACCAATCCTGGGCACCTGGGCCTGCCAACTGGGCCTGCCAACCTTCGCCTCTCGGAACCCCGTGCTCCCGTTCGTCGGCCGACTGCCGCAGTCATAATGTGAATGATCTTTCCACAGCTTTTCGGAATCCTCTTCCGATCCGAATGTACACCACCCGCCGCCATCTGACTTGATCGCGTCCAGACGGTCACAAGTGTTGAAAATTTTCAACCATTTCAAGTTAACACTGAGTCTTCAATCGATACTTGTCAATTACATAAATCAATCATCACGGTATCGAACTGTCCCCAATTGACTCCTAACATTTCGATCCACATATAAACGCACTCCGATCCTCATATAAACGCACTCCAGCAACTCGGAGTTGGCGTAATTTTTATTCTGTGCCAGGGATGATCAATGATCATCAGAATTGATATGGACGATATTATGATAAGTGCTTTCTGCACTCCAACTTGACCAACCACCTCCCCGCTGTTCACCGTGCACCTCCTCCGGAGGCCCACCATAATACGTTTGTGGAGCACATAAATTGTGATCGACGCCGAACACTATTCCAGATTGACAGATAGCCCAGGCCATTGCCGATTGCGCCCGGAACTCTAAAGAATGATTGAATGACTGTGATGTCAATCGAAGCGGTGAACCACGGACAGAGCCATCAAGTAGTGTCATTGCGAATTCGAAAATCGCCAACACATGGTATGTCACGAATTGTTGAAGGATAAACTACATGGACCATCCTTTTCCCGTTCACAGTATGAGCTATGGTGCTTTGCGAATTGCTACATCATCGGACCTTGGAATACAAACATTTCTATATGCTGGTCAATATGAGAAGGTTCAATTGTTCTAACCGCTTCGTGATCCTAGCCGCGCCATTGTGTCCTCAGAGTTCTCCTGTTCTTCGACGCTGTCGGACTGGGTCACCTGTATAAGAACGAAATCGTGGTTAGTGTCAATTGGAATGAGAGGAAAATAACGAACCACTCGTAGGACGGACTTCTTTGAAGACTCTTGCAACTCTCCAGCTATGATGAGTTCATCCAAGATCTATGAAAGAATATTGAGGTAGGTAACGCGGTCATGTTGTGAATTACGAACTGCGTATGCTTTCTGGAAGTTGAATATACTGGTTGATACGAGTCAGCTGGAATCCAAGGACGAGACATGGTAGACTCCCACAGATCCAGTTCGCAAACCTGGAATCATACACAATTAGTCAAATTCATCACGGCGATTGAAGGGCTGCAACTCACATTTCCAAAATATCGGTCCAAAACTTCCACGTATCGGTGAATTATCTCCAGTGTCACCAGTTCGTTGTCCCCTGATCCAACTCCACACACGAAGAACAGCGAAGCATACCGCCGATACACTACCTTGGTATCTACCAGGCCAGGGTAAGCATGTCTATACAATCGTGGTTTTCACACCCGGCTGACCTTTATATTCGAGAAAATTACACATCCGTGTACGGCGAGCAAGGACGAGTTGGGTGACGTCCTTGACGATTTTGGCCTTTGCTTTTGGAGGCATCGTGGTGAACCATTTGGCGAGGCGGACCTTCCCTGTGTACCCAGTTACGTCTGAACAACCAACACAGTAGGGACAAACGAACCTTGCCGGGAAACCAGCAGAATGTAGTTGATCATAATCACTGCGATCCAACTTGCCTGCTCAATTATCTAGGGTGCTCACTGACAGCAGGGTCACGGTTTCGAATAATCTGAGAAGCTCTCGGACAACAAACGACAACAAGTTGACACCGACTCGGACTTCTCCGAGTCCTTACTACTCTAGTTATACTTCGTGTATGAGAAGACCTCATTCTATGCACTTTCTATGCTAGAAAAAGCATTCGCTGCCCGGGCGACTTTTTACGGGATATTTTTATCGACAAGCTTTACGAATGGAAACTACACCATTCTTTCATTCGCGTGGATTTAGCCCCCCGAGATGCAAGATGTGACAATTGTCAATGATATTGGCGACCTCAGTGAAATAGCTGGTATTCTCTTGACTGCTGGGTATGTGTTGCAGTAAAACGTTCGTCGTTTTATAAGGAATGCGCTTTGGAGGCCTATCAAACCACACGGGTGCAAAGCGTTAACGTGGACTTTCTTCTCAAGGTCAAAATGGAAGTTTCTGGTTGGTTTCTGGCGACAGTATGTACTCGATTATGTTGTTGGGGGGTCATCCGTTGGTTATACAAAACCCATCCAAAAACGTTATGGAGAAGATTGTGATCAATATCTGTACTTTGAATTTGTTTTCTACATTATGACTAGTGAGATTATTCATTATTATATACTTCCAATTAACATTATACACATCAAGGTGAGGAAGAGTGATCCCGCATATAAATCAACCAAGATAACCGCCAATGCATTGCGGTGGGAAATTATATCACAAGTCTGAGTTCGGTCGACGTTGTGGCTAGTGGTTCGACGATCGCTTCACGGTGAATTTATCGTAGAACTCCCCGGTAACCGTTTTAGAAGGGCCAGATGCGCGCGCCTTGATAGCGCACAACTCGCGCATCGCGACGTCCCAGGGAAACCGTGTCCAACCCTTTCCTTTTTTCTGCTCCGAATCAAAAAGGTATGCGTACGATGCTTTAACCCTGTCAATGTCCGCTTCGTCCATTAATAAATCAGAGGGAAGCGGCATCGAGGCAAATTTCTTCGACAAGCCACGAATTTTATCCTGTCGAACCTCGATGGGAAGCTCGGTAAAGGCAGCCTTTTCCTTTTTAGGCGAGGCTTTTTTAGGGGAGACTTTTGACTCTGGGTTGAGAAGGGATCGATGCTCGGCGTACATGCACTTGACGTGTTCAGCGATCTTCTTCAAATCGTCATGTCTCCGATCACTTCCGGCTTCCTTCTTCCAGCGTTCGGCAACCCTACCCGCATGCAGCCATGGTTCTACCAGGTCTTTATCCACTGTATGCCTCCAAGAAGCAGAAAATATCGTTTCGATCTGCTGCAGTTGACGATCGCCCTCCTTTTCGGCATGTCGGCATATGGAGTCCATGATGAAGGCCCCAAGTCTTTTGGGCCGGGCAAGGTTTTTATCGTTGGAGCCGCTGCTTAGCACCCTTTCCTTGTCCTCAGCTGTCTCCTTCCACGCAGGAGCTCGTTTGTCGTATAGTCTGATGTCATTTCTGAGCGTTTCAGGTAGGACTGTCAAACCAGTTTTAGAGCCATCCAGCGTCTTGCAAAACCTGTGCATTTATTCGGTAGATCAGTAGGATATGTAAAAAGCCGTTCATCTGTACCAACATGTATGCCAGGCGGATGGTCTGCGGGTCCGTGTAGCCCAATGTATAGATCGCGTTGTCGTGGAAGATTGAATACCTACCAACAACGGTTGTGTCTCGGATGGCACCCAGAAGGTACTGTTGCACTTCATGAATTCTGACGGTCGACTGCGCAGATGCCGTCCGCATGAGGAAATCGGAGACCGTCTCGTTGTTGCGAGAGAAGTAATCAGCTATGCCGGCAGGTTCTTTAGAAAAATCTAGCGGAGCATTGATGAATGGTTGAACTAATTCTGGCTGCCAAATCAGAACGCCCTTATCGCCGTCATAGTCTCCTAAGAACAATGGAAGGCTTGATAAATACCATAATGAAGGAGAAATATCGCCTGAGACGTACCTCCGGACAAAAAGTCAGCGGCGCGGCGAAGCCCTTTGGTGGAGAAGACAATCACGTCGGTATAGTGACGCAGTTCCGGTTTATCAACTGCTCTCCACTATAACATTGTCAAAAAAAAAAGGTCCCTAGTTGGGAAACAACTGTATCACAAACTTTCTGGACGTCGGTTGGTAGTTTGCACGGGTGACGGGTAATCAAGATGTCACCGAGAACGATGTCGATCTCCGTGCCATCTGGAGCTTGAAGATTTCGCTTCGAACTCTTGAAGTAGATCTCGCCAGGTTCTAATATTGAATACATGTCTATAATGCAATGGTCAGGAAAGAAAGATTCCCATGTTTAGACACATACCTGGCACTAGGAGTGCTGTGCACGACATTGGGACATCGATCCTGTATGCCCGGACATAATTGTTGACACAGCCCTTGACAATTTTTTCTAATTTCTCTCTGAGCACAGCACAATTATGAGGCGTGAAACCCGCATCAAGCAAGTACATGACAGTCTCTTCAAGCCCAGAAGGACAACCGCTTATCTGGTCGCCCCACCAAGCTGAAGATCGCTGTTGGAGAACATCCTCGAGCTCCTGAAACCCGTCCTCGTCGTCCTCCTCGATGTCTTCGGCATCGCGGTTTGAATAACCCATGACACGAGCCAACCCTGCTTCTTCCCGAGCCCGCCTTGCCGACATAACACCTCCCGCACGCGCAACAGCATTCCACAGGTCACGCATAGCATCGGGTCCCTCCCACTGCACTAGGGGAGCGACAATGGCCTCGAGACCTTCTTGGATCAACTTGATAAAAGCAGTTTTGGGTACGCCATTTTCCGCAAGATTGATGATGGTCTCAACAGACAGACGAGAGGGCGTTCTTGTGTGCGACGACCGGACGATATCAACCACGAGAAAAGCGGGATCTCGAGTTTGGTCATCTGGATGTTTGATTTTTACTTGTGAGGACCTAAGCCAAATACGAGGAGTTTCATGCGTGTCATCAGGGTGCTGAACAAGCACCCCCTGCGCTAAATGTAAGTGAAGAACCAAGGAATTGAATCCCTACAACTACCTTGGCCTTGTCAACGCGGCATTGAACAGCTGTGGGCGGTGTGTCCCAGTTAAATCGACGATAGAGAATTCGGAGACCTGATTTGTTCACATAGCCGGCGCCGTCAGTCATATCAGAATCTTCGATGGATACTGGGAGAGTGTTAAACATTGAAAGAACGTCAGCTAACACTTAGCAGAGAAAAATTGAATAACCAAACTAATATCGGGTGCCTTGAAGATATTAGTCGGCTCAAGCAGCAAGCCAGGAGCGGTGTTAGACAGTCCTAGTTGAAAACGGGAGGCCCATTTAGCCATGGGCTTGCATGACTGGGATAAGTGAAAGAACTACAACGGTCAAAAATGCACGCACTTGTTTGGCATTGGGCTCAAATGGGTTATACCAGCGTAGAAACTCAAGAAAAGACATCGTTCCAGGTAAAGTTTTCGCCGACGATATTTCAGAGCCATCCACTACTTCGTTAGTCTTGACAAGAAAGACATTGTTGTCTTTTGCAAAAAATGCCCTGAAGACAAAGCCGGAGAGGATAAATGGTCGTTTCAAAAACCGCTCAAGCTGATTATTCTTCTTATTCAGGACGTTCTTCGGGATTTTGAGGCGGAGGAAATGCTTCGAGCCGAATCTTCGAGTGAAACTAGATGACGCAGTCAACTCTGCCCGCTCCAACACAATCTGATATTTAGCGGTTGTGGATTTGGGTTCGAGATCCTTGAGGGTTCCACGAAATGCAATTTTTCCGCCGTACCATTCCGAGTGCTCATCGCTGAAACCTAAACCTGCGAAGGGGTTCCTTCGAAGCATCTCCTCTTCGGTGTCAAGCTCAGCCCAGGGTGACTAAGAGGCTTTAATGAGCAACAATTCGTGAGGAATAGACGCCAATTACTTTCGCAGCGATTTCCTTAGCGAAAGCAGCCTGAACCTTTGGATCCTCTTGTTCAAGCAAAACTTCATCTGTGATGGATTCAACCTGAGGATTTGAACCTTGCTCAGAACTCTCTATGGGACGCACCATCAGGTATCTCAAACTGCCTCGCAAGCAACACCTTGGCAGTCTTAGGTGCAGCCGTAGCGTTCGAACCTTCTTTTTGAAGCTTGTCGAGATCGACCATTAAGATCTGATCGTAACGAAAACCCATGGTGATCAACCGGGCGATCTCGTACTGGACCCCGTATGGAAGATTCCTTTTATCAAAACATCTTTGCAAATGGGACGAATGCGCCTGCACAACATCCAATCGGGATTTTTTGTTTAGCGAAGGAATGAAACACTCACTATGATCACAGGTGTATCGTCGAGATCATCCAATCTCGCCTCCGTTGTGGAGGTGTCGATGAATGGATTGGGCTCATCCGAGATCGTAAAAGAAGTTTCTCGCGATTTTCTTGGTTTTGATGGGCCGGCCAACGTAGTCTCAGAAAGTTCACTCGCCTTTCGTTTACCTAGGCTTGCTGTGGATGCCGTGGAAGATGCTACAACGGTTTCTTCGCTCAGTTGGGTCCCGACTGGTGCGAGATTTAGTCACGCCTGAAAGGATAACTAATGCTACTCACATAATGGAGCCTGCAGAATAATCTCCGAGATGTCTTCGAATTCGGAGTAGCACTCCGATTTCTAATGAAGAGGGACATTCAGTGCCGATAGTGGAATCAGCACGCTCTGACACAACATCTGAACGTAAAATGAATCGCAGCATAAGGATTGAAGGACGTCCAAGGATGCGAGGCAAGAATGTAAACCTCGCTCCAGAATAAGAAGTTTACGTCCAGCTCAAACCAACTTGTAGACCAACTCCGAATATCCCTTGTAAATCGACCCTGCACAATTCCTCGCGTTGTTGAGGCCCAATTAGATGTCAAGTTTGGGCTTGACATTGAATACGGATCGAACCACCATCCGTGGTTCTCTCCAAGCTGAGACCTCAGATTACATCAAAGTCTCATTCGCTCGTCAAATCGCGTCCAGTTGGAGGGCAAGTTGGTGTACAAGTTGGGCACTCAGCCGAAAATCAGGGGAACACCCTGGTGAGAGAAACTGGAAGAGCCAGGGAAATTTGGCCGGCGAGCATACCTGGGACAGGGATACCCGAGAATCGGTGGATGGGTTTCTCCTCCACTCAGACTCGTGGTATTCAGTGCCTTTGAGAATGGTCAGCATGCATTCCGGAGCATTGATCCAATGTGATGCACCTTCGTCAAGAATAGAATCCTCCACGACCCCTTTGTATCTCGGGATTCTCGAAAAGTGATTAGCCCGTTCCATGTAGCACAAGATTATGGTTCATTCAGAACCAATGTAAGGAGTTGTTGAGACTCCAATTTTCACGCGAGACGCGAAAGAGGTAAGTAGGATAACCTGATAACCTCGTACTAGTCGATCGGAAGTATTGATCCAAGATATCGCGATTGTGACCATCACACTACGCGCAAAAAACCATTTACCCAGTGTAAAAATAGTTTGATAATATAAACCAAAAAACCAAATTTGCTCAGTTTAAACCCCTTTTCTTAATACATAACTAAATATTAATTTTTTATTTGCCTTTTGGGACTGAAAAAGGGATAAGAAAAATGTCATATTTGTACCTTGAGAAACACAGAATGTGAAATCACCTGCCTAATGTTTTGAAATTATAGACAAATGGTGAGTTTACAATTTGATAAGTTCTGAATTTGACTTCGACTTTTGACTGGCTCAAAATGAAACATAAATATAGTATGTGCCTGTGACTTTAGACAAATAATAACCCATTGACGGAGTCGAATTTTCACTATCTATATATATATATAATCTAGTTTTTAATTTTTATTGAATAACAATATGTTTCTAAATATATAATTTTGAATGTGTGAAATTTGGACTGCACTTGTCTCTTTTCGAGGTCTCCAAATAACAAAAGAGATTTTGAATAGAATAAAGTTTTTGTGAAGGTCCAAAGACAATAATGGATTTGGAATTTGTAGACACTCAAATTCATTAACCAGTACTGGTCCAGTAGTTGTCTAGTACTCGACCAATATTGGGCCTGTACTTGTCAGGCCCTTGTCCAGTGATCCGCCAGTGATCCGCCAGTGATCCCTGGAGCATGACAGGACGCATGGCGGCAAGCTTCCCGCACTGAAGTGTGAGACGGAGACGCCGCTCGAGACGAAGGGTCTTTTGACCGACAATACGACCGCCCTCTCTCTCCCTTGCCCTCGAATGCGGGACAGACACACAATCCTCTCTGCCCTTCCCTTGCCTCCTACATGAGACGGAACGTTCAGCCATAGCAACCACTGCGTGAGTACGAGTGGCGCACTTGACGTGTTTTGTAATCCTAACCACCTTCCCAGCAGCGCTTCGCTAAAACTCGACCGTCGTGTTGCCTACAGCCCATTCCTTGGGTTTCCCAATGCTTACACGGAACCTCAGACGCTCACTTTTCGACCTACCTTATACGTAATTGGTACAACAGGAGGAATGTCAACGAAATCGACACGGCATAATGCCGAGGTCGTGTATGATCGTAGAAGCCAGTGGAACCGGAATCTGATTTTCATCCACCTCCTCCCATTTCCTTCCCACTCAGCCTTCCCAGTGCCTCCACAATACCTAAATTACTGCCGCAGTGCAGCATGCGAACGCGATGGCGAACGGAGGCGCAAAATTGGCAGGAGTAGCGGGAAGAAGGGCTACAACGGAGGCATGCGAGGAGGTGGAAATGGGAGGTGAAGAGAACGATGAGCACACCCACGGACACCACACCGTTTACGCGTTGAGGACACACATGCAAATCACCGACCATTGATCTAGCGAAACTGGCAAAGGACCGCAGGAACCGTGGTGCACGGACCACAACCACTCTCATGACTGACTCGGCTCAATACAAATGCTGCCACCAATCACACTTCTGGGCTCATGTCCCCACCATCTAGTCAGACCAACCAGATGGACCTCGACATTGATATTCCCCTACCCATAATCGACCCTGCTTGGATGTGTTAAGTCCGCCGCCAGAGGAGACGCTTAGACATGGTGGCAGGCTCTCGGTGCGTATTCAATCTCTACACATGATGACTTCGATAACTTAGCCGAAATAGGTATCACATAGCTGTTCTAATTCGGCGACGACAACTCCCCAAGCTTCGACTGCGGCTCCGGTGAAACGCAAACGTCCAGTGACATCAACTGCACCTTACTCCTGACTCACATATCTACGACTACGACTACTGCACCAGACTTCCCTCCACAGACAGAAGCAACACCGAACCGAAAGCCTCGCAAACACCCCAAACGACATGTCTGCACCCTCTCTACCGGTCCCTCGACGCAATACCGCCAATCTCACCACCAATAACAAACACACCACACCCAATCCCGCAAACACAGCAAAGACACCCCACCCTATCATACTCTCCGCCTCTCGGACTGAATCAGACTCAGGCACGACGGGTACAGACAGGGGAGCTGGTGCAGCTACAACTTGGTCTGAGGCTGGGTGTCCCTTCGCATTCTTCTCACCTTTCTCTGTCACATCCCTCCCACCTTTTTCCATCACATCTGCATCCGCATACATCTCCGCAACACACAAACACGGACAAGGACACCAACTACAGGGAGCTCGATCCCCCACACGCGCACACCAACGCACCACATTCAATGCGCGCCAGGCATCTGCACAGTGCCGCGCCATCGAAGGGTATGTGTCTTTTGAAACTTGGGAGATCGCGTTTGCGAAGGTAGAGGAGGCACAGCAAGTTGAGCAACAGGAGTGGGACCATCCATACCATCGGAGAGATCTCATTGTACCTCGGCACCACCATCAGCAATGCTGTTGTCACCGTCCCTGCAAATGTGTTAATGAGTGTGGAAGCTACGTCGACCCCTGGGCCATCCGCTTGTGTTTTTGTTCTCCCATTCGCAGTTGACTTGTGAGGAGGCGGGTGAGGTTTGGAACTGAGAGGAAGGAGGTTGGTTGATGAGCTGGCTTTTGGAGGGGGGGGGGGGGGGTGGTTGGGGTTGGGAGTCGTATCATTTTTGAGGTGTCTTCGGAGGTTGCGGCTGTGGGTCTTTGGTTTTCCGAAGCCTGGGGGACGGCTGGGGTGCTGTGAATCGTGTGCATTAGTTGGATGGGAAGATGCAGAGCGAGGAAAGGGGGCAACGTACGTGATATCTTTCAATGGAGATGGGGGTTTGGGAGTACGAATGCCGGTTTGGGTGCGGGTCTCGGATTTTCGGTTTGGAGGGTTGGAGGGTTGGAGGGTTGGAGGGTTGGACAAGATGACCGACGACAATGAGGATGATGCTCTCGCCCATCACTCCCAACCTCACTCTCATAATTCCTCCTCCCGCTCCAAATCCAATGGATCACACTCGCTCGTCAACCTTCGGGATCATTCCACAATATCGTCGGCCTTCCTTTCCCTAGGTTATACATATTCACCTTCATACCTCGGTCCTGGCCACCTTGCACGACAACTTGAATGATTCGGACATATCACTGAGCTAAAGTCGTAGAACAAGATGGGGTTGGAAGGACGGACGGGCAGAGACGAGTTCACGACCAACGTGGGGGTTACGGGAAGTCAAGCGGGGGCGGGATGAAGCAGGCGGGGAAGACAACCAGGGCAGAGAGGGCGCAGCGCAACGTGGGGGGAGGCAAGGCGGACGACGAGGACGACTACAACCGCCAGCAATGGCAGATATGGTGATGAGTGGGAACGTCAGTCGCAGAGTATTTTCAGGCTCGAATGTTGAGGAAGGAGGCGGCACGGGATGGGAGTGGGAGTGGATGTCAAAGGTGCGTCTCCACTTTCTTTTCCTTTTTCGTTGGATCCAGCCTCTGATTGTTTTTTGCCGGTCGATTTAATTTCTACGTCTCGGGTCCCACCAAGTTTCCGGGAATCTTACGCATTTCCTGTGAAGAGCGCGCCAAACAATTGAGACGATGACATGCATCACAATACTCAAAGATAAGGAGGTTAGTAAATATTTAGTTTGAGTTTTATTCTTAATGGTATTACGGGCGGGCCCGGGAATATGACACCACTGTTCCTCCTCCAACCATTCTGACTGAGGCAAACGCTGACCAGTTTCCTCTCTCCAGTCACCTACACGCCAACGATCAATTCACCTCCTTCGCACCGAAACACGAGCTGAAGCCCCAGCAACCCAACAACCATTCTTGCCGCCCCAACATATGACCAACATACACGACACGAGCCACGCAGAATGACCACGAAACACGCCCGCACAAAATTGAAGACAGGCATGGCGAAGCAGACGAACAGCACAACAGGGATGCACGGCACACCGAATGACATGCACACGGTGTGCGCGAGGATGGTGGGAGGCCTTTGTAGGGAGTGGGACACAGATCGAGCTGCCTGTAAGTCCAGGATTTGATGAATTTCGAGGAGTCTGCCTACCTGCCTACAAGAGCACAGCTCCGAATCGAGAAGCTGCGTGCGATATTTGAAAGGCTCGGACCGTCGTATGTGAAGGTGCTGGAGAACCCGGGGCTGATGTTGGACGCTCTCGGGACTGCCGTGGTGCAGGCTCCACCGTCTCCGGACGATGGGTCGGTGGATTCGCCATCCCAGGAATTCGATCAGACCCAGCTCAGGATTGATTCATATCAGGCCAAGTTTATAGACGAGGTGATCGGGAAAAACGTCCATGGGGTGACGACAGTTCCCCAACCGCTTGTTGCCTTTCAACGGTTCCAGGAAGGTGTCGCGCGTGGCAAGGCTCCTGCGCCTATCACTATTGGTCGGCTCATTCAGAGTCTCGGGCGATTGGGCGAACTGAATAAAGTTGGCAAGGCATATATGGCTGCGCAGACCGTGTTGCAGTCGCTGGAGCTTAACGAGAAGTGGCAGTCCAAATCGTGGTTCATGATTGAGGACAGTATGATCACTCGCGCATGCAGGCGAGTCGATTCTGCACATGTGCATTGGGCGGGGATGGCGCACCTACGGCAGATGCGTATGGGGCTCTCATTCTACATGTCAAGGATACGACGGATGATACGTCGAATGCGATGGCCTTGTTCCAAGAGTCGCAAATGCAGGGGGTGCAGCCGAACCAGTATCTGTATACAACAAGATCATCTTAAAACTTGCCAAGGCGCGCAAGGCTAATTATGCTTTGGAGTTGTTCCAGCAGATGAAGGCGAACAGGATCCCCCCGTCATTAATCACATATGGAGCTGTTATTGGTGCTTGCGCTCGCGTTGGGGACGTCCATTCGGCGGAGATGATGCAGGCTTGGAATTTCAGGACACGGGTTCCACCGTACAATACGATGATGCAACTCTACACCACGACGAAACCGAATCGGGAGAAGTCCTTCTACGGCGCCCTCCGGGAGTTTCACCCACAGCGCATACTTTCAAGGTTTGTCTCAGGTCTGTGTGATTATGATTATGCTTATAGGTGTTACAGCTTCTCATGGATACATATGGCGTTCTGGAACCCATCGACATCGATTCTATGGAGCGCGTCTTCCAAGACTTGCCGCAAAGTCGAAATCCAAGGAGCCCATTTCGCATCCCTAATCAACGCATGATTGTGTGCAAAAGGATCTCGACAAGGCTATTGCCATTTTCGACTCGATCCCTTCGCATCCAAGGTCGCCACCACCCGACGCAGTGGTCTTCGAGGCCATGATCAATGTCCTCGTGGCACATCGTCGGACCGAGTCAGAGTATATCTCGAGGATGAGCGCTGCTGGTGTACACGTTGGTGTACACATGACCGCGTACATCGCCAACCTTTAATTAAGGGCTATGCGAGCATTGGGGATCTGGAACGGGCACGGGATATCTTCGAGTCGCTGATTGATCCTCCGGAGGGGATGACCGCTCCGAATAACCACATTTCTCATGAACCCTGGACAATCACCTGCGGTGAATCCTATGGTATACCGCAAGGTTAGAACTTATTGATTGATTTTTCTGAATTTCCGTAGCTGACATGTGGTTGATTGATGCTCTTACAGCCATCAACTTGTGAGGTTATGGTGCGGCTAAATTCTGGGAATCGTGATCGTGCAGCTGCACTGTTGGAGTGACTGCAAGCTAGGTAAGCTTTTTCCCTTAGTGGTAGGAATGGAAGGAGGACGAGTCCCTGACAGTGTTGAGGGTGCGATGAGTCGTTCAAGTCCTTAGACTCGTGGTCCTTGGATGCGCCCTCAAGCTGTGCGAGTGCCCGCTGTCACGGATTTCTTGTTACCGCTTCGTGGACGAGAAGCTCGAAATATTACCAGCAGGAGATGTGGTTTGGTTCCAAGGGTCGGAAATATTTTCATCTTGCACACGACTATCGTCCTGGTACCAGCCAGCATTGTGGTCCGCTGTTTTTCTAGATCTCAACTGGGCTATGTAGTTCTATGTAGTCATGGTCTGTGCAGACGTGGACAGATATAGCAGATAATATTTGTATCATTAAATTGTCGTGATATTTTTAAACTAATCAGAATGACACAAGGTAACTAACTAATGGACTAATGCTAATACTTCAATAGCCTCCTCTCTTAGCTAACCGCCACCTCATCCACCAGGTCAAGCCTATTGAGAATCAACACTGCCATGCACACCAACACTGCAAATAAAATAAAATATAATAAAATATACTTGTACACAAGGGGGGTGGGCTTCATGTCATGACAATTCTCCAGCTATGCAAAGACATGAATAGTGCTATCGACATTGGCATGGTACGAGCACGAGGGGAGGAGGGCAGCATATATCTGAGGGGCAGGCAGCTGTTCCCGTTAATTGCAATGATCGCTTCGAACAAGTAGGTGTGGGTGTGGGCAGGTTGGCAAAGGCCCCCGTGATCGTTTGGAGACTGGAGGGTGTGGTGGGCGGGTCGAAAGCGTGTTCATGGAGAGCCGAGGGTGCTGGTGTGAGGACGAAAGGTCCCTCACGCTCGTTTGGATAGTGGACGGTGGGTGTGGCTGTGGGCAGGTTGACGAAGATGCTCACACTCGTTTGGAGAGTGGAGAGGGTGGTGGATGTGGGCAGGTAGACGAGGACCCTCGCACTCGTTTGCAGAGCGGAGGGTGTGTGGGAAGGTCAACGAAGGTCCCTCGCGCTCGTTTGAGAAGCGGAGGGTGGCATTGAGGCGTGTGGGGTCGACAAAAGCCCTCACACTCGTTGGGAGAGCTTAGGGTGCAGTGGCAGGTGAGCACCGATTGGATTTCTCACCTCTGCCGAACAGGCCGCTTCAAGACGAAGCAGTCCTCAAAAGAACGCCTCTCAGCCCTCCACCACTTGTTTCCTGGCTCACGCCACTTAGGACCATCCACACCACCCTTGAGAGCCTCTGTTGCCCATCTGCACCCGCTACCACGCCCTCCGCTCTCCCAAAGAGCACCAGGGGGGTTCGTTGACCCCATACACACCTCACTCTCCAAACGAGCATGAGGGCTTTCGTCGACCCACCCACACGCCCTAGTTTAAAATATTGGAACACAAAAAAAAACAAGGTGGGGGATGGAGTGGCCAGAGCACATAGACACGTACCACTTCTATGTCTGTATCACATTGTGACATATTATCTCCTCAATGCTTTCCCTCCCCCATTAAACTTCCTAATAGATCGTCGAGGATAGTGGTGTTGTGTGAAGATCCCCGGCCTACTAAGTCACATCACAACCCACCAAATTCGTGTTTCACACAGCCAGGACCAGCCAGCACTTGCCCCGGCCACTGAGTGTGGGATCATCACCGAGCACATCTGTGACGCCGTCGACTCCGAGTCAGCCATTTCTGGGATTCAACAATCTCAAAATTTGGCGACGTTATATAACAGTTAGGGTCTTTACGGATGCGCCACGGGCTTGGTTTTCGTGTCCCTCGTCCCGAATGGAGATGAACTATTCCACCTTCTCCTCCCTCTCTAAACTAGGCCACACACACCACGCCCAAACCGCCTCGAACAACGCCGAACTCAATACGGGCTCTGGCAGACTCGATAGGTACGTCGACAGCAATGCACAGATGTCCGGCATCGATTCAGTGTGCAGTGGGGTGTGCACGCCAAAGTGTGGCTGCGAGTCGAAGGCATCGATAAGGTGGAGGAGGCGTGCGCAGCACGGAAGTGCTCGGAAGAGATTTTTTTGATATATGCCTGAATGCGTGAGGGATGAGTGATTAGTGGGGACGGGATGGGTGAAACGTAACCACAAACCTGTCCGGTATAGCTCCTCGATGCACGCAAACACTACGATAGGAAGATCGTCCTCGTACCCACCCAAAATAGCCGCTGACGAAGCGTATATCGACACTTCCCTCAACTTGACGCTGAACACCGCTGCCAAAAAAAAGTCAAAGTCAGAAACTTGATTCCTCAGAAAAATATTTACAAGGGATGGGACTCACCGAGCCTATCATTCTTCTCCCACCCCCGCATTCCTCAACACTCCTTAACTCTCGCGCAAACAGCCGCTCGCTCATCGCGTTCCATCAGGTCGCGATCGTGCATGGCTAGGTCATCGATGTCGAGGTGGTCACGGATGAGGTGGTGCGTGGAAGGGCGGAGGAGGCATCTGAGATCCCCAAGTAAAAGACGGGGATCTTTCCCATTCGCCTCCTCGTCCTCATCCATCTTTGCAGCCGTTTTCCCTCTCCACTTGCCGCTCCCCGACTCAAGGGCCCGCACGCGCACACCGCCAAACAAAAACCAAGAAGCCTCCTCAAATGAGCGAACGTATAATTCAGAGGGACTTGAACGACGCGATATACACCTCCCTATCCCGTCGTCTGATTCCAGGCACTAACATTAACAATTTGGAATCGCAGTGGGAGATGTTTGGGGAAGGATGTGGCGCGGGGGAGGGAACGCGTGAGGTTGTACGTGCGTTTGCGACCGAAAGGGTTCCCCAGCAAGTTGTCATTAAGAAATGGTATGGAGAGGGTGCATTGTGTTTAAGAAGAATTTCAGATGGAAGCTATGCTAATTAACCTACAAGAGCAAATTAGCATCACAGCTCACAAAATAATAAAGAGAACATACTCAAGTTTCGAGGCTTCAAAGTAGTGGCGGAGGCCGACGTTGAGACGCTGTCCCCATTTTTCGATATCCTCTTGGCCATATTCCCATTGTTGGTAGGGCTCATGGCCAGCAACGCTTCGAACGTGGATGGTCAGACATATCCAGCGGTCGGATTGATAGCCACGGATGGTGTGGTGTTGGTGAAGCGGGGATGGTCCCGCTCTGAATGCAATGTAAGTCCGAAAATTTATTCAGAACGAATTGGAAAGATTACTTACATGTAGCAAAGTGTTGCTATGCCTAGTCGGTCCATATCCTCTGCGTATTCTTCGTAAACTTCGTGGAGTACGACTGGGGCATGCTGCTTGGCAGCGGCGGGAAGGAAACGGTGAATCCAGAAGGACGGTGTGGTTGCCATGAAGGAGGACGGAGAGAGCGTGTTGAGCGCGTAGAAAGAGAATATGGAGGTTGATAACCAAGAGGGTCTACGTTTGTGATTGTGTACCAGAAGAAACTGAATATCATTTGCGCTTGCGTACCAAGGACATTGCAAACAAATTTAAACAATCCCTGTGCACCGTTTGCTTTTGCAAAACAAAACACTCGGCCTTGTCTAGTTCAGCCCCGACGTTGGAGTTGGCAGTGCGGTGACCGTCCACGCGAACGTCGACATTATCGCCCTGGCCATTCTTTTCCCCGCTGTTCTCGTTGATGTTCGCGTGCCTATCGATGTCCATTCTGATTCCTCCCACGAAGTATCAGCGATGTGCATCGCGTTTATTGGTAGCAAAACCACTCAATCACTTGTCGCATGCTGAATGGAAGCAGTCCTGTTGTTCCAGCAAGTCGCTTTTATGGCATAGGGCGTGATGAATGCCGAGATTCACTGCCAGAGCATGGAATCGAGACCAGCTCGAGCCTTCAGATCTGAACTAGGTGCATCATCCCACAAAAAGTTATTTGGCAGTAAACTGTCCGTGACAAGGTTTAGGTCCAGTAGGATTATGATGTGCCAGTGACAGGGGAGGGCTGAGCCATCCCAAACTTCAGAGAGGGGTGCGGCCCGGGGGATTCGGAAACATTCAAATTGAAGTGCCCAGCAACTTGTTGTTCAAATCGAAGTTCAAAGTTGTTTCAAGTTTTCCGAAATAACAAATAGTACCAAATGTATCATCCACGTTGCACCCTTGCAAGAGCTTATTTATTGCTGTTTTCAAAAAGATCGGCCAAGCTGCCTTTTTTGCAAAAATAGCCAGTTGATTTTCCGGCCCACACCCTATGTTGAAAAATACTTGGCAGTTTTCACATGGCCCACATATATATAATCTACTGTGACATTAACTATGGGCAGGACATTTCAAAGCTATCCCAAAGGCTTTGATGAGTAAAGTGAGCAATTGAAATTCGCTGCCCCCCAGGCCCTCACTTCATGAGGTAAAATCCTAAGGACAACCATGTCACCTGGAAGGTAACGAATCCGGAGTTTGAGACGAGGGATATAGAGGTCTCCACCTGGTGTTTGCCGATTATACATAATAGCTCTTCCCTCCATTACAAGAGGATCAAAGCACCTACAAAGGGGTTCTGCACTTCAGCCTTTTGCCGAAGTTCAACAAGCGCCTTGTATTGCACATTGTCAATTGCCTCAAGAGTTGCATTGACGCCATGGGAGAGGATCTCAAGGCCGGCGATAGTTTTCGTCGTCTTCAAAAATTGTGAGGCCGACTTAATGAAGTCTTTTGATATTACTGGGTCGTCTTTCTGGGAAAACATTAGTTGTAGAGGCGTACAAGAAATGATTTGGCTCACCGTATGGCCGATGGCATGCCATAAAAGAACAAGTTTGATGATTCCTGATAGTTCTCCTTCACAATGAACATAAGATGCAGCGTTGCGGCCGCTCGCATCTGCACCACCTCCAACCTCGAGGTGGACAGTGTTGCCAAGGACCATCAACATTTGGAAAAGATATGCCTGTGGAAGCGATCAGCCTAAAGACTGCTTAAAAGTGTAGGACTCATGCGTAAAGGTGAGTTTAAGAGACGTGGCAACGAGTAAATGATGGGTACGCCATCAACACTCATGCCGCAGTGTCCTAATCCGTCTGTCCAGTCTGTACTTTCAGGCTCTGTCTTCTGCATGTGCCTGTTGCGACGTCCGGCATTCGGGTGAACAGCTTCTGCAAAGTTGAATGAAGAGAAGACATCTGTAAAGAATATTAGCAAGCCATTGGAAAGAAAAGACTCTTACTTACGTTCGTTCTTGTTGGCTTGGCTGACCTTTTTCTTCGCTTTTCGCTTCAAGTCTTTTCGATACTGATTATTGGTGTTTTTTCGTCCTCGCTTGCATCTAAGATATGTTAGTTGAACATCGGGAAGTAGAGCAATGAAAAGACTTACTCCCCCTTCTGCCGTTTTGATCTAAAGATCCAAAATTACCTCAGCACCTGCCAGTAAACGTGGAATGGTGAACATACTGTCGCGCACCATCCCCAACCCCCCCATTTTCTAAATACATAGCTGCATCATCCGAATCGTTTCCCATACCATCTTTGATATCATCGTCCGTCAATTCATTCAGGTCGGTCAGGTCGCTGCCAAAGATGTGTTCATCCAGCGTGGTGAACTCTTCTAGACTTATTAGACACCAT
>Ga0210387_10000568_pt1 | contig 26409 bp, 27 predicted proteins | sample IncBWC7OmetaG_FD_160108 | JGI IMG/M metagenome (GOLD analysis project Ga0210387, IMG submission 160108) | Forest soil microbial communities from Barre Woods Harvard Forest LTER site, Petersham, Massachusetts, United States - Inc-BW-C-7-O ...
CTTGATCAATTCCGGCTCCGGCAGAGGACGGCGGACACGCCAAAGGCGTTTCTCAAAAAATTCCAGTGGCCAGTCAAACGCCTCGGCCTGAACATCCTCCGGCAGACTCACCGTAGCCGCCCCAGTCTCCGCAGGATCGGTTAAAATTCGGAATGCCTCCGGCAAACCCGCTAACAATTGCTCTGGACGCGAAATACGATCAAAAAATCTTGAGACGGGTCGAAAAGCATCGCTCGCGCTCACATCCCTCTCGTTGGGATGCTCGATCTGCTGCAACACGGGGTCGGGTACGCGATTGGCGAAATAATCACTCGGCAGAAGAAGAACCGGCAATCGATTAACAGTGGCCACCCCGGCGCCGGTCACCATATTAAGCGCCCCAGGACCAATCGAGGTTGTGCAGGCAAAGGTGGAGAGCCGATTGCGATGTTTGGCGAACGCAGCCGCAATATGCACCATTCCTTGCTCATGCTGCGGCCGGTAGAATTGCAACCCTTCTTTTTCGGCATACTCCACAATTCCCTGTCCCAGTCCTGATACATTGCCGTGACCAAATATACCCCAAATTCCCTCGATAAAGCGGTTCTCGCGACCATCCCGCTCTACATACTGCTTTGCAACGAAGCGGACCAATGCCTGACCCACCGTAAGACGAATCGAGTTACTCATAAAAACAAACAATTCTACGCGCCTAAGACTTCGAGCGCATTTTGATATTAGTCACTTTTTAGGCGACTCCCAGGAATCTTGCTTGCTGTAAACCTGAACTCTGGGGGAGACACCTCGAAAGTGTTGAAGCTTCTTTTTTCTTTTGAAACAGACTATAAAAGCAAGATCTGATGTCAATCCAAATGCCGTATTTTAATTTTACTATTGTATGTTTCGTCTCCGCATCCCGCGGAGCCACGAATCTCTTCCCCCACGGGAGTCACTTAACTGGATATCTCATTTCCAGAGACGGTTAGTATGTACAAAGGTTAATGTGTTCTTTTACGTACGCGATTGTCTAAGTTCATCACCAAGTGGTGACGGCGCCTTCGGTTCAGCCTTTTGGCGGAATCTCAATCGGATTTCCCTCCCAATTGGTTGTGATCCAGTCATAGTGGGGATCATTGATGGCGGTGATCTTGCGAACGTCGCCCGCCAAAACATTCAGGTAATACGCATTTGTTCCAGGCGCCTTGACCACCGGGTGGTAACCCTCATGAATCAAGACGACATCGCCGTGCTGCACGGGGATGGCTACGTCAAGGTCCGTATCCCGGGTATAAATGCGCTGGATGGCAAATCCATCCTCCCGTTGAAAACGGTAATAGTAGGTTTCCTCGTGGTAGGAGGAATTGTCACGCGTATCATGGCGATGGGGGGGGAAACTCGACCAATTACCGCTCGGCGTGTGGATTTCGTAGACGGTCAGGCGTTCGGTCAATTCGTCCGAATCGGCAAGCGTGCTGACACCTCGCTTTGCATTTGCACCTCCGCGAACCGCGGTGGCAATTTTATCATGAGGAATGAATCGAGCAGGAAGTTTTCCTTCAGCCGGCGCTCCGCCAAGAGCGATTTCCAAGGCATCAATCGCTTCGAGTGTGTAGCTTGTTTTGGGCGGCAAATACGCGATGTCTGGTCGGTCACGGAAAAGATCTTTTCGCTGTAGTTCGTAAGTGTTACCGCCAAAGGAAAGCGTCCCTCGTCCGACCAATGGAACAAAGACCACCTCTTCCGAACCTGTATCGGCTTCCAGCTTTTCCCCCTGGCGCAAGTTGACGACCTTGAACGAGATGTATTTCCATTCGGCCTTTTGCGGATCCACGTTCAGCGCATATTGTCCTTCTCGACTAGAATGATAGTGTCGATTCATAAGCTTGTTTTCCTGGGGCCGGTCAGAACTCTGACAAAACTTCGAATGCTCTCAGCGCGAATTGTCTGTGGCGATTGTGCCGCCGCCTGATCTGGGGAATCCGCTCGCGAGAGAATCTATCTGCTTTTCTCTTTCTTTTAGAAAGTCACAAGAAACTACACGCTTGTCAAAGAATAAATTGTCTGGATGCCTTTTTTGTCACAATCCTCTATCCAGAGTTCTGCAATAAATGCTGGGACCGGCTTCCGCCGATCCCACGGGGCGGTTTCGGTAGCCACGTTTTGGGCTGCATGCTCGCCGGCAGCCCCACGAGTAAACGTAGGCCCAACCGGAGGGCATCACTCGCAAGTGCCGCCAAAGGCCGTCGCATTCTTTTGGGCTCGCTCACGCTCTTAACGCGGAGAGGGCACCCGGCACCGGTCGCATCTGCAGCGCCAGGCTCAGCGCGATCCGAGTCGATGCTGACAATGTCCATTTCTTCCGATTGAGCCCTAGGGTCAGCCATGGTCAGTTCTGGTGCGATGACCAACATTAGGGAACAGGCTCCGGGAAATGCGAAGCGTCAAAAGAGACGCGTAGCCAGAGGGCGCCAAGCGGAAAAGCGGGGGGGCCATAAGGAACCTCGAAGTTGAATTAGACCTAGATCTTTACCACCTTAGCTCGCCCGTTTTCCTTTCTCCTATACTTTTTTTATACAGTTACTATTGGTTTTGAGTATGTCGCAGTGACTGCTGTTAACTAGATCCTGTAGATCCAGCCCTCGGAAAGAAGGCAGATTAGAATCGCGACACGGATGTTTCAACGGTCCTAAGACGCCCTAGCGGGAAAGATCAATTGCCTCCGCTGGAGGAGCCAAGACGCTGGTCTGATCGCAGTGGTCGTGCCAGCTGTAATATCACCACATAAAGGTGACCGGAAGATTTGTTTGACAAATCCGAAGTTTCTCCTCAATTTCTCAACGCAATCTATTCGCAAATCCAAGCGAATATCCCCCGCAATTATATGAGAATCATCAGTTCGTCTTTAAACCGGCGTAGCCTTATTGCTTTGCTCGCAGTAACCGCTGTCGCCGGAGTCGTTGAAAATATCCCTGCAGCGGACCAGAAACCTGTCATTCCGGTCATTGTCAAAGATACGACCTCCTCCTATTGGCAGACCGTATTCGCCGGCGCCCGCAAGGCTGGTAAGGAACTCAATGTCGACATCCATGAGCTCGGCGCACAGGCAGAGTCCGATGTGAATGGGCAGGTCTCGATCCTGGAAAATGCCGTATCCGAAAAACCCGCGGCGATCGTTATTTCGCCAACCCAATTTTCCGCCCTCGGAAAACCGATCGACGAAGCCGCCAAGAAGGCAATCATCATTGGTATTGACTCTGGCGCAGACTCCAAAAGCTTCACCGCTTTTCTGCAGACAGACAATGTTCAGGGTGGGCGTGTTGCCGCCGACGGATTGGCTGCCGCGATCAAAGGAAAATACGGTAAGGCCGAGGGCGAGGTGGCCTTGATCAACTTTTTGCCCGGTGTCGGTTCGCTCCAGGCAAGAGATAAGGGTTTTAAAGAGCAGTTGGCAGCCAAATATCCTGACCTGAAATTGATAGCCGAAAAAGTCGCCGACGGCCAGGCGGTGACCGGCTTGAACATTATGACCGACTTGATTACCGCCAAACCCAATCTACGAGGGGTTTTCTCGGACGCCCTCTACATTGGACAAGGCGCCGGACAGGCAGTCTCAGAGAATAAGGCCGGAGATAAAATCAAGCTTGTGACCTTCGACTCAGACCAGAAGCTAGTTAAATTCCTGAAAGAAGGTACGATCGCTGCGCTGGTGGTTCAGGATCCGTTTCGCATGGGTTATGAGGGTGTCAAGACTGGCCTTGCGGCATCCAAAGGAGAGAAGGTCGAAGCGGTGATCGACACGGGAGTTACCTTGATCACCAAGGAGAATATGGATAGCCCCAGGTCGCAAGAACTGCTGAACCCGAAGCTGAAGTAGTATGAAGTTCGAATCTATTTCAACGAAACTGGGAGCATGTGTTATCGGGGTCGATAAAATCGGCGCCGACCATATCGACAGGCCAACATGAAACTTTGCGCTGTATCTGACAGTTTGGGGCATCTTTCATTCAAAGAAGCCGCCAAAGCCTCGGGCGACCTCGGACTTGCCGCCCTGGAAATTGGGATGGGCAATTGGAGCGCGGCGCCACACGCCGACCTGCAATCTCTTCTAAAGAGCAAGGAGAAACGGCACGAGTTCTTGTCTGTGCTTGAGCAAAACGGTTTATCGCTGGCGGCGCTCAATTGCAGCGGGAATCAACTTCATCCGGTCGACGGAGAACGTCAAAGCACGACCGTTTACGAGACGGTCCGGGTTGCCGGACTGCTCGGCGTTGACACCATTGTCTTAATGTCCGGTTTGCCGGCCGGCGGACCGAGCGATCTCCGACCAAATTGGGTCACATCTGCCTGGCCCCTTGAGAATGGGGAAATTCTCCAGTGGCAATGGAACGAGAAGCTATTGCCCTTTTGGGCGAAGCTAGCCGCGTCCGCCAAAGAAAACGGTGTCACAAAGCTTTGCATCGAAATGCACGGCCATCAGTTGGTCTATAATGTGCCTACCTTGCTAAAGTTGAGAAAGGAGATCGGACAGATCGTCGGCGCAAATCTGGACCCAAGTCACCTCTTTTGGATGGGCGCCGATCCGTTGGTAGCAATCGATGCCCTTGGCGATGCTATTCATCATGTGCACGCAAAGGATACCTATATGAATCAAGCGGCGCTTAATCTGACCGGCCGCTTGGACACCATTGGACACGAGAATGTCAAAGAGCGTGCTTGGAGCTATATCACGTTGGGATATGGACATGGTGAGCAATGGTGGCGCGAGTTTTGTTATCGCCTCCGTCTCAACGGATACGACGGTTGGCTATCGATCGAACATGAGGATGTCGTTCTTTCCCGGATGGAAGGCATGCGGCGATCGGTTGACCTGCTAAAGCGCACCTCAATCGACGAGCCGAGCGATTACGCACTGCCAGCAGCCTGAGTGACTTCAAAGTTCCGTCGAGAATGCCGGAAGATCCCTGGGTTTGACACATAACCTTTGAATTTTTTTTATTATGGTGATTGAAGCGATTGGCCGCCCTCTCCGGTTGGCCGTGATCGGCGGCGGCCCCGGATCGGTGATTGGAGAGGTGCATCGGATCGCGGCTCGCTTGGACGGCTACTATGAAATTGTGGCCGCCGCGCTTTCCACGGATCCAGAACGATCGCACCGAGCGGGAATCGCGATCGGAGTGTCGGAAGACCGCTCCTATCCTTCGGCACAGGCGCTGATCGAAAACGAGTCAAAGCGAAGTGACCGTGCTGACGTCATCGCGGTCATGACCCCAAATGACAGTCACTTTGAGATCTGCTCACTGGCGATGGATGCCGGCTTTCATCTAATCTGCGATAAGCCGCTGACCACCGACCTCACCACGGCGGTAAGCCTTGCTCGCAAGGCCAAGTCTACCGGAACCGAATTTTGCCTCACGCACTGTTACACCGGCTATCCAATGGTGCGCCAAGCCCGAGCCATGGTCCAGGCAGGGGCGATCGGCGCCATCCGCCAGCTTCATCTTCAATACGTCCAGGGATATCTTGCCTCTGAGAACGTGCCTCCCGGGTGGCGGCTCGACCCAGCCCGCATCGGCGGGTCGATGATCCTAATTGACATTGGAACCCATGCCCATCATTTGGGCGCTTACGTGACTGGGCTTGATCTTGAAAGCTTATGCGCTGACGTCGGGCACGTTGTCCCTGGCCGTAAAGTGGACGATTACGCTTCGGTCCTTCTTCGGTATTCGAACGGCGCGCGTGGCTCCATGTGGGTAACAAACGCGGCAAGTGGCGCTGAACACGGATTAAGCTTCCGCATCTTTGGGGAAACGGGTGGTCTGGAGTGGCATCAAGAAGAACCGAACCGATTGGTGCATTGCAAATTGGACGGATTTGAAGAGGTCGTGACGCGCCGAAAAGATTCTTTGGTTAGTGAAGCCGCCAGGCAAGTGACTCGCGTAGAGATTGGTCATCCCGAAGGTTATCTTGAGGCGTTTGCTAACCTTTACTCAGATTTAGCGAGGGCCGTGGTGGCAAGGATGCGGCACGAGCCAAGCGACCAAATCGATCGCCCTTTTCCTACTGCGGAAGATGGTGTTAAGGGCCTGGCCTTTGTCGAAGCTTCCATCCAAAGTTCAGCCTTAGGAAAGTGGAAAACCGTCGAAGTGCCGTCAATCTAACGTTCTTCGGCTGAGTCCTTAAGCCTACGTCTCTTATCTAGGGGTTTGGCCTTTTCTCGCGAAGGAGTCTTTTCGGCATTCGGACCCGCTGCCTCACGGTCCAGATTCGCTTTGGCCACATCGACGAGACAAAGCCTCGCACCGGCGGCCTCCAGGATTGCTGCTTTGTTGCGGGAGAGGTGACTGTCTGTGATGGTTAAATCGACGTCGCGAAGGCGCGCAAAACTGGTCAGGCAATCGTGACCATATTTCGACGAATCTACGAGGACATAGGTCTCGTCGGCGGCTCGCATGATGGCCTCTTTGATCTGTGCATCATCCGGATTGGGCGTGCTGTGTCCCCTTTTGGCGGTAAAGCCCGAACTGCCTAGAAACGCCTTGTCGGCCCGGTAACGCTCGAGGATGGTTAGCGTTTCGCGCCCCAGCAAAGCGAGGCTTTTGTTTCTGACTATGCCGCCCAATAGGAGAATGTCATAGCCGCCGCTGGATAACTCAAGGGCCGCCGGGACGGAGCAGGTGATGACAAAGACAGACATGGCGCGCTCTTTCAGAAGCTGGGCCAAGGCAAGGGTACTAGTGCCGGCGTCCAGGATGATGGTGTCGCCGTCTTTGATGTAGCCTAAAGCGGCGATGGCGACCGCGCGCTTTTCGTCACGCTGCTGTTGAATGCGCTCACGAAAAGACTTATTAAACCGGGTGCGATGGGAAAAGACTGCTCCGCCAAAAGTTCGCTGCAACAAGCCTTCCTTTTCCAAATCGTCCAAATCGTTGCGGATGGTGACCAAGCTTACCTGGAACCTGTCGGCCAACTCATTCACGTTGATGGTTCCGGTTTCTTCCAGAAGCTTCAGGATCTGCTGACGTCGCGGTTCGGTTTTCACAGTTTTTCGCTGCACCAATTAATCATAAAATTTGCAAGACGCAGGGAATTAAAACGTCTCCATTGGAAAACAATGATATGGCCGTGAACAAATGATGCGCACATTGAAGCGATACTTCGGATCCCGATCCGCAAAATCCGTCGACGAACAAAGGTGATTACGCTCGTCGGCGCCGCTTAAGCCGTTTGTCGCAGAAAAAGGGCCTCTCGGCGGGATCGTGATAGTATCAGAGTTGACTGCGTCAGGCACCCCGCGCCAACCTTTTTTGACCTTGTTCCGAGTTATTTCAGAACGGCGTTTAGAACGACCACCGGATCCTCAGTCGCCCTGTCGGGAACTCCTACGTCTAATCTGCAATCCGGAGCTTTGCGCCGGCGTCCTTAAGTGCTTTTTGTGCGCTTCGGGCAAGCTGACTATCCGTGATCGTTAAAGCGACGTCGCGGAGGCGCGTAAAACTAGATAACCAATTGTGACCATATTTTGAGGAGTCTACTAGGACATACGTCTGTTCGGAAGCCCTTATAATGGCTTCTTTGATCTGTGCGTGTTCGAGATCTGGCGTGCTGTGTCCCCTTTCGGCAGTAAAGCCCGAACTGCCGAGAAATGCTTTGTCTGCCCGGTAATGCTCAAGAACGGTCAGCGTTTCACGCCCCAGCAAAGCGAGGCTTTTGTTTCTTACGATGCCACCTAAAAGGAGAATGTCATACCCGGCGCTGGATAACTCAAGGGCCGCCGGAACCGAGCAGGTAATGATGAAGGCAGATTTAAGCTCCTCCTTTAGGAGTTGGGCCAAAGCAAGTGTGGTTGTTCCTGCATCCAATATAACCGTGTCCCCGTCTTGAATGTATTCCATGGCCGCGCTGGCAATTGCATGCTTTTGTTGGCTGTCTTGGCGCGCACTTTCCCGAAAGGAACTATTAAAAAGGCTCCGATTGGAGAAGACGGCTCCGCCAAAAGTTCTTTGCAACAGGCCTTCACTCGCCAAGTCGTCCAAATCTTTTCGGATCGTGACTACGCTCAGTGCGAAACAGTGCGCTAACTCGCCTACACTCAAGATGCCTTTCTTTTCAAGAAGTTTGAGTATCTGCTCATGCCGCAGTTCTACTTTCATGGTCTTTCTGGTCTTCCGATCCCTAACTTGTCAATGAATGAAATTGTTTGGATGCATTTGGTCAAATAAGCCTCCTCGTCTTAATATCTTCCGGCGCCGTGGTTCGCCTTCACGATCGTGGTGCGTGCACTATTATTTGCCGTGATCTATACTTTGGAAGATCGGGAGCGTTTCAGAAATTCTTTATTTACCGAATTCCTCTTGATGTTGCCAAAGTTTTGTACTTAACTGCTATTCGCAATTGAAAAGAAACGTGGGTTTCGGTTAGATCTCTATCGAGTTCCTCTTGAATATCGGTGCGGCTGAAATCCCCCCCTGCCGGTGCGTTGATCCGGTTGATAAGTCTTAAATTAAAGGAGCCAGATATGAAGTCGGAATCTATGTCGACAAACCTAAAAGTATGCGTTGTCGGTGCCGGCTTAATGGGCGCCGATCATATCGAGCGCCTTACCAGCCGAATCGTCGGAGCCGAAGTTTCGGCAGTAGTCGACGCCGACGCTTCGCGCGCAAAAAAGGCGGTTGAAGCAATTCCGTCGGCGGTGGCGCTCTCTAATATCGGACAAGCTTTGGACCGGGAAGATGTTAATGCAGTCTTGATTGCGACCCCTGGTTTCCTGCACAGAGACATGTTGCTTCAGGTTCGGGAGCGGGACTTACCGATTCTGTGCGAGAAACCACTAACCCCGGACGCGCAGTCCTCCTGGGAAATCCTGGAGGCAGAGCAACGACTCGGAAAAAAACGCATCCAGGTCGGCTTTATGCGTCGCTTCGATACGGAATACCAGCGCCTACGGGCCATCATCACGTCTGGTGAACTAGGGGAGCTCTTGATGCTTCACTGCGCGCATCGAGTTCCCGAAGTACCGCAAAATTTTACCAACGAGATGCTGATCAATGATGCTGTCGTCCACGAATTCGACGTGATCCGCTATCTCACCGGCGAGGAAATCAAGAACGCTCAAGTCAGACTAGGCCGGGCTTCGCGTCATTCGCATCCCGGTCAGCACTCTCCGCAGCACGTACTCCTCGAGATCGAGAACGGTGTGCTTGCCGATGTTGAGATCTTCGTCAATTCAAAGTTCGGGTACCAGGTTGCGACCCAGGCTGTTTTCGAAGAAGGGGTCGTTAACACCGGCGAGGACGGCGGGCCTTACGTTCGCACTGCAGGACGTTGGGGAGGCGAGATTACCCCGAGTTTCGTCGAGCGGTTCGGGCGCGCTTTCGATACCGAGGTGCAGCGTTGGGTCGATGCCGCCCGACGAGGCGAAATTGGCGGCCCCACCGCGTGGGATGGCTATGCCACTGCGGCTTGTTGTGAGGCAGGTGTGGCTGCGCTGAGGAGTGGCGAGAAGGTCAAAGTATCTTTGAAGACCAAGCCCAGCATTTACGGTTAGTTGTGCTCAACCACCAGTCGAAAACGGGGTTCCGATATCAAGTAAACGAAGTAATTTCAGTACTCTGCTCGCGGACAAGCGACCCCGCAGGACGGAAATATTATAGAAAGAAATCAGAGCACTCTTCAGCCAAAACAACTTGATGGTCAGGCACATACGCGTGCGCTGAAGCACTTGGACCTAAAGCTCGTTAAAGAGGTGTTCGCACAAACAGGAGCCAATTCCCGTGTGCTCGAGACCGATGGACAAGACATGATCGACCGAGAACACAGTGTGTTCTTCTCGGCGGCTCATGCAGCCAAAGATAGTGCGATTGCGCTCTATTTGGCAAGAAACGAACACCTTCATTTGCCCCTGCTGGAAGCTACAAAACGTCAATTCGATCGGATGGTGGAACTTGGCCTTGGCGAGATCGATAAGTCAGGCATCTCAGAGCTGACTTTTCGATCACGTCGCCCCGTGTAGTTCGCATCCGAAAAGATGGGCCTTCGGAGCGAAGGATGACAGAAGGCCCCTGAAAACCAGGTGTCGTGACAAGGCTGAGACTGCTTGGCTGCCCTTGAAAAGCAGTGATATAGCGCCAAAGCGCGACCCCAGCCGCAATATCATGTGTGTGCAACTATTGGGCTAAACATCAGACCTCGACCCGAAACTGAGCATATGACTGGATGACCGCCGGTCCGAAAACTGCCGTGATCAGGCCGAGGAGCACTACGGACCTACTTGGAACTCATTCGTTGCGCGTCGCCTCGCACAGTTTGACCAACTCTGCTGCATCTACGGGGTTATGATTGATCTTGTTGGCTAGTTCGATAAGTCGACGGCGCAGAATCTTCCCTCGTCGAAAGGCCTCAATCACAAATCTAGTAAGCTGAACCCGTAGCTCTTGCTCGGCAGGTTCAGATTCCTTACCCTCTTCGAGAGAATTGAAGAAGCCCAGCAGACGCATATAGCGTTTGGCAATTTCCTTCTGTTGAATCAGTGCATTCGTGTCGGTAGCACTCAGATAATTCAACTTTTTCTGGTTGGGGAGGAGCAACCGCTTCGGAGCTCATTGGGGGATTGACGGAAGGTTACGGAGGATTTCTCCGGAGATTGAAACAAATTAGCCCGAAAATCTTGCAAGCCAAAGCGCTTGTGAGATTTTCGCGCTGTTTTGGCGCCATACAGTGTCCTTTCGTCGGTTGCAAATCGCATTGAGATGTGCTTCAAAAGAGCGCGCGTGTGCGACGACGAAAAGGAATGATATCTTCAAGAATCCAAATGGTGAGCACCCAGGTGTCTGAGATGCAAACCCCGGTTCTCTCGAGCGATCGCCAGCCGACACGGGTCGAGTGGTGGGTCCGCGCTGCCTGTTTGCTCGCGCTGCTCTGCCTGAGATGGTTTTATGTCACCACTCAGCCCTGGGATTCGGACGAGCCACAGCACCTCCACGTTGTCTGGGCCTGGGCCAATGGCCTGCTTCCCTACAAAGACATCTTTGACAATCATGCGCCACTCTTCCAGGCGATGAGCGCCCCGCTTTTTTCTCTGCTCGGGGAGCGAACGGATATTGTCGCTGCGATGCGCTGGGCAATGTTACCGATTGGCGCGGTCATCTTGCTGACAACCTATTGCCTTGGCTCGGGACTTTTTTCGCCGCGAATCGGTTTTTGGGGAGCATTGCTGGCCGCTTCTTTTCCGGATCTTTACGCCAAATTTGGCGAGTATAGACCTGACCTGTTTTGGGCGGCGCTCTGGCTGATCGGTCTGGCGATCTTAACCCGCGGAAAGCCTGATCCCCGCCGGTTGTTTGCTGCGGGAATCGTGTTTGGGATCGCCTTTGCCGTGTCGATGAAAACCACTTTCCTCCTGTTGACCGTTCTGGTAGCAGCTCTCGCGGTGTGGATCCTGCGGTTTGCCAGCGGAGGGACTCGATCATCGCCGGCGAAATCGTTGCCGTATGTTCTCGGCAGTTTTCTGGCGCCCGTCGCCGGCGCTTTAATCGCCCCGGCTCTCGTCGTCGCCTTTTTTGCCTTCAAAGGGGCATTGCCCCAAATGTATTATTGCGTGATTGCCCACAATATCACCTCCGAGGGAAATCCGTGGCAAACCGTGATCCACAAAGTCTGGGACATTCGGTTTTGGCTTTTTGTCCCGACGATAGCCGGCGGATTATGGTGGGCCAGGCGCGATCCACAACCGGACCGCGGACAACAAAGATTGTTCTTTCTCGCCGTCACCGGTTTTTTCTGTCCGCTGCTTTTCACCTTTTGGCCTTTGGTTTCAAAGCAGGATTTCCTGCCGTTTTATCCGCTGCTGATGCTGACGATCGCATGCCCCCTCGTCGGGGTGGGGAAGTGGATTGGATCAAAAACCGGATTACCGATCTTTCTGCTTCCCTTTCTGATTGTTTGCTGGCAGCTGGCATCCATCGTCCGAGCGCATCCGCCGCTGAAACAAACGAATCAAAAGAATGTGCAGATTATCGCGGATACCTTGAATCTTACTCATCGGGGAGAGACCGTGCTCGATGCGAAGGGCCAAACAATCTACCGTGCCCGGCCGTACTACTATGTATCGGAGCAGATTACTCGGGAACGAGTCGAGCGAGGCGAACTCGTTGATGACTCACCAAAACGGCTCATCGCGGCTCGGACTCCTCTGGTCATTGAATCACATTGGCTTACTCAGGCGACCGGTCAGTTCGTCAATCAGAACTATGTTTCGGTAGGGTGCGTTCTGGTCTTGGGTAAAAGAGTTCCCAGCGCAGCGGGTGGACACGTTAAATTTGAGATAGCGATTCCCGAAAAATACACGGTGGTTGGCAGAAACGGCCAGGTGTCCGGAAAATTGGATGGCACTGAGATCACTGGTCCCCGTTACTTGTCCGCAGGCGTGCATGACCTTGTTCTGTATTCTCCGGAAGACTCTGTGGCGATTGTCTGGTCGCGTGCGATAGAAAAAGGGTATTCTCCGTTTGGCCAGGCCAATCAACAGAATTGATTTGAATGTTTTCATTTTTGAAGTCCGACAAAGTCTTGGTCGTTGCTCCCCATCCGGATGATGAGTCCCTGGGCACCGGGGGCCTGCTCCAGCGAATATTTGCGCAAAAGATACCTGTCCGAATCGTGTTCGCGACAAACGGCGAAAATAATCCATGGGCCCAGCGCTATTGGGAGAAAAGATGGCGGATCGGACCCGATGAGCGGGTGCGATGGGGCCGGCGCCGACGTGAAGAAGCGCTCGAAGCGATCTCCACACTCGGCGGGAAGCCGGATTGCGCCAGGTTCCTGAACCTCCCCGATCTGGGAACAACCCGCCTTCTGATGCGCGGTGAGCCGGAGCTGCCGATCCTGATTACCGAACAGCTCCAGGAATCGGAACCGACGGTCGCCTTGATTCCAACCATGCTGGACGCACATCCAGACCACAGTGCTTTGGCGGTAGCGTTTTCGATGGCGCTTGACTCGATCGGAGGTTCGTCGATCCGGGTCTTGGAATATCTGGTGCACAAGCCGCAGGTTCCGATATCCCAAGAACCGGTGAAACTCCTTTTAAGCACCGAGGAAGTCGAGCGCAAGAGAAGGGCGATTCTGTGCCATGAAACGCAGGTGGCATTGAGTCGGGGACGCTTTACCAGCTTCGCAAAAGTCGAGGAAGCTTATTACCCGCAGAACCCAATCGAGGCTAAAACGTGCGACGGACCACTGGCAACGGGGCGCCTGCACGAAGGTGTTTTGAGCCTCCAATTCAAGGTTTCACGGCGCGAAAGATTTCACTCGGAGATCTTGTTCGCCTTCAGGACCGGTGCCGCAAACGAACACCGCTGGATGTTGCCGATTCCTTTTCGATCCGGTCACGCCCGGATTCGGGATATGATCAGCAGCCGTGAACTGCATGACGCGATCGTTCAATGGAGCGGTTCAATATTGTCTGTCGACATTCCTGTTCCGGGGATGCCGGATTTCGATGCGATCTACGCGAAACTGTCGGGATGGACCCTCTTTTTCGATCGATCAGGTTGGACTCAGTTTACCATACCCGCGGGCCGTGAGGAGCGTCACGTCCGGCGGGGGAAGCTATCCAGGTTAGTGACCCTTCTGTAGCGTGGAGACCTGCTGGACAAGTGCATTGTCTCATAAAAAGACTCGTTGGCACGGGTCGCACATGTTGCCTGACAGTATCACTGGAGGAGGCACTCGATGAATGCCTCGAAGGAGACGGTTCTGGCGATCATTCCAGCTTATTGCGAAGGGCGATTCATCGGACAGGTGGTGAGCCAGGTATTACAATTTGTACAAGCCGTGATGGTCGTCGACGATGGGTCGCCCGACAACACGGCGATCGAAGCGGAAGCCGCCGGCGCAAAAGTGATCCGGCATTCGACAAATCTCGGAAAAGGCGCCGCTTTGAAGACGGGCCTGAACTACGCGGTCTCGATCGAGGCCGCTTTCTTCTTGTTCCTCGACGGGGACGGGCAACATGATCCTTCGGAAATCCCGGCCTTTATTGATGCGATCAATGGTTCTAATGCTGACCTGATCGTCGGCAATCGAATGCGCAATCTTGAATCGATGCCACTCATTCGCCGGTGGACCAATCAATTTATGTCCTGGCAGATTGGGCGGATCTGTAAAATCCCGATCCCCGATAGCCAATGCGGCTTCAGGCTTGCGCGTAAGGAATTGCTACCTGTTTTAATGGCTCCCAGCAACCGGTTCGAGTTTGAAAGCGAGAGTATTATTTTGGCCGCGCGGCACGGGTTTCGGCTGGGTTTTGTGCCGATTCGTACAATTTATACAGATCAACACAGCAAAATCCGGCCGCTCCGGGATACGATGAGATATCTTCGATTGATCCGCAAGTACCGCACCGCCAGGGAATTACTGAAATGAGCCCAGCCGGCTCCGTCATCGCCGGAGCGCGGCGATGACGAAGCCTACATTTTTGGTCAGCCACCCTTTGGAGGACAGGACACAACCCGTTCCTGGTCATCCTTTCCGCACTGAATTGATCGACGGAAGCCAACCAGACCAACCCGGCCGAGGCTAAGCCTACGATTTCTTGGAATGCGATTTGGGTTTCTCAGGCATCGCCGCCGTCGAGCTTACTTCGACCGGTCGCACAAGCTCTGCATTTTCTAAAACTACAGCGTATAACGGTTGAGTTGCGTCCCCGACCTTACCCGTCAGGTTCACAAGATAGTAGGGAAACGGAAGGGGTTGCCCGTTCTTGTGTGTGGTCTTCCATTCGACCGTATTCGCTGTCAAGTTAGTGGCACCATAAAAACCTGACGCCCAATTGATGGCCGCCAATGCCGCCGCTTGTTCGGATACCTTGAAGTCAAGTTTCTGAGGCTTTCCCGCCGTATCCGGGACTTCGAGGCGGTAGTTCTTAACAGTGCCGCCGGGGCCCGTTACTTTGAAGTCAATAGCGTCGGCTTCAGCCTTCATTTCAGTGTTTTTTTTTGCCGAGTGATGGGCTTTCTTGCCCTGCTCGACGGCCATCAGAGGTGGGGTAATTGCGAGTGCAACTAGTAAGAGGAAGGTAGGTTTCATGGCCCGATTGTAGCAGTATGATCGAACATGAAAAGACTTCGATAAAACTCTCTTTCGCAAATCGTTCAACCAGAGCCCGTTCAAGGTCGCTAACCTTCGGAACCATCGCAATCTCCGCGATCTTGAATCCCAGTCTCATCCGCGATTGGCATTTTTGAGACCGTGCGTTAACTTCTCACCCATGACGGACGTTCCAAAAGCGCAATTCCCTGACGAGCAATCCGACGAGGGACGTTTTGTACGGCAACAGGACGCATTTCGAGAATGGGTCACAGCTGACGGCCAGTCCGGGTTCCCGGCGCAGCCTCGACGATATCATTTGTACGTTTCCTGGGCCTGTCCGTGGGCGCACCGGACGATTATCTTTCGTCATCTGAAACGGCTTGAGGAGGTGATCGGCATGACGGTGGTCGATCCAGTTCGCGATGAACGCGGGTGGGCTTTCCGGGAGGGACCCGGCCATTCGAAAGATTCCGTCAACGGGTTTAAATTCCTGGCTGAAGCCTATCTGGCAACCGATCCATCCTACCAGGGCCGCGTCACCGTTCCGGTGCTTTGGGACAAGCAAACAGGCAGGATCGTCAACAATTCGGACGACGATCTCCTGCGCATCCTGAACACCGAATTCAACTCCTTCACAAAAAGTGATTTGGATCTTTACCCAACGAAGCATCGAGCGGCGATCGATCGGTTGAACGAGTTGATCTATGAGAACGTCAATAACGGAGTCTATCAAGCGGGGTTTGCGACTACCCAGGGTGCGTACGAACAAGCTGCTTATTCGCTTTTTGAAACGCTTGACAAATTGGATAGGATGTTGTCTGATCGGCGATTCCTCTTTGGGGATTTACCGCTCGAAACAGACTGGAGACTGTTCGTTACGCTGATCCGGTTCGACGCGGTTTATCACGGTCATTTCAAATGTAACGTCCGACGGATCGTTGACTACCCGAACTTGTCCGGGTATTTGCGCGATCTCTATCAGACCGATGGCATTTCCGATACGGTGAATTTTGACCACATCAAACGCCATTATTATTTCACTCACGACGATATCAATCCGACCCGGATTGTCCCGATCGGTCCGGCGCAGAGTCTCTGGGCGCCGCATAACAGAGCGTTGCTCCATGCAAATCAATGAAGGACTGACAAGGGTCATTCGTGGGCGCACCATCGAGCTCGTGTCCAAAGAAGAAGCCTTGGTCGTAATCGTCTTTCGCGATCATTCGACGATGCAAGTGAAAGTTGCCGGAGGTCCAACCGTGAACATGTTAGGCGAGGGCAAGATCGAATCAGCATCGGAGGACGGCCCTGAGCTATTTCTCGTTGGTGAGGACGGTCGGACGGCAATCTTCCGTCTTGCTGAGCCTGGGTCTTCCGTAACTGTCAAGAATAAGGAGGGCCAAGTCGAGTATGCCGGTTGACGCCGAAGGCGTTATTCAGAAACATTCGGCAACAAGACAGGAAATTTTTTGCCGATCTTCCAGGCGGGATCGGCAGGCAGTGTCGCAACGAATATTCCGTTCTCCACCGGATAAACACTCTTCGACCAGTCCTGGTGCCAAAGCTTTCCGGTATCGTCGGAAACGCCCCACACATTGCCGAGTTCCTCGAAGCAGGCCTGTGTTGCCGCGCCACTCTGATCATCGTGCTCATCGAGGCGGAAGGTCACTTCCACAAGGTAGACCCTGACGCCACCCAAGTCCCTCTCGGTCGAGGGACTTATATTCGCGATCGTTGCCGTACTCTTTTTCACGGATTTTCGTGTATTTAGCAGAACCTAGCCGGAACTTTCCGCGGAAAAGACGGGTCATCAAAGAAAATCAGATGGTTTTGGCGTGCACCACGAAGGCCACTGAGGTAAATTCAAACGAACTTTCCTGGGTATCCAGTATGTCTCGGTTTTTGGACCAAATTTTCTCTTGCCGTAGAGACCAATACACGGGGTTTCCTCCGCGCACACTGCTCGAAAAATGTTCGATTCCCACGAATGCGTTCGACCCGGGTGAGTTGGAGCGTGCGGTCTGGCTGTGGGAGCGACGTCCGAAAGACCTGTTCTTCGATGGGAGCAGAGTATTATGGGGTCGTCTCAGTCTGTTTCTCGTGACCATCTTTTTCCTGGTTAGTTGCGATATTCCGGGGTTGCTGGTGGCCGCCGCGTTGAGCTTCGCTGTCGCGACCATTATGTTGGTTATTTTTTATCGGCGAGAACTTTGGAAACGGGATTACGAAGCCTCGCTTTTCCGTCTGGTTCGACCCTATCTCAGGTAGTGGCCTTCTTTGACCATCCTCCAAAGAATCCGAGGAAAGAGTCTTATCGGCTCGAACGGAGATTTCGTTGGGGATCGAAGCCATTCGACCAGTCAACTTCGCGCCATTCTCAACTGACACTGACACTGGTAAGGTCCCTCCCTCAGACGTTTCGCGCTGCGATCGACCCGCATAAAAGGAGAAAACCCAACAACTGCAACGAAGCCCGTAGGCCTTGGGCAATCGCGTGGCGGGTCCAGACCGGTTTCCAGTTTTCCGGCAATCGTTGCGGATCCCAATGAGCGATTTCCTCGTCGATTGGCCGGTTCAACCAGATCGAGGAGGCCATCGCCGCAGAGAAGAAAAACAAGGCACCCCAAACCGCACGGTTAGCGGCGTTGTTTTCCTTGAAGCGCAGCGCGTAAATCAGAATGAGCAAAATCGAGATCCAGCTCAGAATCGGGATGACGCGATTAAAAATGCGCAGGAATTGTTGTTCGACCGCGACGCGGTCGGGTTCCGGCAGTCCGCGGACGCTTGGGCGCATGAATAGGAACAATCCGAATTCTGCGCACGCTAGAAATCCCGGAACGACCAGATCAAGAAACTCCAAGCAGTCCATAGAGGCTGAGGATGGATGGTGTCCTGATCGCAACAAAATACCTCGTATTTCGGGGACCGCTCACATAGATGGGCACTTCGCTCGCGCCTTGAAAAATCCGCCGCGGCGGAACCTGCGGCACATCACTATGATATGTGAGAAGGTACACTGGAGGTCGGAATCCGGCCAAGAAAGCCCACGAGGATTTCGTTAAAGAGATGAGCCTGTTCGACGTTGCCAAGATGAGCGGCGCCTTTGAGCAAAACTAGATCTGAGTTTGCAATCTTCTGCTGAATTGCACGGGAAACCGTTTCTGGAAACCCGAGGTCATGTTCACCCGGGACAATCAAGGTTGGGACCCGTACTCCAGAGAGTGCGTCAGTGACGTCAAGTTCTAGAATGGCGCTGGCGCACCCGACATATCCATCAACGGAGGTGGCGAGGATCAGATCCGATACCCAGGCCATCGTGGCAGGCGCTTGCTCGATAAATCCTGAGCTAAACCAGCGTGTCAGGGTTGATTGAACCTGGTTTTTAAGACCCTCCGCACGCACTCTGTTGATCCGGTCGTCAATCGTTGACTTCGCTGGCGGTTCTGTGCGGCTACCGGTGCTGCAAAGCACGAGGGCGGAGATTTTATCAGGGTACTGCAAAGCAAAAACCTGGCCGATCATTCCGCCGATTGAAAGGCCAACAAAAGTTACGCGGGAGATCTGCAAATGATCGAGCAACGCCGCGACGTCGGACGCAAGTTCCTGGAGGGTGTAAGAGCTGCCAGGCGCAGCGCTTCCGCCGTGACCCCGCAGATCATAAAGCAAAACGCGAAATCGGTGCGCCAGAAGCGGAAGCTGATAAGCCCAGATGTCCATACTGGTTGCTAGCGCATGACTCAAGACAACTACCGGCCGGCGCTGGTCACCGTGCAACGAGTAAGCAAGTTCGTATCCGTTAATCGTTGTGGATGCTCTGGTCATTGTTCGTGGAGAATAATACTCTGGAGAAGAAACTCATGCTCTTTCGAGGACAGGACACTAAGAGCGGTCTCCGCTCTTTCGGGTCAAGAGTGGATTGTCCGTGCGCCTTTGTTCCTCCGGCGTAAGAAAACGGCGCAGATCGGCCTCGATCTCGTTGACACTTCCGGTCGTCGTTTGGATGCCATGTACTTTGTCGAGTTCCTGGACCAGGCGTTGATATCCGTGGCAGATCACCGCGAGCTGTGCCAGGAGGTAGACCGGCACCACCGCCTCACCCTCTTTGACACTGCACATAAGCCGGCCGAGTGCTGCGAGGTTTTTGGCCGTCAGCGTGAGCTTCTCGATCTCCATGCCGCTCGTCTTTGGGTCGGTGATCTGCACGGTAATTTCCTGGAGAGCGTAGTCGACCTCGAGACTGAATCTGAAGTGGTCTTTCCCTTCAAAAGAAAAATACTGGACCTCGTCGCCCTCGTTGGTCGCGTAAAGGTCCGCTCCCCGGCGCCTTACGTCTGTGAGCCAGTTGTCGACCATTGACCGGAACGATTCTTTGAGTTCGGACATTCTATTTGGCCTTCGTCAGCTCCTAAACATAGAAACCGGTTGGCTGGAAACAAGTGAATCTTGAGTTGGCATTCTCGGCCGCTTTGCTAATGCATCCTGAACCGATTAGAATGCACAAGCCAAGGAGCTCGTTGAGAAGACATGGTTGCTAAAATCGCCGTTCCGCGAATCCTGAGAATTGGTAGCGGAGCTTTTGCCCAGACTCGGGAGGTGCTCCAAATACTGGAATTGCATCATCCGTTGATCGTGACGGATCAGTTCCTGAGGAAACTCGGCCTGGCGCGCATGCTTTCTGAATCGTTGAGCGCATGGGGCCACCCGCGGATTTTCTCTGAGACGGTTCCCGATCCGACAGTTGCCGCAGTGAAAGCTGGAGTTCAATTTCTGAAAAACGGAGAGCATGACTGTGTCATCGGCCTGGGTGGAGGCAGTTCGATCGATACCGCAAAAGCGATTGCCGTGTTGGCGGTGCACGGAGGCCAGATGCGTGACTACAAGGCGCCCCATGATCAGAATGAATCGGGCTTGCCGATCATCGCGATCCCGACAACCGCAGGCACAGGTTCCGAGGCGACGAGGTATACGATCGTCACGGACGAGGAAACTGGGGAAAAGATGCTCTGCATCGGGCTAGGCTATCTGCCCATTGCAGCACTGGTTGACTTTGAGCTGACCCTGACAAAGCCGATGCGGTTGACTGCGGACACCGGGGTGGACTCCCTGACGCATGCCATCGAGGCATATGTCAGCCGACGAGCCAATGCATTTGCCGACAGTTTTGCGTTGACCGCGATGCGTGCGATTTGGATGAATTTACCGAGCGCATATTTTGAGCCGCAGAATCGCGCCGCCCGCGAAGCGATGATGCTTGCGGCAACGCAGGCAGGCATTGCGTTTTCCAACTCCAGCGTCGCGTTGGTGCACGGGATGAGCCGGCCGATCGGGGCTAAATTTCACGTGCCGCACGGAATGTCGAACGCGATGTTGTTGCCGGCTGTGACAGAGTTCTCGATTTCGGCCGCCGTCGAGCGATATGCCGAATGTGCCAGGGTCATGGGCATGGTGCGGGCGGAAGGCGCGAATGACGAAGCGGTCAGCGAGCTCGTTCGAAATCTTCACCAACTGAATCGGAAGCTGAAAGTACCGACTCCTGGCGAGTTCGGGATTGATCGGCGAGCCTGGGAAGTGAGCATTCCGTCGATGGTCCAGCAAGCACTGGCCTCCGGTTCGCCAGCCAATAATCCGCGGGTTCCGTCGGAAGACGAAATCGAACGGCTCTACCTCGAGATTTGGAACTAGTGTCCTGGTTCGAGAAATCCAGCATTCGGGTTACAGTTCCATCATCCCTCGCATTATGACGACGAACATCAACCCGTTTGCACGTGTGGCGCCGGCCGACGGCTCCGCCAATATTCATCACTACATCAACGGCCGACTCCACGCCGGAACCTCGGAACGTCTCGCAGATATCTATAATCCAGCGAGCGGTCGAGTTTCCGGCCGGCTCGCCTTCGCGACAAAAGCGGAGGTTGATCTGGCAGTTACGGCGGCGGCCAAAGCGTTTCCTGCCTGGTCGTCTTTCCCTGCGGTTAGGCGCGCGCGAATATTATTCCGTTTCAGGGAATCCGTTGAAAAAGAAAAAAATCGGTTGGCATTGCTGATCAGTGCCGAGCACGGGAAAGTTCTCGACGATGCAAAAGGCGAGTTGCTGCGAGGTCTTGAAGTGGTCGAATTTGCCTGCGGAATTCCCCAGTTATTAAAGGGCGAGTACTCCGAACAAGTCAGCACTGACGTCGACAGTTTTTCATTTCGTCAACCACTTGGAGTTGTCGCGGGAATCACTCCGTTCAATTTTCCGGCCATGGTTCCAATGTGGATGTTCCCGATCGCGCTCGCGTGTGGCAATACGTTCATTTTGAAGCCAAGCGAGAAAGATCCGAGTCTGAGTGTCGAGTTGGCGCAATTGTTAAGCGAGGCAGGGTTGCCTGACGGGGTATTCAACGTCGTTCATGGCGATAAACAAACCGTCGACGCGCTGCTGGATCACCCGGGTATTCAAGCCGCAAGCTTTGTCGGATCGACGCCCGTCGCAGAGTATGTGTACCGTACCGGCACCGCCGCGGGAAAGCGGGTGCAAGCGCTTGGGGGTGCGAAAAACCATCTGGTAGTTTTGCCCGACGCAGATGTTACCCAGGCGGCGGATGCATTGATCGGCGCTGCGTATGGCTCTGCCGGTGAGCGTTGCATGGCAGTCTCGGTGGCGATCGCAGTGGGCGACCGGCTAGGCGATCGCCTGGTCGAAGAACTAATTCCGCGAATCAAATCGCTCAAAATTGGGTCCGGGGATTTGGAAGGAATGGAAATGGGCCCACTCATCACCAAGGCGCATCTCGATCGAGTCTCTTCCTATATCGATCTTGGAGTCCAAGAAGGGGCCACCCTGGTCGTCGACGGGCGTGACCTGACTTTGCCAGGCGCCGAGGAGGCCTTTTTTCTCGGAGGCTGCCTGTTCGATAATGTACGGCCCCCAATGCGGATTTATCGCGAAGAGATTTTTGGACCGGTTCTCTGTGTGGTGCGCGTCAACGATACAGGTGCCGCTCTCAAACTTGTCAATGAACATGAGTACGGAAATGGCGCCGCGATTTATACGCGTGACGGCGCAGCAGCCAGGGCATTCGTCGAACAAGTCAAAGTCGGGATGGTCGGGATCAATGTACCTATTCCCGTTCCGATGGCCTTTCACTCTTTTGGTGGATGGAAACGGTCGATCTTTGGAGATCATTACGTGCATGGGGCCGAGGGAGTCCGATTCTACACAAGGTTAAAGACCGTTACGAGCCGATGGCCGGGCACATTTAATCCCGGCGCAGAGTTTGCCATGCCCACGTCAACGTAGGGGAAGAAGAGTCCTCTGCCGTTGAAATTACGCTAGCCCTACTGTGCCATCGCCGCTACACTTCGCCACTGCCTATGCAAGGAACGCAATCGTGGAGGCGGAGATCGGTCATTGTCTCGTCTCTGATTTTGTTGGCGGTTTGTATTGGGCTGTGGGTCGTCTTGGAACCCAAGTGCCTCGCAGCGGTTGCTGCGCAACCTTCGAACCTGGTTCCGCTCCCTTTCCTGATCTTTGTCGCCTATGAAATCCTTGTCATTCTCCATCATCTCGCTCGAATCTTGGTGGCCGAACTGGTCGGACTGAAACTGCTCGCATTCGCCTGCGGCCCGTTCGCTATCCGGCGAATTCGAAATCGGACGCGATTTACGTGGAATAATCGGGAGACGATGATCACTGGCACAACGGTTTTCGCACCAAAGTCCCTCGATGGTCTTCGGTGGCGATGTTTCTGGTTGATCCTGAGCGGACCGGGCTCAATGATTCTCGCCGGTTTCATTCTTTTGATGGTTGTGCGGGCCATCGACCCAACACGAGCATCGATTGATACGCTGTTTCTTGCTGCTCTCGCCTTTTTGGGAATTGCGGGCGGAGTGCGTCTTCTGCTGCCGTTAGAGCTTCGTCGGTCGGCGAGCTACGGCGTGCTTCTGTGGGACGCACTTCGCGGTCGTCCGACAAGCGAGGTTCTTTTTCTCGTAACGGCGTTAATCCATGTTGGACAACAAGGAATCAGGCCCCGCGATTGGTCGTCCAAGATGCTGGATCTGGCGTTACGTCTGACCGAAAACACGAGTCTGGCTGAGCGTGTGACAGTCTGTTTACTAGCGTTTTACAGGGCGGCTGATCTGCGCCAGATGCAACTGGCGGCAGGCTATCTGGACGAGGCGGTGGCAAAAGCAAATCCCAAATCCGGCACGCTGTATGCATGGGTCATGTTAGAGAAGGCGTTCTACGAGGCCTGGTTCAAACGGGACGAATCCATCGCCGGTGCAGCTTTCGAACGAGTGCACGATTGGTCCAGGGTTCCGCACCACGCGTGGCTCCGCGTCTCGGCGGCCATGGCATTGTTGGAAGGTAAACCCGAGGAATGCCAGCGTCAGGCGCGTGAGGCCTTGAACATTGTCCAATCGTTGCCGGTGGTTCACCAATTGGCAGTGGATTGGCTGGAAGAGCTGCTGGCCAGCTCAGAGGTGCGATGCTGAGGGCCGCAGGCCACCGGTTGGCGTTCACCGTTCGGCGTTCGGCGGTACAGGCGGTGAGCCTTGAGTCGAGTAGGTCTCTGGAAAGAAGTGTGGTTACAGATTGAGGGGTGATCGCGGAGACTTACTCGACTGTGGGACGAAGCCTACGCCTGGCGTTGCCCGTGGGCTCGATGTGACTCGTATCGACAAGATCCAGAGCGAACGTACCTCCGCAAGCCCGCATTGGGTGACATGCTTGTGCCGCGCCCACGGTTTTTCGTCGGAACGGGGCAGGTTCAGCGGCGCATTATTTCGTGGGAATTGGCACATGACGCAATTACGCGAAGGCAGTTATCACGAATCGAGGCCGATTTGTCCCGAGCACCCAGAACAGCGGTTCATCAGCACGGTTTTTATGTCCGTTTTGAGAACTGCGACAACGAGCGACGCTTGCGCATTGAAGCGTTTTGTCTGTCCGCGTTGCGGGCAGCGGCTTCGTTCAACGCCGAACGGTGAACGGTGAACGGTGAACGCCGAACGCCTACTGAACCATCGCCTTGTATTGGTCTTCGATCTGTTTCCCGGTGTCGTTGATTTTGCCTTTCAGATCCTGAAAGGTTGCGGCAAGCTTCGGGTCATCGAACGTCGCGGTGCCGGGCGTGGAGCCGGCTTTCCAGGAGCCCCAATTCTGGTCGTAAAAATTCAGAAGATCGCCGTGTTCCGCAATGAATTCCCGCATGAGTTCGCTTTTCTTTTTGATGACGCTCCAAGGGAAAGACTGCAAGAGCTCGTTCTTGATCTGATCGGCGACCGACTGGTTAATTCGCTGCTGGATCAGGGCATTTCCCAAGTCCGGTTCGGCGTCCGCGTACAGCTTGTCCAGACCGTTCTCCTTATCTTTGAGTTGCTGAAGCGAGTCCCGCCAAGTCTTAATGTCATCTTTTGATCCGTAGCTATTCGGATCAAGCCGTTCCGGCTTCCGCAAATAAGAGAATTTTAAACGAATGTCGACTTCTTCCTTCTGAATCCTGCCCAACACTGCGTCTGCGGCTTTTTGGATGCGATCCTGGAGCTTCGAGATCATCTCTTTCATCTGTTGGTCGTTATATTTTGGGTTTCCGCCGCTGGGTGCAGGTCTCGGTCCGGGAGTTTGCGAAGGGGCAACCGCTTGGCTTTGCCCATGAAGTGTGGCGGGTACGATTGCGAACAGGACGTAGAGAACCCACCGGGCCGATTGGGAGGAAAATAGATTCATTTCAGGGATCTGGAAATTTTGGGAGAGTTCGGGAGTTAGTCAGGAGTAAGGAGTCAGGAGTAGGAAACCAACGGCGGTAATTCCTATTCGCTCATCTCTTTGTATTCTTTTTCAATCTCCTCGCTCGTGTTTAATATTTGGTCGCGGAGCCTTTTGTAGATGTTTGCGGCGGAAGCGGAAGTAAATTCCGGTTTGTTCGAATCACCGGTGCTGGTCCAGGCGCCCCAGTTCTTTTCATAAAACAACAGCAGTTTCGTCTGTTCATCGATGAAATCGGTGAGCAGATTCTTCTTTTTTTCAATCGTGGCCCATGGGAAACCGTCCATGATGAATTTCTTGAATTTAGCCACGACCTCGTCGCTGCCGCCGGCGTTGCGGAACTCCGCATCCAGGTCCTTGCCGATGTCGGCGTAATGCTGGGCGACTAGATCATGCTTCTCCTTCAGTTGCTGTAGCAGCCCTTGCCATTGCGCGATCTCGTCCTTGGATGCGTAGCTGTTCGGGTTGAGTCGCTCGGGTTTTTCGAAATAACTGACGCGCAAGTAGAGATCGTTTTCTTCACTTTGGATCCGGTCCAATACTTTGTCGGCGGCCCTGGTCAGACGGTCGAGTTGCTGCGGGTTTATTTGTGGCTCTTCCGGGGTGGCCGTAGGAGACGGTTTTCCGGATGAGCGCATAGCCGGATTGCTCGAGTTTGTTTGCGGTTTCGGCGCTGGCGATCCTGTCTGTTGCGCCTGGGCAAGGATTGCTCCAAAACCTGTGAGCGCGACGATCAGCGGAAGGATGCCGTTCACCAGCCTTCTTCGAAAATGCAAATTCGATTTCATCGGGTTCAACATGTAGTGAATGCCGTGCGGTGACGCAAGGAAGAGCGGTGCTGCTCCTGCGGCCGGCGTTTCTGTGCATGACTTTCATTCCCGGGAATTTCCCCCTTTTCCACCTCTTCCTCCTCGTCGAATGTTGCAATTGTATGAACGCGAATGAAACTCAGTCGCCAAAAATTCAGCACGTCACCATTACTTTTCCTCTTGGTCAGGAAGTGCGCGTGCGCAGTTTTTATGCCGGAGCTCTCGGATTGCGTGAGAAGCCGGTCCCGAAGGTGGTCAAATCGTTGGGTTGGATCTGGTTCGATACCGGCGTACCTGGGGTTGAACTGCATTGTGTGCCGGACGAGAAGCTTGTGCCCGGCGATACGAGGCATCATTTCTGCCTGGAGGTCGATGATCTTGAGCGCCTACGCAAGGTGTTACTCGACTCGGGAGCGAAGATTATCGAGGCGCGTGCGTTGCCGTTGCGACCGCGTTTTTTTGCGCGCGATCCTTTCCAGAACCTGATCGAGTTTGTGCGAATCGAAGGGGATTACTTAGAAGACGAGAAGTGAGGGAGGAAGTTGTCAGTGTCAGTTGGCAGTTGTCCGTGGGCAAGCCGAGAAGATTTGCTGCCCTTTGCGAAAAAAGCACTTCTCAGGCATCACGAATCGTTCGATAGCTCAAGCACAGAACTGGCTCCCGATTCCCTGAACTCCTCGTTCGTTGGCACTGACCACTGACCACTGACCACTGACCACTGACCACTGACCACTGACCACTGACCACTGACCACTGACCACTGACAACCGACAACCGACA
>Ga0210387_10000569_pt1 | contig 26356 bp, 19 predicted proteins | sample IncBWC7OmetaG_FD_160108 | JGI IMG/M metagenome (GOLD analysis project Ga0210387, IMG submission 160108) | Forest soil microbial communities from Barre Woods Harvard Forest LTER site, Petersham, Massachusetts, United States - Inc-BW-C-7-O ...
CAAATGATATTCCGCCTGCTCGCGATTGCCCTGCTCGATCTGCCAGAAGCCGTAATAGTTCCAGGTCAGGACGTGGTTCGGGTCATCCTTGAGCGCGCGCTCGTACCAGACCTGGGAGAGCTTGTAGTTACCGAGCTTGCGATAGGAATAGCCGATCAGGTTGGCGACGTTGGCGTAGTCGTCATGGCCGAGCGCCTTGAGCTGATCGATGGCGGACGTGTAATCGTGGCGGTCATAGATCGACGTGAAGGCCGCGTGATAGCCCTGAATGAAAGCGGGATCGTCGAGGAACGATTGCTTGGCAGCCTTCTTGGTCCGATGAGCAGCACCAGTGGTCGGGGATTTGGTCTGCTGCTGTGGCTGCGGCGGCTGCGAGTAGGATGACGACGGCCGCATCGGGTCGGGCTGGCCGGGATCAAGACCTGACGCGGCGAAAACCGGCAGCGTGGGGGTCGCGAGTTGCGCTCCGACGAAAAGTGTGAGCGAGGTTAGTTTGATGGCTGTTCTGTTCATGTTTCCCTCCTGCGCGCTATCTGCGACACTGCCAGCTGCCCCTAACAACCCCTCATCACAGACGGCATTCCTGGTCCTGCTTGACGCTCACCTGACTGTGAAAATGCGAGGCAAAGATTGGCGCGGCTTGGGCAAGAACTTCTTGGGGCAGAACTTGGGGAAGAAAACGGCCGTCTTTAAAATCCCTCTAAGGTAAGGCGCATGGCTCCGCCTGCGCTTGACCTGACGCGCCGCGATTGAAACTTAGGCATATGAGCGAACAAATCGAGACGAAGCAGCAATTGCCGCTGGGACTGGCCAAACGCGGCTATGCGGGCGTAATCCAGCATCTGGCCGCGGGCGATGCCGGCTCGGCGCTGGGCGATGTCGAGCTCGAGAGCCGGCTGATCGAGCTTGGCTTTGTCGAGGGTGCCCATGTCGAGGTGCTGCACGAAGGCATCGTCGGCGGCGATCCGATCGCGGTTCGCGTCCAGAACATCACCATCGCGATTCGCCGGCGCGAAGCGATGGCGATCATCGTCGCCTGAGGCGACCGGATACAGACATGGAAGCCCGTCTGATACATCTCGCCCTGGTGGGCACGCCGAACAGCGGCAAGACCTCGCTGTTCAACGCGCTGACCGGCAGCAAGCAGAAGGTCGCGAACTATCCCGGCGTCACCGTCGAGCGCAAGGAAGGCTCCTTTGTCACGCCGCAGGGACGGCAGGTGTCGCTCGTCGACCTGCCCGGCACCTACTCGCTGCGCGGCCGCAGCCCCGACGAGGAGATCACCCGCGACATGGTGCTCGGCCGCACCAAGGGCGAGGCCCTGCCCGATCTTGTGCTTTGCGTCGCCGACTCCACCAATCTGCGGCTGACCATCCGCCTGCTGCTCGAACTGAAGAGCACGGGACGGCCGATCGCGCTGGTGCTCAACATGTTTGATATCGCGACGCGACGCGGCGTGACGGTCGACGTGGCAAAATTCGCCGAAGCGCTCGGCGTACCGGTCGTCACCTCGATCGCCGTGCGCAAGGGCGGTACCGCCGATCTGTTGCGCCTCACCGACGAATTGCTGGCGCAAGCGCCGGTCAAGCCGCGTGAAAATCTCTGGCAGCCGCTCTCGGTAGCGGAATTGCGCGCGACCCAGCGCGAGGCCGACCGCATCATCGCCGCCAGCGTCAGCCTGCCGGCGCGGCCGGACACCTGGACCGCGCGCATCGATTCCGTGGTGCTGCATCCCATCGGGGGCCTCGCGATCCTGTTCCTGATCCTGTTCGTGATGTTCCAGGCGGTGTTTGCCTGGGCGCAGCCCCTGATGGAGCTATTGTCCACCGCCTTCGATGCGCTCGGCCAATTCGTGCACGACACGCTGCCTGCGGGCCTGTTGCAGAGCTTCCTGCAGAACGGCGTGATCAGCGGCGTCGGCAGCGTCATCGTGTTCCTGCCGCAGATCATCATTATCTTCCTGTTCATCCTGCTCCTGGAAGATTTCGGCTACATGGCGCGCGCGGCGTTCCTGATGGACCGCATCATGGGCGGCGCCGGCCTGCATGGCCGCGCCTTCATTCCGCTGCTGTCGAGCTTTGCCTGCGCCATCCCCGGCATCATGGCGACGCGCGTGATCGACAACCGCCGCGACCGCCTGACCACGATCCTGATCGCGCCGCTGATGACATGCTCGGCGCGCATTCCCGTCTACACCCTGATCATCTCGGCGTTCATTCCGCCAAAACTGGTGTGGGGCTGGGTCAATCTGCAGGGGCTCGTGATGTTCGGCCTCTATGCGACCGGCATCGCCAGCGCGCTCGGCGTCTCCTTCGTGATCAAGTTCTTCATGTGGCGCGACTACCAGCCCGCGCCTTTCATGCTGGAATTGCCTGATTACAAGATGCCCCGAGCGCGCTCGATCGCGATCGGCATCTATAATCGCGCCAAGATGTTTCTGCAGCGCGCCGGCACCACGATCTTCTCAATGATGGTGCTGATCTGGTTTCTGGCATCGTTCCCGCAGCCGCCCGCGGGCGCCGAGGGCCCTGCGATCAACTACAGCCTCGCCGCCATCATCGGCAAGGCGATCGAACCGCTGCTGCTGCCCGTCGGCTTCAACTGGCAGATCGCGGTCGCACTGATCCCGGGCATGGCCGCGCGCGAGGTCGCCGTCGCGGCGCTCGGCACAGTCTATGCGATCGAGGGTGGCAAGGAAGCCGCCGAGCAGATCGGACAGGTGCTCGCCAGCAAATGGAGCCTTGCGACCGCGCTGTCGCTGCTCGCCTGGTACATCTTCGCCCCGCAATGCGCGTCTACGCTGGCGGTAATCCGCCGCGAGACCGGAAGCTGGAAATACATGGCGCTGACCTTCGCCTATATGCTGACGCTCGCCTATCTCGCGAGCCTCGCCACCTACAACATCGCGGTCGCGCTGGGCGCCGGCTAGAAAATCAGTTAGGCGCGGCGCTGGCTTCACGGGATGGAGCGAAATCGGACAGGCCGATATTCTTGCGCGACTGGTAGAATTCAAGAACGCTGCGCGAGGATTCGACATTGAGGCGATTGAACTCACGCTCCAGGTCGCTGAAGTCGCGTGCCGTGATGCGGTGATCCTTGGCGCCGAGAAACAGCAGCGCCATGGTGGTGTTCCAGGAGAAGCCGAGTGCCTTGGCCAGGATCAGCGGCGTCTGCCGGTTGCGATCCAACAGCGCCCGCTCGATCACGTCGACCGGCAGCGCGCACAACAGCGACAGCCCGATCGTGACCTCCTCGAGCTTGTGGGACATCGCGTAGCCGGCGATGCTCTCTTCGGTCAGGCGACCCTGGCGATGCTGCGCGGCGACGACACGCTTGGCGACAAAATAGCTCCGGGATACCGGGCCGAATTTCGATTGCAAATCTCCGGCGACATCGACGACAGACGTTGCGATCTCGTCCATCATCTCCGGACGTTCGCTCGCCAGCCGCTTCCTCACGTCGTTGGAGGCCTTGGCAATGAGCTGCTGGAACAGGTTGCGCGGGATGTCCTTGCGTAGGCCGAGGCGCTCGGCGAGTATCGAGTCGCCCTCCGCACGCTTCACCATGTGCAGCAGGCTTGAACCGGAGAAGCGCGCGCCGCTATTGGCGGCGACAGAGTTGACGACCGTACGGTTGCCGCGGGCGACCAGCACATCGGTGACGTCTTCGCCGAGCGAGGTTCGCCGTGAAATCGCCAGCATGTGCGACTGGCTCTTGGAGCGCACGTTGGCGATCAGCGTCTCATCATCGAGCCGCACCGATTCCTCCAGCACGGGACCAGCGACCTCGATTGCATCGTCGAAGGCGAGCTTGCGGATGACGTTGATGGGCGCCTCGTCGAAATGCGACAACCGCACCGACAGCCAGGCGCGAACCTCGACCTCGATCTCGTCCGCCAGGCGCTCGATGACCCTGCCGAAAGTCTCGATCTCCTCCTCGCTGTAGCTGCCCGCGATCAGAAGATCAGTTGCGTGCCAAAGCGCGCGCACCCGGCTCTCCGGCGTTCCGCGCGAGATGGCCTCGTCGAGTTCCTGCAGATGCGTTCTTGTCATAGCCATGCCAAACCTTCGGACGTCGTGCGCGCTCCTGGCGCGTCGTTTGGTTCCCTAGATACGCGAAAGGCGCGAGTTTTCCGTAAAGTCGGCTGACAAGTTTGTTATTAAAAATTCGCTAAAATGCCGGCGAATCCATTTACGGCCGAGCAACCATGACGGGGAGCAGCCAGGATGGCATTGCTTGATCAGGGATGACCGCGATGAGCATCGAGAACTTCCGGCTGCTGGCCGACTACAATCACTGGGCCAACCGCCGCATCTACGCCGCAGCGCTGGCCATGCCGGAGGAGCCTTACCGCCGCTCGACCGGCGTGTTCTTCAGCAGCCTGCACGGCACGCTCAATCATCTCCTGCTCACCGATCGGGTCTGGCTGAAGCGGTTGACCGGCGAAGGCGATCATCCCAAGCAGCTAAGCGCCATCCTGTTCGAGGATCGCCATGAGCTCGCCCGCGCGCGGATGGCGGAGGATGCGCGGCTGATCCGCGTGATCGATGGCTATAGCGACGCCGCGCTCGCTGCGCCCTTCTCCTACCAGACCATGTCCGGCGCGCCGCAACAGCAGGCGCTCAAGGACATTCTGCTGCATCTGTTCAATCACCAGACCCACCATCGCGGCCACGCCCATGCCTGCTGCTCGATCGTGACCGGTGAGGAGCCGCCGCCGCTCGACCTGCTTTACTACCAGCGCGGCGCGCCGGCGCCGGAGCTCGCGCTTCAGACGGCCTAGAGCATGATCCGGAAAAGTGTGAAGCGGTTTTCCCTGCGACAAACGCGTAGCGTTTGCGCGGAGATCATGCTCAATCAAAAAACCTAAAGCGCGATGACGATTCAACCCAATCTCATCGCGCTTTAGTGCGCCGTCACGGCTGCTGCACCGGTGGCGTCAGCACCATCGGCGGACGCGGCGGTGGCCTTGGCCTCACAGGCGCAGGACCGGGAGCCGGCCGGACCTCAATCGCCGGCGGCAGCGGCGCGGCCTGTTGGCTCATCACGGGCGGCGCGGCCGCCGGCGGACGCGGCGGGGCGACGACTGCTTTAGGCGCCAAGCGTCGTGGATCACGGCCGGGCAACGACACCTCGGGCGCTACCGCAGGCGGCAATGCCGCGGTCGAAGGCGCAACGGCGGTCGGCTCAGCCAGCGGCGCCTCGCCGCGCTCGATGGCATCGAGCCGGCGGGTCTCGCGGTCGATGACGCGCACCGCAAGCCATGACGACAGCGAGGTGACGTCGAGCATCGGGTTCAGCGCGTCCGGCGTTCCCGCGGCAAAGATCTGGATTTCCGGGCGGCTGGTGGCCGAGCCGATCGAATTGGCGGAGAGGCTCAAGCGAATGTCGGCCTGGTCGGCCAGCATGTCATAGCCGCCGGAGACGATGACATGGGCATTGCCGGCATCGAGCGTGGTCGCATCAATGCGCAGCCTGCCGTCGCGGATGTTGAAGGGAATCTGCGCCGAGGCGACCGGCAGATTGCCTGCCGCCAGCACGGGCGCGACGATCTGCTTCAGGTGCACATCGTCGGTCAACTGGCCGGCATCGCTGGCGTGGATCGCAACATCGAAGGCTCGCGGGTCGAGCCCGGGAATGCTGGCCGATTCCAGCGTCATGGTGCCGCTGCCCGACAGTGCGCCGGCAAGGGCCGCGACGCTGCGGCCCCGGCTCATCAGCGTCATCTGCAGCGAGCTGCGCCCCGACGGCATCTTCAGTCCGCGATAGCGCAGCGCCGTGCCGTCGACACCGGAGAAATCGAGCCGTGAATTGATGATGATGCCGTTGGGATCGGGCCGCGCATCGATGGTGGCGGACGCTTCCCCGTCGCCGATCTTGCCCTTCAGCTGCTCGAAAGTCAGCGACTGGCCGTCGCTTTTGATCGCGCCGCTCACAGGACGAAGCTCGCCGCCACCCGGCAGCCCACCGCGCAGCGCCTGGAACGCGACGCGGCCGTGCCAACCCGTCATCAGTCCGGCGCCAAGCGGCTCCTCCGGATTAGGGCCGCCAGCGCCGATCGCGAGCGCAAAGGCCGGCGCAAGATCGAGCGAATCGAGCCCGACCTCGCCATCGACACCCCGCTCCTCGTCGAACGTCACCGCAAGACGGCCGCGCAAGCGCGAGCCGGCCGCGACACTGTCGACATCGTCGAGGGTGAGCTTGTTGCCGGCAAGCGAGGCGCGCGCGAACAGCCGGATATTCTCTGCCATCGGATCGGATGGCTTGAGGCCGAACATCGGCGCGAGATTGACGCTGCGGATCTTCAAATTGACGCTGGCCTTTGGCGCCTGCGCCCAGGGCTCCGCGGTTCCCTGCGCTTCGGCATCGATCCCCGAGCCCCACATTTTGGCATTGAGCCGCAGCGGCTGCCGCCAGACGCCGCTCGCCGATCCCTCGAACTGCATTCCGCCATCGCCGGCCGCGACGACATGATCAAGGCCAAGCAGCGCAAGCAGCACATCGCCGCGCTCGGCCGAGAGCTTGGATTCGATATTCACCTCGGCGCGGCCGAGTGCGTTGAGATCGAGCGAGCGCAGCGTCGCCGATTCCGGCTTGGCGGTGACGCTCGCCGTGCCGCTGAGTTGCGGTGCGTTTATCTCGAGTGCCGCATGCACATCGGCGAGATTGGCCTTTGCGGCATTTTTGCCGATATCGAGCTGCAGCTTCAGGCGAGCCGGTCCCGGCGCGGTTGCGACCGCATCCAGCCGCGACGCAAAGCCGGGCGCAATTGGCGCGACCATCGCCGTAATCTGCTTCAGCGAGGTCCCGTTCGCATTCAATGCCAGCCGGCCGGTGGCGTCAGTGCGATCGAAGCTGCCGGTGCCCTCGACCGTCGCGCCGCCCGGCTGGCCGAATTTCAATTGCCCCAGCGACAGCGTCTTCGGGTTGTAACCGAACCTGGCCGCAAATGGCTTGAGCTCCTGGCCTGCCGAGAGCGCGTCGCCGATATCGAGCGACACCGCGGCTTCCTCCGGCCAATCGGCTTCGGGACCAGCGATCGCACGCACAAAGGCCGTGGCCGCATCGAGATCGAGGCGCTCAGCCTTGAGCTCGGCTTCGACGCGCGAACCCGCGCCGGAGGCAGGCGCCGACACCGCGATGCGGCCTTGGATGGTGCCGCCGTCGATCTCAGCCTTCAGCGCCTCGATCGCGACACGATCCTTGTTCGCGCTGACGTCGCCGTTGAGATGCAGTGCCTTCTGCGTGCGGCGAACCACGTCGCTCTTGCCCTGCAACCAGGCCAAAAGCACGTCCGGATCACCCGACTCAATATCGAGCGCGCCCGAGAAGTCGCCCGGTGTTGGGGAAGGCCTGCCCGCCCGGGTGAAGGAGAGCCGGGCATTGCCGGGCGCACCCAAATCCATCCGATCGATCGCCCAGGACGTCGCATCGCCATGGAAATCGATCGCAACGTTCTGCAGCGGACGCCCGCCCAGCATGATCTGCTCGGCGCTGGCCTCGATCCGGCTCCTGATCGGCGCGTGCGGCAGCTCCGCCAGCAGTCCGTGCAGCGCCGGCAACAGGCGCGCCGGCTGCATGGCGCCGCTGTCCTTGCTGTCGTCCTTCGCCAGAAGCTTGTCGGCGTCGAGCTGACGCGCGGACATCACCGCATGCAGCAGCGGCGACGCGCCGAATCTGAGGTCGCCGGTGCCGGCGAATTTCAACGCACGGTCTTCCGCGCCATAGCTTGCCTCGATCTGGTCGAGCTGGGCCACGGCATGATCGGCCTTGAACTTCGCCGACAAGCGCCAAGGCGCGGGGGCATTGTCCGCCCCCTTCTTCGGCGCCGGCAGCGCCAGCACGGCCGTGCCCTCGAAGCGCGGCACCTTCGCAGTGAAGCTGAGCAGGCCCTCGACATCGATCGAGATCGGGCGCTGGCCCGGATCGATATTCAGGTGAATGCGGGTCGCGCTGCCGTCGGGGCTTTGCCCGGAGGAGACGCGAAAGGGATAGCGCGTCCCCTCCACGGTGAAATTGCCGTCGCCGTGCACCGCGCCCGCCAGCGAGCGCACGTCGCCGGAAAAGGCGATATCGTTCAGCTCCAGGGTCGAGCGGCTTGCGGCGTCATGCAGCGCGACGCGGCCTGTCAGGTTCAGCCGGTCGATCGCAAGCGAGGCGAAGTTGAAGGTGCCATTCCATGCCGGCCAATCAACTTTTCCCTGCAGGTCGAGGCCGAGGTCGAGCGCGAGGGCGCTGACGCTGAGCTCATTGGCGCGCCACTCGCCGCGCATCAAATCGCCGAGCGAGAACTCGACGTCGAGCTTGTCGGCGCGGATCTTGCCGAGGTCGTTGGCGCCGCCGACCACGACCGAACGGAGCCGCAAGGTCGGCGTCGGCAACAGCCGCGCGTCGAGGGCGCCGTCCACCCGCACGGGGGCGCCGATGATCTTGCTCGCCTCAGACTCGAATTGCGGCCGGAACTGGTTCCAGTCGATAAAATACGGTCCGATCAGCGCGGCAATCAGCGCAAGTATGAAGGCAATGGCCAATCCGAGCAGGGTCGTCTGCACGGGGTCTCCTCTTGGGCAATCTCCGGCGCGGGCGGCCCGTCGGCCGCCGCCGCCTCAAAGCGCACCATATATAGAGACAAGTATGGCGAAGTCACAGCAAGCTAAAGTGACAGCTTGACGCTGCCGCCATCACCAGCTTGCCGGCAGCTGCTTCAGCCCGCGCAGCACGAAGGTCGGCCGCCACTCCGGGTTTTCCGCGTCATCCAGCTTCAGCTCCGGCAACCGGCGCAGCAGCGTGGAAATCGCGACCTCCGCCTCGAGCCGCGCGAGCTGGGCGCCGAGGCAGAAATGGATGCCGCCGCCGAAGGATAGCGGCCTGACGTTGGACCTCGTGATATCGAGCCGGTCCGGCCGGTCGGGATAGACCGCCGGGTCGCGGTTGGCCGAGCCGAGCAGGCAGAGCACGTTCTCGCCTTTCGGGATGCGCTTTCCGCCGATATCCTCGATGTCCTCCAGCGCCACACGGCCGGTCATCTGCACCGAGGAGTCGTAACGCAGGAATTCCTCGATGGCGTTGGTCGTGAGCGAGGGATTGGCCTTGAGCAGCGCCAGCTGGTCGGGATTGCGATAGAGCGCGAGCAGGCCGTTGCCGATCAGGTTAACGGTGGTCTCGTGCCCGGCACCGAACAACAGGATGATGTTCGCCGTCATCTCCGCGTTCGAGAGCTTGTCGCCCGCCTCTTCCGCCTGGATCAGCTGGGTGATGAGGTCATTGCCGGGATTGCGGCGGCGCATCTCGAACAGCGGCTCGAAATACATTTTGGTCATCGCATCGACCATATTGGCCTGCGTGATCTCCTCCGGCGACAGCGGGACGGGATCGAGAATGCGCCCGCCATTGCGCGAGCCGGTGTAGAATACCTCGCGATGCTCCTCTGGGATGCCGAGCATGTCGCAGATGATGGTGACCGGCAGGCGAAACGCGAAATCCTCGATCAGGTCCATGTGGCCCTTTTCGAAGACGGCATCGATGCTCTGGTCGACGACCTCCTGGATGCGCGGCCGCATGTCCTCGATCCGGCGCGCGGTGAAAGCCTTCACGACCAGGCCGCGCAGGCGGGTATGGTCTGGCGGATCCTGCTGGAGCATCCAATGGCTCATACTGCGAAACATCGGCTCGTCCATGATCTTCGGACCATAACGGCGGATGGTGCGCTCGACATAATCCTTGCCGAACCGCTTGTCGCGCATGACGAGGCTGACTTCCGCATGGCGGCTCGCCACGAACGCGCCATGCGCGTTGACATGCATGGCATCGGTATTCCGCAGCCGCTCGTAATGCGGATAGGGATCGCGGATGAAATCCTGCGACAGCGGGTTGAACAGCGGCTCGTCGGCTTGAGTTCCAGCCTGAGTCGCGATTTGGGCCTGCACATGCTCGTTCATGGTGACCTCGCTTGTGTGCAACTCGATACACTATTGTATCGAGTTGCATTCTGCCCTAAACTGCGCCGATGTCAAGAGTGAGAACCAGACCGACCCGCGACGAGACCCGCGACAAGCTGTTCGAGGCGGCGACGCGCGTGTTCGAGGAACAGGGCATCGGTTCCGCGAGCATCGAGGCGATCGCGGCCGCGGCCGGCTTTTCCCGCGGCGCCTTCTATTCGAACTTCAAGAGCAAGGATGAGTTGATCATCGCCATGCTCGAGGACCACGTCGAACGCTCGATCGAGCGCAATCTCGATCTGCTGGCGCAGCATCAGGACATCGACGACTTCCTCAATGCGCTGAAGAACATGGACCGCAGCAAGCAGGACCCGCTCGGCCGCGCGCCCCTGCTCCATATGGAGATGATCCTGTTCGTCGCCCGCGCCGAGAAGCGGCGGCCGGAGCTCGCCAAGCGGCTGCGCGCGCGGCGCAAGCTCGTCAGCGACATCGTCGAGACCTCGCTCAAGAGCTCCGGCCGGCCCGCCGCGCTCAATCCGGCCTGGACGGCTGCGATCGTGCTTGCACTGGAGGACGGTTTCCGCCTGCACCGGCTGATCGATCCGGAAACGACGCCGGCCGACGGTTTCCTGCGCGCCATCAGCGATCTCCGGCGCGCGATGGCAATCATCGCCACGAGCTGACGCACGTCAGCCCGTCGGCTGCAATTTGCCGGCCACAGCGCGAACCTTGCCCGGCGACGCTTGCCAGATCGCAAACGCCGACAACAGGCTCACCATGATGCCAATCGCAAACGCGATGGTGTAATCGCCGGTGATGTCGTGCAGCAGACCTGTAACCCACGGCCCGGCCGCGCCGCCCGCGAGTGCGGCGATCATGATGGTGCCGAAGATGCTGCCGTAATGCGGCCCCTGAAAAATCTCCAGCACCACGGCGCCCATGATCGAGGTCAGTCCGTAGCCGAGCGCGCCTTGCGTCAACACCATGAGATAGACCAGCCAGAGGCTCGGCTCGTATTTCAGCGCGACCAGCGCCGCGTAGCAGATCGCAAAGCCGAGCGAGGCGATCGCCCAGATCGCCTCGCGCCCGATGCGGTCGGAGGCGTGTCCCAGCACGATCTGCCCGGGAATCCCGAGCAGGCTGACGACGCCGAGCGCCCAGACACCGACATTCGCCGAGAAGCCGATGTCGATCAGGAATTTGGTCTGGTGCACCTGCACCGCGTACCACATGTACAGCCCGCAGAAATAGCCGAGCGCAATCCACCAGAACCGAGCCGTGCGCAGGGCACGCGGCAACGTCCAGTCGGTGCCGGCCCAGACAGGATCGACGATGTTCGAGACCGGTTTGGCGGAAGCATGTGGCGCGGCGTCGCCATCCGGGCGCAGGCCGATATCCTCCGGCCGCTTGCGCAGCAACAGATCGATCGGCGCCAGCACGATCAGCACCATCAATCCCATCGAGGTGCAGGCGGTGCGCCAGCCGGTCTGTTCGATCACATATTGCACCCAGGGCAACAGCGTCACCGAGCCGATGCCGACGCCGGCGAAAGCAATGCCCATGGCGAGCCCGCGGCGGCGAACGAACCAGTTCGGCAGAAACTGCGAGAACCCGGAATAGCCGAGGCAGACGCTGCCGGCGCCGACCATGACGCCGATGGTGACGTAGAGATGCCAGGGCTCGCGCGTCAGCGGCGCCAGCAAGAGCCCGCCTCCCATCAGCGCCACGCCGAGCTCCATCACCGCGCGCGGACCAGCGCGGTCCATGAGGCGGCCGATCAGAGGGCTGACGATGGCAGAGACGATGAAGCCAAAGGAAAAGGAGCCCGCGGTGACGCCGCGCTCCCAGCCGAACTCCTGAAGGATCGGCGGAAAGAACAGCGAGAACGCAGTGCGCGCGTTGACGCCGATGCCCATCGTCACGAAGGTGACCGCGACGACCACCCAGCCGTAAAAGAACGGAAGACGCCGCGACGACTTCTCCGTCATGGCCGGCGCGTCCAATGCTCTTCATTGACCGCGCCAACCGGCGCCTCGCCCTTGATGATGACTGCGACCTGCCGCACCGTCTCCAGCGCCTGATGCTCGATTGCCTGCGGCGTCAGCCCGCCGATATGGGGCGTTGCGATCACGTTCGGCAGTTGGGCCAGCGCCGCGCTCGGCATCTGATCCGGCGCGCGGCCGACATCCATCGCCACACCTGCGATGCGGTTCTCGCGCAACGCTGCCGCAAGAGCGGCTTCGTCGACGAGATTGCCGCGCGAGAGATTGATGAAGAAGGCCTGGCGCGGCATCCGCGCCAGCGCGGCGGCACCGATCAGGTTCTCGGTCGCTTCATTGGCGATCGCAAGGCAGACGACATAGTCGGCACGACCGAGCAGATCGTCGAGCGGAACATACTCGATGCCGGGATCATCGATCTTCACAAAGGGATCGGCGACCATGACTGCCATGCCGAGCGCCTTCGCCAGCGGCGCGAGGTAACGGCCGATGCTGCCATAACCGATGATGCCGATGCGGCTGCCCGCAAGCTGCCGACCCATCACCACTTCAGGCGCGCGACCGGCATGATAGTCCGCGGTCGCCCGCGACACGCCACGCGACAGATCGACCATGAAGCCGATGGCGAGCTCGGCGACCGCCGAGATGAAGCCCGGCGAAGCCCGCGTCACCAGCACGCCGACGGCGGAAGCGGCCGCGACATCGATGTTGCGGATGTCGACCGCACAGCGGACCATGGCGCGCAGCTTTGGCAGCTTTGGAAAGATCTCACCCCTGCCTTCGGTGACGCGGTCGGCGACGATGATGTCGACGTCCTGCGCGGCGGCCACGAGGCCGACCGCATCAAGCGGCTCAGCGCCTTCGTGCAGCTTGACGTCGGCGATGGCCCGCAAGCCCGCCAGCGCACGCTCGCCGTAATATTGCCGCCGGAAATCCGGCGTGGGGGTCAGCAGAACTTTCAAGACGTCCTCGATCTATCTTTAGTTTGGAGCATGATCTTTCGGAAAACCGCTACACACTTTTCCGGATCATGCTCAATAGCCGAACGCGCGCGGCAGCGCGGTTGAGATCGCCGGCACGAAGGCGACGATCAGAAGGCACAGGAACAGCAAGCCGAGATAGCCAAGGATCGGCTTCACCGTCTGCTCGATCGGCACATTGCCGATGAGGCAGGCGCCATAGAGTCCTAGCCCAAGCGGCGGCGCAAACAAACCGATTCCCATCGCAATCACCAGCACCACGCCGAAATGCAGGGGATCGATGCCGAGTTTGACAGCAACTGGCAGCAGCAGCGGGCCGAAGATGATCAGCGCCGCCGCGCCCTCCAACACCGAGCCCATCACGATCAAGACCGCGATCGACAGTAGCAGGAACAGCCAGACGCCGTTGGTCTTCGACAGCGCCAGCATCATGTCGCCGACCATGTGCGGCACTTGTTGCAGCGTAAGAATGAAGGCGAGCGATTGCGCAGCGGCGACGATAAACAGCACCAGCCCCGAGCGCGTCGCGGCGTGCACGAAACTCTGCGCCGCCGATTTGAAGCCGAGCTCGCGGAACACGACGCTGCCGATCACGATCGCATACAGCGCCGCGAAGGCGGAGATCTCGGTCGCGGTGGCAAAGCCGCTCTTGAAGCCGAAGAAGATCATGAAGATCAGGCCGAAGGACGCGATGGCGCCGCTCCACAGGCCCGAGATCGGCGTGCGCGGCTCGGTGTCTTCCGAAGGCTGTGGCTGCCGGCCGAAGATGATGCAGACAGCAATCAGCGCCAGCGCCATCAGCCCGGCCGGCAACAGGCCGGCGACGAACAGACCGCCGATCGAGAGATTGGCAACGAAGCCGAGGATGATCAGGTTGATGCAGGGCGGAATGGTCTCGGCCATCACCGCGGATGCGGCGAGCAGCGCCACCGCGCTGCCCGGATTCTGCCGGCTGCGGCGCGCGGCGGGGATCAACACCGAGCCAACGGCGGCAACGTCGGCCATCTTCGAGCCGGAGATGCCGGAGAACAGCACCATCGAGGTGACCATCACGACATTGAGCCCGCCGCGCAGATGACCGACCGCGCGTTGCAACAGCTCGATCAGCCGCACCGACATGCCGTTGGCTTCCATGAGGTAGCCGACCAAGATGAAGAACGGAATCGCGAGCAGCACGAAATTGTCGATGCCGCGCGCCATCTGCTGCGCGAAGATCACGCCGGGCAGCGTGCCCTCGACCCAGATGAAGGTGAGCGCAGCCAGCGCCAGTGCAAAGCCGATCGGCAGGCCGCCGAACAGCGAGACAAAGAAGCCAACCAGCATCAGCACGCCCGACGAGGGCACCGTATCCGGTGAGAAATGGTCCCAGCCGAGATAGACGCCCGCGATCAACGCCGTAACAATTACGCCGGAGGTCATGTCGCGGAGCGGACGGCTGCGGAAGATGTCGAGCGCAAAGACGGTCATGAACAGCGCGCCGATGCCCATGGGATAGAAGGTCAGTTCCAGCGGCAGGCCGGAACCGGTGGTCTGCCCCGACGTCAGGCCGCCGAGCTTGAGCGCGTTGAAGGCGACATAGCCCGCGATGACAGTCATCAGCAGCGCGGCAACGGCATCGATCACGGCACGTGCGCCCGTGGGCAGCCGTTCGATGAAGAATTTGACGCCGGGATTGTCGCCGCGGGCGAGCGCGCTGGCCGCGCCGAAGAAGCTCGAGCCGACCATCAACCCGCGCGCGACGTCGTCGGACCATTCGACGGGCGCGTTGAACCAGTAGCGCAGCGCCACCGAGACACAGACAACGAGCAGATCGGCCGCCAGCATCAGCGCGGCGATGGTATCGCTGACGGCGAGCAGCGCCGTGATGAACCAGCGCCGGCTTGATGCCAGCGACGCAGATTTGACGTCCGCTGTCGGATGATCAGCTACGGCGGGCGACGTCATGGCACTGCCCTCAGGCCTGAGTCGCGCGGATTGCGTCCACCACCGGCTTGGCCTCAGGATGCGCCTTGATGAAGTTGTCGGTTTGCGGCAGCACGCGCTTGCGGAACGCCTCCCTGTCGCATTCGACCACGGTGACGCCCTTTTCCTGCAGCGTGGTCAGCGCCTCCTTCTCTACCGCCAGACCATGCGCGCGGGTATCGACCGCCGCCTTCTGCGCTGCATCGAGGAAACCCTCGCGCAGTTTCGGGTCCATGCGCTGGTAGGTCATGTCACTGAAATAGATCGAGAGCGGCGAGAAGATGTGCTGCGTCAGCGCATAGTTCTTCGCGGTCTCGTAGAATTTGCTGGCGAGAATGGTCGGCGGATCATGCTCGAGCCCGTCGAGCACACCGGCCTGCAGCGCAGTGTAGATTTCGCCGAACGCGAGCGGCGTCGCCGCCGCACCCATCAGCCTCAGGCATTCGGTGATGATCGGATTGGGCAGCGTCCTGATCTTCAGCCCGGCGAGATCTTCCGGGGTCTTCACCGGCTTCTTCGACAACACGCTGCGCGCGCCGAAATTATAGGCCCAGGCGATGATGCGGATGTTGGCGCCCTTCAAGAGCGCATCCTCGATCGGCTTGGCAGCACCGGCATCGAAGGCCTTTGTCTGCTGCTGATAGCTGGTGAAGAGATAGCCGAGGTCGAAAGTGCCGACCAGCGGCACAAGATTCGCCGAGATCGACGAACCCGACACCATCAGATCGATGACGCCAAGCTTGACGGAGTTGATGACGTCGATCTCCTGGCCGAGCTGGTTGTCGGGAAAGAAGGTGACGTCGGCCTGCTCGCCGAGGCCGTTTGCCTTCAGGCTCTTGACGAGGTTGTCGTAGTAGACGCGGCCGTTGGCGTATTTGGGATCGTTCGGCAGCGACGAGGAGCATTTCAGCTTCAAGGTCGCGGCCTCGGCGCGGCCGATGATCGCTGGCGAGAGAGCAAGCCCCACGGCGGTCGCCGTCGACGACCTCATGAACGTGCGACGGCTGATGGGCGCAATCTTCATCATGCTTCCTCCCCGATCATCTCTTTATTTCATCGCGATCTCCGCCGCGGCTTGTTCATCAACTCTATGGCCAAAGCGACGAGGCAGGCAACACCAACACCCCACTGCTCCATTCCCGTTCGTGTATCGATCGATGCTGTCGGCGCATCAATCGGCGGCCGCTAAGACGCCTCCAACGCGTGGCTTTCATGGCCGAAATAGGCGCGCTCCAGACGCTTGGCGAGATCGCTCTCGCTGGTCGGCGCTTCCAGCGCGATGTGGCCCTGGACCAGCGCATAGACGCGATCGGCTGCGGCCAGCGCCTTCTCCAGCAACTGCTCGACCAGCAGCACCGCCGTGCCCTGCCTCTTCAATTGCCCGATCACGTTGAGCACGCGATCGACCAACACCGGCGACAGGCCCGCGGAGGGCTCGTCCAGCATCAACAGCCGCGGTCGCCGCACCAGCCCCTGCGCCACCGTCAACATCTGCTGCTGCCCGCCCGAGAGCGCACCGCCGCGTTCGTTGCGCTTCTCGGCGATTTCGGGAAAGAACGACAGGGCTTCCTCGACACGCGCGGCGCGCTCGCTGCGCGGCACGTCATAACCGGCGAGAAGGAGATTGTCGGTGACGGAAAGCTGCGTGAACACGCGATGGCCTTCGATCACATGCACGAGGCCGGCGCGTGCCGCGTCGCGCGGCGTGATGCGCGAGAAATCGCGGCCGTCGAATCGCACGGTGCCGGCATTGACCGGCAACAGGCCCGATAAGGCGCGCAGCAGCGTGGTCTTGCCGGCGCCGTTCGGCCCGAGCAGCGCCACCACCTCGCCTGCCGCGATCGAAATGTCGACGCCGTGCAGCACGCGGATCTTGCCATAGCCGGATTCGAGTGCGCGCACGGTGAGCAGGGATTCATCCGCCGAGGTAAGCACTGACGACCTCCTTGTGGACGCGGATTTCGGCTGGCGTGCCCGCCGCAAGGATGCGGCCGAGATTGAGCACGGTGATCTGATGGCAGATGTCGAAGATCAGGTCGGCATGATGCTCGACCAGCAGCACCCCCACGCCGCGTGCGGACACTGCCTTGATCAATTCGCCGAGCCGGTCGATCTCGTCGCCGGACAGACCCGCGGCGGGCTCGTCGAGCAGCAGGAAATCCGGATCGAGCATCAGTGCGCGGGCGATCTCGATGAAGCGGAGCTCGCTGTGCTGCAACCGGTCCGCGCGCACATCGGCGAGGCCTTCCAGACCAACGACGCCGAGCAGCGCACGCGCCTTCGCCGCCAGCATACGCTCGTCCTGCGCATTGCGCGGCAGAGCGAGCAACGACTCGATAAAGGTCGCCCTGCCCTCCACCGTGCCGCCGATCATCACATTTTGCAGCACCGAGGCTTCGCCGATCACGCGCGGGGTCTGAAAGGTGCGCGCAATTCCGCGCGCGGCGCGCAGTGCCGGCATCCCCGGCGGCAACGCCTCGCCGCCGAGCGTCATGGCGCCGCCCTTGGCCGCGTAATAGCCGGAGATGACGTTGAGCGTCGTGGTCTTGCCGCTGCCGTTCGGACCGATCAGACCGTGGATCTTGCCCGGCGCGACATCGAGGTCGAGGCCGTCGATCGCCTTCACATTGCCGAAGCTGAGCGCGATGCCGCGCAGCGCCAACGCCTTGTCGCCCTTGCTCCGCCGCACGATGTCGGCGAGCGCGGCCGGCCGCGGCACGATGGCGCGGTTGCTCGCGAGCGGCCTGCGGTTACGGAAATCGAGCAGCGCCGCGATGCCGCCCGGCATGACCAGCACGATCAGGAGCAGCAACACGGCGTAGAGGAAGGTCGACCAAGCCGCCAGCGGTGCCGCGATCTCCGGCAGGATGGTGAGGATGATGGTGCCGAGCATCGGCCCCATGATCGAGCCGCGGCCGCCGATCAGGATCGCGATGAAGAACAGCACCGAAAGATCGAAGGTGAAGGCATCGGGCGTGATGTAGGTCTGCAGGCTCGCGAACAGCCCGCCCGCGACCGCCGCACAGGCACCGGCGAGCAGGAAGATCGCGATCAGCATCTTCGGTTTGGAAATGCCGGTCGCCTCGGCCGCGACTTCGGCGTCGCGCACCGCAATCAGCGCACGGCCGAAGCGGCTGCGGGCAACATTGGCGCTGAGCCAGGTGGTGAAAGCGGCAATGCCGACGCAGAGGAAGTAGAAGCCCCAGGCGGTGTTGAACGGCGCGGGAAACTCGGGACCGGCAATGCCGATGCCGCCGCCGGTGACGCTCTGCCACGCCAGCGCGATCTGCGTGACGATGGTGGCGAAGCCAAGCGTCGACATCGCGAAATAGAAGGTGCGGAGCCGCAGCGCCGGCAGGCCGACGATGACGCCGAAGATCGCGCCGACGACGGCGGCGACCGCAAGTGCCGGAAATACCGGGACCGCCGGCATGACATTGCCGGCGACCAGCACGCTGGTGGTGTAGGCCCCGAGCGTCAGCAGCGCGACATAGCCGATGGCGAGATGGCCGGCGTAGCCGACCACCAGATTGAGGCCGGAGACCAGCACCCAATAGATCGCCATGCGGGTGCCGATCAGCGCCCAGTAGTCGTTGCCGACCAGCGGCAATAGCAGCGCCAGCACCAGCATGCCGAGAAAGGGCGCGGCATGGGTCAGCGCCGCGCGCCAGGTTCCGCTGTCGTGGACCGCGGTTTCGCCACGCTCGGGTGACGTCGTTACCACGGCCATCACACCCTCCGCGCGGTGGCGCCGCCGAACAGGCCTTGCGGCGCCGCGAGCAGGACCACGATGAACAAGGTGAAGACGGCAACGGAAGAGAAGATGCCGCCGACCAGGAAGTTCGCGGCCTGCTGGAACAGGCCGAGAGCCAGCCCGCCAATGATGGCGCCGCGGTTGTTGCCGAGCCCGCCGAGCGCCACCGGCACGAAGCCGTAGAAGTTGAGCAGCGCGCCATTGGCGAAGAAGGCGAGCAGCAATTCACCGCCGGAGAAGCCGGCGATGCCGCCGATGATGCCGGCGAGCGCGTAGCTCGCAATGCGCAAATTACGCTCGGGCAGGCCGAGCGCGCGTGCGGCGAAATTGTCCTCGGCGATTGCAAGGAACGCGCGGCCGACCAGCGTGCGGCGGTAGAGATATTCAAGGCCAAGGATCGTGACCGCGCAGGCCGCAACCGGCAGCCAGAATTTCTCATCCCAGACGCCGCTGCCGAGCCCGATCAGCCGCGGGAACGGCTGCGGCTCGGTGCCCCATTTGATCGCCGCAATCTGCTGGATCATCAGCGCGACCGCGAGCGTCGACAGCACATAGAGGTGCTGGTCGAGGCTTTTGAGCACCGGTCGCACCGCGATGAACTCGGTGATAATGCCGATGATGGCGCAACAAACCAGCGTCAGCAGGAAGCCGACGACGAGCGGCATGCCGAGCTTCAACGTAAACATCGAGCCGAACACACCGCCGAGCATGGCGAGCTGGCCTGCGGTGAAGCTCATCACCCGCGAGGTCGAGAACATGGTGTTGTAAGTGACGCCGACGAGGGCGTAGATCGCGCCCGACGCCAATCCTGCTGCTATGATGGAGGCGAGCATGGGTGAATCCCCTCGCCTTCGATCAGGAATATCCCGGCGCCAGAGCGAAGGTGCCGTCCTTCGCCGTGCTCGATTCCGACATCACGATCTCTTCGGTCGGATAACCATTGTGCTGCGTCGGCGTGAACGTGTAGTCGCCGAAATAGCCCGGATATTTGTTCAGCGTATTCAGATAGGCGATGATGCCCTGCGAGTCGGTCGAGCCCGAGGTTTCGACGGCCTTGGCGAACAGCTCGATCACGTCGATGCCGCCGGCAACCCACCACAACAGCGTGTCGTTGAGTGCGATATTGGCTTTCTTCAGCCGCGCCACCAGATCCTCGCTTTTCGGTGGCAACTTGCCAGACGCGTCATAGCTGCAGCTCTTGTAGCCGATGGCGTAGACCTTCTTCCAGTTCTCCGGCTTTTCGACGAGGCCGGCGATCTCGCCCGACGCCAGCGAGGGATGGCCGACGAACGGCACGTCCCAGTTCATGGCGGCGCGGACGTTGAACATGCGCGCCTCCATGCCGGTCGAGACGGTCCACACGACGATCGCCTCGGTGCCCGCATTCTTCATGCGCAGCATATCGGGAGTAAGGTCGGGCTGGGTCGCATCGATATTGGCCTGATAGACCACCTCGGCACCGTCTTTCTTGAAAGCGGCAACCGAAGCACCGACGGCGGTGACGCCGTAACCGGTGGTGTCGCCGATCACAGCGACCTTCTTCACCTTGAGGATATTGAGGCAGTAATTGCGCACCGCGTCGTCCCACTGGCCGTTCGACGGCGCCATGCGGAAGGCATTGGGAAACTTCGTGGGATCGATCAGCGTCTCGACCACGCAGGGGTGAATGTCCGGCATTTTTGCGCGCGCCATGATCGGCGTGGTGGCGAGCGCCTCGCCCGAATTGAGCGGGCCCCAGATCGCATGCACCTTTTGCGAGGAGATCAATTCCTGCGTGGCGTTCACGGCCTTGCTCGGATCGCCCTGGGTGTCGCGCATCACGAGCTCGATCTTGCGTCCCTTGACGCCGCCGGCCGAATTGATGGCGTCGACCGCGAAATTGACGCCGCGATTAAAACCCTGCGTCGGCGCCGAGGCAGGCCCCGTGATCGCAGCCAGGCAGCCGATCTTGATCGGTTCGGATTCGGCAATGGCAGGAGCAGGAAAAGAAGAAAATGATGCGGCGCCCAATGCTCCGGCGCTGCCCAATAAAACACTACGACGCGAAATAACCATCGAAAACTCCCGTTTGTTTCCTTCTTCGGCGCCCGTCGTTGGTGTCCGCGGGCGTCGCTGCTCTTATTTTCGGCTTGGAGCCGGATTGTTCTGGCGGGCCGGAGTTGAGCCTGATGCGCCGCGATTGTCCAGAGCCTCCCGCGCGTGGCAGGCAGGACGTTAAACCGCAGGGACAATTCGAGGATTATCGTCATTGCGAGCGAAGCGAAGCAATGACAAGTGGAGGCGTTCCCGCGGCATAAATTGCCCGGGCTTTGCGTCATAAACACCCTCATCAATTAGAGGGCGCAGGGAATGCCGGATGCTGCAACCGCACCCGCAGCCTCGCGTGGTAGTAAAAATCACGCGAGTTAGTCACCACAGGTACGCCGAAACATCACGGCATTCCCCGCGCGATTGGTTTTAACGGCTGCTTCGTGCTCTCCCCGGTGTACCGGCTTGATAGCCACCGTCACCTGCCGGTTAAGAGCAGGCTTGACCCCAGCATCGGGGGGACAGGACCACACGACTTCGCCGTCCGCGTTTGCGCCTTTCGTCTAAGACACAAGCCGCGTCCATCGCATCCCGCTTCCAACACCCGTGACGATCGCGAAGCGCCCCTCTTGTGAAGGCGGGACAGCGTGAACCATACGCCTGATTTTATCTTCGGGAAAAGCGAAATATTTTTGGCGTCTAGGCTAGACAAGTCAGTTTGACCGATCGAAGTGATTTGCCCGTCGGGCAAATCACTTCATGTCGGGCACGATCGATTGACGACGAGATGCGGCCTCAGCCGACCGGCACCAGTCCGTCCCCAGCCGTCACCATCGAAGCCCTGCTGCGCGGCAGGATGAAGTGGATGATCGCGGTCGCAATCACATAGACGCTGGCGCAGACAAAGAACACGATGGTGTAGTTGTTGCCTGTGGCATCGAGCACGCGACCAACCGCCGCGGCGGAGAAGGCCGACGCGATCGAGCTGATGCCGCCTCCGAGGCCGACCGCAGATGCCACCGCACCGCGCGGCATGGTGTCCGACACCAGCGTGAACAGATTGGCGGAAAAGCCCTGATGCGCCGCCATGGCAAGCCCTATCAGGATCACCGCCGCCCACATGCTGTCCAGCTGCGGCGCCAGAAACACCGGCAGGGTGAAGACCGCGCAGATGAGCAGCGTGATCTTGCGGGCAGTGAACACTTCAGTGCCGCGCTTGATCAGGTTGGACGAAATCCAGCCGCCCACGATCGAGCCGACATCGGTGAGCAGATAGATCACGACCAGCGGCAGGCCCACGGCGAACAGGGTGACGTGAAACTTGCTGCTGAGGAAGCTCGGAACCCAATTGTTGTAGAACCACCAGGCCGGATTGGTGAGCACCGCGCCGACGATGTAGACCCAGGTGCCGGGATAGGCCAGCAACCTGGCCCACGGCACTTTCACTGCCAGAACTTCGGGGTCGCTGTTGATATAGGCTAGTTCGCCCGGCGAAACCCGCGGATGCTCGGCGGGGCTCTTGTAGGTCATGAGCCAGTAGATGACCCAGATAAAGCCGATCGAGCCGGTCACGTAAAAGGCCGCTTGCCAGCCGTACAGGCTGACGACCAGGGCGCCGATCAGGGGCGCCGCCATTGCGCCGACATTGCTGCCGCTGTTGAAGATGCCGGTGGCCAATGCGCGGTCACGCACCGGAAACCAGGTGGCGATGGTCTTGATGCAGGTCGGAAAGTTGCCGCCTTCGCCGAGGCCGAGCACAATGCGGGCGACGATGAAGCCGGAGACCGATGCCACCAGCCCGTGCGCGGTAGATGCGAAGCACCACAGGATCGCAGCGACGGCGAGGCCAATGCGAATGCCGACCTTGTCGGTGAACCACCCCATCCCGATGTAGCCGATCGCATAAGCGATCGAGAAGAAGAAGATGATGTTGCCGAAGTCGGTTTCGCTGAAATGCAGATCGCCCTGGATCGTCGGCTTCAGCACGCCGAGGATGTTGCGGTCCATGTAATTGACGGTGGTGATCGCAAACAGCAGTGCGCAAATGACCCAGCGATAATGGGTCGTGCCTTTGGTGAAGGCATGCAGGCTAGACTCGCTCATCAACTCCTCCCGGCGATTCCCCTTTGATTGTGATTCCGGCCGCGCTGCCCGATGTCCGGGTTCTTGCCGGAGGACTCGCTCCGGGCGGATGGATGCATCCTATCTAGAAGACATCCCCGGGGCGATCGAGTTTCTATTGAGCATCGATCAATTCATTTTCGACATTGATCGCGGGGCTTTGGGACGGCGCGAAGCATACACACGGCCAGCGCATTTGATGCTGCCCCGCAGCCGGTTCGGCTACCTCCGATTGACCGGCTCACGCCAGCACGGCTCATGCAATTGAGCTAATATTGCAGAGAGTTAGCGACGCCTTGCCGCAACCGCATCGGCCTTCGATGCTTGCCAATGGATGCTTGCCAATGGATGCTTGCCAATGGCGGTATTTCAACCTAGCGTAATCGTCGCGTCAGGCGGATCGAACGTTGAATAGAACGTTTCCTTCAGGGCGATCGAGCGATCGCGGAAAGTGAAGGTAATCATGCGACAAGCCGGAATATTGCCGAGCTGATTGGCCCGCGTGAAAGCGCGGATCGAGTGCGCGAGAAGCGATCGGTCCGAGCGACCGAACTCTAGAAAAGAGCCAACTGCTGCCTGCCTGATTTCTCGGGCAGGATTTTTGCGTCTTGACGGCATCGTGTGGCGCGGCCGAACGGAAGCGGCTGTTCAAAACAACACTTGCCAAAAACAATACCTGCCAAGAGCCGGAGCAAACGAATGCCTGCCTTCAACCCTCACACCGATCCATCCCATTCCCAGAGCTTGCGGGACGGCCGCTCTCAATAGCGACGCCACGGGCGGGGGAAATCACGATGTCGCAGCAGGAGATCGAGCGGATCGAACAGGGCGGTGACGCCAACACCTCCGACATGGTCAGGATTGCCGGCGGCACGTTCGGCATGGGCTCGGACCATCATTATCCCGAGGAGGCCCCCAGCCATCGCGTGTCGATCGAGGGTTTCTGGATCGACCGCACGCCGGTGACGAACCGCCAGTTCAAGGCCTTCGTCAAGGCGACCGGTTACGTCACGACAGCGCAGATACCGCCGGACCCGAAGGATTATCCGGGCGCGCTGCCGGAGGTGATCTATGCGGGATCGCTGGTGTTTGCGCCGCCGCGGCGCGTGACCAATCTGAAAGACTGGAGCCAGTGGTGGACCTTCATGAAGGGCGCCGACTGGCGGCATCCCTACGGACCGAAAAGCAATATCAACGTGCTCGACCATCATCCGGTCGTGCACGTCTCCTTTGCCGATGCGCAGGCCTACGCCAAATGGGCCGGCACGGAGCTGCCGACCGAAGCCGAGTGGGAATTTGCCGCGCGTGGCGGCCTCGATGGCGCGGAATTCGCCTGGGGCTATGCGCTCGCCCCCGGCGGCAAGCACATGGCCAACACCTGGCAAGGAATCTTTCCGAGCCAGAATCTTTGCGGGGACGGATACGAGCGCACCTCGCCCGTCACCGCCTTTCCCCCGAACGGTTACGGCGTTTGCGACATGATCGGGAATGTCTGGGAATGGACCGCGGACTGGTGGTCGGACAAGCACGAAGCCGACGCGCCGAAGGCGTGCTGCATTCCGGCCAATCCGCGCGGCGGGCCCGAGAGCGCCAGCTTTGATCCATGTCAACCCAACATCCGCATTCCGCGGAAAGTTCTGAAAGGCGGCTCGCACCTCTGCGCGCCGAACTATTGCCGCCGCTATCGCCCGGCGGCGCGCCATGCCGAACCGGTCGATACGTCGACCAGCCACGTCGGATTTAGATGCGTGATGCGCAAACCCGTCCCGTCAAACGTTCAGCCGTCCCCAGGGAGTTCTCACATCGCGTAAGGGAGTATTCAATGAGCCGAGAAAAGACGAGGCCGACCGAGTCACGTCAGACCACCGATCGTCGTGGTCTGCTGTTTGGAACCTCCACACTGGTCGCCGCCGCAACGCTGGACGGCATCAAGGACGATCGCGCCAAGGCCGGGCAACGGGCTCAGAGCATCGACAAAATACGTTCGGGCGTGAATCAGATGATCGAGCAACAGCTCCAGCAACGCGGAGTCAAATGACTGCTGCTACATACCGGCTCGCTTGTCGCGGGCCGGTATCATTTCGGACGGCCGCGCATCGATCTGCTTGAGGAGATTGACATGCTTGTTTCAATCGCAAGCCTCTCCCGACGTCTGCTGTTCCGCGCATTTCTTGTGCTCGCTTCGCTTGCCATCTTCGGCGGTGACGCGTTCGCGCAAACCGACCCATTGCCATCCTGGAACGACGGCGCGGCGAAGAAATCCATCGTCGACTTCGTCGCGCGTGTGACGACGCAAGGCGGACCGGGCTTCGTTCCGGTACCCGAGCGCATCGCCACCTTCGACAACGACGGCACGCTGTGGTGCGAGCAGCCATTCTACTTCCAGCTCGCCTTCGCATTTGACGAGGCGAAGGCGATGGCGCCGAAGCATCCGGAATGGAAGTCCAGGCAGCCGTTCAAGGCGCTGCTCGATCACGACCAGAAGGCGCTTGCCGCCACAGGCGAGAAAGGCCTGCTGCAGATCGTGATGGCGACCCATGCCGGCATGACCATCGACGAATTCACCAAGTCCGTGCTCGACTGGATGGCGGTCGCAAGACACCCGCGCTTCCACCGGCCCTATGACAGCCTCGTCTACCAGCCGATGCTGGAGCTGCTGGCCTACCTGCGCGCCAATGGCTTCAAGACCTTCATCGTCTCCGGCGGCGGCGTCGAGTTCATGCGGCCCTGGGTCGAGAAGGCCTACGGCATCCCGCCGGAGCAGGTGGTCGGCTCTTCTGGCGTGGTCAAATTCGAGGCGAGCGCCGATGGCCAGCCCGAGCTCATGAAACTCGCGAGGGTCGAATTCGTCGATGACGGCCCCGGCAAGCCGGTCGGCATCAACCGCTTCATCGGCCGCCGTCCGATCTTCGCCTTCGGCAACTCCGACGGCGACTTGCAGATGCTGCAATGGACCACGGCAGGTTCAGGCGCGCGCTTTGCCGGCATCGTGCATCACACCGATGTCGAGCGTGAATACGCCTACGACCGGCAATCGCACATCGGCAAGCTCGACAAGGCCTGGAACGAAGCGAAGCGGCGCGGCTGGACCGTGGTCGACATGAAGCAGGACTGGAAAGTGGTGTTTCCGGAAAAGCCCTGAGGAGGATCGCGATGAGAAAAGAGCTCCTTATCGTACTCGCCCTGTTCTGCCTCCCGGCCGTCGCGACCGCGCAAACGGCTCCTCCCGACAATCGTCTCGCGCACAGCCGTGCCGTCGAGGCCGCAATCTGGGGCATGCCCGCCGTCAATTACGACCTGATGCTGCAGGAAATGCTGACCAAGACGCCGGGCAAGGTGAACCAGGTGATCTACTGGGGCAAGCCGCTCGACTGGAAGAACCAGACGCTGACGCCTAATCCCGACACGCTCTATTTCATGACGTTTGTCGACACCAGGGACGTTGGGCCGATGGTGATCGAGATTCCGCCGGCGGACGCCAACGGCTCCCTCAACGCCAACGTCGTCAATGTCTGGCAGGCGCCGCTGGAGGATGCCGGGTTGCTCGGTGTGGACAAGGGCGCGGGCGTCAAG
>Ga0210387_10000570_pt1 | contig 26354 bp, 21 predicted proteins | sample IncBWC7OmetaG_FD_160108 | JGI IMG/M metagenome (GOLD analysis project Ga0210387, IMG submission 160108) | Forest soil microbial communities from Barre Woods Harvard Forest LTER site, Petersham, Massachusetts, United States - Inc-BW-C-7-O ...
TCTCGACATTGACCTGCATCACCTTGCGGTATTGCTCGGCCTTCTCGTCGACCACGCTGCCGCGGCTGCCGATGCCGACATTGTTGTCGAGGAAGTCGAGCCGGCCGAACTGGCTGACGGTGGCCTCAACGAGCTTCCTGCAATCTTCCTCGTCGGTGACGTCGGAGGCGATGGCGGAAGCGATGCCGCCTTCCTCTCGGATCATCTCGACGGTGCGTTCGGCGAGCGTCAGCTCGCGGTCGGCGACCATCACCTTGGTGCCGGCGCGCGCCAGCAGGATCGCTGCCGCCCTTCCATTGCCGATGCCGTCACCGACGGCCCCGCCGCCGGAGATCAGCGCAACCTTGCCGGCGAGGCCTTCATCGTCCTCGGGTCCCTTCATGCGTTTCTTCCTTCTTTTTTAGTTGGAGCCACGATAGCAGGGGTTTTGGGGGAGAGAAGCGTGGCCGCCGCACGGCTGCTCCGCGCGGCTTGTTCCGCGGGGTGGGATTTGGAGGCCACATCCGTCATTGCGAGCGAAGCGAAGCAATTCAGAATGCGCCCGCGGAGGTAGTCTGGATTGCTTCCGCCTTCGCTCGTTGAGCTTCGGCGGACACGTCGTCGCTGCGCTCCTGGCAATGACGAGGTTGAGGCGAGCGCCCGCATTCTCGCGGCAGGATTTGCCCGAGTCTTGCAAACGATGCCCCTCATTGATCAGAGGGAGCAGGGAATGCCGGGTGATGGCCTCACCCATGGCCCGCCTGCAACACAAAAAGCAGGCGGCAGTTACCACAGGTCAAGCCGGATCAACCGGCACTCCCTGCGCAATGGTTTTACGGCTTATACGTGATCTCCCCGGTGTGCCGGGCTTGATAGCCACCGTCACCTTGCACATCGCGCGCAAAGCTTGACCTCAGCGTCGGGAGGCCAGGACCACACGATTTCGCCGTCCGCCAGCTTGCCGCTCGCCTTGCAGCACGCCAGCGTCCATCGCATCCTGCACCCAACGTTCGTGGCGATTGCGCAAACGCCCCTCTGTGATGAGGCAGGACGCGCAAAGCAAGGCCACTGATTTGCCCGACGGCGCAAGTGTCTTTTTGGCGACAGCAGAGGTGAGGCGCGGGATGGGTTTGAACCGTCTCGCGATATTGGCGATTCGGCGCGATCTCGTTGGGAGGGTTACGCGATGAAAAAACCTATCAGCTTCCCAAGTGGATTTAACGAGCGTTGCAAGAAGCGATTGTTCTTTGCTTTCGTGCGCGCAGAGCGTCAATTTGTCGTCCGCGGGATTGGTGTCTTCCGTACGAGCTTGGTCAGTACCCGCGATCTCAATTAGGTTATTGATCGTGGCGGTTTTTCCGGAGGAGAATGAGCCGACGAGTGCGACATAACGTAGGTTGGCGTCTGTATCGAGATAGGTCCTCAGCGCGGCGCGCATTCGTTGAAGTTCAAGGTAGTGCCCAATGGACCCGCTATCGCTGCTGACTAATTCTTTCAAGGACCGTTCTGGACTGTCGATTTCATTGAGGGCGTGCTCCAACAGCTCCAACAGTTTCGTGCCATGATCGGTAGCGAAATTGGTCACAAGGGAACCCCACTTAGGTCGCGCTCACTGCTTCCTCACTTGCACGAGATGCTGCCGCATTGGTTGTGATCGCAGGACGGGTTTTAGACCAGTAGTTATGCTCGTACTGGTAGCACGAGCTAACGCAGATTGACACGGGCTAACGCACATTGAGGAGCGTGTTGGTCTGAAAGGCCCGTGGATAACTCTCGTGTGCGCAGAGCCCGTCGCTATGCCTTTAGCTCAGCGACATGTCGAGCGGCGGCGAGACGCCTGATGGCAGCGGGCTGACATAGGGCGTGCGGGCGGTACGCTTCTTCAGGTCGGTCTTGGCAGCCGCGATCAGCTCCGGATCGATCAGTGCTTTGACCCCGAGCGCTGCCATCGCCTTTGCGGCCTGCACCATCGCCTTGTGGGCGTGCGGGCTCTTGCCCTGCGCCACCACCTGCCAGGTGTGCAGGGGTGTGCCGACTGCGATCGTCGGCGCATGCACCTGCGCGGTCGGCACCACCCAGCTCACATCGCCGACATCGGTCGAGCCGATCAGGGGATTGCGCTTGGCATCGAGCGGCACGGTGAAGTCGGCGAGCGGATGATCGGCCGGCTCCATGCCGATCATGTAATAGGCGCTGCTGATGTCCTTCTCGGTCAGCGTTGCCTGGATTTTCGCGGCAAAGTCCTTGTCCGCTTCGTCGAAATGCGGCGGGCCGAGATCTTCCATGATGCCGTGCAGTGCTCGCTCCAGCGGATCGTTGTGCAGGAGGTTGGAGACGGCGGAGATGATCTTCATCTCCACTTTGGTCTCCGTCATCAGCGCAGCACCCTGCGCGATCTTGTGGACGCGCTCGACCAGCTCGTTCATGCCGGGCAGGTCGCGGGCGCGGATGGAATAGCGCACCCGGGCATGCGCCTGCACCACATTGGGCGCGATGCCGCCGGCGTCGAGCAGCGCATAATGCACGCGGGCATCGCTCGGCATGTGCTCGCGCATGTAATTGACGCCGACATTCATCAGCTCGACCGCATCGAGCGCGCTGCGGCCAAGATGGGGCGAGGCCGCCGCATGCGAGGTGCGGCCGGTGAAGGTGAAATCGGCGCGGGTGTTGGCGAGCGAGGGCGTCACCACCACTTCCCAGAAACTGTGCGGGTGCCAGGTGATCGCGATGTCGGCGTCGTCGAACGCGCCCGAGCGCACCATGAAGGTTTTCGCGGCGCCGCCTTCTTCCGCGGGGCAGCCATAATAGCGCACGCGGCCCGGCACCTTGTTGGCGGCGAGCCACTCCTTCACCGCGGTAGCGGCCAGCAGCGCCGCCGAGCCCAACAGATTATGGCCGCAGCCATGGCCATGGCCGCCAGCCTCGATCGGGCGAGGCTCGGCGACGCCGGCTTCCTGACTGAGACCGGGCAGGGCGTCATATTCACCGAGGAAAGCGATCACGGGCCCGCCTTCGCCCCATTCGCCCATCATGGCGGTGGGGATATCAGCGATATTCTCCGTGATGCGAAAACCCTGGTGGCGGAGCTCGGCGAGATGCTCGGCGGACGAGCGCGCCTCGGTGTAGCAGACTTCGGGCATGCCCCAGACCGTGTTGGCGAGCGCGATGAAACGCGGCTTGATCGTGTCCACGCCACGCCAGATGTCGCTGCGGTTATCCATGTTTGGTTCCTTCGGTCTTGAGGCCGATCGCGAGAGGTAAAACGCTATCAGCTTGGTTCCAGGGCGGCTAGTCTTACCGCCTCGCCAAACCCTCATGGTGAGGAGGCGCGTAAGCGCCGTCTCGAACCACGAGGCCCCAGTGTCAATTTCCCCGGCTACATCCTTCGAGATGCCGCTTTGCGGCTCCTCAGGATGAGGGGATAGACCGGTTGTGACGCAATAGGCCCTGGCGGGCCCGGGTAACCCAGCGACGCGTCATAAAAGAAACGTCCTTGACCCCCAAAATGCCGGGCGTAGAGGCAAGGACAAACTGGAGGCGCAGATGGCGAACGAGATGAATCCCGTCGGCTGGTTCGAGATTTACGTCAAGGACATGAACCGCGCGAAGTCGTTCTATGAGGCCGTGCTCGGCCTGCCGCTGACGAAGTTGCCGGCATCGGGCGGCAGCCTCGATGATATGTGGACCTTTCCCATGAACCAGGGCGCGAGCGGAGCGGCGGGCGCGCTCGCCCGGATGGACGAGGCTCCGGTCGGGCCGGGCGGCACCATCGTCTATTTTGTCACCGAAGACTGCGGCAAGGCCGCTCACCGCGCCAAAGACGCCGGCGGCCAGATCGTGAAGGACAAGTTCTCGATCGGGCAATACGGCAACATCGCGCTGGTCTCCGATCTCGACGGCAATATCATCGGCCTGCATTCCATGACCTGACCGCATGTGCGGTCCGCGCGTGGCGTGAAGCGAGCGCGCTTGCTCGCCGGGGCGGTGGTCCTGCATGATCTCCCCAAAGCAAGAACATTGGGGAGCTCTCATGAAGATCATCGATGCGCAGGTGCATATCTGGTCGCAGACGGTGACGCCGCCGTCGGGCCTGCACCGCAAGGTCGAAAAATTCACGGCCGAGGACGTGCTGAAAGAGATGGACGAGGCCGGTGTCGACGCCGCGCTGATCCATCCGCCATCATGGGACCCCAACTCGAATGCGCTCGCTATCGAAGCGGTGAAAAAATATCCGGATCGCTTTGCCATCATGGGGCAGTTTCCGCTGCAGGACCCGGCCAACCCAAAATTGATTCATGGCTGGCGCGACCAGCCCGGCATGATGGGCCTGCGCTGGGCCTTTATCGCCGAGGATCAACAGAAGCTGCTTTACGACGGTTCGCTGGATTGGCTGTGGCCGGCGGTGGAAGGGGAAGGCTTGCCGATTGCAATGCTGGGCGGGCTATTTCTCAAGAAGTTTCGCGAGATCGCCGAGCGTCATCCGCGCCTGACGATGATCATCGATCATTGCGGGCTCAATCGTCACGGCCGTGACGCGGAGGCCTTTATCCATCTCAATGAATTAGTCGCGCTTGCGAAATTGCCGAACGTCGCGGTGAAGGCGACCGGCGCGCCGCATTATTCGACAGAACCGTATCCCTACCGCAACATCCAGGACGGGCTGCACCGCATTTTCGATGCATTCGGCCCGAAACGCTTCTTCTGGGGCACCGACCTTACCCGCATGCCATGCAGCTACCGGCAATGCGTCACATTTTTTACCAAGGAATTACCGTGGCTTGCGGGGAAGGATCTTGAGGACGTGATGGGCCGCGGGCTCTGCCAGTGGATCGGTTGGAATTACAAATTTTAGCAATAACGACAAAGCGGCGAAAGGATTTGCGATCCAACAATATTGCGAAGGAAATTATACCCATGATATTTGTGGTTGGCGCGTAACTGCGCTAGGCTAGCGCTCGTGATGCAAGCGATGGGATTGGTTTCGCCAATGAACATCCTCGATCCGCAAGGCCCGATTGCAGCCGCCAACAAGACGATCCTGATCGACTCGATCGCGATCATGCTCGCGATCGTCATACCGACCATCATTGCGATCTTCGCCTTCGCATTCTGGTTTCGCAAATCCAACTCCCGCGCCATCTACTGGCCCGATTGGGAATATTCCGGCCGGCTCGAGCTCGTGGTGTGGTCGATCCCGGCGCTGACCATCATCCTGCTCGGTGGCGTCGCCTGGATCGGCTCGCATCAGCTCGATCCGGCGCGCCCTGTTCCCGGCACGGGGCAAACTGTCACCATTCAGGTGGTGTCGCTGGACTGGAAATGGCTGTTCATCTATCCGGACCAGCGCATCGCGACCGTCAACTCGCTCACCGTTCCCGTGGGCTCGCCGCTGCATTTCCAACTGACCTCGGCGAGCGTGATGAACGTGTTCTTCATCCCGCAATTGGGCAGCATGATCTACACCATGAACGGCATGGTGACGCAGCTCAACCTGCGCGCCGATGAGGTCGGCTCCCTCCAGGGCCTGTCGGCACATTTCTCCGGCGACGGTTTTCCCAGCATGCTGTTCGACGTCCATGTCGTCTCCGAGCCGGACTTCGCGAGCTTTGCCGCCAACACGGTCAAGAGCAATCGCGAGTTGAACAGCGACGTCTACAAGAGCGAGCTGCTCAAGCAGTCGGTGCCGAAGGAGCAGGCGGCTTACCATCTCACGGATCCCGAGTTGTTCGGGTCGATCGCCACGCAGAAGATTCCGCCGGGTCCCGGTCCAGAGCCCAGCCCGAAGGAAGTCTCCAACATCGGAGCGGGCAATGTTAGGTAAACTGTCCTGGTACGCCATCCCCTTCGATCAGCCGATCCCGCTGGTGACGGGCGCCGTGGTGCTGGTCGTGATCCTGGCCGTGCTGGTCTGGATCGTCCTTGCCGGCCATCTGCCCTATCTCTGGCGCGAATGGATCACCAGCGTCGATCACAAGCGGATCGGCGTGATGTACACGCTGCTCGCCTGCGTCATGCTGCTGCGCGGCTTTTCCGACGCGATCATGATGCGCGCGCAGCAGGCGCTCGCCTTCCACTCGAACGGCTTCCTGCCGCCGGAGCACTATAACCAGATCTTCTCCGCGCACGGCACCATCATGATCTTCTTTGTCGCAATGCCGTTCGTGATCGGACTGATGAATCTCGTGGTGCCGTTGCAGCTTGGCGTGCGCGATGTCGCGTTCCCGACGCTCAATTCCGTCGGCTTCTGGCTGACCGCGACCGGCGCGCTGCTCGTCAACATCTCGCTCGTGGTCGGCGAGTTCGCACGCACCGGCTGGCTGCCTTATCCGCCGCTGTCGGAGCTGACCTATTCGCCGGGTGTGGGCGTGGACTACTATTTGTGGTCGCTCGAAATCTCCGGCGTCGGCACGCTGGTGGCCGGCATCAATCTCGTCACGACCGTGCTGAAGATCCGCACCCGCGGCATGAACTATATGCGCATGCCGATTTTCTGCTGGACGACGCTGGCCTCAAACCTCCTGATCATCGCGGCGTTCCCGATCCTGACCGCGACGCTGGCTATGCTGATCCTCGACCGCTATCTCGGCTTCCATTTCTTCACCAATACCGGCGGCGGCAATGTCATGATGTTCATGAACCTGATCTGGGCCTGGGGCCACCCCGAGGTCTATATCCTGGTGTTGCCGGCGTTCGGCATCTTCTCCGAGGTCATCTCGACCTTCTCCGGCAAGCCGCTATTCGGCTACCGCTCCATGGTGCTCGCCACCATGGCGATCTGCGTCATCTCCTTCATGGTGTGGCTGCATCACTTCTTCACCATGGGCGCCGGCCCGAACGTCAATGCGATCTTCGGCATTGCCAGCATGATCATCGCGGTGCCGACGGGAGTGAAGATCTACAACTGGCTGTTCACGATGTTTGCAGGCCGCATCCGTTTCACCACGCCGATGATGTGGTCGATCGGCTTCATGGTGACCTTCATCATCGGCGGTCTCACCGGCGTGCTGGTCGCCGTGCCGCCGGCGGATTTCCTGCTGCACAACAGCCTGTTCCTGGTCGCGCACTTCCACAACGTCATCATCGGCGGCGTGCTGTTTGGCGCCTTCGCGGGCTACACCTACTGGTTCCCGAAAGCCTTCGGCTTCCGCCTGCATGAGGGCTGGGGCATTGCCTCGTTCTGGTTCTGGCTGATCGGCTTCTATGTCGCCTTCTTTCCGCTCTATGCGGTGGGCTTCCTCGGTATGACGCGCCGCATGCAGCATTACGATGTTGCGGAGTGGAAGCCATGGCTCGACCTTGCGAGCGTCGGCGCCGGGCTGGTCCTGGCCGGCATCATCTGCCAGATCATGCAGCTCGTGGTCAGCATCCGTCATCGCGAAGAGCTGCGCGATGTCACCGGCGATCCCTGGGACGGCCGCTCGCTGGAATGGGCCACCGCCTCGCCACCGCCGGTATTCAATTTTGCCTTCATGCCTCATGTCACCAGCGAGGATCCCTACTGGGCGATGAAGCGTCGCGCACAGGTCGAGGGCGATGCCAAGGAGCCGGACTATCAGCCGATCGAGATGCCGCGCAATTCGCCGACCGGCTTCGTTTGTGCATTCTTCGCGACCGTGACGGGCTTTGCGCTGATCTGGCACATCTGGTGGATGGCGATCGTCGCCCTCATCGGCGCTTATGCGACCTTTGTCGTCTTCGCCTGGCGCGACCATGATGAATACGAGATCCCGGCCGAGGAGGTGGCGCGTCTCGATCGCGCCAACCGCGAGGCGCGGCGTGAACTCGTCACCGCTGCGGGGAGTGTCTGATGTCGATCGCGGTGTCACACGGACATGATGCGACCTTGATCGGCCTTGATGCCGAGCACGCAGGACCGGCGTCGAAGCGAATCGTCACAGGCTTCGGCTTCTGGATATTCATCCTCAGCGACATGGTGATGTTCTCCTGCTTCTTCGCGGCCTATGCCGTGCTGCTGGGAGAGACCAATGGCGGGCCCTCGGGCGCGGAGCTGTTCAACCTCAAGAACGTCGCAGTCGAGACCGCTTGTCTCTTGCTCTCGAGCTTTGCGTGCGGCATGGCGAGCATTGCCGCCGAAGTGCGCAACCACCTGTGGTTCCAAATCGCGATGGCGGTGACCTGCGTGCTCGGGCTCGCGTTCCTCGCCATCGAGTTCCACGAATTTGCCGATCTCGTTGCGCGCGGCGCGGGGCCGTCGCGCAGCGCTTTCCTGTCGGCGTTCTTCACGCTGGTCGGATGTCACGGCCTGCACGTCTCGGGCGGCATTCTCTGGCTGCTCACCATGATGGCGCAGGTGTTCGCCAAGGGATTCCGCGCCGACATCCTGCGCCGCTTCCTCTGCTTTGCGCTGTTCTGGCACGCGCTCGACATCATTTGGGTCGCGGTGTTTTCGGTGGTCTATCTGCTCGGGAGCGCGGTATGAGCGACGTCGAACTGCGCCATCAGACCGATCTCGCCCCCGGCGACGAGGAGCAGGTCAGCGTCAAGGTCCGCGTGCTCGGCTATCTCATTGGCCTTGGTCTCGCGATCCTGCTCACGGCGACTTCGTTCTTCGTCGCCGGCACCGACCTGGTCTGGCAACCGTCGATCCCGGTTGCGATCATCGTGCTCGCGATCGCGCAGATGGGCGTGCATCTGGTGTTCTTCCTGCACATCACCACCGGTCCCGACAACAGCAACAACGTGCTGGCGCTCGCCTTCGGGCTTCTCATCGTCTTCCTCGTGATCGGCGGCTCGCTGTGGATCATGGCGAACCTCAATCACAACATGCTGCCGATGGACCAGATCATGCAGATGCAGCGCTGAGATCAACCGCTGCAAGCAAGAAGGGCGGCCACTCGGCCGCCCTTCTGATTCAAGTGCAACAATTCTACTGGCAGGGATGCCGGCGGCCATCCTCGCCGCGGAACCAGGTGCCGGGCTGGCACACAAAGCCATTGGGGTTCCGGTCATAGGCGTAGGAATCACGGTAGTCCGGTCCCCGGAATGGCGCCGTGGCGATCGCGCCGGCGCTTCCGACTGCGGCGCCCGCGACGCCAGCGGCCGCACCAACCGCACCGCCTGCGACATCAGCAGCCGCGCCAACTGGACCGCGGTGATAGCAGCGGTGCGTGTCGCAATAGTTCCGCGCCATCGCGGGGGCGATCATGGTGGTCGCGATCAAAGCGCTCGCCGCGATGAGTTTCAGGCTTTTCATGGTATCTCCTAGCTTGTTGATGGGCGATCAACGGACCGTGAATTGCAATGTTCCGATGGCCGAACATCACAGCGAGGTGACAGCGGTTAGCTTCAAATTATCCGCATCGCAGCAGACTATTCGGCTCGACGACGTCCGGTCCGCTTGTTGAGGGGTGCCGTGGGCGCGCGGCGCAGCGCCTCGGGCAGGAATTCCTCGGCTGGATCGGGCGAGGCCTTGGCGCGGACATCAGCCGCCCATTGCGCGCATTCATGCGGGCTCTTGTTGTCGCGGATTTTCCATCGCACATCGACGCCGCTGATGGGATCGTTCACGCCGTGCTGGCTGATGGGATTATCATCTCTTCTCTGGTTCATGATGGGCTCCTTTGGGAGAGAGCCGGCTACCTTATCGGCAAACGTGGGAGGACCAATCGTCGTTCCAATTTGGAACATCGAGCCGGCGAAGGGTCACTTTGTCGTGTCCGCGATGGCAAACGGTCGAGCCAGCCACAAATCCGATGGAAGTGGTGTGTGTGATTGTTTTGGAACAAACGCATCCGGGTGTATTTGTCCCGTCGTCACATTGTCGCGAATGCAAGGAACGTAAACGTGGTGCCCGTCGCTCGGTATTTTCTGTACGTCGGGAGCGTGCTGGTCGCGTTGCTGTTCGTTGCGAATTGGATGTGGCCGAGCTCAGCGCCGGTGCAAGCGCAGGATGGCGCCGCGGAGGGCCCGATCGCCCGCATTCACTCCGCGCAAAAATGGCCTGACAAGATCGAGTTCGATACGTCGAAACCGACCGTCGTGCTGCCGCTGGCGCCTGTAGTCGCCGCGACAGTCCCGCCGGAGCCGGCCACGGTGACGACAGCAGCCGCTTCCCCGCTCGACGCGCGTGCCGAGGTCAAGCCAAACGTCCAGCCGGCGCCCGCGCCGCAGCGGAAGCGGCTGGCCAAAGTGCATCATCGCTCTCCGCGCCAAGATCCGCGCCAACCAACCTTGACATGGGCCGACGCCAATCCGATGGCGCGGTCCTGGTCATGGAACTGGTGACGCCAGGGATCTTTTTGCCCGTTACTTGCTCGCAGGTTTTGGCGCCCGGCAATTGAAGGCGCGGCGGAAGCCTGCGGCTTGCGCATCGTCCTCCGAGCAGAACCAGCGGTCGGGTCGGGGGAGGCCGGCATAGCTGGGGCAGCCTTGCAGATGATAGATGCCGACATTGCCGGTCACCCGCGCACGCACGGCGAGCTTGCCCTTGATGGCGCAGGATGGCGGCATGGCGACATCCTCGGGGAACAGCACGGCGCGGATTTCCTTGTCGCGATCGGCGCGGCATGATCCGCCAATCAGCGCGCCGTCCTTCTTGCCCAGGCGGAATTCCTGAGGCGCGACGAAGCAGCCTTTCCAGAGGCCGCGCTTGTCAGCCTGGGCTTTGGCGGCGTCATCCTTGGCGTGAACTTTGAGCGACGGCTCGACGCTGATCGCAAGACCCATCTGCGCAATCTGTTGGTTCAGGCTCGTGCTGTCGCCTTGAACGGTGCAGATGCCGACATGGCGCTTCCTGAACAGCTTGTCCGGCCCGAGGTCGTCGCAATGCACGTCGCGGCCGGCGATCAGCTTGGCGAGCTGGTCGCGGGCATCGATGCCGCAGCTCCAGGGATCGGCCTGGTCGTTGATGCAGATCTGGTCGAGCTCCGGTGCATCGACGCCGTCGAGGCGGTAGGTGACATCGCCGAGCTGGATGGTGTCGCCGTCGCGGACGTTCACGTTCGCGGCAAGCGAAGGGGTGGCCAGCAGGATCGCGCCGAGGAACGCAAAAATCGGGAAAAGACGCATGTGCTTTCAGAACCGGTCAAGTACGCTTCAGGTTTCTATCGTCAAATCAGAATGTCGGACAGGTGCCTAGTCCACCTGGCTCTCGGCGATGACAAGATTTCCAACCGAGCTCTTGTGTCGAAGGCCGATGATCTTCTGATACTCCGGCGATTTGTACCACCCCTCGGCAGCCTCTCGCGACGGAAATTCGATGATGACCAAACGCGAATGCGGCCATTCACCTTCCAACAAGTTCAGATGGCCGCCACGCACGACGAACTTGCCGCCGAAGGGTTCAAGCGTCGCGGGCACGGCCTTTCGATATTCGGAAAACAAGGCCTCATCGTTGACGGTCTCGGCCGCGATGACGAACGCTTTCACTGTCGTCCTCTCATTGATGGGCGCAAAAGCGGATGAGCAGAGGCGCCACCCTTGCACCAGCCGTGTTGCAAATCTATGCCAGCTTGAGCTCGCTATATCCGTTCGCGGCGACCTCGTCGCAGCGGGCGCGATACGCCGGCGCGCTGCCCGAGTAGCGGGCGATGATGCGCGTGGTCTTGCCCTCGACATTGCGGTTGATGCCGGTCATCCAGGAATCGACCTCGTTCGACAATAGCCCAACGCCGAGCGCCTTGACGTGATCGGTCCAGGACGCAACGCCCTCGGGCGTCGCTTCCAGCCGGGTCAGGCCGTGCTCGTGGGCGTAGCTGACGAGCCCCGTGACCCAGTCGACGCTGTATTCGATGCTGCGCGGAATATTGCCGAGCGCAGTGTGCGGCCCCATCAGCATCATCATGTTGGGGAATTGGTGCACCATCAGGCCGAGATAGGTTTCAGGCCCGCTCTTCCATTTGTCCTTTAGCCTGACGCCGTCGAGCCCGCGGAAATCGATCGCATCGAAAGCGCCGGTGATGGCGTCGAAGCCGGTCGCGAAGATGATGATGTCGAACGCATAGTCGCTGTCGCTGGTCTTGATGCCCGCAGGCGTGATCCGCTCGATCGGCGTCTCCGTGATATCGACCAGCTCGACATTGTCGCGGTTGTAGACCTCGTAATAGAACGTCTCGAGCGGCAGCCGCCGCGTGCCAAAGCCGTGATTCCTGGGGATCAGCTTTTCCGCGGTCTTCGGGTTCTTCACGCGTGAGCGAATCTTGCGCGCGACGAAGTCGCTGATGGTTGCATTCGCCTTGCGGTCCATCAGGATGTCCCTGAAGTTGCCCTGCCAGATGCCGAAGCCGCGCTCGCCATAGAGCTTTTCGTAGAACGCCTCACGCTCCTCGTCGGAGACCTCGAATACCCCGCGGGGATCGGGCGTATGGAGGAAGCAGGCAAAGGTCTCCCGGCATCGCGCGAACATTTCGGGATACCCAGCCTTGATCTTCGCCTGCGTCTCCGCGTCGATCTTGCCGTTATGCAGCGGCGCGCACCAGTTCGGCGTGCGCTGGAAGACGGTGAGGTGCCCGACTTCGCCGGCGATGGTCTGGATGGTCTGCACGCCGGTGGCGCCGGTGCCGATCACCGCAACGCGCTTGCCCTTGAAGTCGACAGGCTCCTTCGGCCAGCGCGCGGTGTGGAAGGACTGGCCCGCAAAATCGTCGCGGCCCTCGATCCGCGGCAGGGTGGGTGTCGACAGCGGACCGATCGCGGTGATCAGGAAACGCGTCGAGAAGCGGCTGCCGTCCTCCAGCGTGACCGTCCAGCTTCGCGCCGCCTCATCAAAGATCGCGGATGTGACGCGGCTCCTGAACTGGATGTCGCGGCGCAGGTCGAACTTGTCGGCGACATATTTGCAGTAGCGAAAAGTCTCCGGCTGGCCGGCGAAATGCTCGGACCATTCCCATTCCTCCAGCAATTCCCTGGAGAAGGAATAGCCATAGGAATAGCTTTCCGAATCGAAGCGCGCGCCGGGATAGCGATTCCAGTACCAGGTGCCGGCGACCTCGGTGCCGGCCTCGAACACGCGCACCTTCAAGCCCAATTCGCGCAGCCGCAACAGCTGGTACATGCCCGACAGGCCGGCGCCGATGATGATGGCGTCGAAATCGAGGTCCGAACTTCCGTCCTGCGGAATCTGGCTTGTAATCTGGCTTGGCGAAGCCGGCACCTGAAATCACTCCCGATATCGTTGCTTGGACTGAAGGCTAACCGGTATTCGGCGGGTGAACAAACCCCGCATCCATGCGTGCGGCGTTTGCAGGGTTGCGCTGGCTCATGACCTTTGACTAGCGGCGCGATCTGTACTTATCGTCGCAGCCGCAAATCGCCGTTCAAGCGGCGAGGCAGGTTCGAGGAAATGCCTTCAATGAACGATCCCGTAGACGTCCTGATCATCGGCGCCGGCGCTTCCGGCGCGGCGGTGGCGTGGTCCCTGGCCGAGACCAAGATGCACATCCTCTGCCTCGAGCAGGGCGACTGGATGAAGCCGTCGGAATATCCAAGCACCGGCCGCGACTGGGAGGCGAAATTCTACGGCGATTGGTCGACCAGCCCGAATATCCGCGGCCGGCCCGAGGACTATCCGATCAACGACGACAACTCGCCGATCAAGGTCGTCAATTTCAACGGCGTCGGCGGTTCGACGGTGATGTACACGGCGCACTGGCCGCGGCTGCACCCGACCGACTTCAAGGTGAAGACGCTCGACGGCGTCGCCGACGACTGGCCGATCGATTACGACGCGCTCACCCCGTTCTTCGAGGAGAACGACCGCATGATGGGCGTCTCGGGGCTGTCGGGCGATCCGCTGTCGCCGCTGACCCATCCGCCGATGCCGCCGCAGCCGCTCGGGCTTTCCGGTCCCCTGATCGGCAAGGCCATGAACAAGCTTGGCTGGCACTGGTGGCCGTCGGATACGACGGTTGCGACGACAGACTATGAGGGCAGGGCGCGCTGCATCAATCTCGGCCATTGCACGCCGGCCTGCGCGCAAGGCGCGAAAGCCTCGACCGACATCACCTATTGGCCGCACGCGATCCGCGCCGGCGTCGAGCTCAAGACCCATTGCCGGGTGCGCGAGATCCTGACCAATGACGAGGGCATGGCCACCGGCGTCGTCTATTACGACAAGGAGGGCGTCGAGCAATTCCAGCCTGCGGAGGTCGTGATCATCGCCTGCAACGGCGTCGGCACGCCGCGGCTGCTGCTCAATTCGGCTTCCGGCAAATTTCCGAACGGGCTCGCCAATTCTTCCGGCCTGGTCGGCAAGAACCTGATGTTCCACCCCTATGCGCAGATCTACGGCTTCGTGAAGGAGCCGACTGACTCCAACCGTGCGCCGCCGACCTGCCTGTGGAGCAAGGAGTTCTACGACACGGACCTTACGCGCGGCTTCGTGCGCGGCTATGGCATCCAGTTCGGCCGTGGCGCCGGGCCCGTGTTCGAGGCGGTGGCGAGCGAGCAGAAGGGCATCCTGCCCTGGGGCAAGGATCATCACCGCGTCTTCCGCAAGCTGAATGGTCACCGCTTCCATGTCTCCGCAATCTGCGAGGATCTGCCGGAGGAGCACAATCGCGTCACGCTCGATCCCGTGCGCAAGGACAGCCACGGCATTCCGGCGCCAAAGATCGACTACAAGCTCAGCGAGAACAGCTTGAAGATGATGGATCATGCGCTGGCGCGCGGCCGGGAAATCCTGGAGGCGGCGGGCGCCACCGACATCTGCCTCAACTCACCAATCCCCTGGGGTGGCTGGCATCTGCTCGGCACCGCGCGCATGGGCACCGACCCCGAGCGATCCGTAGTGAACGAATGGGGCCGCTCGCATGACGTGAAGAATCTCTTCATCGTCGACGGCAGCGTGTTCGTCACCTCCGGCGGCGTCAACCCGACTTCCACCATTCAGGCCATCGCGCTCTACATCGCCGACCAGATGAAGAGGCGCCTTGCCAATCTCTTCGATTGAGGATCAGCAATGATTGTCGAAAAGTCTCTCACCAGCGCGCAACGCGACGATCTTCGCGTCATTGCCAGCATGATGATCCCCGAGAGCGATGAATACAAAGTGCCGGGCGCCGATGACGCCGCGATCCAGGGGGACATCCTGGCGACGCTCGGCCGTGACACCAAAATGGTTTCTGCTGCGCTCGACCACCTCGCAAAGCTTGCCGGAAAACCGCTCGCCGAACTCGACGATGCCAAGTGCGACGCCGTGGTCACGGAATTCCGCGCCAGCGGCGGCGCGCCGGCGGCAACGCTCGCCCGCGTCATCCTGCAATGCTACTACCGCGACGACCGCGTGCTGCGGTCGCTCGGGCTGGAATTGCGCGCGCCGTTTCCGAAAGGGCACGTGCTGCCGGAAGGTGACTGGTCGCTGCTCGATCCGGTCAGGGCGCGTGGGGGAAGTCTGCGGCGGACGTGATAAGGTTTGCCGCGGCCTTGCAGGCATGCCAGACGCGGAATGAACACAACAACGAACGAGAAGTTCGTGAGGAAGCGATGACGGAAGCTGCCGGCAACTGGCCAGGCAAAAAGCCATTTCGCCGGCGCGAACGACCGCCCAGCCATTCCGGCGTCACCCGCCGCGGCCCGCTTGCGACGCGGCGCTTCTGATCACGACGTCAGGCGTTTCCGCACGCATCGTAACCAAGGTCCTGCCGTGAAAGCCGAACGAAGCCTATCCGGTGACGCCGGTCGTGCCGGGCGGTTATCTCTTCTTCACTGCCAATGAAGCCGCTGTTGTCGATGCCTTTGTTGATCGCCTGATTCCGACTGATGAGCTCGGTTCTGGCGCCGAGGATGCTTGCGTCATGCTACGAGCGGCGGGCAGCCTTCCGATTAGGCGTATTGCGGCGTCTTGTCCGGTTGAATGACGCAGGCGTTCTCGCTTTAATTGCGCCATAAAAAACATTCATTTTAAGATTGGGTTGCGATCCCGCAGGATTGGATCGTGACCAGGACTTTTTGCGCTCCGGGCTTTTTTTCAGTCGCAGATTATTTGGGAGAACCGACATGACAGATGAAGCCCTTCCGAATTCGCCGGCACAGGTCGCGCAACAGGCTGCGGACTTCCAATGGGGGGAGGGAAAGGCCCAATCGGGCATCGGGATCGCGCTCTCCGGTGGCGGCTTCAGGGCGATGCTGTTTCACGCCGGTGCGCTCGCCCGCATGAACGAGCTCGGTCTGCTTGCGAAAGCCAAGCGCATTTCGAGCGTCTCCGGTGGATCGATCATCTCGGGCTATCTCGGCATCAAATGGGACGAACTGAGCAAGTCCATCGCCAACGACACGTTTACGAATTTCAAGGCGATTCTGGTCGAACCGATCCTGGCCTTTTCCAGGCACAAGATTGATGTCATCGATGCCGTGACCGGACTGTTGCCCTGGGAGGATTCTGCCTCAGCGCAAGTGGCAAAGAGCTACGACACCTATCTCTTCAACGGCGCGACGCTGCAGAACACCCCGGATTCCCCGTTCTTCGTGTTCTGCGCGACCAATCTGCAAACCGGAGTGCTTTGGCGTTTCACGAAATCCTATGCCGGAGATTATGTCATCGGCTATCTCGACAAGCCGGCGACACCGATCGCCGAGGCCGTCGCCGCGTCGTCGGCCTTCCCTCCGGTGCTGTCGCCGTTCGTTCTCAATCCGCCCGATAACAGCTTCAGGAATTGGCCGGACGGACCGCACGTCCCGCCAACCGATCTGCCTGCCTATCGCAAACAGGTCATCCTCACCGATGGCGGCGTCTATGACAATCACGGCATCGAGCCGATCGTCAAAAGCTACCTGACCGATTTTGTCAGTGACGGCGGCGCGCCGTTCCAGCGGACGGCAACGCTGCACACCGACTGGATCAGCCAACTGAAGCGCATCCTCGACGTCACCGACAATCAGGTGAGGGCGCGACGCCGCAACGATCTCATCGGCCGCTTCATCGAAGGCAAGAAACTTGGCGGCGAGGACAAGCTGCCGGCGGATGGTCATGCGCGCATGGGCGCCTATTGGGGCATCGACACCGATCCCGGCAAGGTGAACCCGCCGGGAGCGCTCGTCTGCAATCCCAATCTAACCCACACGCTGGCGCAACTCGGCACGCGGCTGAGCGATCTCGGCGATCCGGCCTCAAAGCAGGTGATCAACTGGGGCTACGCGGTGGCCGACCGCAGCATTCGCGCCAATTACGTTGGGCCGATCAACGCCGCGCCTCCGGTGCTGCCCTATCCCGAGGCACCGCTCACCTAGCGGCTAGCCCTGGGGCCGGCCTTGCGCGGTTCGCTCCGCGTAACCATCTGACATGACCAAAGGAAGTTAGCCATGTTGGATTTTACCTCTGATGCCGCCGCCGATGGCCTGTCGGCGGCGAGCGAGACTGCCCCCATCAACGACCAATCACTGCTGGACGCCTATTCCAGCGCCGTGATCGACGTGACCGAGCGCGTCGGCCCCGCCGTCGTGCGGGTCGAGACCGGGCCGAAGGTCCGCAATGCGCGCGAGCGCGGCGGGCTCGGTTCGGGCATCGTGATCTCGCCGGATGGCCTGGTCCTGACCAACAGCCATGTCGTCGGCTCGGCCAAGGAGATCAGGCTGCGCGACACCGAGGGCTTTGACACCGAGGCGCATGTGCTCGGCGTCGATCCCGACACGGATCTGGCGCTGCTGCGCGCCGACGGCGCGCGCGAACTGCGCTATGCCGCGCTCGGTAATTCCAAGCGGCTGCGGCGCGGCCAGCTCGTGGTCGCGATCGGCAATCCGCTCGGGTTCGAATCGACGGTCACCGCGGGCGTGGTGTCGGCGCTCGGCCGCTCGATCCGTTCGGTGTCTGGGCGCACCATCGAGGACGTGATCCAGACCGATGCCGCGCTCAACCCCGGCAATTCCGGCGGCGCGCTGGTGGCCTCGAACGCCGAGGTGATCGGCATCAACACCGCGATCATCAATGGCGCGCAGGGCATCTGCTTTGCGGTCGCGAGCAACACTGCGCAGTTCGTGCTGTCGGAGATCATCCGTCACGGCTATGTCCGCCGCGCCTATATCGGCGTCTCCGGCCAGACCGCGCCGGTGCCGCGGCGCCATGCCGTCATCGCCGGCGTCGAGAACAAGATGGGCGCGCTGTTGATGAACATCGAGCCGGACAGTCCCGCGGCAAAAGCCAGCCTGTTGCCAGGCGATGTCGTGATCCGGCTCGACGGCGTCGACATCAACGGCGTTGACGATTTGATCCGCGTGCTCGACCGTGACCGGATCGACAGGACGTTGGCGATGGACGTGCTGCGGCTGGGGCGGTTGCGGGCGATCGACATCCATCCGGTGGAGCGGAAGCCGGCGAGGGCTGCGGGCTAAGCCGTAGCGGCGACGGCAGTGCACCTCTCCCCTTGTGGGCCCCTTGTGGGAGGGGGTATCCTGATGTTGCGGACGTACTGGCCTGACGAGCCCGCGACGGGCGGGCATCCTTGACAGGTCGAGCACTTTGAATCGCTTGATCTGGATCAAGTGCGAAAATACGGAAATCTCGTACGCGGACTCCTCAACCATTGGCGGAAGGAGAATCTCGTGAAAAAGATGAGCATGCTTGGAGCAGTTCTGGTGGGAGCCGCGATATTGTGCGCCGCCCCGATTTCGGTTCAGTGGTCGCAAGAGAAGGGCTTGTCGGTATCGTTAGACAATGCTTATGCGCGAGTAGGAAGACCGGCAACTGCAACGAGCGTCGCCGGCGCCGCGCGGAGGACGGGACGACGGGCAGTGCGCCGCTGCGCAGCGGGCGTTACCTGCTACTAGGGTTCTCCTCAGCCAACCGGCTATCTGCTCGGCTGACCAATCCAATCTACGCTTCCTTGCTACCGCGAGGATGGTGTGGTCAAGGTTGGCACCGGCATCGCGATGATTGCTGCCTTTTGATTCACGTACTGCGCCGCTGCCGACAAGGTCACCAAAAGGGTGGTCACTTCCGCTGCTGGCACCAATCAACGGACAGGTCTCACGATGTCCGTTGATTGGTGCGGACCGGAAGTAGCGGCGAGACGTCCCACAAGGGGAGAAGGAAGATCGGAGCGTTACTCCGCCGCAGTGGCAAATCGGCTGTTCTCGACATCACTTTCCAGCCTTGCCTTTTCGGCTGCCGCCTTCCTGATGTTGTCTTCCTTGATGTGGCCGTAGCCGCGGATCATTTCGGGGATGCGGGCGATCTTCGCCAAAAGCGGGATCTGCTCGGCCTTCAGGTCCGCGATGCGCTGGTCGACCATCGCGAAATAATCCTCGACGAGCTGGCGCTCCATCTTCCTCTCTGCGGTGCGGCTGAAGGGATCGAAAGACGTGCCGCGCAAGACTTTCAGCTTCGCCAGCAAGCGGAACGCGCTCAGCATCCAGCCGCCATATTCCTTCTTCATCAGATGGCCGCTTCGATCGCGCTGCGCAAAGATGGGCGGGGCGAGATGGAATTTGAGCTTGAAGTCGCCGTCGAACTTCTCCGAGACCTTCTTGGCGAACGAGCCGTCGGTATAGAGCCGGGCGACCTCGTATTCGTCCTTGTAGGCCATCAGCTTGAACAGGTTTTTCGCGACCGCCTCGGTCAACTCGGTGGAGGCGGGTGACGCGGCGTTTTCGGCGCCACGCACCTTGTCGACGGCGGTGCGATAGCGATCGGCATAAGCCTTGTCCTGATACGCCGTCAGAAAATCGGCGCGGATCGCGATCTGCTCGTCCAGCGACTTCGCCGGTGCGGCGGCGCGGCTCTTGAACTGGATCACGCTCCTGACCCGAGACATGTCATGTGCGGCGAGCCGGCCCCAGGCAAAAGCCTGCTTGTTCATCTCGATCGCGGCGCCGTTGATCTCGATGGCACGGAGCAGCGCCTCCAGCGACAGCGGGATCGCGCCGTTCTGGAAGGCGAAGCCGAGCATGAAGGGATTGGTCGCGATGCTGTCGCCCATCAGCGCCGAGGCGATGCCGGTGGCGTCGATGATCTCCAGATTGCGCTCGCCGATGGCGTCGCGCAACGTGGTCTGCATGGCGCCCAGCTCAAAGTCGATGTCGGGATTTTGCACGAAGCTCGCGGTCGGCTGCAAATCGGCGTTGACGAAGGCTTTGGTCGTGCCGCGGTCGACGCGGGAGAGGGCGGTCGTGCCCGCCGAGACCACCATGTCGCAGCCGAGGATCAGGTCGGCGCCGCCATTGGTGATGCGGACGGCGGAAAGCTGCTCCGGTCTGTCGGCGATGCGGACGTGGCTCATGACCGCGCCGTTCTTCTGCGACAACCCCGTGAAGTCGAGCGCCGAGCAGCCCTTGCCGTCGACATGCGCGGCCATGCCGAGCAGTGCGCCCACCGTGATGACGCCCGTGCCGCCGATCCCTGTGACGAGGATGTTGTAGGGCTTGTCCAACGCAGGCGGCGTCGGCAGCGGCAGGTCGGCGAAGAGCTGGCCGGAATCGATCGCGGAGTTTTTCAGCCGCTTCAGCGAGCCGCCATGCACTGTAACAAAACTCGGGCAAAAGCCCTCGACGCAGGAATAGTCCTTGTTGCAGTTCGACTGGTCGATCTGGCGCTTGCGGCCGAATTCGGTGTCTAGCGGTTGCACCGAGACGCAATTCGATGTCTGCGAGCAGTCGCCGCAGCCCTCGCAGACGAGGTCATTGATGAAGACGCGCTTGGGCGGATCGGGATAGAGGCCACGCTTGCGGCGTCGGCGCTTTTCGGCGGCGCAGGTCTGATCATAGATCAGGATCGACAGGCCCTTCACCTCGCGCAAGTCCCGCTGCACGGCGTCCATGTCGCGGCGGTGATGCACCGTCGCGCCGGCCGGGAAATAATTCACGGGATATTTGTCGGGATCGTCGGAGACGATAACGAGTCGCTTGGCGCCTTCGGCCCAGACTTGATGGGCGATCTGCGCGACATTGAAGCCGCCCTCGGCGGGCTGGCCGCCGGTCATCGCGACCGCGTCATTATAGAGGATCTTGTAAGTGATATTGACGCCGCTCACGGCCGCGGCGCGGATCGCGAGCAGGCCGGAATGGGTGTAGGTGCCGTCGCCGAGATTCTGGAAGATGTGTTTTTCGCTGGTGAAGGGCGCTTGCCCGATCCAGTTTGCGCCCTCGGCGCCCATGTGGGTGATGGTGTCGGTGCGGCGCGACGGAACATAGAGCGCCATGCCGTGACAGCCGATGCCGGCCATGGCGCGGCTGCCTTCGGGCAATTTGGTCGAGGTGTTGTGCGGGCAGCCGGAGCAGAAGAACGGCGTCCGCTGCAACGAGATCGGCGCATGACCTTGCGCCGGCTGGTCGAAGGCGACGAGGCGGGCGAGGCGCTGCTCGAGCAGGGGGCTCTGATGCCCGAGCCGGCGCAGCCGCGCCACCAGCGCGGAGGCCACGATGGTCGGATTGAGCTCGCCCTCGCTCGGCAGCAGCGGCGCGCCGGTCTCGTCGCGCTTGCCGGCGATGCTCGGCCGCTTCCAGGCGTCGACATTATAGAGAATGCGCATCAGCTGGTCTTCGATGAAGCCGCGCTTCTCCTCGACCACCAGCACATCCTGAAGACCTTCGGCGAAGCGTTTGGCGCCGCTCTCTTCCAGGGGCCAGGTCAGCGCGACCTTGTAGATGCGAAGGCCGAGCGCCTCGGCGTCGCGATCGGAGATGCCGAGATCGGCCATGGCCTGCCGCAGGTCGAGATAGGCCTTGCCGGTCGCGATGATGCCAAGCCGCGCCGGCTTGCCGTCGAGCACGATCCGGTCGAGCTGGTTGGCGCGGGCGAAGGCTTTCACCGCGTCCATCTTCGCCCCGAACAGCCGCTTCTCGGCGTCCATCGGCGGATCGGGCCAGCGGATGTTGAGCCCGCCGGGCGGCATCTCGAAATCATCAGGGATGACCACGTTGATCCGCGACGGATCGGACACAATCGAGGCCGAGCTTTCCACCGTCTCGCCGATCGCCTTGAAGCCGACCCAGCAGCCGGAAAAACGCGACAGTGCAAAGCCATAGAGGCCGAGATCGAGATATTCCTGCAAGGTCGACGGATTGATCACCGGGATCAGGGCGGCGGCAAACACCTGCTCGCTCTGATGGGCGAGCGTCGAGGACTGGCAGCCGTGGTCGTCGCCGGCAAGCGCGAGCACGCCGCCATGGCGCGAGGTGCCGGCCGAGTTCGCATGCTTCAGCGCATCCACCGAGCGATCGACGCCCGGCCCCTTGCCATACCAGATGCCGAACACCCCATCGACCTTGGCGCCGGGGAACAGCCCGACCTGCTGGCTGCCCCAGACCGCGGTCGCGGCGAGGTCCTCGTTCAGGCCGGAAACGAAATTGATATCCTGTGTTTGCAGGAAGGTCTTCGCACGCCACAGCGCATGGTCGTACATGCCAAGCGGCGAGCCGCGGTAGCCGGAGATGAAGCCTGCGGTGTTGAGTCCGGCCGCGCGGTCGCGTTCGCGCTGCAACATGGGCAGGCGCACCAACGCCTGCACGCCGGAAAGATAGATTCGCCGGGCTTCGAGGTCGTATTTGTCGTCCAGCCCCACCTGCATCAGCGTCATGTCGTCATTCCCTGTGGTCTTCTTGGCGGACGGCTTCTCGGCAGGTGTTGTCGGTCGAAGCGCCAATCGAGTGGAGAAAAATGGACCGCCAATGTCAATATCGCTGGCCCAATCCGGCTGCATGGCAGGCCTCGCTCATGCGCCCCTTTGCGCCGTCATTTTCGGGTTCGGCCCGGCCTGGAGTGACGGCGTAACGGGAGATCAGATTCCGAAAAACGCACCGCTCATTCTTGCGGCTAACGGCAGCGCTTGCATGCAATGCGCGCCCAGCGAATGAGCATGCCTTCCGCCGCACAGAGAATAAGCAAATGGAAGTGATCAGCCGAAGCGACTGAAAACACGAGCGATTCCGGCGCGCGCCGGCCCCGTTTTGAATTGTACACAATGGCATGGCGCTTGCAGAACTCTCCTCGAAGGGAGAGTTCGAAAACTCCCTTCAGAGAGAGTTCGAGAACTCAGTTTGGAGAGTTCGATCGCCGGGGGGCGTTTTGATGATGAACTCAAGTTACGCATCTACAGGGACTGTCATCGCCGAGCCGGATCCGATCGATCTCGATTGGTCGACGACGGCGCTCGTGATCATCGACATGCAGCGCGACTTCATGGAGCCGGGCGGCTTTGGCGAGACGCTCGGCAATGATGTCAGCCAGCTCGCGCGCGCGGTGAAGCCGATCGGCGCGCTGCTATCGGCCGCGCGCGACATGGGCATGCTGGTCATCCACACCCGCGAGGGCCATCTGCCCGATCTGTCGGATGCGCCGCCGGCCAAGGTCGAGCGCGGTGCGCCGTCGTTACGCATCGGCGATCCCGGTCCGATGGGCCGGATCCTGATCCGCGGCGAGGCCGGCCACGACATCATCTCCGAGCTCTATCCGCTCGACAGCGAGATCGTGATCGACAAGCCCGGCAAGGGCGCGTTCTACGCCACCGAGCTCACCGATGTGCTGACCAAATACGGCATCGAGAATCTGCTGGTATGCGGCGTGACGACCGAAGTCTGCGTCAACACCACCGTGCGCGAAGCCAACGACCGCGGCTATCGCTGCGTCGTCATTTCGGATGGCTGCGCCTCCTACTTCCCCGAATTCCACGAGATGGGTCTGAAAATGATCAAGGCCCAGGGTGGCATCTTCGGCTGGGTCGCCGACTCGGCCGCTGTTCTCAAGGCAATGCAAGCGGAGACGACGAATAATCTGAAAGCAGGAGCATCACGATGAGCGGAGCGGCAACGACAGCTAAGTCTGACTTCAAGCCGGCAATCTGGACGCCGGGCGACTGGAACGCATTCTTCGGTTTCGGCACCAACATCCTGGTCAACATGCTGGTCTTGACCGGCCTGTTGCGCTTCGTGCTGAAGATGCCGGACTCGCTTGTGTTCGGCCGCATCCTGCCCGCGCTGGGGCTGATGTTGTGTCTGTCGACGTTCTACTACGCGTTCCTCGCCTATCGTCTCGCGCAACGCACGGGGCGCACGGATGTCTGCGCGCTGCCGTCGGGCGTCAGCGTGCCGCACATGTTCATCGTCACCTTCGTGATCATGCTGCCGGTGACCTTGAAGACCGGCGATCCCATGAAGGGCTGGTCGGCGGGCCTGGTCTGGGTGTTCTTCCAGAGTTTCATTCTGATGATCGGCGGCTTCATCGCGCCATTCATCCGCAAGATCACGCCCCGCGCTGCGCTGCTCGGCACGCTCGCCGGCGTCTCGCTGACCTTCATCGCGATGCGGCCGGCGCTGGAGATGTACATGACGCCGCAGATCGGCCTGGTCTGCTTCGCCGTCATTCTGGTGAGCTGGTTCGGCGGCGTGAAATATCCGCGCGGGATCCCGGCCGGCCTGGTCGCGATCGTCGTCGGCATGATCATCGCCTGGGGCTCGAACCTCTTCGGCCTCGGCCTCGGCGGCCTCAGCGTCAAGGGGCTCGGTGATGCTTTCGCCAATTTCGGCTTCTCGCTGCCGATCCCGGCCGTGAACACCGTGTTCTCGGGCTTTGAATATCTCGGCGTCATCCTCGTGACCGCCATTCCCTTCGGCATCTATGACCTCGTCGAGGCCATGGACAATGTCGAGAGCGCGGAAGCCGCCGGCGACGAATACCCGACCACGCGCGTGCTGACCGCCGACGGCATCGTCAGCCTGATCGGCTGCCTGATGGGCAACCCCTTCATCAACGCGGTCTATATCGGCCATCCCGGCTGGAAGGCGATGGGCGGGCGGATCGGCTATTCGGCCGCGACCGGCGTGATGGTGATCGTGCTGTCCTGGCTCGGCATCATCTCGGTGCTGCTGGCACTCGTGCCGGTGGTCGCGATCTCGCCGATCCTGCTCTATATCGGCATGCTGATGACGGCGCAGGCGTTCCAGACCACGCCGCTCAAGCATGCGCCCGCGATTGCGCTCGCCTTCACGCCACATCTGGCGGCTTGGGCCAAGCTGTTGATCGACACCATGCTCAACTCGACCATGACAGCGGCGACCACTGTCGGCGGAATGACGGCCGATAAGGCCGCCGCGGTCAAGGCCGCCGCCATCGCCGCACTGCCGCAACAGGGCGTGCTCTACAAGGGGCTGGAAGTGATGGGCGGCGGCTCGATCCTCGCCGGTCTCGTGCTGGGCGCGGTCGGCGTGTTCGTGATCGAGCGTGATTTCGTCAAGGCCTCGGCCTTTGCGTTATCGGGCGCCGTGCTCACCTTCTTCGGCTTCATGCATGGTGAATCGGTCGGACTCAATGTCACACCGGCCGTGGCACTGGCTTATGCCGTGGTGGCGGCCGGGCTGTTTGCGGTGAGTAAGCTCGAGGTCACCGAGCACTATGTCGCCCATCCGGAGATGTCGGCTGCGCCCGCGGAGTAGGGGCAGGGATCAGGAATGCACACGGCTTCCTGATAGCGCGGCCTCGGCGGCATCGCCGATCGCCGCGTAGATCTCACGGAGATCTTCGGCCGTGACGCAATAGGGGGGCATCACGTAGATCGTGCTGCCGAGTGGACGCAACAGAAGATTCCGGTTGCGGAACACGGCCTGAAGCGTCGGGCCAACGCTCGAAAGATAACCGCGGTCGGGCACCACCAGATCGAGTGCCGTGATCGTGCCGATCCGCCGCACGTCTTTAAAGTGCGGATCGGTACGGAAAGACTCGATTTCCCTTTCCTGCATCCCGGCGACGGCCGCGACCCGATCCATGACCGCCTTGTCCTGCCACAGGTCCAGATTTGCCTTCGCGGCGGCGCATGCGATCGGGTTGGCCGTATAGGAGCTTGAATGAAAGAACGTGTGCGCGCGGTTCGTCGAATAATGCGCGTCGAAGATTTCGGCACGGCACAGCGTCACGGCGAGTGGAAGCGATCCTCCCGTGAGTCCCTTCGAATAACAGGCGATATCCGGAAGGACGTCCGCTTGTTCGCAGGCAAATAAGGTGCCGGTTCGGCCCCAGCCCGTCATGACCTCATCTGCAATGAACAGCACGTTCGATGCCTCGCAGATGCGCTTCATTTCCTTCAGCGCCCAGGCGGGATATGTCAGCATGCCGCCCGCGCCCAGGATCAACGGTTCGACGATGAAAGCGGCGGGACCTTCGCCGAGACAAGCCGCCTCGAGTGCATCGAGGGTCGCCTGCTCGTGACCGGGCTTCGGAAACGGAATCGTGGTAACCTCGAACAGCAGCGGCTCGTAGGCTGCGTTGAACACGCCACGCGCGCCGACCGACATGGTTCCGACGGTGTCGCCGTGATATGAGTGCTGCATCACCACGATGCGCGAGCGTGGTTTGCCGATGTTGTTCCAGTAGCCGAGTGCCATTTTCAGCGCGACCTCCACGCTGGTCGAGCCGCTGTCCGAAAAGAACACATATTCCAGATTCCGGGGCGTCGATTTCAGGAGCTGCGCAGCAAGCTCCTCGGCCGGCTCGTGGGTGT
>Ga0210387_10000571_pt1 | contig 26336 bp, 18 predicted proteins | sample IncBWC7OmetaG_FD_160108 | JGI IMG/M metagenome (GOLD analysis project Ga0210387, IMG submission 160108) | Forest soil microbial communities from Barre Woods Harvard Forest LTER site, Petersham, Massachusetts, United States - Inc-BW-C-7-O ...
AATAAAAAAAATAAAAATAATAATAGATAGCTCAGTACATTTTACAACCAGCTGATCTAAGATCAATATCATTTCCTTTGCGCGCCTGCCGGATTCTGTAATGCTTTCTCTTAAATTGGTTAACCATTCATTTTCTTCAACCGTATTTTCTGAAGAATAACATTCGATTATTTTATGCAATAAAAGCTGCTCGATCTTAGCCAATTCTTTTAAAGAAGCGACAGCCGGCAATTCAGGGATCAGCGACTCGAATTTTTTAGGAACAGGCGGTAATAACAACCATGGTGCTAAAGATGCCAGTTCGTTCTTTATATTTTTTATTTGCAATGAAATTTTTTCTGACCACCAATCATCTTCGTTATCGGGATCAAGATCGAGATTTACCAAAAGATCGGTAAAAGCCGCATCGAGCTTATCGATGTATTTTTTAGTTTGTGTAAGGCTTGTTGTTTCTGTCGGATAAGTATCAATAATTGCCTGCAGGAATTTCTTTACATCAGATTTTTCTTTTGTTTTTTCTATCATGATACGCAATGTATCCAGCAATCCTTCAAAAGTATTTTCGCTAATAATTCGTTTATCGGAAATGTTTGCCAATGCTTGTTTCAAAGTGATCAGATGGCCCGTAAGGTTACCACTGTCTACGGTAGAAATATATTTAGGATGTAACGGAACTAAAGAAACCGTATCATACCAATTATATAAATGCCCCTGGTATCTTTCCATGCTAAGCATTGTGCCAATGGTGTTTGATACACGTTCAACCAGTTTGCTGGTTGTGATATAACCAAAATCATGCGCTGTAACATTTGCCAAAAGAGATAACCCAATATTGGTAGGAGAGGTACGGTGCGCCACTCTTTCAACAGGATGTTCCTGGTAATTATCGGGTGGTAACCAGTTGTCTTCTTCTGTTACAAAGGTTTCAAAGAAAGCCCATATCCTTCTTGCCAATGTTCGTAAATAAATATTTTGTTCTACAGAAAGATGGTCTTCTCTTTTTGTGCTGGCTAAACTTACAAACCAGGCAATACTTGGCGCTAATACCCAGAGTATTAATATAGGTGTTGCGATCACCAACGCGAAGTGATTGTATAAACTCAGGTAAACAAAAAGTGCAACAGCAAAAACAGGGGCGGACCACATATTTAAATAAGCCCTGAATATAGTACGCTGATTATTTTGTGCGCTATTGAATGGATTCCATTGCAACAATTTTTTTCTCGAAATAAATATCCTATACAACGTACGAAGGATCGCATCGATATTAGAATATACTTCGTACGGTAAACAAATAAGATCTATCGCCTGTTGGACAAAATGATCCTTTCCCGCACGTACAGAAAAAACAAAGTGCTGAGAAAAAAGAACATCGTCAGGTTTCTTCCATAGATCCCAGATAAAATTTATAATACTTGGTGTAAGTATGATCAGGATAACAGCTGTTGTCCAAAACATCGGCGCAGCAGAAAATATCCAGCCATATAAAAACAATAATAAAAATGAAATAGGTACAAGGCTGCGACGAATATTGTCAAATATTTTCCATTTAGAAAGTAAGGACAATGGGTTTTTCGTAAAGCCTTTAGGATTGCCCGGTACAAAAGGTAATACCCAGGCTGCTATTTGCCAATCACCGCGTATCCATCTGTGCCGGCGTTGCATATCTGTACCATATCTTGAAGGATACTCTTCATACAATTGTACATCCGTAACTAAGCCTGCACGTGTATACGATCCTTCCAAAAGATCATGGCTCAATATCCTGTTTTCAGGGAATACATTTTTTAAGGTCTGCTCAAACATCGCCACATCGTAAATCCCTTTCCCAACAAAAGACCCTTCATTGAAAAGATCCTGGTATACGTCAGAGATAGCTCTTGTGTAAGGATCAGTCCCTGGTTCATTTCCATGTATCTTGGCATAGATAGAACTCTCTTCGTCAGGTAAACTGTTAGACACTCTTGGTTGAAGAATAGTATAACCTTCTGTAACACGTTTTTTCTTTTCAGAATATAACGCATGGTTCAACGGATGAGCCATGGTACCTACTAATTTCCAGGCTGTATCACGTGGTAATTGTGTATCCGTATCTAATGTGATAATATATTTTATTGTAGAGAAAATCTCTTCTTCACCAACGATCAAAGAAAAATTTTCTTTTCCTTCACCATGTATCAATGAATTGAGTTCTCCAAGTTTTCCTCGTTTACGTTCATAACCCATCCATGTTTTATCGTACGGATTGAATTTACGCGGGCGATGGAAAATGAAAAAAGTATCATTCGTATTTCTATCGTATTTCCTATTTAACTCTGCAATTTTTGTTCTTGCAGCATGTAACAAATGTTCATCTTCAGGTAAAGTTTCCTGCGAAGCGTCTTTAAAATCTGTCAGCAATGCAAAATATAAATTGGCATCACGGTTAGCTAAGAAGCGTACTTCAATACCTTCTATGAGGTCATCCAGTCCGGAAAAACTTGTAAGCATTGTCGGTACCACTACCATGGTGCGGTACTCTTTGGGAATACCTTTTGAAAAATCCATTCTCGGCAATAAGCAAGGCTTCGATAATTTAGTAGCGCTCCAATTGATCAATGATACGGCTAACTGGCTTGTTGCAAACACGGCTGTAGTTCCTAATAATATTAATAACCATCCGGATAACCCTTCAAAATAAGCTTCCCTGATCAATATCCTTGAAAGGATGGCAGAGATCAAGACAATGCAGCCGACATAAAAGAATAGGGGGATACTATTGAAGGCCCTGCCGCATATTTCCATGCTGGTTGACTTCATCTTAGCCATCTTCTCTAGTTTTCTAACGCCTTTGCCTATCAGATAATAACCAACATGAGTCAGTCTTTGATCGGCACTCACATCAATATTTTCTTTGGATAAGTTGATTGCTAACGTGGCTACTTCCTGTTCTGATAAGTGGCTTTTCTTCGATGTTTTTTCTACTGCATGCCTATAATTATCACGCGTATGAAAATCCATGTTCGCGTAAATATTATTTATATCCTGACGCAGCGTAGCTTCCACAACGCTTGTTTCTTCAACAAAGTCGCGCCAGTCTGTAGTACTTAAAAAACGTAAGCTGCTAATACTGTTGCTAATGGATACTTGGTCGGCTGCCTGCTTTTGATTTTCCTGCTGTACTAATTCACTGCTGGTTAAACCTCTTTCTGATAATCTTTGTTCAACCCAGTTAAGCGGTAGCAGCAAGGAATTTCCTTTTTCCTGTAATCGCCTGGTTAATTCTGCAACGAAAGAGCTGTCCATCGGAGGTTCGGATCTGGCCATGTCTGCAATGATCAGGACGAGGTTTTTAGGATCTTTATCTACCGTTTCGATCATTTCATCGGCCCAGTAATTTGCTAAAGATTTATTAGTGATATCTATTGAGATCTGAATAGAAAGCCTGCGTAAATTTTCTATCAAGGCTAAACGGAGCATAATTGGAATGGCCCAAAGTTCACCCAACTTTAAAAATGTGTTTGTCTGATAGGCAGTTACGAAATTTAAAAGGCTTTTTATGTCCACATGGCCATCACTATGGGAAATAATTTCCACAGCTATATCATAAACCCGGGGCAATCCAATAGATTCTCCTTTCGAAAGCCGGGGCAATCCTTTGCTATATCCTTTGGGTAAATGTTTTTTTCCGGTATAGATCTGTTCTTCGATCAGATAAAAATTGTCGAGTAACCATTCACCGGCGGGTACAATTCTGGTGTTCTCTTTTACTGCTTCTGTTAACCTGGCGTGAACCTCTAATAAAATGGTTTCATTCTCTGCCAATCGTTTCAATAATTGTTCTGAATGATGGCCCGAAATTAAAGTATGTCTTCGCGCAAGCCCTTTGGCATGCTGTTCCAGCTGTTCTTCGGTAAATATTTCCGATCTTAAAGGGGGTCTGTTATCTGCGTATTTGCTTGTATTATCTTCCCCAAAAAATGGCTCGATAATATTTTTTTTAAGGGCCGTTATAGCTTTAGGAAGCATTTCAAAAAGGTCTTTTTGTTGGTTCTTTCGTTCAGAGGCCCTCATACTCGGTGACAATTTTTGTGTTAATTTGATATTATATAAATCTGAAATGCCTGGTAAAAGCAGGCGGTTAATTAGATACCAATATCATGCCTTTATGAAAGAGAAAAAATTAGCACATATTTTGTAGGAAGATATTAATAACCAATTGTATATCCCACATTAGTAGCATAGGTAGTTGAAATTAAATAGTAATATATTTTTTACATTGAGTTAAACAGATAAGTAGCAATAGATTGTTGAATACTTAAATAAGAGCAGGCCATATTTTATATAATGACAGATACCCAAACAGCTATTTCTTCATCAAAAAAGTACCATTTTCTATCTGGCGGAGGTGAGATGGGAGAATTGATGCGTGCTAAAGACTGGTCAACAACAGCTGTTGGTACGCCGGATCAATGGCCACAAAGCTTACGCACCACGCTTAGTATTATTTTAAACGCAAAGTTTCCCATGTTTTTATGGTGGGGAGAAGAGCTGACCTGCTTTTATAATGATGCTTATCGCCCAAGTCTGGGTAATGATGGCAAGCACCCTGGTATTTTAGGTATGCCTGCGGAAAAAGCATGGAGTGAAATATGGCCCATCATCAAACCTTTGATCGACCAGGTTTTGGCGGGTGGAGAAGCGCAGATATTCGAAGATACATTGGTACCTATCTATCGTAACGGAAAAATTGAAGATGTATACTGGACATTTAGTTACAGTGCGGTAATAGATGAATCAGGAAAACCGGGAGGCGTATTGGTAAACTGTATTGAAACAACAGAGAAAATACTGAACGCAAAGAAAATAGCGCACAGTGAAAACAAGTTTAAAAATCTTATTAAAGAATCTCCTATCGCCACAGCTGTTTTTACGGGAGAAAATTTTGTTGTAGAATTAGCCAATGCAGAAGCGCTAAAATTATGGGGCAAAAATAAAAATGTAATAGGCAAAAAGATACTAGAGGCAATGCCCGAGCTGGAAGGCCAGCCATATATGGATCTGCTTAAAAATGTATACACGTCGGGTGAAACATATCATGGCAAGGAAGATTTTGTCAATATTGAAGTGAATGGAAAGATAGAGCCTGCCTATGTAAATTTTATATATAAGGCTTTGCGGGATGGGGATGGAAAGATATACGGCATATTGACCATGGGTTATAATGTTACCGAGCAGGTGGAAGCGCGTAAAAAAATAGAATACAATGAAGAACGTTTAAGGCTCACGGCAGAAACAGCGATGCTGGGAACCTTTGATTTAAAAATGCCTGAAAGAGAATTTGTTGGCTCTAAGAGAGTCTATGAAATATTTGGGATTGCCGATACCAATATTTCTTACGATACATTATTCAGTGCTATTCATCCGGATGACCTGCACATAAGGGAGGCTGCTAATAAACTGGCGCTTACCACCGGCCGCATTGGTTATGAAGTCCGGCTGATACGGCCCGATAAATCAATTCGCTGGATCAGCGCCTACGGTAAAGTTTTTTATGGAGAAGATAAAAACCCTTCTCGTGTATTAGGTACCATTATGGATATTACGGATCAAAAAAAGTTCTTAAATGATTTTCAGGCAAGTGAAAAAAGATTCCGTAACACCGTAATGCAGGCCAATGTTGGTATCACTATTTTAAAAGGGGCTGATTTTTTTGTGGAGATGGCCAATGAAACGTATTTGGAAATTATAGATAGAAAAGAAGAAGATTTTGTTGGCAAACCGTTATTTGAAGGTTTACCTGAAGTAAGAGAAGTTATAGAACCGCTGGTTACTAGTGTATTGAGAACAGGGATATCATTTGAAGCAACTGAATTTCCAATACCTATCACCAGAAAGGGAGACACGCAAATAGGTTATTTTAATTTCGCCTATCAAGCGCTTCGTGAAAATGATGGAAGTATTTCGGGTATCATAGTAGTGGTAAATGAAATTACATCTATTGTAAAAGCAAAACATCTGTTAGCTGAAAATGAGAAAGAGTTTCGTAACGTGATCATGCAATCGCCTATTCCAATGACTATTTTAAGAGGTGAAGAATTTGTAATGGAGATGACGAATGATATCATGTTAAAAACGATATGGCGTAGAAAACAAGAAGATATTATTGGCAAAAAATTATTTGAAGCCTACCCCGAATTAAATACGCAGGTATATCTCGGCATATTGAAAAAAGTATTTACCTCAGGAGAACCTTATAAAGCAAATGAATCAGTCGCTTACTTAGAAGGTGATGATGGAATGAAAAAATTCTATTTTGATTACGAGTATGCTCCTTTATTTGATACAGACGGAACAGTTTCGGGAATAATGGTTACAGCAAACGATGTTACTGAAAAGGTTTTGTTGAGAATCAATATAGAAGCCGAAGAAGCGCGTTTGCGCCTGGCGATCGACGCAACAAAGTTAGCCACCTGGGATCTCGATCTTCAAACAAGTGAGATGATCCATTCACCAAGACTTGCGGAGATTTTTGGCCATGATTCGTTAGTGTTGCTTACCCACCAGCAAATGCGCGATCAGATTCATCCGGATGACCTGCAATTGATTATTGAAAAAGCTTTTAACGAAGCAATGCAAACAGGTATTTATTATTACCAGGCCCGCGTTATAAGACCAGACAAAACAATTGCTTGGATCAAAACACAAGGTAAAGTAATATTTGAAAACGAATCAATTCCGCAGCGATTGATCGGAACACTGACCGATGTTACAGAAAGCAAAATTGCAGAAGAAAAACTGGCAATGCTCGCAGCAATTGTGGAATCGTCTGAAGATGCTATTGTCAGCAAAAAATTAAATGGATTTATTACCAGCTGGAATGCCGGCGCTCAAAGAATTTTTGGTTATAGAGCCGATGAAATAATTGGAGAACACATTACAAAACTTATTCCGGCAGATCGTCTTGAAGAAGAGCCTAAAATTTTGGCACGCCTTCAACTAGGCGAGCGTGTTGACCATTTTGAAACCAAAAGAATTACAAAAGACAAAAAGATACTCGATATTTCCCTCACCATCTCACCCATTAAAGATGCAGAAGGGAATATTATAGGCGCCTCAAAAATAGCCCGCGATATTACAAAACAAAAAGAAACAGAACGATTGGTCACTGAAAGCGAACAACGCTTTAAAGCTATAGCGGATAGCGCTCCGGTAATGATATGGATGTCGGGAACCGATAAATTATGCTACTTTTTTAATAAGGGATGGCTAGACTTTACCGGTCGTACTTTAGAACAGGAACAGGGCAATGGCTGGGCTGAAGGCATTCACCCTGAAGACCTTCAAAGATGTTTGGATATATATGTTTCTTCCTTTGATGAAAGAAAAGAATTCTACATGGAATACCGGCTTAAGGCAGGTGATGGCGAGTATAAATGGATATCGGATAAAGGGGTTCCCCGTTATTCAATCGAAGGGGATTTCCTTGGTTACATCAGCGGTTGTATGAATATTGATGAGCAAAAAACTTTTGCAGAGAAATTAGCGGAAAGTGAAACAAGGTTTCGTTTACTCACTAACGTAATGCCACAGTTTATTTGGATAGCCGACCCGCAGGGGAATTTGTATTATTTTAATCAGTCAGTATATCAATATTCAGGATTGAATGAAAGAGAAGCTATGAATGGAGGTTGGCTAAAAATTATTCATCCTGACGATAAAGAAGAAAATATAAAAAAATGGGCGCAGTCCATCGCAACAGGCGAAGATTTTATATTAGAACATCGGTTTAGAAAATACAATGGAGATTACAGGTGGCAATTGAGCAGAGCAGTTCCCCATAAAGATAGCAGTGGCAGAATTCAAATGTGGATAGGAACCAGCACCGATATACATGATCAAAAGGTTTCCAGTGAGCAACTTAAAAAAAGCGAATTGTTATTTAAAACAATATCAAACACTTCTCCTGTTGGATTGTGGATGACAGATACCAGCGGACAAAACTCTTTTGTAAACGACACCTGGATAAAATGGACAGGAATATCATTGGAAAAACAGCATGGGCATGGGTGGCTGACCGGCGTTTTAGAAGAAGATAAATTAACTATTCCTTCATTTGAACAGGCATTTAAAAGAAGAGAAAAATACACCGCTGAATTCAGGATATTGAGGCAGGATAATGAAGTACGCTGGTGTTTGACGGAAGGCTCACCCTACTATGATATATCAGGTGAGTTTGCAGGCTATGCCGGATCAGTTACGGATATTACCGAAATAAAAAAATTAGAGCAGCAAAAAGATTTTTTCATAAGCATGGCGAGCCATGAATTAAAAACGCCTATCACATCAATAAAAGGATACGTGCAGATACTGCAGAGTATGCATAAAGATAGTCCGGATACTTTTTTGAAAACTTCTCTTGGTACAATAAATAAACAGATAGGCACACTTACCAAACTGATCGCTGATTTGCTGGATATGTCTAAAATAAAAACAGGTAGCTTGCAATTGAATAAAGAGCATTTTTCGATCAATGACATGATACATGAAACGATCGAAGAAATAAAACATGCACAGCCTAGCTATCGCTTTTTTTTCTATCCTGAAACAGAAAGTATCGTTTATGCCGACAGGCTCAGAGTGGCACAGGTGCTGATCAATTTTTTAACGAATGCCATTAAATATTCTCCACATTCCAATATGGTAACAGTCAGGAGTGCTATCATAGATAATAACGTGATCGTTTCGGTAATAGATTCAGGCATAGGAATAAGCAAGCAGGATCAGGAAAAGATATTTGAACGTTTTTACAGGGTGGAGGGAAAAGATGAAAATACCTTTCCGGGCTTTGGAATTGGTTTGTTTATCGCAGCAGAAATTATTCACAGGCACAACGGTAAAATACAAGTAGAAAGCGAACCGGGTAAAGGATCTGCCTTTTCTTTTTCTCTTCCATTAGACAATCAATTATAAATACGCCATATGGAAAACAATAAAATTTTGGTTATCGACGATAATGAAGATATTCTCTTCATGCTGAAAGCAATGTTGCAGTTAAAAGAGTATAAAGTTTTTACTAAAGAAACTGCAGATAATATCGAATCGTATATTCAGGAATTAATGCCCGATGTTATTTTGATGGATATGTTATTATCGGGAATTGACGGATGTGAAGTTTGTAGAAAAATAAAATCAATTCGGGCCATCGCTGCCATACCGGTTATAATGATGTCAGCGCTTCCTGAAGCAAAAGCATTATGTGTTGAAGCCGGAGCTAATTATTTTGTAGGAAAACCTTTTGAAATGGCAGATCTTTTTAATGCTGTTTTTATTGCCTTGTCGCAGAAAGAATTAAGCGAGGCCTGATTCAATGCATGGGCATTGTGTTCAATGTTTCTTTGTGTACTCAAAGTCTCAGTGGTTAAAATGTTTTTATAGATAGAATATGGGAGATACGTTTGTTTGTGATATTAACGGAAGCGCCGAACCTCTTCCTCATTTTTGGGAGCATACGGTGGGTAGCTGCCACGCAACAATGGCGCTAAGATCCGATTGGCAAAAACAACTATTGCGCTGTCATAAAGAGCTGGGTTTTCAACACGTACGTTTTCATGGCTTGCTTTCGGACGATATGGGTACACTAATGTGCGAAATGGAACAGCTGGTCTATTCTTTTTTTAATGCAGATCAGATATGCGATTTTCTGATCTCCATTGGCATGCGCCCTTTCATGGAATTATCTTTTATGCCATCTACACTTTCATCCGGCAACGATATTGTTTTTCATTACAAAGGAAATATTACACCGCCCAGAGATTACAATGCATGGGCCACTTTGATAAATAAATTGGTGCAGCATTGGGTGACGAGATATGGGATAGAAGAAGTAAGCAAGTGGTTTTTTGAAGTTTGGAACGAGCCCAATCTTCCTGCATTCTGGACAGGTTCACAACAAGATTATTTTACTTTATATCAACATGCTGCAAATGCAATAAAAGCTGTTGACACCCAATTAAAAGTAGGAGGCCCCGCCACTGCAGAAAATGCATGGATACCGGAATTTCTGGATTTTTGTGAAAAGAATGCAGTGCCGGTCGATTTTATTTCTACGCATCATTATCCAACAGATGCTTTTGGTAAACCGGGTGATGATACTATTGGCCAATTAGCCGCAAGTAGAAGAAGCATATTGCAGGAGCAAGTGATAGCAACAAATAAAGAAGCAAAAGGCAAACCTGTTTATTATACTGAATGGAGCACGTCTTCCAATCCGTTTGATGAATTGCACGATGAACCATACGCAGCTGCTTTTATTACAAAAACAATAATGGAAGCACGCGGACAAGTTCAGGGATATAGTTACTGGACATTCACGGATATTTTTGAAGAAAATTACTTTTCTTCTGTTCCGTTTCATGGGGGATTTGGCTTGTTAAATATTTACGGCATTCCAAAACCTGCTTATCGCGCATACGAATTATTACATCACCTGGGCAATAATATTGTACAGGTTGATGGCCAACATGAAACGGTAGATGTCTGGGTAGTTACGAATGGAAATATTATACAGGTATTGCTTACAAATTTTTCGTTGCCACGCCATCCTGTAAAAATGGAAACAATAAAAGTTCAGCTTAATGCTGTCAGACAAATCACAAAAGCTTTTATAGAACGGATCGATAACAAGCATGTAAATACAAGACAAGCATGGATCGAAATGGGAAGTCCTGATAGCTTGCTTCCCGAACAAGTGCATGCGCTCGAATCGGTTTCTGTCCTTGTAAAAGAACCAATACTATTTACATTTGAAAATAATTCCATCTTGCTGGAAGTTGAAATGCCTCCGCAAGGAACTGCATTAATAACAATAGAAACATAATGGCCGACCATAAAAAAATAGATAAAGAAACAGATAAGGAAATGCTTTGCAATTTGCAACGTGAAACGTTTGATTATTTTCTTAAAGAGGTAGATCCTGTAACAGGTTTAATTGCAGATAAAACGCAGCCGGGTTTTCCGTCCAGCATTGCCGTAGTAGGTATGGGCATCACTTCATACATTGCAGGCATTGAGCAAAAATTAATATCGCGAACAGATGCAGTCGAAAAGATTTTAAAAGTGCTACGTTTTTTTCGTGATAGTTACCAGGGCACAGAGCCTGATGCCACCGGCTACAAAGGGTTTTACTATCATTTCATTGATATGAAAACAGGTAAGCGCAGATGGGACTGTGAGCTATCAACAATTGATACCACTTTTTTAATTGCCGGCGCTTTAACTGCGGCTACTTTTTTTTCAGCTGACAATGCGGCTGAAAAAGAAATACGTGAGACAGCCGATTTTTTATATCGCCGTGTTGATTGGCAATGGGCATTGAACGGAACTAAAACGATCAGTCATGGTTGGCGTCCGGAAACGGGTTTCCTGGCAAACAGTTGGAATGAAGATTACAGTGAAGCTATGTTGATGTATATACTTGCATTGGCATCACCAACTTTTCCAATTGATAAAGAAGGATATAAAATCTGGACAGCAACTTTTAAATTAAGAGAAGCGTATAACATTAAATATTTATATGCTGGCCCCTTGTTCATTCATCAGTTCTCGCACATGTGGATCGATTTCAGGGGGATACTGGATGATTTCAATAAAGAATCAGGATTTGATTATTTTGAAAATAGCAAACGTGCCACGCATGTTCATCGTGAATATGCTATCGACAATCCATTGGGTTTTGCCTGCTACGGGCCAAACTGTTGGGGCTTTACAGCAAGTGATGGGCCGGGCCCGTCATTGTTGAACGTTAATAATAAGGAAACGACATTTTACGATTATGTAGCACGCGGCGTTCCTTTTGGTCCTGATGACGGAACAGTTTCTCCATGGGGAGTAGTGGCATCATTACCATTCGCCCCGGAAATTGTTATTGATACGATTCGTCATGCTATTGAAAAACTTGAATTAAGAAACCACCGATTATATGGTTTTGATGCAAGCTTTAATCCTACATATCCTGAAAAAACAACCAATCAGCACGGGTGGGTTTCTCCCTGGAGATTTGGTTTAAATCAGGGCCCTATCGTTATCATGATAGAAAATTTTCAAACGGAATTGATCTGGAAAACCATGAAGCAATGTTCTTATATCGTTAATGGACTTCGCATTGCAGGTTTTACGGGAGGCTGGCTTGATATAAAATAAAACGGCATCAGGTATTAATAAAACTACTTACTTTTAAAAATTGATAACTTTTAAAACAGTACTTTATGTTCAAAAATCCTTTTTCATTCCAGGGCCGTATCAGAAGATTAGAATACGGTTTGTCTACGATTATTTATTATATAGTATTTCTTCTTCTTAATGTTATGCTCCCAAAAACAGAGGCGGGTACTGTTGCCCCTACAAGTGCACTTATATTGTTGGCTGCATTGATTCCGTTAGGATGGTTTGTTCTTGCCCAGGGAGCAAAACGTTGTCATGATAAAGGCCAGAGTGGTTGGTATCAGTTGATCCCATTCTATAGTTTATTGCTGATCTTCTCTGATGGAAACTATGGGGTAAATGAATATGGGCCTAACCCAAAGGGCCTTGGCAATGATACTGAAATTGATGAAATAGGAAAAGAAATATCATACTAGATGGGTAGTAAAATACTCATGTTTGTTATATTCTCATTATAATGAAACGGCATTTGCATTGGCATTATAATTGTTTTTTAGTTGATACATTTATTAACCACTAAAAACAAATTACCATGAAACCGTTAGCCATTATTTTGATCGTTCTAGGAATTGCCATGCTGGTATTTAAAGGATTCAGTTACACGCAGGAAAAGAAAGTAGCCGATATAGGCCCGGTTGAAATAAACAAAACAGAACAAAAAAATGTAAGCTGGCCTCTGTATGGAGGAGGTATTGCACTTGTTGCAGGATTAATTATATTATTCGTTGATCGCAAGCAGGCATAAATAAATTATTTGATTAAAAAGGGGGGGTGTGTTTCAATACATACTCCTTTTTTTTATGGGCAATTTCCACATTTAAGGCAGAATGTGCGTAATTAATACTCATTATATTTTGTTTATTTTTAATAATAATTTGTATTTTCATTTTCTAAACGATTGCTATTATGAAAAAAATTCTACTGCGTCAGCTGTTGCTGGCCGCTTTCACTATTGCTATGTTTTTCTCTGCCAAAGCTCAACCGGCACAAGTAACAAAAACCAACCCAATGAAGGTTTATGTACACTATATGCCATGGTTTTCGGCACCGGAAAATCCTGGATCAGGCGTAACAAGTTTTGGAAACGGTAATACCGGTGATGTCAATAAATGGGGACCGCACTGGAGTCATGTCAACAATAATGTAGCTAATCCCGATCAGTTCACTACTGTGACAGATTATACAGGGGCGCAGGTACAAACGCGTAATATTTGTGCGCATTATCATCCGTTGATTGGCCCTTATGACGGACAAGATCCTAATGTTATAGAGTATCATTTATTATTGATGAAACTTTCGGGCATTGATGGTGTGATGATTGATTGGTATGGAACGGCTGGTAACGGAGCTGCTGACGCAGGGCCATTGTTAACGAATTCAAATGCATTGGTTAATAAGACAGCAAGCGTAGGCGAAAAATTTGGATTGGTAATGGAAGATGCTGCATGGGCAGGAATGGGTGGAGCACAAGCTAATGGGAGCTATGCAGTCAATAATTATTTCAATAATTCGCAATACGTAAAATTGGGTGATATGCGAGGAGCTCCCGGAACAGGCGCTCCTTTGGTTTGTGTATTTGGACCGCAACAATTTAAATCTCCGGGCCAATGGAACACTATATTGAGCGGTAACACAGGCGCTTTTTTACCATTATACGGACAATCGGCCCAAATAGGTTCTGACGCGGGTGGTGAATTTGTATGGCCTTACCCACAGGCTGGCCAGGGAGGCTCGCCTCCGGCCTGGTATGCAAACAATGCTAATTATTATACCAGTACTGCAGGCTCAAAAAATGTTGTACTGGGTTCGGCTTATCCTGGCTTTAATGATTTTTATGGCGCCGGTGGCGCAGATCAGGATGGGTTAATTCCTTATACTTATAATGGTACCAGTACGATCACTGCGATGCTGTCATTGTGTAATGCAAATAAATCTGTATTGGATGGTATACAAATAGCAACATGGAATGATTTCAGCGAAGGAACAATTATTGAACCTACGGTAGAACAGGGCTATGCGAATCTAACGGCTATTCAGGCTTTTACAGGTGTCTCCTATACACAGGCGGACCTGCAACAGGTATACAGACTTTTTACTTTAAGAAAAAAATACAACGGTAACGCAGCAAAACAATCTCAATTAGATCAGGCGTTTAATTATTTTGTTGCCTTAAATATTCCACAGGCAAAAGCAACAATGGATGCTGCTGATGGCATAACAAATCCGGCACCTGTCATTTCAAGTGCAACAACGGCAAGTGGTACAACAGGTACAGCTTTTAATTATACGATCACTGCCTCAAATACACCAACAAGCTTTAATGCAACGGGTTTACCGGCAGGGTTATCAGTAAATACTACTACGGGTGTTATCAATGGTACGCCAACAACAGCAGGTACTTCTACTGTAACAGTAAGTGCGATCAATTCAGGTGGTACAGGAACACAAACGTTGACCATTACAATCACTGCTCCTGTTGCTGAATCTCCTTACGGTGGAACAGCAGCAACGATCCCCGGAACAATACAGGCAGAAAATTATGATCTGGGTGGACAAGGTGTTGCCTATAATGATGCAGATGCGGTTAACAGCGGCGGCCAATACAGAACAAGTGACGGCGTGGATATTGAAACGACAACAGACGTTGGTGGCGGATATGACGTTGGTTGGACAAACGCAGGCGAATGGATGAAATATACAGTGAACGTTACAACTGCAGGTGCCTATACTTTGCAGGTACGCTTAGCCTCACCTAATTCCGGAGAAACGCTACACGTAGAATCAGACGGTGTAAATATTTCGGGAACTATTGCTGTTCCTAATACAGGCGGTTGGCAAACATGGCAGACTGTAACTGTTACAACGCCAAGTCTTACTGCGGGGCAACATGTACTACGTATCTACGAAGAAACTTTAGGGTTTAATATCAACTATATAACCTTTACAGCAATCGCTGCGGCTCCTGTAATATCAAGCGCAGCAACTGCAACGGGCACAACAGGTACAGCATTCAGTTATACTATTACCGCATCGAATACACCAACAAGTTATAACGCAACAGGATTACCTGCAGGCTTGTCAATTAATACAGCAACAGGTGTAATAAGCGGTACACCAACAGTAGCAGGTACATCCACCGTTACGCTAAGCGCAACGAATGCAGGGGGGACCGGAACAAAAACGTTATCCATTACCGTTAGTTATTCAGTTTCAGCTCCTGTAGTATCAAGTGCTTCAACAGCAACTGGAACGGTAGGTGCAGCATTTAGTTATACTATTACCGCATCGAATACACCGACAAGTTATAGCGCAACAGGCTTGCCTGCAGGTGTAACAGTTAATACATCAACAGGTGTATTGAGCGGCACACCAACTACGGCAGCTACTTACACTACAACAGTGAACGCAATTAATGCAGGCGGCACGGGAAGCAAAACAGTAACGATTACTATTGGAGCGGCAACTACAACAGAATCACCTTTTGGTGGAACGGCAGCAACAATTCCCGGAACGATACAAGCAGAGAATTACGATCTGGGCGGACAAGGAGTTGCCTATAACGATGCAGATGCAGTTAACAGCGGCGGACAATACAGAACAAGTGATGGGGTAGATATAGAAACAACAACTGATGCAGGTGGTGGATATGATGTGGGTTGGACGAATGCAGGAGAATGGATGAAGTATACCGTTAACGTTACAACAACAGGTGTATATACTTTGCAGGTAAGATTAGCGTCACCTAATTCGGGCGAAACCTTACACGTAGAATCAGACGGTGTAAATATTTCCGGAACTATCGCTGTTCCTAATACAGGTGGTTGGCAAACATGGCAGACCGTTACGGTTACAACGCCAAGTTTAACAGCCGGTCAACATGTATTACGTATCTACGAAGAAACTTTGGGTTTCAATATTAACTATCTAACCTTTGTTTCAACTACACCTGTAGCAGCCCCTGTCGTATCAAGTGCAACAACAGCAAGTGGTACAACCGGCTCTGCATTTAGTTATACGATCACAGCATCCAATACGCCTACCAGTTATAGTGCAACAGGTTTGCCGGCGGGTTTATCAGTGAATACATCAACAGGGTTGATCAGTGGTACACCTACAACAGCAGGTACATTTACTACAACGGTAAATGCTATCAATAGCGGCGGCACAGGCAGCGAAGCTGTAACGATCACAATCGCACAAGGTGCAGATCCTGCAGGCGTGGTGACTTGTTTCAAAGCACCGGGTACAATTACTGTAGATGGCGTTTTATCTGAAACGGGTTGGAACTTAAATAAATCACTGACTAAAACAACAGTGGGTACGCCAAATAATACAGCAACATTTGGTGTGTTATGGGATAATACCAATTTGTATATCGGAGCAAAAGTATTAGACGCAAATTTGTTTAGTACCAATGCAAGCACAGCGAGCTTCTGGAATGATGACGCGATAGAAATATTTATTGATGCCAACAATAATAAATCATCAACATATGATGGTTTGGATAATCAGATCATTGAAGCGTACAATCAAACCGGCGTATTCGTTGCTAAAGCAGCCATCAGTGGATTACAACATGCATGGGCACCGATCTCCGGTGGTTATACAGTTGAGATAGCAATACCATGGTCTCAGTTAGGCATTACAGCACCAGCTGCTGGAACAAGTATTGGTTTTGATCTTGGTAACGATGATGATGACAATGGAGCTGGCAGAGCTAACCAGGCTGTATGGAATGGTAACGTGAATGATTATCAAAATACATCGGCATTCGGAACACTCACCTTAAGTTCAACTGTTTCAATGATCACCAATGCAAGGCCTGATTATGTTGAAGACCCTGCGGTTGAAACAAAAACTGAAGATGTAGTGTTAATGCCAAACCCGGTAATGGCCCAGCAAGGACTTACCATACTTACATCAGGTTGGGAAGGGCAGGTAGAATTTGCAATAAGTAATTTCCAGGGTGTGCAGTTAGAAAAAGCCGCAGCAACAATAAATGGAGATAAGATATATGTAAATACTACTAACCTACGTCCGGGTGCCTATATCATACAAATGAGAAATGGTAACAATGTAGTTACTAAGAAATTTATCGTAGATTAGAGGTACTAACCAATCATAATAAAAAAAGGGTTTCAATTTATTTGAAACCCTTTTTTTATTATAACTAATTATTTGCTGCACTAATTAATTCATTAAGTAGCGTATTAGCTTCTCTTAATAGAACATCCAACACTGCGACTTTCTTTAACAGTAATATCTTTTCCTGTCGCAAGCTCTGTAATGGCTTCTTTTAAATGCTGACGGGTAACATTTTTATCATCCGATGGATTGTCATCAATAGCGCCATGATATACCAGCACAAGATTTTTATCAAATAAAAAACATTCAGGTGTTCTGTTGGCGCCAAATGCATTGGCAACTTCATCGCCTTTATCTACTACATAGTTCCAATTGTATTTTTGATCTTTTGCGTACGTTTGCATTGCTGCATAACTATCAACATCATTACGCTGCGCTTCATTACTATTTAGAATGATAACACCGACATTCATTTTATCGGCATAATTGCAAACAGCAATTGTTCTTTCCTGATTCTTGATAACATAAGGACAGGTATTGCAACTGAACATTACCAATATGCCATTTTGCTTTTTTACATCCTGTATGGCTATTTCCTTGCCTGAAACATCCTGCATTTTAACAGTGGCCTTTGGCATTGGGCTGCCTATTGATAAAGGATCTACTGTTGTAAAAGCCATGGCAGCTATGGCCAATATGGCTATCGAAGAAAAAATAAGTTTACGCATGAGTATAAGTTTTTATCAAATGTACTCATTTGTAAAATCCGGATAATAACCGCCCATGTAATTATTATTTGTGGTGCAGTGCTTTTTCTTCTGCCCGCCGGTGTTCGGCAATTGACTTAAGGGACTTGATGCTTACATTCAATTCAAACCCAACCAATAAGACCAAAGAGTTGATATAGATGAGTGCCATTAACACAATAACAGTGCTAATAGAGCCATACAAAAAATTGTACCTGCCGAAGTTATTGACGAATGTAGAAAAGCCAGAGCTTGCTAACAAGCTCAGCGCTGTGGCTAATATTGTTCCGGGAGAGATCAGGGTCCAACGTTTTTGTACTGCAGGAGCATATTTATAGATGAACGCGATAGAGAAATAAACCAATGAAACAATAAAAACCCAACGGCCATAAACGATCAGATTTCTTAGCGATACATTTTCAATTCCGATCCATTTTAATGCGGCGCGTTGTGTGATCAATAGCAGCAGGCAAGCCAGTACCAATCCGAAAAGAAGCGCGGTTATTTTGATGGCCATCCATCTTTTATGCAGCCCTTTTCTTTTTTCAAAGCCAATATAATTTTTATTGAAGGAGCGCATCATTCCCATTACCGCATTAGAAGCAAAAAATAATGCCAGTATAAATCCTGTAGAAAGTACACCGAATTTCGGCGTCTTAAAAAAAGTATCGTTGATAAAATTAATGATGTTTTGATTGTAGCCGTTTGCAGGAATAATATCCTTTATTAAAAAAGTTACTTGATGTTGGATCTCTTTTGTTTTTATAAAAGGTAATTGCGGCATCAATGTAAATAAGAATAAAAGCGATGGAGGAATCGCCATAATGAAATTATAAGCTATGGCAGAAGCCCGTTCTGTAATGCCCACCGTTTTCATCTGCTTATAAAAAAATTGAAGCACGTCATATAAAGGAACACCTTCAAATCCCGGCAGCCGCCAGTGTTTACTTTTATTTAGAAAAAAAGCAACAGGTGTTTTTGTTATAATGATCCGCGTTAATTTATTCATTAGAGATGCAAAATACTATTGTCTGGTTAAATATAAGCTGTCAAGAAAATGCTGATAGCTTCTTGCATTTACCTGGTGTTCCTGAAAATTTGCTGTAAAATTTGACAATCCTGACCAATCAGGCTTTGCTACGAAATATAAATAATTCGTGGCCGGTTCATTTAATACGGCATCGATGGTTTTGATTGATGGTGTGCATATTGGCCCCGGAGGTAATCCTAAATGCTGATAAGTATTGTAAGGAGAAGGGTTGAGCAGGTACTTGTCGTATATTCTTTTCAATCCAAAATCATTCATGGCAAATTTTACAGTTGGGTCTGCCGATAATTTCATGCCCTGATTTCTGCGATTTAAATATACGCTGGCGATATTCCCTTTGTCCTCATCTTTAGTTGTTTCTTCTTCAACAATGCTTGCTAAAATATACACTTCTTTGGGTGTTAAACTTAAGGCAGCAGCTTTTTGTTTTCTTTCATCCGTCCAGAATTTATCCTGTGCAACAAATAATCGTTTAAATATTTTTGCTGCAGGCGTTGTCCATAACATATTGTACGTGTTAGGGATGATGGCCGTCATTACAGTGTTGGTATCTAACGAATAATTTAATAACGAATCATTGTTGTAGATATAATTGAAAAAAGTAGCCGAATCACATTCAAAGTTTGCTGCAATTTTTGCTGCCAGGTCTTCTCTGGTGCGTAGTTTAATGATGACCAGATTGACAGGCGTCTGCCTGCCTGATCTCAATGTTCTAATGATCTTATATAAACTGCTGCCGTTTTTAATAACATATTTACCCGGTTTTATAACTTTATCGTAGCCTATTATTTGCGCCACATATTTAAAAACAATGGGAAACTGAACAGTACTGTCTAATTCAACAGAGTCCATTAGATCAGTAAGAGAACTGCCTGTTTTTATGTACAATGGTTTTTTGCTTTCGCTAAAATTTGTGGCAGGAGCTAAAAAGAACCATGCAGCAGCACCGGCGATAAGTACCAATAACAGGAGTATAATTTTTTTCATAAAACAAGCGTTAAAATATTTGTGAAAATAAAATAAAAACCCCGCCTTTAACAAGCGGGGCCGAAATTTTTTATAGATATTTTATTTACTCTTAGAAGCAGGTTGTGGCGTAGCTCCCTGTGGTAACGGGGCTGTATTTGATTGTGGCATAGGCACTGTTGCCGGTGCACTTTTTACCAGGTCGTCTGTTTTACCGGAAATGCCCGTATCCTTTGGTATAAAAGCAGGAGAGATGATACAGATCGTACCAACTATTGCTGCAAATATCCAGGTTCCTTTTTCCAATACATCTGTTGTTTGTTTAACACCCATCAGCTGGTTGCTAAAACCTCCCATAGTAGCAGATAAACCACCCCCTTTAGGATTTTGTATCAATATGATCAGGCCTAGAACGATCGAAGATAATATTACTAGAATTACGAATACAATTAACATATCAATGCTCTTTTAAATGGTCAATTTTGGCTGCAAAGTAAGTGCTTTTAGCGGGATCAAGCAAACTTAATTTTCGGTACAAGCTGATGGCCAGGTCCTTCCTGTTTTGCTGTATCAGGATCTCTGCCATGGTTTCGGTGAGGATTTCCTGCTTATCATTTGATTTTTCTGCCATATGCTGAATACTGCTATCGGTATTTTCACTTCCTTCAGGATATAACTGCCCAATGTGGATCTTTTTCATCGTTTTCAGCCAAGAAGTAAAGCTTTTAAGCTGTGTGCCTAACTTATCAGAGACAAGAACATCATCACTTAATTTAATGCCCTGACTGGCAAAATAATCCCTGGTAAATAATGGTTGAAATAAAAATTCCTCTTCTGTATTTTCTGCGATCGTATCCAGCTTTAGATTGATCTGTAGCGGCGCTATTTCCGGCAATGATTCATCTTCATTGTAACCATCTTCATCATCATATCCTTTTTCAAAGGTGGGGTCATTATCCTGGCCAAATACCTTACTGATAGGGTCGTTGCTGGTGGTTGTTTTTTCCTTTGCCTGGTTTAGTTGAAAGCTCAGCCAAAAAGGATTGTTGAATAGAAGTGCTGTTTTTGCAGCTTGTGTTATATAACTACTGGAATACTCTGGTGTTTGTTGTAATAAATAGAATTGGGCAGCTGTAAAATAGGGGTGCTCTTTTGTTAGCTGCAAAAGAAATTCTGTATTATCAGAAGCCGATATGTCCCTTTTAAATAAGGATTCAAAAAGTCGATTACTTTCCCCCATCAATCAAAAATAATAAATAACATTAATTAAAAATTACAAAACGATATTAAGTTTACCAGTTGGAAAATATTTTATTATAGATCTGGTCAACCATATTCGTTACGATCTGCGTGTTAAGCTGTGTAGCTGCATCTGTAAGCGATAAACTAGAGCTAAAATCGAAATTACTGCTTACATCTGCCTCCATATTCTTCGAATTATCCAATGTGTTTTTGAAAATAATATGAAAAGTAACCGTTAAACGGTTTTGACTGGCAGTACTACCTGAAATACCCGTAGTGGTTACAGCATAATTAGAAACAAAGCCATTGATATCGTAGTGAGCATCATCATCATTGGTCTGACGCAAGCGCGTATTGCTAATGATCTTTTGTTTCAGGGCCTCCGTTATTTGCGGGCTTAATTGCGGATCCACGTATGGCGCCTGGTTACCTAAAAGATTAACCCTGAAAGTTTTCACCTCCGGTGGAAGCGGAGAAGAATCTTTAAAGGAATATTTGCAGGAAGCATAGTTGAAGATGACAAGTACCAGCATGCCGATTATAAATCGGCCCGCGAATACGACTCTATGCCATTTGATAATTCTTTCATTATCTCTTGAACTTCCTACGATCGTCTTTCTCTTACTCATCAATGTCATATTCCTTTAATTTTCTGTACAAGGTCCTTTCGCTAATTCCTAAATCCGTTGACGCGTCTTTTCGTTTCCCCTTGTGTTTTTTTAATGCTTTAATGATCAGTTCTTTTTCTTTATCCATGATACTAAGTGATTCTTCAACATCCTCGTGATGATGAATATCATGGCCATGATTTTGATTGATGAATACCGGTTGCGCGGGCTGGCTGTAACCATTACTGGCAACAGGTTTTATATCTGCCAGCTGCGTATCATTATTATTGTTATAAACTGGAATATGCTGATTGCCGCCGCCGGAATTTTGAAATACATCAAAGAACATCTTCTTCAATTCATTTACATCTTTTTTCATGTCAAAGAAAAGCTTGTACAATATTTCTCTTTCATTGGCAAATTCCTGCTGACTTACGCCATCTTTACCGCCTGCTAAAACAGGTAACCTGTTCATATTATTTTCAGGAAGAAATTGTTCCAGGTCTTTGGCCTTAATATTTTTATCGATCGATAACACGGATATTTGTTCAGCAATATTTTTCAACTCTCTTACATTACCTGGCCAGCTGTAATTCTGTAATAAATTTTTAGCCTCGCTATCCAAATGTATGGGCGGTGATTTATATTTATCAGCAAAGTCAGTAGCGAATTTTCTGAATAACAGATCAATGTCTTCTTTCCTGTCCCTTAATGCTGGCACCTTTATCGGCACTGTATTCAAACGATAATACAGATCCTCTCTGAATCTTCCGTTCAGGGCAAACTGTAATAATTCTTTATTAGTGGCGGCAATAACACGTACATCTGTTTTTTGTACTTTACTACTACCCACTCTTATGTATTCGCCGGCTTCCAACACACGCAATAACCTTGCTTGTGTACCCAATGGCATTTCTCCAATCTCATCTAAAAAAATAGTACCGCCATTTACCGTTTCAAAATAACCTTTACGGCCTTCCATTGCTCCGGTAAAAGAACCTTTTTCATGTCCGAATAATTCAGAGTCAATTGTTCCTTCGGGTATAGCGCCACAGTTTACAGCAATAAAGGGGTTGTGTTTTCTTGCAGACAAAGAATGAATGATCTGAGAAAAAATTTCTTTACCTACACCGCTTTCGCCATTGATCAATACACTCAGGTCTGTCATCGCCACTTGCGACGCAATGTTCAGCGCCTGATTAAGCGTAGGCGAATTGCCTATGATGCCGAACCTGTTTTTTATTGCTTGTAAATCCATAGTTATATTTTAAAGACCGGCTTGATTAAGACGGATCTGTTATTACTTTCCCCAATAATGTACCTGAAGTACAGCTGTCAATTTTCACCAGTACGTAATCGCCTTTTTTGTGATCGCCTTTGGCAAACACCACTACTTTATTTTGATCATTTCTTCCATAAAGATCATTGTCAGCTCTTTTGGAAGTTCCTTCTATGAGCACTTTGCAAATTTTGCCCACATCTTTTTGCATGCTTTGTAAAGTGTGTTTGCGATGCAGTTCAACCATTTCCTGCAACCTTCTTTTTTTGACTGGTTCAGGAATATCATCTTCATATCTCCTGGCAGCGAGTGTTCCGGGCCTTTCAGAATAAAAATACATGTAGGCCAAATCGTAATGGCAATATTCCATTAGACTTAATGATTGCTGATGGTCCTCTTCCGTTTCTGTACAAAAACCCGTTATCATATCGGTAGATAAACCACAATCAGGAATGATCTCACGAATGCGGTTCACTTTTGCGATATACCACTCCCGGCTATAGGTTCTGTTCATCAGCTGTAAAACCCTGCTGCTGCCGCTTTGCACTGGAAGATGAATGTAATTACAAATATTATCGTGTTTCGCGATAGTAAATAACACATCATCTGTAATATCTTTTGGATGAGAAGTAGAAAACCTTACGCGAAGCAACGGAGATATCAACGCAACTTTTTCCAGCAACATCGCAAAACTTACCGTCTCTTCTTTTTGTTCATCTATCCAATAATAACTGTCTACATTTTGTCCGAGCAATGTTACTTCACGATAACCATTTTCGAATAGATCGATACACTCGTTAACGATAGAATAAGCGTCCCTGCTTCTTTCACGGCCACGTGTAAATGGAACAACACAAAAGGCGCACATGTTATTGCAGCCTCTCATAATACTTACGTAAGCCGTAACGCCATTGCTGTTTAAACGGATCGGCGCAATGTCTGCATAGGTTTCATCCCGGCTCAGTAATACGTTGATGGCTTTTTGCCCTGTCTCAGCTTCTTCAATTAAACCAGGTAATGTACGGTAAGCATCAGGCCCCACTACCATATCAACTAATTTCTCTTCCTCAATAAATTTTGATTTTAATCTTTCGGCCATGCAGCCTAACACACCAACCATTAAACTTGGATTCGTCTTTTTTAATTTGCGAAATTCAGTTAATCTTTTACGAACGGTTTGCTCCGCTTTTTCTCTGATAGAACAAGTATTTATAAAAATAAGATCAGCTTCTTCCACATTTTTGGTGGCGCCAAAACCATTGTTTTGTAAGATGGAGGCAACGACCTCGCTATCCGCAAAGTTCATGGCGCAGCCGTAACTTTCTATGTAAAAATGTTTTTTATATAGAGCAGGAACTTCAGCAAAAGGCGCAAAGGCTTCACCCTGACGGGTTTCATCATGTGTTTTTGTATCAGTATGCAATAAACTTCCCATCACCAAAAATTAGGTGGCAAAGATAGTTAAATAGGGGATAATTATGACAGGATGACAGGAATTAACCTTTTTTTTCTGAAGTATTGATGGAAGCCGGAGGGGCTTTTTCTGTTATCTTCTTATCAAAAAACAGCATTTTGATACCAATTATAATTATAAAGACCGCAAATATTTTTTTTACTATATCCTGAGGCAATACCAGCGCTATTTTGCTCCCAAAGAAACCGCCTGCCAAAAAACCTACTGATATGATCAGAGCGACCTTAATGTCGATATAACCATGTTTGTAATATTCCATTACACCTAATATTCCAACCGGTAACAGTAATATGCCAAGGGAAGTGCCCTGTGCCATTTTTTGAGAAAAACCAAGAAAGATTATTAATGCAGGAACGATAATTAATCCGCCGCCAACGCCCACCAAGCCACTCAACATACCAGAGGCGATACCTATCAAAATAAGTAATATCCACAATTGTGTATCCATACTTGTCTTTTTAGACATGATTATTTTTTAGGAAAAGTCTTTTTATATAACTCAATAGCTTCTTCTATGATCGTATAGGCGCCTTTTTTATCCTGAAAATCATCGATCAACACGACCTTATTTTCTAAGGCTTTGTATTGCTCAAAATAATTTCTTAGTACAGCGATAAAATGCTTTGGTAATTCATCAATATTTGTGATGTGATTTACAGTAGGATCTTTGGTAGCTACCGCGATGATCTTATCATCCTTTTCTCCGTTATCGATCATTTGCATATTGCCGATAACCGTTGCTTCTACCAGGCAAAGCGGTTGAATACTTTCCGAGCACATTACTAAAATATCCAGCGGATCGCCATCTTGCCCTAATGTTTGTGGAATAAAACCATAATTGATAGGGTAGTGGAACGAGGAATAAACCACCCTGTCTAATTTTAATAATCCTGTTTCTTTATCAATTTCATATTTAGCGCGCGAGCCTTGCGGAATTTCGATCAGGCCATTTACAACTTCAGGAGCTTTTTTACCATAATGCGCTCCGTGCCATGGATGAAGAACGTACATATTGTGTTAGATTATTTTATTAATTAAAAGAACTTACTGATGAAGTGTATTTGAAATCTATTTTCCATTGATCATTTACTCGTACTATCTTTATTTCCATCGGCTTATTCATATATGAGTTAGAATAATTGATGACAGCAGTTGAATCATTCAGGTCAGTATATTTATTGATAGTATAGTCTGACGCTTTATAATTATCTTTTGTACTATCCGGCAGCCGTTTAAAAAAAGCTTTATACGAATCATACATCTCAACATTCACAGTGTCTTTATACAGTAAGGATTCTGCGTCATTAAAATTTCCATCCAATGTGGTCCTGATAAATAACCTGCCGGTATCCAATGCCGTTGTCGGATGGTTATTATCATGACAGGAAAAAAGAATGATACTGATCAAAACAGCAGAAAAAATATTTTTTATCATGGTAGGTTATTGTGTTAAAGAAGCAAAAGTAGTGAAAGTAATGATAAATGGTTAATGCTTTTGTATTATGTAGCCTGCAATAATTGCGAGACAAAAAAGAGGCAGATAATTCTGCCTCTACCTATTTTTATTAATTAACAATACTGACTCCCCAGATATAAGAAAGTATCAACTGAAAAGCTCTTGTCATGCTGAGGAACGAAGCATCTAATCATCAATCAATCATTCTGCGATAGTAAGATAAGATGCTTC
>Ga0210387_10000572_pt1 | contig 26331 bp, 25 predicted proteins | sample IncBWC7OmetaG_FD_160108 | JGI IMG/M metagenome (GOLD analysis project Ga0210387, IMG submission 160108) | Forest soil microbial communities from Barre Woods Harvard Forest LTER site, Petersham, Massachusetts, United States - Inc-BW-C-7-O ...
ATCAATTTTGGACATTTCGCGCGGCAGCGCGGGTAGGGACGGACCGCCGGGCCGTCCGCGATTTCCAAAACGACGGCGAGTGCGGTGGCATCGACGGCGCGCCCGGCGGTCGCGCCCTACCTCAAATCAGAAACATGCTCACTACCCATTACTCGATGCCCGCTACTTTGTCGGGCGTAAAGCCCGACCTACACCAAGCATGCCTTAAACGCCTCCGTGAGCCCCGCGCGGTCGAGATTTTTCCCGATGAAGACAAGGGTATTGGTGCGCGGGTCGGCGCCCCAGGGGCGGTCGAACTTCGCGTCGAAGAGCATGTGCACGCCTTGGAAAACGAGGCGCTTGTCCGAACCTTTGACGCTGAGCACGCCTTTCATGCGGTAGATGTCGCCGCCTTTGGTGCGGAGCAGCTCGCTGATCCAATCGTTGAGCTTCTTGGAATCGAGGTTGCCGGGGGAGGTGAGCCCGACGCTCGCGACGTCGTCCTCGTGCGAGTGGTTGTGTTCGTAGTCCTGCTGCCAGCCGGGGCGTGCATTTTCACCCACGACCTGGATGTGGAACGGTTCCTCACCGCAGCCCTCGAAGGCCATGTAGAATCCGGGCTGGTCGATTTTTAGTTTGTACCGACCCGAGCCTTCGTCGAGCAGGAGGCGTTGGAGTGTGCCGCCGGGTGCGATGGTGTCGCCGGACTTCGCGCGGTTTTCCCAGTCGGCGAAAACGAGCACCGCCGCGTCGCGGGTGGTGGCGAGATCCTTTTCGTCGAGCGACTTCACCGGCAGGATGGCGACGTCGAGTTCGTTGGCATTGCCGTTGTGGTGATGGTGTTCATGCCCGTGTTCGTCATCACCGTGATCGTGGCCGTGGTCGTGACCGCAATGCCCAATCACGAGTTCGTGCGTGCCGGCGGGGAGGGCGTAAACGCCGGCCCATTCGAAGGGGTACTGCGGCTGCATGAACTTCGGATCGAGTTCGGTGGCGCGGGAGAGATTGAAACCGCCGACGTCGAGGACGGCGGAGAGCGGGACGTTGGAGTTTTGCGCGCGGTACACCTTGGCCGCGGTGTTCATCTTGCGGATGCGCGCCTCGAGCTTGTCGAGCTCGGCCGGGGGAACGAGGTCGGTTTTATTGAGGATGAGCACGTCGGCAAAGCCGATTTGCTTTTTGGCCTCGGGCGAATCGTCGAGGTGCTGCCAGATATGTTTCGCGTCCACGACGGTGACGATGCTGTCGAGGCGGAAGCGCGTGCGCATTTCGTCGTCGGTGAAAAACGTCTGGGCGACCGGGCCGGGATCGGCGAGGCCGGTGGTCTCGATGAGGATGCCGTCGAGGCGGTCCTTGCGCTTCATCAGGCGGCCGAGGATGCGGATGAGGTCGCCGCGGACGCTGCAGCAGATGCAGCCGTTGTTCATCTCGAAAAGTTCCTCCTCGCTGGAGATGACGAGTTGGTTGTCCACGCCGACCTCGCCGAACTCGTTTTCGATCACGGCGAGCTTTTTGCCGTGCTGCTCGGTGAGGATGCGGTTGAGCAGGGTGGTTTTTCCGGCGCCGAGGAAGCCGGTGAGGACGGTGATCGGGATGGGTGAGTCGGGCATGGCGGAAGCCAGTTATCTTCCATCAAGAAGCGCAACGATGCAACCCTCCTTCGCCAGGGCTACGGAGGACACGGCTGGCTTCCTTGAACGCCCAACATCGAACATCCAACGCCCCTCCTTCGCTCTCCGAGCTACAGAGGGCACGGCCAACATCCAAGTCCTGGCACAGAACCAACCACCAACTACCAAATACTAATTACAAACTACGCCCAACGGGCCGCCTATTGCACCGTGCGCAGCTGCACGCTGTCGATGAGGCGGTCTTGCGCGAGGATGTCGGTGGCGATGATGATTTTGTCGCCGCGCTTGATGCGGCCGGCACGGCAGAGGAGCGAGAGGGCGTTTTCGATGGTGTCGTTGGGCTCGGAAGCGAACGACATGAGGTAGGGCTCGACCGCGCGCAGCAGGTGGAGCTGGCGGACGACCTCCATCGTCGGCGCGAAGGCAATGATCGGCGCGTGCAGGGGCCGCAGCGAGGCGAGGCCCCGCGCCATGAAGCCCTGGCGGGTGAACGTGAGCAGGACGCTGCCGGGAATTTCGTTGGCCATGACCACGGCCGAATGCAGGACCTTCAGCTTGTCCGAAACCGATTCCGCCAGCTCGACCGACTTGCCGGTCTCGGCCTCGTCGGCCTCGACCCGGCGGGCGATCTTGTCGAGGATCTGGATGCATTCGAGCGGGTAGAGGCCGACGGTGGTTTCGCCGGAGAGCATGACGCAGTCGGAGCGTTCGAAAACGGCGTTGGCCACATCGGTGATTTCAGCGCGCGTGGGCATGGGCTGCGCGATCATCGACTCGAGCATGTGGGTGGCGATGATGACGGCCCGGCCGTGGGTGAGGCAGGCCTGCACGGCCCGGCGCTGGATGATGGGCAGCTCTTCAAACGGCACCTCGATGCCGAGGTCGCCGCGCGCGACCATGAGCGCGTCGCAGGCCTGCACAATTTCATCGAGGTGGGCGATGGCGGACTGGTCTTCGATCTTGGCAATGATTTTGACGCGTGATTTTTGATCACGCAGGAATTTGCGCAGGTTTTCGATGTCAACCGCCGTGCGCACAAACGAAAGGGCGATGAAGTCGATGCCTTCCGCCAGGCCGACGAGCGTGTCGGCGTGGTCTTTTTCCGTGAATGAGGGCAGGTTGACCTTGATGCCGGGCAGGTTGATGTGGCGGCGGGACTTGAGTTCGCCGGCCGTGAGGACCTTGCAGCGGATGCGGGCGGCGTCTTTCTCCAGCACTTCGAGGCGGATGAGGCCGCTGTCCACGAGCACGGTGTCGCCGACCTTGATGTCGTTGACGAGGTCGCGGTAGTTGACGTCCACCGAGCGGATTTCCTCGGTGTGTTCGCCGCCGACGCTGGGCCGGACGGTGAAGTCGAAAATCTCGCCCGGCTTCAATTCGATGGGCGCAGCCAGGTCGCCGGTGCGGATCTCCGGGCCTTTGATGTCCATCATGATGGCGATGTCGCGGCCGACGCGCTGGCCGACGGCGCGGATGCGGCGGATCATGGTGCGCGTCCATTCGTGGCTGCCGTGGGCCATGTTGAGGCGGGCGACGTCGGCGCCGGCGCGGATGATTTTTTCGAGCATTTCCTCGCTCTCGGTGGCGGGGCCGAGGGTGAAGATGATTTTCGTGCGACGGGAAACGTCGTGAGACGTGGAAAAATTCATAAGGTTGGTTCTGGAAATGCTGGTTTCGTGCCTGACATGAATAAATAGCGATGAGCGATGTTTTAGCCGGTGGTCAGGAAAAATCGTCAAAAGGCGTGCCGTTGCCGGGGGCGACGATGGAGAAGGTGCAGCCGAGCGTGGCGCGCGTGGTGGCGAAGGTCTTTTCGATGGCCGCGGCGCTGTTGCAGTCACGCGAGAGGTGGGCGAGGTAGATGCGGCGCCAGCGCGGGCTGGCCACGGACTCGAGCAGCTCGCGGGCGCGGTCGTTGGAGAGGTGGCCGTGGCGGCCGCTGATGCGCTGCTTGGTGGCCCAGGGGCGCTTCTGGTCGGCCTTGAGGAGTTCCGGGCAGTAATTGGCCTCGACGACGAGCACGTCGGCTTCGCGGATGCGCTCGTGGATGTGCTGTGGCGCATGGCCGAGGTCGGTGAGCCAGGCAAGCGCACGGCGCGGCGAGAGCAGACTGCCTTCTTCGCCGTGCGAGAACAGGAACCCCACCGGTTCGTGGGCATCGTGCGGCACGGCGAAGCTTTCGATTTCGAGGTCGCGGAAGCTGAAACGTGTGCCGGTTTCGAACAATTGCCAGGCGGGGCGGTGCTTGAGCCCGGCCTGCGCGGCCCGGGCAGTGGCGGCGTTGGCGAAGATTTTTATGTGGGGAAATTTCGCGAGGCCGCCCAGGCCGGTGGTGTGATCGCCGTGCTCGTGGGTGAGAAAGATGGCATCGATGCGGGTGAGCGACTCGTCGTGCGCAGCGAGCAGTTCGCCCAGCCGGCGGGCCGAAAAACCGGCGTCCACCAGGACGCGGGTGGCGTCGGTCTGGAGCAGGGCGCAATTGCCCGAGCTGCCGCTGCCAAGAATGCAAAATCGCATGGCCATTGCGGCCTATTCCATGGCACGCGGCGCGCGGCGCAACGGTTTTTTCTGGCCCGGCTCCACTTTTGGCGGCTGGACAACGTGCATGGGCGAAGCGGGCCATGACAATTTGAAGACAAACCCTGGCGAAGGAGGATGTCACCCCAGTTGTTTGCGGGTGGCAAAGATTCTATTTGAAATTCCACCTTCAATGGGCGGAATCAGTTTTCTTTTAATGGTTATCGACAAGCCACAGTCGCTATATTCCACGCTCGCCTGCGCAACATTGATCGCGGCCCTGGTGCCCGGTTACCAATGCGCCGCGCAAAATTCCGCGGCGCCCGGCGGTGCGCCCGGCGTGGGAATTGCCTCCAGCAACGCGGTGGCCGTTCTCCCGTGGCCCAATGCGGGGGAGATCCGTGCGCACATGAAGGAGGTCTTTCGCACGGAGCTGGCGGTGGTGCAGGCGGAGTCACAGCGGAAACCCAAGTTGGCGAAGCAGTGGCAGGACGCCGTTTTTTATATCGGCGTGAGCGCCGCGTGGCAGGTGGCGGGCGACGAGGATTACCACCAGGCGCTCGAGCAGTGGGGCCAGAGTGTGAACTGGTCGCCGGGCCCGCGCCCGCGCCATGCGGACGACCTGGCCTGCGGCCAGGCGTTCATTGAAGTTTTCGAGCGCGAGGGCGGGCCGGAACGGATCGCCGCCATTCGCGCCCGGGTGGATGCTTTTCTTGCCTCGCCCCAGCCGGGTCACACGGACTGGTCGTGGTGCGATTCGTTTTTCATGGCCCCGCCGATTTTTGTGAAGTTGTCCGCCGTGACCGGCGATGCGCATTATCGCGAGGCCATGCATCCGATTTTCTGGAATGCGCTGGCCGCGCTGTGGAATGTGCCGAACCATTTGTTTTATCGCGACAGCCGCTATTTCGGGACCCAGGTTTTCTGGGCGCGCGGCAATGGCTGGGTCCTGGCCGGCCTGGCGCGCGTGCTGGATGGGTTGCCGGCCGGCGACGCAGCGCGTCCTGGCTACGAAAGGCTTTTCAAGGCGCTGGCGGCGAGCATCGCCAAGCTGCAGGGTGGGGATGGCGCGTGGCGGGCCGATTTGCTCAACCCGCAGAAATGTCCGCAGCCCGAGTCGAGCAGCACGGCACTGTTGGCCTATGGCCTGGCTTGGGGCGTCAACCACGGGCTGTTGTCGCGTGCCGACTACGCGCCGGCGGTGCTGAAGGCGTGGGCCGCGCTCAAACGCGCCCAACTTCCCAATGGCCAGCTGGGCAGTGTGCAGCCGCAAGGCGATCATCCGGTGGAAACGAAGCCCACCGCCACCGCACCCTACGGTGCCGGGGCGTTTTTATTGCTCGGCTCGGAGCTGCTGCCGCGGTAGTGGCTCGGTTGGCCGCGTCTGATCGTAGTCGGGGTTTATCCCCGAGGCTTGTCTACGGTCTTTTCCGTCGTAGCCTTGGCGAAGCTTGATGTCGGGCGTAAAGCCCGACCTACGTTTGCAAACTGTGCGACTACCCATGTCACCCGCGGGTTGACCACGCCGGGTTTGTGGTGTTGTTTGGCCTGCTGTGCCGAAGAAACCCACTCGCCGAAAGCCCGCCGCGCGCCCAACCATGCGTTCGCTGCCTGGCACCGTCATGGTGACGCGCCGCGTGCATTTCAACGCCGCGCATCAGCTCCATAACCCTGCCTTTTCGCGGGCTTGGAATGAAAAAAAATTCGGCCTCTGCGCCAACCCGCACTGGCATGGCCACAACTACGTCCTAGAAGTCACGGTGCGCGGCGAACCGGATCCCGAGACCGGCTTTGTCGTCAACCTCGTCGACCTGAAGCGCGTCCTGCACGAGGCCGTGGCGGACAAGTGCGACCACCGCAACCTCAACGAAGAGGTTGGATTCCTCCGCGGCATCCTGCCCACCACGGAAAACCTCGTCATCGCCTTCTGGCGCGAGATCGAGCCGCGGCTCAAATCCGGCCGCCTGCATTGCGTGCGGCTTTACGAAACAGAGCGCAATTTTGCCGAATATTTTGGTCCACAGGCCGGTTTAGATGCCCTCTGACGGTTATCGTCCCCGTCCGGCCGCAGTCCCGAAAAACGAATGAAAACAAAACCGAAAATGTATCTCCACCGCACCAACGGCGGAAACGGGCCGCGCCTTGAGCCCGAATACGACGCCAAGTTCAAGGTCACGCCCGCCTATCGCGCGGCCTTGCCCGACATCATGGATGCCGCGTACGCCAAGATCCATGGCGCGCATGTGCCGATCCAGCAGGTCGGGGTCTCCAACTTCCGGCTGCCGCTCAAATTTCGCACGAAACAGGGCAAAATCCTCACGCTCGAGGCCAGCGTCACCGGCACCGTCTCGCTGGAAGCCGAGAACAAGGGGATCAACATGAGCCGCATCGTCCGCTCGTTCTACGACCACAAGGACGAGGTCTTCACCGGCGAGTGGATGGGAAAAATCCTTTGCGCCTACCTCCGCAAGGTTGAAAGCAAGGCCGCCCGCCTGAAGATCGATTTTTCCTATCCGATGCTCCAGCGCAGCCTGCGCAGCGGGCTGGAAGGCTACCAATTCTACAAGGTGGCGTTTGAAGGCGTGCTGACGCGCACGGGCGCGTATCGCCGCTTCATCCACTTTGATTTTGTCTATTCGTCGGCCTGCCCCTGCTCGGCGGAGCTGGCCGAGCACGCGCGCGACACCCGTGGCGCCTACTCGATCCCGCACTCGCAGCGCAGCAAGGCGCGCGTGACCATTGAGGAGGTCAAAGGCAAAAAAATCTGGATCGAGGACATCCAGGCCCACTGCCGCAACGCGCTGAAGACCGAGACCCAGGTGATGGTGAAGCGCGAGGACGAGCAGGCCTTCGCCGAGCTCAATGGCGCCTACACCAAGTTCGTCGAGGATGCCGCGCGGCTGCTTTACCAGGAATTCGATGCGGACAAACGCATCAAGGATTTCCAGATCGCGTGCGCGCACCTCGAGTCGCTGCATTCGCACGACGCGGTGAGCGTCATCGCCAAGGGCGTGCCCGGCGGTTTCTCCGCGGACTTCATGGAATTCGGGCAGCTGGTATGCTGATTTTTTCCCGCGGATATCGCGGATGAGCGCGGATAAATCATAAGTCCGCCTATAAATTTAGCGGAAGACACGGATAAACGCTGTTATTATGCTGGATGATTTTCGAACAACTCAGCGGGGAAATAATTGGCGCGGCGATGAAGGTGCTGAATGAACTCGGTTCGGGTTTGGATGAAAAGCTGTACGAGCGGGCGCTGGTGATCGAACTGCGCAAGTGTGGTCATAAAGTGGATCAGCAGAAGCCCTTCCCTGTCTTTTATCTGAATGAATTGATTGGCACGCTGGTGCCGGACCTTATTGTCGACGATTCGGTTATTGCCGACCCAAAGGTAGTGGAGACATTTTCTGACACACATATGCGGCAGATGCTCGGTTATCTCGCCATCACCAAACTCAAGCTGGCCCTGCTTTTGAATTTCAAGCATGCTAAACTCCAATGGAAACGAATTGTTCGCGAAGCTGACGAATAATCCGCATCTATCTGCGGTATCCGCGGAAAAATCCGTTGCCCTCGGTATGCTGAGGAGATTTCGCCCCGCGAATCTCACGGATAAGCGCGGATAAATTATCAGTCCATGAAAACGATGAATAACCCACGCCAATCCGCGGGAAAAAAGCCCGTTGTGCTCATCACCGGTGCGTCGCAGGGCATCGGCGCGGCTATCGCGAGAACCTTCGCGCGCGAGGTCCGCGGCTGCCGGCTCGCGCTCGTGGCGCGCAACGAAAAGAACCTCCGTTCCGTCGCGCGCGCCTGCGAAAAGCTTGGCGCTTCGGCTGCGGTTTTCCCCTGCGATGTTGCCGATGCGGCGGCGGTGGCGGCGCTCGCCGGGGCGGTGCGAAAAAGGTTAGGCATCGTCGACGTGCTCATCAACAACGCCGGCCAGTTTTTTGGCGCGCCGTTTCTCGAAACGCCGGCGAAAAAATTCGACGAAATGTTCGCGGCCAACCTGCGCAGCGCATTTCTCGTTTCGCGCGCCTTGGCCCCGGCGATGGCGCGGCGCGGTCGCGGGGATATTTTTATCATGGGCTCTGTCGCCGGCTTCAAGGCGCTGCCTGGCATGGCCGCCTATGGCGCGGCCAAGCACGGCGTGCTCGGCCTCGCCAGTGTCATGCGCGAGGAATTGAAACAGAAAGGCGTGCGCGTCACCGCGGTGTTGCCCGGCGCGACGTGGTCGCCCTCGTGGGCCGGCAGCGGCGTGTCGGCCGACCGACTGATGCCAGCAGAAGATGTGGCGCGCGTCTTTCTCGATATCTATCGGCTCAGCCGTCGCACGGTGGTCGAGGAGATTGTGCTGCGTCCGCAACTGGGCGACCTGTGACCTGCAGGTCCCCGTCGGGATGTTTCTGCGGCTTTCGCAAAGAAGGGTGGTGCCCAAGATCTGGGCACCACCCTGATGGCCAAAATTTCATTTACCTGCGGCGAACAACCGTTCACCGCAGGCAAAGGAAGGTCAGGCGCTTTTCCCTGCGCCAAATGACTGCATTTGTTTTGCGATGTTGGCCGCTGCGAGCGTCACTTGCTTGGCCGCAAGCCCGAGCACGTCGCTGCGCAGTTTCGCATCCACCTTGCTGGCGACATCGGCCATGGCCAGTCCGGCCGCAAGCTGCCGGAGGAATGGGTTCCACGGATCCACCGGGCCGCGGCCAGTCGGTCCGCCCCCGTCAACCATGACACCATAAGACACCCAGGTCCACTCGGCCGCCACTTGGGGCGGTTTTACCGGCCCGGGAGACGAGGTAGCTTGATAGAAGGCAAATGCGATGGCATTGGAATTGACCGTCGTATTGAGATCCCGGTTGGTTACGCTCTCGGTTCCCACAAAGACATTCCAGGCGCTGAACGGCACTCCCTCGATTGGGAGCGAGTTATAGGCCTGGATATCCTCTGTTGAGGCGGTGGGCACGAAGCCGTCGTTGTTGGCTTGGGCGGTGAGGGTGTGGCCTGCATCATCGGGCTGTACCGCGACAAAATCGTCATCGACGAAGTCGCCAATGGAGACGTCAAACGCGTCGATCCAAACACCCGGCGGGCCGGGAGGGCCACTGCCTCCATCGATATACCAAGCCGTGGCCGTGATATCCGTGCTTCCGGCGATCGCGCTCGGTGCGGTGTTGGCGGTTGAGAAGTACGGGCCGTTCGCGCCGCCCGTCACCGACCAGAACGCGAAATTCGCGCTGTGCATGCCGGTGCCGTCAGTCCATGAGATGGTCGGCGGCGCCCAAGGGGGCTGAAAGGTGTCCCCGGGAGTCAGTACGCTGGGTGGCGGAGGCGGTGCAATGTCGGCCGAGGCGCTTCCGTGATGGCGTCGCCGGCGTGAGATCCATGTGACATAATGTACATTTGCATTTGGCATATGAGTTATCTTTCGGATGGATGGTTGTTTTCTTTTCCCTGCAATTTCCGCCGGCTTTTCTCAAAGCAGCGAAAGCCGGGTTCCCTTGGATAGTTCAATTGGAATTAAAGGGAGGCCGGACGGGGGCGTATTTCTGCAAAACATTTGCGTTTGATGGCAATGCTATTTTGCCTGCCGTTGTGTCCCCTAAACATGGATCGAGAAATCCTTTCCCTCGCCGCTCTGATCGGCAGCTTGCATGGCTGTCCGTGCTGGAGTCATGCCGATTGCAAGAAGCAAGTTTTTCCGATCCAGCAAATTACACCATAACAGTCTGTTAGGCAAAGTGTTTTGTGAAACATTGGCAACTGGCACAAAGCCAGCTTACTGTAGCCTGAACCGCGTTATCATCATGAACATTCTCCACGCTCTTGGATTTTTTGTGCTCGGTCTTGCGATGGTCATGCTGCCGGAGTTGGCGCCGGCGGTTGCGCCGCCCGATGTCGCGTTTGGCCATGTGGCCGATGTTTGGCTCGAATTCATGGGTGGAGTCCTGTTTCTGATCGGCTCCGGCTACACGGCCAAAGGCATTGCCGCCGAGTTGCCGAAGCCGGTGCCGCCGCAAAATGGCCCGGCGCTGGCTCCGGCCAAGGTCCGCGCGCAATCAGCGCTCGCTTCCGCGGCGAACCGCGCGGCCATTTAAGCTGCAAATATTGCAGCCTAAATTTTTGGGCGGAATGATTTCATCACCGTCTCGTTGGTCTCGAGCCGCGGGCCGCCGATGAGATCAATGCAGTAGGGGATGGCCGGGAAAACGACCTCGAGGTTTTCGCGGATCGCCTTCGGCCGGCCCGGCAGGTTGACGATGAGCGTCTTTCCCCGGATGCCGGCGACCGCGCGAGAGAGAATCGCGGTGGGCACGAATTTCAACGAGGCCGAGCGCATGAGTTCGCCAAAGCCGGGCAGCATTTTTTCGCACACGGCGGTGGTGGCCTCGGGCGTGACATCGCGCGGTGCAGGGCCGGTGCCGCCGGTGGTGACGACGAGGCAGCAGCCGGCCTCGTCGGCCAGGCGGCGCAGCTCGGCTTCAATGGCGTCGCGCTCGTCGGGAATGATTTTGTATTCGAGCTCGAACGGCGTCGTGAGCCACCCGCGCAGCAGCGCGACGACGGCCTGCCCGGGCGTGTCTTCATAGACGCCGGCGGCGGCGCGGTCGGAAATGTTGATGACGCCGATTTTCACGATGAAAAAATTTAACCGCGGATGGCGCGGATGGCCACGGATAAATGCTTCCTCATCCGCGTTTATCCGCGTGATCCGCGGGAAAAAATCCAGCGATGATTTGCGCCGGGGTGATTCCGTTTTCGCGCAGGGTGCGCAGGCTGAGCGCATCGTGGCGTTTGGCGAGGCGCACCCCGCTTTCGTCGGTCATGAGTTCACAGTGATAAAATGCCGGCGGGGTGAGGCCGAGCGCGCGATGGATCAGGAGCTGGCGGAAGGTGGAGGTGACGAGGTCGGCGCCGCGCACGACTTCGGTGATGCGCATGGCCGCGTCGTCCACCGCGCAGGCGAGCTGGTAGCTGGGCACATCGTCCTTGCGCCAGACGAGGAAGTCGCCGAAGTCGCGGCCGGCCACGGCGCGTTGCGGGCCGAGGCGGCCGTCGACAAAAGAAACCTCCTCGCCATCGGGCACGCGCAGGCGCCAGTTGACGGAGATTTTTTCGCCGAGCGGCGGCAGCGGCGCATCGGCGGGCGGGCGGAATTGCGCGGGGTAAACCGGCTCGTCATTTTCGCCGCCGCCTTCATGCGGGGCGCTGGCGGCTTCGAGCACGTCGCGCCGCGAACGCGTGCAGGGAAAAATCAGCCGCGCGGCGTGGAGTTGTTCCAGTGCGGCGCGATAGACCGGGCGGCGCTCGCTCTGGTTGTAAGGCGCGTGCGGGCCGCCGATGTCGGGGCCTTCCTGCCAGTCGAAGCCGAACCAGCGCAGGTCTTCGAGCATCGTCGCCACGAAATCCAGGCGGAAACGCATGGCGTCGAGGTCTTCGTTGCGCAGGATGAGCGCTCCGCCGGCGGCGCGGGCGCGCCCGGCGGCGAACGAAAAGGTGCGTGCATGGCCGAGATGCAGATGCCCGGTGGGCGAGGGCGCGAGACGCCCGCGATATGAAGGGTTCTTAACCACTGATTTTCTCCCATCCTGATCGGCGTGGAGGCTTTTTGACCACTGATTTCCACTTATTTTCACTGATGGAAAACGGTGTGCTTTGGCAAAGTGTAACCTATGGGGCTGCTTTCAGAGGAAGAAGGGACGATCTCGTTTGTAACGTATTATATTACAAAGGGGATTCCTGCCTTCGCCCAAAGCGTGATCCACCAGTCTCATGTTGTCTGCGATCCGGAAAGCAAAGTGTAACCTATTGGGTTACGGCCAGAGTGAAAAGTGACGATCTCCGTTTGTAACGTATTACGTTACAAACGGAATCCCCCACCGCCCCGCTCCACTACCTTGAGAGGTCTGTCCTTTAGAATCCGAGGTTCATTAATTTTGAAATAGCTTCCCGCTAACTTAGCGGTTCAAGATTCCCCATGCCCAAACTGCTCTGCGTTTATTGCTCTTCCAGCGACCTGATCGATGCGAAATACCATGCTGCAGCGGAGGAGTTGGGTCGCGGCATGGCAGCGCGCGGCTGGGGGCTGGTTTATGGCGGCGGCTGCGTGGGATCGATGGGGGTGCTGGCCCGCGCGGTCAAAGCCAGCGCCGGCTATGTCGTGGGCGTCATTCCCGAGTTCATGAAGTCGCGCGAGCTGGCCTACACCATAGCCGACGAACTCGTGACCGTGGAAACCATGCGCGAGCGCAAGAAACGGATGGAAGAACGCGCCTCGGCCTTCGTCGCGCTGCCGGGCGGCCTGGGCACGCTGGAGGAATTTTCCGAAATCGTGGCCCTCCGCTATCTCAACCGCCTCAACCTGCCGGTTGTGCTTTTGAACCAGGATGGGTTTTATGACGACCTGCTGAAATATTTCGCACGCGTGGCGGGCGAGGGGTTCATGTCGCCCACCGTGCACGACCTGTTCACGGTGGCAAAAACGGTGAACGAAGTCTGGTCACAGCTCGAGAAGCCCGTGCCGTTCAAGCCCGACGCGATCTGGCAGTGATTAATTTTCTTTGTGGGCGGGGTGCCCTCACCGCGACCACAAAGAAAATTAATTACTTCCACAAGCTGACCAGGTCGTCGGTGCGCACCCAGCCGGTCTGGCCGTTGTCGAAGACGAGGCGGGACCAGCCGAGGAAAGGTTTGTCCACCACCGCGAGGTTGCCGGCGGGGAGCGGCGAGGTTTTCTGCGTGGTGCCGGCTTCGGTCGGGATCGAGTGCAACGTGGCGCTGCGCCAGACCAGCGCGGTGCGCGCGTCAGCTGCCTGGCCATAAGCATGGATGCCCGCGCCCGCGGCACCCGCAGCGACCAGGGCCGGTACGAGCGCAAAGATCGCGGCAAATTTTGCCCATGAGCCGACCAACCCGTAGCCGCGCGCAAGGAGCAGCGCGAGGGCGGTGGCGGCGAGCGTGGCGGCGGCGGCGAGCAGGCGCTGCCATTCGGCGGGCGAGGCGAGCCGGGCGAGCAGCTGCAGCGGGCCGGGCGCGGTGAAAGCGACGAGGTCGGAGGCAACGTAACCGGCGTGTTCGTAGCCGAGTGCGAGATTCCAGCGCAATATGTCGTTTGCCGGATGTTGCACGAAGGCGGCGCTCCATTGCGCGGCGGCTTCGGGCCAGCGGTCCTGCTGGGCCAGCGCGAGGCCGAGGTTGTGGCGTGCGATCCAGTTGGTCGGCGCCAGGGCAAGTGCGTCGCGCCAGCCGACTTCGGCGGCGGCGAAATCGCCGGAGCGATATGCCGCGGTGGCTTCACTGGCGGTGAGATGCCGGATGGGAGGCGCGGGTTGGGAGGTGTCGTCAGCCGCGAGGCGCGGGAAGTTCACGCCAACGAACAAAACCGCCAGGGCCACGGCGAAGGGCAGCAGATTGCGGGGGAGCAAAAGCGAAGCTGGCGAAAATCCCGGTGCAGACCGGGCGGCGAGGGCCGTGGCGGCGCGCGCGAGCCAGTCGGCGGGCAGCGGGTTGTCGGCGGCATAGAGCGCGTGCTCGGTTTCGCGCCAGAGCTGTTGCCAAGTCTGGTCCTCGAGGGCTTCGGCGGCTGGCGCGGCGTGATGCAGCCGGGCGAGGATGGCCGTATCGTGCTGCCAGTCGAGCAACAGGCGGGTGCGGGCGGAGGCATCGGTGGCGAAGCGAAGTTGGGCCAGCGTGGCCGCGAGGCGGGCATAGGCTTCGCGTTCCGCGCGGCGCGGATCGGTGAGGTGGGCCCGGCGCAGGGCGAGGCCGAGCCAGAAAAGCAGCAGGAGCACAAAGGGCGCGACGAGGATGGCGATGAAGCTGCGCGCGCTCCACGGAATCGGCGCGTTCGCGGTGCCGTCCAGCGGTTCGCGAGGGATGGCGGCGGGCGGCGTGGGCGGGCCGGGCAATTTCAAATTGAGCCCGGTGGTTGGCGCAGCACCGTTGGCCTGCGGCTGGCTGGTTTGGTTTTCAGCCGCCGGTGTCACGGTAATCTCGGAACTGTCCGTCGTGACGGTTTTGTAGCTGCCGGCCACGGGATCGAAATAAGTGAAGCTCACCGGTGGCAGGGTGTAAGAGCCGGGCTTGCCGGGCACGAGCACGGCGTCTTCGCTGAGCGTGGCATCGAAAAGGGTGCCGCTTTTCAACTCGCGCTTGGGTTTGGACGACACGACTTGGAAATCCTGCGATGCTTCGCGCGAAGGCAGCCCGGTGATGTCGGGCCAGTTGCCCGTGCCGGTGAGCGCCAGCGTCCAGGTGATCGGCTCGCCGACGGCGACGGTGGTGGGCACGACTTTCGCCGTAAATCCAAACTGGCCGACCGCGCCGCTGAAATTGGATGGGGCGGGCGGCAGGGGCTTGATGGTGAGCGTCGGCGCGTTGCTCGTGACGTTGCGATTCACGAGGCTGGGGAACGCGAACGAGAATGAATCAAAGGGCGAGCCGCCGACCGCGAGCTGCACCTGCTGGCGCACGGGCGGGAGCGTGATTTCGCCGGGGGTCCTGGCATAGCCGCGTGTCTTGTAGGCGACGTCAAGGTGCGGCTCGCCGTTCACGCTGGTCTCGAATTCCTCATGTTTCGACCAGTCCTCGACGGTGATGGGCGGGAGCGACCACTGAAGATCGCCAATGCCCTGCGGGCGATAACGGCGCACAAGGTCGAGCGTGTAGCGGATGGGAAAAACTTCGCCGGCCCAAAATTCGCCGCTGGCGGGCGCCAGTTTCGCGCGGGCGGCGTCAGCGATCGAGGGCGTGGGGTCGGAGCCGCTGTTGCCCGCGGCCGCGGAATTGTCCACGTCGAAGGAAACGGCGGGCACGCGGACGTCGCCTTTGTCGGTGGCGACGAAGAAGCCGGGCAGCTGCAGCGCCCCGTTTTTCGTGGGATGGGCGAGATAGGCGATCGTGTAGCTCGAACTCGACTGGCCGTTGATCATCGAAAAGCCGTTGCTGCGCGAAGCAATGTCGAGTTGCAGTCCGGCCACCGGCGGCGGTTTCACCGAATCGTCCTTCGGCGTGCAGTTGTCGAACACGAGTTTGAGCTCGTTGTCCTGGTCGAACGCGAGGGTGCCGCCGGAAGGTTCCCAATGGGCGCTTTGTGCGTGGGCGGCCGCGGCGAGAAGCGAAGCGACAAGCAGAAGTAAAAAAGTGCGCATAGGTATCACCAGTTTTTTCCGTTGGAGGCGGGGGCGGGCTTGTTTTCGCCGCGCAACAATTGATAAATGGCGGCGGGGGAATCCTGTTGTTTAAGCTGTTCGAGTTTTTGCAGCGGCACGGCGAGCAGAGGATCGTCGGCTGCCGCATCAGGGGCTTTTTTTTCAGGCACGCCGCCAAATTTTTGGAGTTCACGGGCCTGGCTGGGCTGCGGCTGGGACTGGGCTGGCGTGGGCGGATTTTCCTTCATGTCGCCGAAGGCGGACGGGCCGGGGTTTTGCTGCGACTGGCCGTGGGAAGACGGGTTTTGCTGCGAGCCCTGCTGATTTTTTTCGGGGTTATTTCCCTTCGATTGCTGGGACTTGTTTTGCGGCGATTTGTCCGGTGGTGATTTCCCGCCGGAAGACTGCTTTGGTTGGGCATCCTGCTGGTTTTGATCGGAATCGTTCTTTTGCGGCTGCGGCTGTTTTTGCTGCTGCTGGGGCGGCTTTTTTTCTTCGGAATTTTTTAGGAGAGCGGCAAGGTCGCGGCGGAGTTTTGACCAGTCGGCGGCATTGGCATCGAGGGTTTCGCCGGCGTCCACCGCGGCGAGTGCGTCGCGCACGGGGCCCGCGGGCACGGGCTGCTGCGTGCCTTGCAAACGCTGGCCGTAGGTGACGGTGGTCTGCGCGAGGTTGGCCCAGTCGTGCGCATTGGCCGAATCCTGCGCGGAGAGATGGCCGACGACTTTGGTGAGCGAATCGGCCACGGTGGTGTCGTTTTCAGCGGCCGAGGCTTTTGGACAGAGGCTGGGCAGGAGGAAGAAGGCAGAAGTCAGAAGGCAGAGGGCAGCTACGCTTGCACCGGCGGATACATTCTCTGCTTTCTGACCTCTGCCTTCTGACCTCTGATTTCTGTTTCCCGGGTCGAGTCTCAGGTCGCGCGCGCGGGGGCGAACGGGGAATTCGCGCCAGAAGCTGATGAGCAGGCAGAGCAGCGCGGGGGCGAGCGCCCATTGGAAACGTTCGGCCAGGTGCACGCGGGTGGATTCGTGGAACTGGCCGCGATGGCCGGCTTCAATGGTGGCGTCAAGCAGGGCGGGCAAATCCACCCAGGTGCTGGCGTCGGCATAGGTGCCGCCGGTTTTTTCGGCGAGTTCGCGCAGGGTCGAGCTTTCGAGCTTGGACAGCACGACGGCGCCGCGCTCGTCTTTCACGAAACCGCCGGTGCCGTCGGGGATCATCGTGCCGTCGGTGGTGCCGACGCCGAGGCCGATGACACGGATGTTTTTTTTCTTCAACCCGTCGACGAGCGGCCGCCAGTCGTCGTCGGTGGCCTCACCATCGCTGAGGATGATAAGATAGCGGTCGGCGCTGCCGTCGGTGCTGAAAGAATCGATCGCGGTTTGCAGGAGCTCGCCATAGTTGGTGCCGCCCTCGGGCAGAAAGTTGGTGTCGAGGGTGGGTAGGAACTGGCGGAGGACTTCATAGTCGGCGCTGAGCGGGCTCTGCAGGAACGCCGTGCCGGAAAACACCACGAGGCCGGTGCGTTCACCCTGCAGGCGGTCGAGCAGCGATTGGATGAGGAGTTTGGCCCGGGCGAGGCGCGAGGGCCGCACATCGGGCGAGTTCATGCTGCGCGAGAGATCGAGGGCGAGGAGGATTTCGCGCGACTGGCCGAAGACAGGTTCTTCGATCCGGCCCCATTGCGGACGGGCGAGTGCGACCACTGCGAGAACGAGGCCGGCGGCCAGCCACCAGCGCGCCTGATGTCGAGGCGAGAGGCGAGAGGCGTCAGGCGTGAGGTTGAGCGAGTGCCGGCCGGCCTCGGCGCGGAGGATTTTTGGGTGGGCGTTCGCGCCCGCCCCCTGCCGCCGCACCACCTCCCACGCCAGCAACGCGGCGGGTGCGAAGAGCAGCCAGAGAAGGTGGGGCCAATAAAAATTCATGGGGTTTTGAGGCGTCAGGCTAAAGCCACCTTTTGGCTCGGTCTTACGAACAATGCGGCGGCGAGAAAAAACGCGGCGCCCGGTGCGGCGAACCAGGGGAAAAATTCGGTCGTGATCAGGCGGGACTCGGCCTGGAATTCGATTTTTTTCTCACGGTCGATGGCCGTGAAGGCATGTTGGATGGTATCGGTGTCGGCCGCGCGGAAAAACTTCCCACCGGTCATCGAGGCCATGTCGATCAGCACGTCCTCGTCGATGTCGGCGGGAATCTGGACGTAGCCTACTTTGTGGCCGGCGTCGTCAAATTGGGGCATGGGTGCCCAGCCTTTGGAGCCCGCGCCGATGGTGTAAAGCGGAATGCCGCGCGCACTGGCGATGCCAGCGGCCTGCTTCGGGGCAAGTGAGCCGGAGTTGTTGGCGCCGTCGGTCAGGAGGATGACGAATGCGCCTTTGCGGCGGCCTTGTTCGATCCGAGATGGTTGGTCGAGGCGCGTGAGGGCGAGGCCAAGGCCGTCGCCGATGGCGGTGGCGTCGGCATCGATGAGGTTGATGTGAATGCGTTCGATCTGCCGGGTGAGCCAGTCGTGGTCGGAAGTGAGGGGCGAAAGAGTGTAGGCGTTTTTTGCAAAAACCACGATGCCAATGCGGTCGTCGGGACGGCGGTTGATGAAGGCCTGGATGACCGGCTTGATGGTTTCCAGGCGGCTGAGGCGTGTGCCGTCGTCTTTGACGTAATCCTCGGCGAGCATCGAACCGGAAAGGTCGATGGCGAGCATGATGTCGTAGCCTTGTGAGCGGACTTCGCGTTTGCCGTCCACGCGTTGCGGCCGGGCGAGCCCGCAGGCGAGCAAGGCGAGGCCGACGCCGGCGAGGGTGACGGGCAGGCGGGAAAGGGAGGCGAGCGAGGGCTGGTGCCATGCGGCGGCAAAGGGCACGAGCAGCACGGGCAGATGGCGGCGTTGCCGCAGCCAGACCATCAGCGGGATGAGCAGCAGCGCCAGAAGCCACCAGGGATCTTTTAAGATAAAGTTACCCATTACTTATAGGAAAATTCCAAACTCCAAAGGTCCAAATCCCAAAAAAATCCCAATGACGAAGGCGCCAAAATGCCTTTGGGGATTTCCCTGGATTAAGGTTTTTTGGAATTTGCTCACTTGGCGTTTGTGATTTGCCCGCGTCAGCGCGCGGTTAGCGCGCGGTCATGCGGGCGCGGAAAAATCTCACGAGCGCATCAAAACGGTCTTCCTCGGTGCTCACGACGAGGCGGCTGCGCCGGTCGGGAAAAAGCGCCGACCACCTGGCTTCGCGGGCCGCGCGCCATTGCGCGTGCGCGGCTTGTTGCGCGGGGGAGCCGTCGAGGGTGACGAGGCGGCCGGCGAGTGGGTCGTACGCGGAGAAAGTTCCACCCGCCGGCAATGCGCGCTCCCACGGGTCGTCCACGCGGAAGCCCATGGTGTTGTAGCGGCGTTGGAACACCGGCCAGCCGTCGGGCGCGGGCCGGGCGGGAAAGTCGCCGAGCCACACGAGAATGGTGTGCTTGGGCATGGCGCGGTGGAGCAACCGCCAGGGAACGTTGGCGGAAGCTGAATGCAGGGGTCCGGGAGTTGAAAGTTCAGGGGCGGGCCGTCCGAGCAACGTCGAGGCGGCGTGCAGGATGGGCCCGCGGCCGCGCACGGGTTGGCGAAACATGTGGCCGTCCGGCGTGGCGTGAACAAAGCCGACGCGGTCCCGGTTGACGGCGCCCAGGAGCATGACGAGGCCGGCGAGCTCGAGCAGGGCCTCGCGTTTGGACAACGCGGCGGAGCCAAATTGCAGGCTGGGCGAATCCTCGAACACGAGCAGCAGCGTGACTTCGCGCTCCTCGATGAATTTTTTCCGATATGGGTCGCCGAGGCGCGCGGTGACGTTCCAGTCGATGTCGCGTACGTCGTCGCCAAACTCGTATTTCACGACCTGGTCGAACTCCATGCCGCGGCCGCGGAAAGCCGAGCGATATTCGCCGCTTAGCACGGTCTCGACGGCGTGGCGCACGCGCCACTCGAGGCGGCGCAGGAGAGCAAGCGGAGCTTGCTCGGGAATGGCTGAAGAACTGAAAGGCTGAAAGGCTGAATCAGCACGAGCAGAAGAAGGGGGTTTCATTTTCAGTCCTTCAGGTTTTCAGTCATTCAGCCTTTTGCTGCCTCAGCCCTTCAGTTTTTCCCGGCCGGCACCGGCGTGGTTTGGAGAATCTTTGCGACGGTTTTGTCGGGAGTGATTTCCTCGGCCTCGGCTTCGTAGGAGAGGCCGATGCGGTGACGAAGCACTTCGGGGGCGAGCTCCTGCACGAGTGCGGGGCTGACGTAATCCTGCCCGCGCAACCAGGCGAGGGCTCGGCCGGCTTGGTAGAGCGCCAGTGAAGCGCGTGGCGAGGCGCCGAAGGTGAGGGTGGGGCGCGTGCCGTTGCCGGTGGGCTCGGCCAGCACGCGCGTGCCGCGGACGAGCGAGAGGATGTAGCCCTGGACGGCCGGAGCGACGTGGATCTTATCGACCTCGGCCCGCAGGGCGAGCAGTTCCTCGCTGCTGGACACGGCGGCGAGCTCGGGCTGGCGCGTGACCTGCCCCCAGCGCGCGAGCATGCTGCCTTCTTCCTCGGCGCTTGGATAATTGACGAGGAGCTTGAACAAAAACCGGTCGGTTTGCGCCTCCGGCAGAGGGTAGGTGCCTTCCTGCTCGATGGGATTTTGGGTCGCCATCACGAAGAACGGCCGCGGCAGCAGGTGCGTCTGGCCGCCGATGGTCACCTGGCGCTCCTGCATGCCTTCGAGCAGGGCGCTCTGCACCTTGGCGGGCGCGCGGTTGATTTCGTCGGCCAGCAGGAGATTGGCGAAAATCGGCCCGCGATGCGGCGCGAAAGTGCCGTCTTTGGGCGAAAAAATCATCGTGCCGACGACGTCGCTCGGCAGCAGGTCGGGCGTGAACTGGATGCGCTCGAACTGGACACCGAGCGCGGTGCCCAGCGATCTGACCAGGAGGGTTTTCGCGAGGCCGGGCATGCCCTCGAGGAGCACATGGCCGTTGGCCAGGAGCGCGACGAGCAGGCGCTCGACGACAGCATCCTGGCCGATGACGGCCTTGCCGATTTCTTCGCGGAGTTTTTGGGACCAGGCGGGACCGGTAAGCATAGGATAGATAAGGGCTATTCAATAAGGGCTGGAAGCTGGGGTGCGAGGGAAAGTTTTCCGGGAGGTTTGACTGGAACAAGCCGCATAGGTTTCACTCTTAGAAGCTATCTAAAAACTATGCTGGCCGACGCGACACACGATTTGGGCCGCGAGCGAGGCGGAGCTGCCGGTGCAATGCCTGGAAGGCCTTGCCCGACAGCTCTAACGCGGCTCCCGGCCCAAATCGATGTAGCCCTGCGGGTTGCGTCAGAAGGCGCTTCCGCGGCGTTAGCTCGGAAGGGGATAGCCTCTCCGAGGATACCCCCTTCCGAGCCGCCTTGCGGAAGCGCCTTCTGATCGCAACGTCGACTCAGCAGAGTTTTTAGATAGCTTCTTATGCAACCTATGGCAGACGGCTTCAGTCAACTTGACGATATTTTGCAACGCCGGCTGGCCGCGGCGGGGGTGCGCCCGGAAGATGTGGAGGAGAAATTCATCCGTGGCTCCGGCCCGGGTGGCCAGAAAATCAATAAAACCTCGTCCACCGTGTGGTTGCGGCATGGGCCGACCGGCGTGGAGGTGCGGATGCAGCGCGAGCGTTCGCAGGTGGCCAACCGCGTGCTGGCCTGGGTGGGGCTGTGTGAAAAACTGGAAGCGCGGCGGCACGCGGCGGCGGCCGCGGCCGTGCAGGCGCGCGAACTGGCGCGGCGGCGCGGACGGCAAAGGAGCCGCACGCAGAAAGCAATTATGGTCGGGGAAAAGCGCCGGCACTCCCGGCACAAAGCCATGCGCAACCGGGTGGAGGGGGAATGAGATGAAATGCAGAATGACCAATTCCGAATGCCGAATGGCGAGGCCGGACAAGCTCGGCAGGTTTTATTCATTCGTCATTCTCCATTCGTCATTCGTCATTTTTTTTCTGTCTGGCTGCGTGACCGCGCCGAAATCCGTCCCGCCGCCGCCGCCCAACCTTTCACCTCAAGCGCCGCCGCCCACCTCGGCCGCCGTCCCGGAAAAAAAACCACCCGCGTCGCCGTCCAAGCCGCCGGCTGCACCAACGAGCGTGGTTCCGCCGCCGCCGGTCATTTCGACACCGGCGCTACCCAAAGATGAATTTGTCATGTCGATTGATTCCGAGCCATCCGGCGCGGTTATTGTCGTGAACGGCATCCCGATCGGCAAGGCGCCGCTGCAGCTGAAAGTGAAAACGACGCCGCAGGGTTTTTTCCGCGATTACATGACGGTCAAGGCCCGGTTTCTGGCCACGAGCTCGGAGGAGACGTCAATCACGGTGGAGGACGATTGCACGCCACGGGAAAAAATTCCTGATAAACTTGTTTTCACGCCGCAGGGGGCGCACCGGCATCAGCAAGAGCCGGCGGAGAAGGGGAATTAAGGGTTTGCCCGGATTTTTAACCGCGACTGGACGCGAATGAACGCTAATCCGGCTTTATTCTTCAGAAGAGTTCATTGGCGGAGCGCGTTGTCCCGGCGCGCTCAGAGCGATCCTTATACCAACGTCCCCTCCCAATTAGACTTTTGAGCCATGCAGCTGTGGTAGGGCGAGGCGTCCTCGCCGAGCCGTTCGACCTCGCTCACGGCTACAGGCACGGCGCGCTCGGCGGTCGCGCCCTACCAAAGTCCAAATGCAAGAGGCGAATGGTATTACGCCTTGAATTCCGGTGCGGTGAGGGTCTTGGGTGTTTCCTCAACGAGGCGGGGTTCGGGAATTTTCTTTTCGCTGCCGGCACCGAGTTTTTCGAGTTTGCGACCAGTGACGAGAACCTGGCTTTCCGTCTGATAAACGGTTCGATTGTACGCTTCGACCGCTTGCGTGAGACGCTGGCCGAGGTCGTCGAGGTTTCGACCGACGGAGGCGACGCGTTCGTGAAGTTCGAGGCCGAGTTTGCGGATATCGTCGGCGTTTTTCGAAAGCGTTTCCTGCTTCCAGCCGTAAGCGGCGGCCTTGAGGAGCGCGATGAGCGTGGCGGGCGAGGCGAGGATGACGCCGACATTGGTGCCGCGCTCAAACAGATCGGGTTCGTAGCGGAGCGCGGCGCTGTAGAATGCTTCGCCGGGGATGAAGAGGACGACGAACTCGGGCGAGGGCTGGATGGCTCGCCAGTAGGCTTTGTTGCCAAGGGCGTCGATGTGGCCGCGGACGACGCGGGCATGTTCGGCAAATTTGGCTTTGCGGACGGTTTCGTCGCCGGCTTCGAGCGCTTCGAGGTAGGCTTGCATGGGCGCCTTGGCGTCGACGGCGATGGATTTTCCGCCAGGCAGCCGGATGATCATGTCGGGACGGACGTCGCCGGCGGCTTCCTGCTGGATGAAGTCGACGTTCTCGACCATGCCGGCGAGTTCGACCACCCGCTGCAATTGGATCTCGCCCCAACGGCCGGCGGTGCTGGTGGAGCGGAGCGAGCGCGAAAGCTTGGTGGTCTCGGATTGGAGCGAGGTTTGGGCGGTGGCGAGGCCCTTGAGTTGTTCGGTGAGCGAACCGTAGGCTTCCTTGCGGGCGTTTTCGAGGGCGCCGATTTTGATATCCACTTTTTCGAGCGACTCGCGGAGAGGTTTCACCAGCGAGTCGATGGCCTGCTGGCGGGAGGAGAGGTCGCCCTTGGCGCCTTCCTGGAATTTTTCGAGCGTGGCCTGCGCGAGCTTGAGAAAAGACTCGTTGTTGTTCTTCAGCGCCTCGGCGCTGAGGGCCTTGAATTCATTGGCGAGCCGGGTGTGCGCGTCGCGCTCGGCGGCGAGCAGGGTTTCAAGGCGCGATTTCTCCCCGGCGGATTTTTTGCCGAGCGCGAGCCAGACAATGAGCGCGGCGAGGACGGCGGCAACGAATGCGACGAGAAACGGCATGGCGCGAGCGTGGCGGGCCGGACGACGAGGAGCAAAGAAGAATTTAGTTTAACGCAAAGGCGCAAAGACGCAGGAGATGGATTAATTCAGAGGCCAGGAAACAATGAGTCCGGAATGGCAAATTCATGGATTCATGGCTTCTGAATAAAATAAGCCTGCTCAGCTGTCGTGCTGCTTGAAGAACTCGGCGATGATGTCCTCCAGCGGCACATCCTCGATCGTGATGTCGGCCACCTGCCCGGCGGTGAGGATTTCCTGCGACACGGCGACGACGTTTTCGCCCGGCATGCGCACGGTGAATTTGCCCTCCTGCGCGTCGTAGCTGGTCTCGCCGTAACGCGACTGCCAGGTCTCGGGAAAGGAGCCGTCCTGGGGGATGAAGCGGATGATCTTCTTGCGGCTGCCCGGGCCGCTTTCGAGGCGGTCGAGGTGGCCGTCGTAGACTTTTTTCCCCTGGTGGATGACGATGACGCGTTCACAGAGCTCCTTGATGTCGGCCATGTAGTGGCTGGTGAGGAGGATGGTGACGCGGTGCCGGCGGTTGTAGTCGCGCAGGAACTGCCGCACGGCTTTTTGCGAGATGACGTCGAGGCCGATGGTGGGCTCGTCGAGGAAGAGCACGCGCGGGCGGTGGAGCAGCGCGGCGATGAGTTCCATTTTCATGCGTTCGCCGAGCGAGAGCTCGCGTACCATGACGTTGAGCTTGGCGCGCACGCCGAGCAGGTCGAGGAGCTCGTCGAGCGTCTGCTGGTAGTCGGCGGCGGTGAGGCCGTAGATGTGGCGCAGGAGCAGGAACGACTCGATGGCCGGCAGGTCCCACCAGAGCTGGTTTTTCTGTCCGAGCACGAGGGCGAAAATCCGGCGGTAGGCGTTTTCGCGCTTCGATGGATTGAAGCCGGCGACGCGCGCCGTGCCGCTTGTCGGGTAGATGAGGCCGGACAGCATTTTCAGCGTGGTGGTCTTGCCCGCGCCGTTGGGGCCGAGAAAGCCGACAAACTCGCCCTCGGCAATGTCGAAGGAAACGTCGTCGGCTGCGCGCGTCTCCGCGAACTCGCGCCTGAACAGGCCGCGCACGCCGCCCCAGAAACCGGGCCGCTTTTTGTAGGTGCGGAAAACGCGCGTGAGATGACGGACTTCGATCATGGGAGAGGAGTCAGGATGCAGGAGTCAGGAGACAGTATGCAGAAAGTGAACGCATGGCGCGATCTTCGATCATGAAGGGTCGAATGAAACGCAAAGGCGCGAAGACGCAAAGGAAACGTGGGGGGATAACCAAGGCATTTTTTACCGCGGATTACACGGATGATCACTGATGGATGTGGTGGTGGAGCGGCTTGAGATCAACGCGCTCTACCCGGGCTGCTGTTTTTCCAACGTGCGATGCCGGCATTTGCGCGGCGGAGCCAGTCTTTATGTTTTAGGTTGGAACAATTGTGGCAGCCTGAAAAGTTATGGCTATGTCGAAGGTGCCGGCCGAAAATTCTTCCAACGGGTCTTTCCGGACAACTGGCCTGGCTGGTGTGGTGATCGTGCTGGCGGCATTGGCTGCATATCATAACAGCTGGCATGGCCCGTTTGTTTTTGATGATCTGCCGTCGATCCCGGACAACCCGACGATCCGGCATCTTTGGCCTCTTGGGCGGGTACTGGTGCCTCCGCATGAGACCACCGTTGATGGCCGCCCGGTGCTCAACTTGTCATTAGCTTTCAACTACGCCATGAGCGGCACCCGTGTCTGGAGCTACCATGCGCTCAATCTGTTGATTCATATGCTGGCAGGTTTGACCCTGTTTGGCATTGTGCGAAGAACGTACGGAGCCGGCCGCCCGGCCTTGCGGCCACCTGAGCAAAAGGCCGCGGCGGATCACGTTGCGCTGGCGATTGCCTTGCTTTGGACCGTCCATCCATTGCAGACGGAAGCGGTGACCTATGTCATTCAGCGGGGCGAATCCCTGATGGGGCTCTTCTATTTGTTGACGCTGTATTGCTTCATTCGCGGGGTGGAGGCGCAGGAATTTTGTGGAGGCCCTTCGACGGGTTCGACCCATTCGGCAAGCTCAGGGCAGGCTGGCTCACCACCAGCAGGCTCAGGGCATCCGACTCCAAAAGAGGTGGCCTGCCATGAGCGACGGCCGAAGGCCGGAGTCGAATGGTTTGCGGCCTCCGTCCTCTGCTGCTTCCTCGGCATGGGGACCAAGGAAGTGATGGTTTCGGCTCCAGTCGTTGTATTTCTCTATGACCGGACGTTTCTCAGCGGCACATGGCGGGAAGCCTGGCGTCGGCACTGGCGGCTTTACCTTGCCCTGGCTGCTTCCTGGGTCCTGCTGGCGGGGTTGATTGAGATGTGCGGACGCCTGCTCGGCGACTCCAAGGGATTTAACACGCCGGTTCCCTGGTGGGCGTTTGCGGCTACGCAGTTCCCGGCCATGGCCCGGTATTTATGGCTGGTTCTCTGGCCCCATTCACTTGCCTTTGAATATGCCACCTTTTGGATCAAGCACCCGATCCAAGTCCTGCCGTCTGCCTTGTTGGTGGTCGGGCTGATGTGGGCAACATTATGGGCGATCCGCGCGAGACCTGCGCTTGGTTTTCTTGGCGCGTGCTTTTTTATTATTCTTGCCCCGACCAGCCTCACTCCGGGCGTTGCCGAGATGATTGTCGAACATCGGATGTACCTGCCGCTCGCGGCGGTGCTCGCCCTGGTTGTTTCGGCTGTTCATGCGGCGACAAAGCGAAGGCCGATGGTTTTTATCCTTACGATTGCAGCAGCTGTGGTCGCTTGCGTCGGTGGCACCATCCAGCGCAACAAAGATTACCGTAGTGCCCTGGCCCTCTGGAGCGATACCGTGGCCAAATGCCCGGACAATGAGCGCGCCTGGAATAACTTGGCAGGTGCTTTGGCGGGCGTCCCCGGCCGCCTGCCTGAGGCAATCGCTGCGTACGAACAGGCCTTGCGGGTTCAACCCAATAGTTCGGGCACCCAAAACAACTTGGGCTGCATCCTGGCCAATCTTCCGGGTCGGTTGCCGGAGGCGATCGGCCATTTTGAGGCGGCATTCCGGCTTGCGCCGAGTAATGCAAGGGCGCGCAATAACCTTGGAATTTTTTTATAAAAAGACGGCCG
>Ga0210387_10000573_pt1 | contig 26326 bp, 25 predicted proteins | sample IncBWC7OmetaG_FD_160108 | JGI IMG/M metagenome (GOLD analysis project Ga0210387, IMG submission 160108) | Forest soil microbial communities from Barre Woods Harvard Forest LTER site, Petersham, Massachusetts, United States - Inc-BW-C-7-O ...
TTCTACCGCGGCCGTCCAATTTTTTACAGTCTCGGCAATTTTGCCATCGAGCAGCCGCATATTTGGAATCCAGCGATCGTGCGCAGCGCTTCGTTCAAGCACCTCGTCAGTTTGAATCCGCAGTGGACGCTGGACAGCACGTACATGCTTCCCGCCGTTACGCGCATGACGGGGATCGCGAAGTTGGTACGCAATGGCGGCGAGGAGTGGCAGGTGCGCTTCATACCCGGATGGATCGGCGATGACAGCGTACCGAGTGTGCTGTTTTCGAACGATTCGCGATTTGCGGACGTCGCGGCATTCATTTCCTCCAGCACTCAACTGGCCGGATTCACGACCCAGATATCGATTGACGGCGACGAGTTGCTACTTCGTCCGCGCCATTAGTACTAAGGGACATCGCCTCATGAACGCAGAAGATTTCAATCCCTTGACTCCGGAAACTTTCGACAGCCCGTACGAGGTCTACAGCGATTTGCGGGTGCGCTGCCCCGTGGCGCATTCCAATGCATGGGGCGGCTTTTGGGCGCTGACGCGCTTTGCGGACGTACGCGACGCGCTGGTTGCCTCGGACGTTTTTATCACGTCGAAACAAAACGTCGTGCCCAAGCTGGCATTTACCGGCCGCCGGCCGCCGCTGCATCTGGATCCGCCCGAACATACGCCGTATCGCCGCGCACTCAATCCGCTGCTCAAACCAGAACGTATCGCCATTCTCGAACCCATCATTCGAAAAACTGCAGCGGACCTGCTCAGACCGCTGGTCGCGGCGGGCCGCTGCGATGTATGCGCCGACTACTCCAGCCACCTGACCATCCGGGTGTTTGCGGAGTGGATGAACGTCCCGGAGGAAATGGTGGTCGATTTGCAGCACATGGGCCGGGCCTACAACATTGCCGTGCAGTCGGCCAACGGCGAGATGGTCCGCGAGACCAGTCTCAAGCTTTACGACATCGCCCGCGCGATGATCAATCAGCGCCGGGAGCATCCGTTGGATCCGGCAACCGATCCTACGACGGCGCTGCTGGCCGCTCGGGTTGATGGTGAACCGTTCCCGGACGACATGATTCTCGGCACCATCCGCCAGGTTTTGGTGGTGGGCATCATCGCGCCCACGATTGTGGTTGGCAGCATCGCGGTGCATCTCGCGCGTGATCCGGAATTGCAGCGGGCTCTGCGCGGGGATTTCAGCTTGATGCCGAAGGCCATCGAGGAATTCTTGCGTCTATACACTCCGTATCGCGGATTTGCGCGCACCGCCAATCGCGATGTGGTGATCAACGGGCGCGAAATTGCCGAAGGCGAGCCGATCGCGCTGCTGTACGCGTCAGCCAACCGCGATGAAGCCGTATTCAAAGATGCAGATCAATTTGTTTTGGATCGCGCAAATATCACGGAGCACCTGGCATTCGGCATGGGGCCGCACGTTTGTGCCGGCGTGCCGCTGGCGCGCTTGCAGTTGCGTGTGGCGATCGAAGAACTGCTCCGGTGTGCGCCGAGCTTCGAGCTTGCGGGAGAACCGGTGCAGACGCGCTTTCCTGAGATCGGCGCACTGTCGGTGCCCTTGAAATTCGCCGGCTGAGGTGTGCACCCGGGACAGTGATGGCGCCTTACAGCTCAGAACGGATGGTGACGCGGCGTTTGGAAGGCTCTTCGAGGCCGCCATCCGATGCGATTGGCTCCGGATCATTGCGCCATGAGACATGCATCAGGCGCGGATCCACCCCCAAGCGCCGCAGCGCCTCTGCGACGCTCTCGGCGCGGGTTTTCGCGAGCGTGTTAGATTCCGAGACAGTTCGACCGGATACCTGCATCCCCTTCGTCGCGGCGTATCCGGTAACGAAGATGCGCTTCGCGCCGCTCACTTTGATATAGCGTGCCGCCGCATCCAGTATCACTTCGCTGTACTGATAAAGTAGGAAATCAGACTGGAAGTTAAACTGGATCACCCATTGCTGCGACTCATAGGGCGGCGGCGGCAACGGCCGCTCAACATCCATTGGCGGCAGCACAGACTTGGCCGAAACTTGGAATGCTCGGCCCGGATAGTTCTCGGTCGGCAGCATGACTGCGGGGCAACGGGTTTCCAGCACCGCCGTATGCACCGGCGCGAGGAGGGCGCCGCCGCAAACATCGGGCGAATTCGCCACGACGCCCTCGACAAGGACCTCGTGCCCGATTTGCGGCTTGGCGCGACCGCCGCCGATGTCGTAACGCACGCCGCTCTCATGATCATCCGCCAGCCAGCATCCGGATTTTCGGCCCTGATTGGTATCTCGATAGATCGGACACGCAATGAATGAAACCGGCTTCAACGTCGGCGCGTCTGCTCCGTAGCACAGGGCCGCCGCCAGCGAGAGGAGAACTGTGCCTTCAACGTACAGGCGGGCGCTGCGCCGAATGGTCACAGGACGCTCATCAAATTGGTGAGATCTTGCTTTTCCTGTTCCGTCAGCGCGATGTTGTAGCGTCTGTTGTAAAACTCCACTACCTCGCGCAGGGTGCGCGCGGAACCGTTTGAAAAGTAAGGCGCCCTCGCAGCGAGGCCGCGCATCGACTGCATGGTGATTTTACCGATATCCACGCACCGCCCGGTGGTGAGCGCAAAGCCGGGATCATGGGTGTAGATGGTCGCTCCCAGAAATGGATGCGGTATTTCACCGGCATGGCAGGTCAATTTGAAGAGCGGCAGATCCGGCGCCGGATCGGCGAACGGCTCATTGGTGGTGCCCAAGTCTACCTGTCCCGGTGCAACGTCCATTCCGGTGCGCGTCATGTTGTGGCAGAAATTACAGCTGTCGCGGGTGGGGTTGCCGAAATTCATGGAGTTGAGTCCGGATGAATCGCTGATCAGGAATGTCCGCTCGCGAAAAATGGCGGCGCCGCGGGCAACGGATTCGCGAAACAGTCGCTGTGCATCACCGCTTCCAGGCGTGTCTGTCGTAGCGGATGCAGGGTTCGTCGCCGCCGATGCGGCCCAGGGTGAGTATTCCACCCACTGTACGTCCCTGGAGCTCTTGAGCACGCCGGGTTTCGACAGCGCGAGTGTCTCCGGGCCGCCATGCGCGCCGCCGTCATCGAGCTTGCCGCCCACAAAGTCGACGCCCTGCGCCGTGTAGAGTTGCCCTTCAAAATCCAGGATGCGTTGAATTTCCGCGGGGTCCAAATCGCCCTCGGTTTCCAGATGCGTGCGCATGGCGTCGAGCAGCTGCAGTTTCAGGGTGCCCGCGCGCGAGTCAGCCAGTAGATTGCCGCTCATGCGCCGGCCGCTTTCCGGATCGATGGGCAGCGGAAAACCGTTCTTCGGTTCGAAGACAAAGCCGACAGCGGTCAAGTATTTGAGGTTGGTTGCCGGGCGCGGACGGCGAAACACCGAGACGGCCGGATTTTTGCCATGCAGGCCGTAAACGGTGCTTGTATTGCATCCGGTCGGATCGCGCACCACTTCGATGTCGAATTGCGGAGCGATCCTTTTCCCGCTGGCATCCACCGGGGGCCAGGGACGTGCCACGCGGAACGTGCCGCGCTCCAAGAGCAGCGAATGCGACGCGCGTTCCTCCTGCGGCAGCGAGGGGCAATTGGAACCGTCGATTGCCGCGAATAGGGGATCCCTACCGTTGGTCGCTTGCCAACGGGCTTGAATATCGTGCGCCGACACGCTCATTCCGTCTGCCGGTTGATGACAGGTGATGCAGGCTCTGCCATTCGTTCCCAACGAGGTGAAAAACGGATGACCGCGCGTATCCGTCGGCCCTTTAAGGTTCAGCGTCGTGATAATTCCGCGCTCATCCGCGTAGCTCAAGATGGCGGGGAACTCTCGCCCGCTGCCCGGTGACCACCATGTTTCACCTTCCGGCGGAGTTTGGGCCTCCGCCGCGCCCGAGCCGGCGGAAAAAACCGCAGACAATAAAAAGGCGGCGCAGCCGGCTGAAATGGCGGCGCCGACGGCGCCTTTTGTTGGCATGGATCATTTTGTAAACGCTTGCATTTCACTTGTCAAGGAGAGAAACGACGCGAGAAACTAAGGCACGCACGACGCTGCGGATCGTCTTACACTGCTGCGAATATGCCGGTATCCAAGCGCCCAAAGACCAAAAGTCCACGTTCTCGACGCAAGGAGCGCCCGCGCCCCAGCCTACGCAGCGTAACCATCAGCGAGGTCGCCGCGGCGGCGGGTGTGTCGACTGCCACGGTTTCCCGATTTTTCAACTCGCCGGTAAAACTAAAAGAACGCACAGCGAGCAAAGTACGCAAGGCTGTCGATGACATAGGGTACGTCCCCAATATGATGGCAGGTGGTTTGGCCTCCAGCCGATCGCGCCTGGTTGCCGCCGTCATCCCGGCCATTTCGCAATCCATTTTTTCCAGCACGATTCAATCGCTGACCGATGCGTTGGCCGACGCCGGTTATAGCGTCATCTTGGGGCTGACAGGGGCGGCAGATGAGCGCGTGCAACGCGAACTTGTCTCTATCATTGGCCGTCGTCCGGACGGCATCATTCTGACCGGCTCGCTGCTTGACGGGGCAGCGCGTAAGCAGCTCAAGGCGACGGGAATTACCATCATCGAAACCTGGGACCTGCCTTCGAGCCCGATTGACCTGGTGGTGGGCGTATCGCATCAGGCCATCGGCAAGGCGGTCGCCCGGCACGCGCTCGCACTAGGCCGCCGCCGAGCGTTTGTCATCTCTGCGAGCGGCGTGCGCGCGCTCGCGCGGCGCGACAGTTTCTCCCGGACAATGCTCGCGAGCGGCGCGCCCGAACCCATCGTTGCCACATTTAGTGGAACCACCACTTATGGGCAGGGCAGGCGGGCGATGGCCGCCCATCTTGAAAGTAAAAGTCCGTGCGACGTGGTGGTGTGTTCTTCGGATTGGAGCGCGCATGGCGCCTTGGACGAGCTTCGTGCGCGGAATATTAGGGTCCCTGAGGAAATCGCAGTCATCGGCTTCGGCGACCTGGACTTTGCCGCCGAACTGAGTCCATCCCTGACCACGGTAAAAATTGATGGAGGAATGATTGGTCGTCAGGCCGCCGCCTTTCTCATGCTGCGTGCGCGCGGAGAGAAAATTGAGCGGCCGGTGGTTGATATCGGATTCACGCTGATAGCGCGCGACAGCGCTTAACTGCGCAGGCGCGGGCCGATGGCGAGCACTCCAATGGCTGCCGTCAGCAAGATGGCGCCGCCGAGCTCTGCGCCGCTCGGTGCAGCACCGAACGACATCGCCGAAAGAATGTATGCAGCTGCGGTCCCGGCCAGGACGCTGGCAGCGCGCTCGATGGGCACGCAAAACGTGTTTTCACGCGGATCCAGCAAAATGATCAGCGAAAAAACCGACACGATGACCAGGAATGCCGAAACAGCCAAGATGACCCCAATCTGGTTGCTGCTCCACACCTGAACGAAACCAAAGCTGAGTTCGCCGCCTTGCGTTCCTAGACCTAAGAGCGAAATGGCCGCCAGAGCCGCAATCGCCATTGGGATGGCCACCATTTTCTCTTCGACGAAATATCCTCTGGCGGTTTTGGGATCGCCCGTCTTGCCTATCTTGGTCATCACGATCAAGCGCACAAAATAGCCGAGCGCATATAAAACAACGGTGAGGATTGCGAGCGGCGGCAAATGCAGTCCGCCGCGGCGGCTTATGGTCAGTGTCAAGCCAGCGCCGACCAACAGCAGCGCGACCCAGGAATACCATGCGACCTTGCGGCCTGACACCAAGTCCACCAAAGGCGCAATCACCAGCACATCGCCACGCATCAACAATTGCATGAAGGGGATGCTGACCCCCGCGAAGGTGAACGATAAGGGAACCGTGAAGAGCAGCAATGAGGTGCCTATTCCCGACAAGACGGTCCATGGGGTTGGCCAAGGCAGCGACAGGCCCCATATTTTGCGGTGATGCGCATCTTTCGACCAGCCGCTCAACCAGATGAACGCCCAAGTGAGCGCGCCGCTCAAGATCATGGTGGCAGGCAGAATTTCGAGACCGCTCAACGCTCTGCCGAGCGGGGGGTAGGTAACGCTCGCCAGCCATCGCACCGCGAGCACGTACGGCAAGTACGCCAGCAAATAAAGTAGTGCGAAGAACTCGATGGGAAGCCGCTTACGCATGGGGAGCCTCGCCGCAACGCTTGAAGTCTTGCCGCGTGTCGTTACGCGAGGACGAGCAGGGCGTCCAAGGCGATCGCCCCTTCGCCATTCGCATAGACGATGACCGGATTCAAATCGATCTCCAAAATATCGGGCTCCGCTCGCAGTAAGGCAGCGACACGCGAAATGAGATCCGCCACAGCGGCGATGTCCAGCGGCGGCGACCCGCGAAAGCCCCGCAGCAGCGGCGCACTCTTGAGCAATTGCAGTTCGCGCGCAAAGCCGTCGGGGGTCAGGTCAGCCGGCATCAACCGCACGTCGTGCAGAATCTCGGCTTGCACGCCTCCAAATCCAGCAAGCACGACGGGACCCCAATGTGGATCGTTGCGGCCCCCGACAATCAATTCCGTTCCACGTGGGCTCATGCGCTCCACCAGGACCCCGTCCAATTCAAGACCTGGGCGATGGCGGGCAATATTGAAGTGCAGGCGATCCCATGCCCGCTCAAGCGACGCCGCGTCGGTCAGACCCAATTCGACGCCGCCGGCATCGCTCTTATGCGGAAGATCGTTCGACTGGGCTTTCAAGGCCACGGGCATGCCGATCTGCGCCGCCGCGGATTGCGCTTCCGCCAACGTCTTGGCGAGGCTTCCCAAGGGAAATCGAATGCCCAGGGGCGCCAACAATTCCTTGGCCCGATATTCGGCCAGGATTCCGTGCGGCGGCCGCGAGGGCAGCCGGGTCGGCTGCGCCGCACTGACGGCCGTATCGCGATGGGCCGCCCGACACCAATGCGCCATCGCCCGGTAGGCGCGATCCGCCGAGGGAAAATACGGCACATTGAGCGCGCGCAACTGCGCGATAAATTGCGCCGGGACCTCGGCGCCATCATCGAGGCCGGCGAAAAGCACCGGCTTTGCCGGCTTCAACTGCGCCACTGCCGCAATGATGGCGGGGAATTTCAACTGGCAGGTTTTTGGGTCGGTCTGGATGATGCCGAAAATGACGCTGCCGAATCGATCGTCTTGCAGCAGGGCGGACAGCGCACGGCGGAATAGATCGGGATCAACCAGCCCTTGCGCGGTCAGATCAACAGGATTGCTGGCCGGTACGAAGCTCGGCAGTGCTGCTCGAAGCAGCGGAGCGTTGCCATCCGCGATCTGCGGCAGGTCAAGCCCCACCTGTTCGCACAGATCCAATGTGAGCGCTTTGAACGCTCCGGATTCGGTGAGCACCGCAGGTCCCCGTTCGGGCAAGCCGGGGAAGCGCAGCGTGAGCTCGAGCAGATCGGAGAATTCTTCCAGTGTCTCGGTCAGCAACACGCCTTGCCGCTCGACGAGACTGCGCATGACTTGATAATCGCCGGCCATGGCGCCGGTGTGGGTCGCGGCCGAGTCGCGCGCGGCAGCGCTGCGTCCGGGATGCAGCAGCACCATGGGTTTGCCGGCGCGCCGTGCCCGCTGTGCGAGCGCGAGAAATCGACGCGGTTGACGGAACTGCTCGACGATGAGGCCGATGACGCGTGTCTTTGCGTCCCCAAGAAGGTACTCCACATAGTCCTCGATGCCGCTTGCCGCCTCGTTGCCGGTGGATATGGAATAGGAAATGCCGACTGCCTTGGCCGTCAGCGTGACACCCACCACCGCCGCCATCGCGCCGCTCTGCGAGACGATACCGACGCCTGGCCGGTTGCCGAGCGCAATGGCCGGCGTTTCGACAAACGTCAGTGCAATTGCGTCCACATAGTTGACCAGCCCGAGGCAATTCGGGCCCTCGATGATCATGCCGGTGTCGGCCGCGATGCGCGCAAGCTCGCGTTGATCGGCGAGTCCTGCTTCGCCGCCCTCGGCAAAACCTGCGGAAAAAATAATTGCGGCGCCTACCTGGCGTTTGACCAACTCGCCGACTGTCTCGATGACCGCCGATCTCGGAATGGCAAGCACCGCGACATCCACGCCCAGCGGCAGCCCGGCTACCGAATGCAAGCACCGACGCTCGCCAATAAGGTCGCGCTTCGGGTTGATCAGGTGGATCTCGCCGCCGAATCCCATGCGTTCCAGATTCGCTACGACCGAAGCCCCCAGAGCGCCGGGCGTTGAGGAAGCGCCGACCACAGCGACCGATCGTGGCCTAAGCAAGCGCTCGATGCTTCGTACGCTCGTAGTGGCCGGCGCCGCTTCGATCATGCCTTCTTGCTGCTCTGTTTCGATCGGTCGTAGGCGGCAAGGCCGGGTTTGAAACTCTTGTCATCGATGAATTGCTTGATGCCTTCCTTGCGCCCCTCGTTATCATACGAGTTGGCCGCCTCCTGGGCGCGCACCAGAAAGTCCTCGGCGTTGTCATAGGTCATTTCGCCGACGCGCCGGACCGCGTCTTTCGTGGCCTTGAGCGCAACCGGATTTTTCTTCAGCAGTACTCGGGCCACTTCTTCGACGCGGCCCCGCAGCTTGTCGAGCGGCAGGGCCTCGTTGACCAGCCCCCATTCGGCGGCAGTCTTCCCGTCGATGTTCTCACCCATCAGCGAGTGGTACATGGCGCGACGGAATGGCAACAGTTCGCGTGCAATTTTTGTCGCGCCGCCGCCGGGCAAGATTCCCCAGTTGATTTCGGACAATCCGAATTGCGCTTCCTCGGCCGCGAAAGCCAGATCGCAGGCAAACAGCGGGCCATAACCACCGCCGAAGCACCAGCCATTGACCATCGCGATGGTGGGCTTCTGATACCAGCGCAACCGGCGCCACCAGCCATAGGACTCGCGCTGCGCGCCGCGCACGGCACCGAGGCCTTGTTTCTCAATCTCGCGAAAATATTCCTTCAGATCCATACCTGCCGACCACGCCTCGCCCTCGCCGCTCAAGACCAGCACGCCGACATCGGGGCGAAACTCGAGCTCATCGAGCACGCGCATCATCTGCCGATTCAATTTTGGACTCATGCAGTTGCGCTTCTCGGGCCTGTTGAATTTGACCCATGCGACTTGCTCGGCGACGGTGTGGGAGACCGTGTCCGCTTCGGCACGCTCGGCGGCGGCGGCGGCGGCGGCGGGGGCGGTAGTTGCGGTATTCATGATGTTTCCTTGAGACTCGTTAAATGGGGAAGTGACCGGCTTGCGTTTCAATCGTGATCCAGCGCAATTCCGTGAATTGTTCGATGCCGGCCTTGCCGCCGAAGCGGCCGTAGCCGGACGCGCCCACGCCGCCAAAAGGCATTTGCGGCTCGTCGTGCACCGTCGGTCCGTTGATATGGCAAATGCCCGATCGAATCTGCCGCGCCACGCGCAAGCCGCGCGCGGTGTCGCGGGTGAAGACCGCGGCCGACAGGCCGTACTCACTGTCATTGGCGATTCGGATGGCGTCGGCTTCGTCTTTCGCGCGAATGATTCCCACCACAGGGCCAAAACTTTCGTCGCGGTAGATGTTCATGGACTGTGTGACGCCATCGACGACGGTCGCCGGCATGAGAACATGATCCGCTTTACTGCCCGCGATGAGCGTGGCGCCTTTTGCGGTGGCATCATCGATCAAACTATTGACGTGTTTCACCGTCTTCTGGTCGACCACCGCTCCCAATGGGGTCTTACCCTCGCGCGGATCTCCCGTCGCCAGGGATTTTGCCTTTACCGCGAAGCGCTTGACGAACTCGGCGGCCACCGCATCGACCACGATGATGCGCTCGGTGGACATGCAGATCTGTCCTTGATTCATAAAGGCGCCAAAGGCGGCGGCCTTGACGGCCTCATCCAGGTCGGCGTCCTCGAGAACGATCAATGGCGCCTTGCCGCCGAGCTCGAGCAGGCAGGGCTTTAAGTGTTCGGCGGCCCGCTTCGCAATGATTCGGCCGACCGCAGTCGAACCGGTGAAGTTGATGCGCCGTACGGCCGGGTGGTCGATGAGCGCGCCGACCACGTCGGCCGCATCTTTGGGTGCGTTGGTGACAATATTGACGACACCCGCTGGAAATCCCGCGCTGGCGAAAGCCTCGACAATGAGCGTGTGCGTGCTGGGGCAAAGTTCCGAGGCTTTCAGAATCACCGAGTTGCCGCAGGCGAGCGGAACGGCAATGGCGCGAACGCCGAGAATGATGGGTGCATTCCAAGGGGCAATTCCAAGAATAACGCCGACGGGTTCGCGCAGCGTCAATGCCAGGCATCCCGGCTTGTCCGAGGGGATGACTTCACCGCCGATTTGCGTGGTCAATGCGGCCGCCTCACGAATCATGCCGGCCGCCAGCATCAAATTGAACATGGCCCATCCGGCGGTTGCGCCGACTTCGGTCATCATTGCGCGCACGAAGTCATCCTTGCGTGCTTCGAGGGCGGTAGCCGCCTTCATGAGCAGCGCACGTCGCGCGTTGGGTCCGAGCGCGGACCAGGCTGGAAAGGCATCAGCCGCACGTTCCGCGACGGCGCTCGCCTCGCCTGCAGACATTGCTGTGGCCTTGCTCGCCGGTTCCTGGGTAAGCGGATTGATGCGTACAAATTCCATTGCGGTGTCCCCCCGTCTATGTTGTGCTAACTGCCGGCCTCCGATAGCTATATAGTATAGCAATCCGATTAAATCAAGTATTAAGGCGAGAAGGCGCATTCTTCATGATCGATCCGATGAGCGACTACCCGGGATATTTGCTGCGGCGCGCGTCCGCGATGGCCATGGCGCGGCTCGCCAAGCACTTGAAGTCACTGCATTTAAATCCGACCGACGCCACCGTGCTCAGCGTCATCGAAGCGAATCCCAACTCAAAACAGAGCGAGATCGGGCGCATGTTGGACATTGCGCGCGCCAATATGGCGCCCTTGATATCGCGGCTTGCTGAGCGCGATCTAATCGAGCGTCAACCCGTGGACGGGCGATCGCACGGACTTGTTCTCAGCCGTGCGGGGCGCGCGCTGATCCCCCGAATTAAAAGCGCATTTGCGGAACATGAGGAAGCGCTCATGAGAGATATTCCAGCAACGCAGCGGCGTGCGCTGGTCGCGGCGCTGCGCGCAATCTTGAAGGAAGCGGTTACTTGAGGTCTTCGATCGGCAGCGACAGGCCGACCTTGACGCGCTCCAACGCCACGTGCGTGTCGAAACGCGTCACGAACTTATTGGATTCAAAGCATTTTCGAGCGAACACGCCGTAGGCCTCCATACTGCTGGCGATGACGATGACGACGAAGTCGTAAGTGCCGGTCACGTGATAGCACTGCTGCACCATGGGATGATCGACCATTTGGCGACGGAAACGATCCAAGTGCGCGACCGGAGCCGGCACGGCCGCCATGCTCAGATTGACAATGCACGTCACCATCGAGGGGCCCACGGATGCCTTGTCGAGCACAGCCGTTTCAGCGGCAATCACGCCGTCGGCGCGAAGACGTTTTAGCCGGCGCTGCACGGCCGCGGCTGACAGACCGACTTCTTCGCCAATCGATTCGGCGATACGGCGTGTATCGAATTGAAAGATGCTGAGAATCTTGCGATCGATGCGGTCCATCCTTACCTCGCATGCGGCCAAACCGCATTTTACCGCTTTCAAACGCGCGCTACCGACCTGGAAATGAGGTTAACCTGCCTCGGGGCAATATTAAGGGGGCTCACATGCGTCTCGCTCATTTGCTTGCTGTTGTCGCCGCCGTACCGGGCATCGCGCTCGCCGCCGGCGACGATTTTGCGCAGGGGAAGCCATCGGACCTCAATTCGGAGCCCCTTGTATCTTTGGAAAAAGCCATGGCGCGCGGTGACTACCCCGAGACCAGCAGCGTGCTCATCGTGCGAAACGGCGCGCTGGCGTATGAGCATTATTTCGGAGAGGGGAGCGCGGAACTCCTCAACAACACGCGCTCGGCCACGAAATTCGTGACGACACTCGCGCTGGGCGCCGCCATTGGCGATGGCGCAATCCCGTCTGAACACGCGCTGGCCTTCTCATATCTAAAGGACCTCAAGCCCTTCAAAAATGACACCTCGAGCAAGGAGGCGATCACTCTGCAGGACATGCTAAGTATGTCCTCCGCGCTGGCTTGCGACGACGGCGATGATGACAGCCCCGGCAACGAAGACAAGATGCATCCGCAGCTAAACTGGACCCGATGGGCGGTCGACCTGCCGACCATGCAAGGCTATGCCCGCGACAACGCAGGCTTCGGTCCGTTCCGCTACTGCACCACCAATGCCTTTTTGACCGGCCAGATAATTCAGCGGGCGACCCACGTGGACGTTGATCGGTATACAGAGAATAAGATCCTGCGACCACTCGGCATCAGCCGCTGGCACTGGTCCTACTCCCCGACAAAGGAAGCGATGACGGGTGGCGGCCTGGAATTGCGATCTCGCGATTTGGCGAAGATCGCCTGGATGGTCGCGAGCGATGGGCGTTGGGAAGGCAAGCAGATCGTGCCTAAGAACTGGATCGATGCGGCGCTTACCGTGAGGCGCGCATCGCGGCCGAATCAAAATTACGGCTATTTCATTTTTGAGGGCGAGTATAAGACTGCCTGCGGACAGATTCCGGTCTGGTACATGGCGGGCACCGGAGGCAGCCAGATCCTGGTGCTGCGCGATCTGCGCAGCGCTGTGGTGGTGACGCGCACGGCGTTTAAATTGCGCGGAACCTCCATTCAGACTGCGGAAATGCTCGAGAAATATATATTGGCGGCATTGCCCTGCGCGAACAACTAGAATGGTGCGCATCAAAAAGGGAGTACTCGATGAAAGTCGATTCGCCGGCCGGTGGCGCAAGTTTTCGCGTGAAATCAATCCTCATGGCCTTGACCATGGTCCTCGCTTTACCCGCCATCGCGGCACCAGCGAAGGATCAACATGACACGGTCATTCGCAATGGCCTCATCTATGACGGTTCAGGCAAGGCGCCCTATGTCGGAGATGTCGCGATCGATAAAGATCGGATCACTTATGTGGGGCCGCATGCCCCGGGCGCGGGCCGCTCGGAGATCGATGCGCGCGGCAAGGCGGTATCGCCCGGGTTCATCAATATGCTCGCTCATCCGGAGGAATCGTTGCTCGTGGACAAGCGCGCCCTCAGCGACATAACGCAGGGCGTGACGCTCGAGGTCATGGGCGAGGATTCAATGGGGCCATTGACGCCGACCATGAAGGCAGACATGAAGAGCCATCAGGGCGACCTTCACTACGACATCGACTGGACCACGCTCGGCGAATATCTGGAAAAGCTGCAGAGCAAGGGCATCGCACCCAACGTCGCGGCCTTCGTGGGCGCGGGCACGGTGCGCATCAATGTGCTCGGCGAAGATAATGTTGAGCCGACGCCGGCACAGTTGCTGCAAATGCGCGGCTTGGTCCGTCAGGCCATGCAAGAAGGCGCGCTGGGTGTGACCACGGCGCTGATTTACAACCCGAACACCTATGCCAAAACCCCGGAACTGATTGCACTGGCGAGTGAATCGGCGCTTTGCGGTGGAATGTACATCGCGCATATGCGCAGCGAAGGCGATCGCATTGTCGAGGCGGTACAGGAAACAATTGACATCGCGAAAGGATCAGGCGCTCCCGCGGAAATCTATCACTTGAAGGTTGCGGGCCAGGTCAATTGGGGCAAGCTAGACAAGGTCATCGACCAAGTGCAGGCGGCGCGGGCTTCGGGCACGAGGATCACAGCGGACATGTATCTGTACACGGCCGGCGCCACGGGGCTCGATGTGACCATGCCGCCGTGGGTGCAGGAAGGCGGCCTCGACAAGTGGATCGCGCGGCTGAAGGACCCCGCGCTTCGCGCACGTATTCTCGCCGATATGCGCGATCCATCACCCGCCTGGGAAAACCTGCTGCAGCGCGCCGGGCCGAAGGGAGTCTTGTTGCTTGAATTCAAGAATCCGGCCTTGAAGCCGCTCACGGGCAAGACGCTCGCTGAGGTGGCCACCATGCGCGGCGTAAGCCCCGAAGAAGCGGCGATGCAGTTGGTTGCCGAGGATGGCTCGCGTGTCGGCACGGCCTACTTCCTGATGTCGGAAGATAACATTCGACGCGAAGTCGCGCTGCCCTGGGTCAGCTTCGGTTCCGACGCGGCCGCGCCTGCGCCGGAGGGCGTATTCCTGCAGTCTGCCGAGCATCCGCGCGCCTATGGAAATTTCGTAAGAGTCCTCGCGAAATATGTGCGCGACGAGAAGGCAATCTCGCTGCACGAGGCCATTCGCAAGCTGAGCGCGTTACCGGCGCAAAATTTGTCGCTGAAGGACCGCGGCATGCTGCGCAAGGGGTACTTTGCGGACGTGGTCATCTTCGATCCGGCAAGTGTGCAAGATCATGCGACGTACGATAAGCCCCACCAACTCTCAACCGGTGTGGAAGAGGTCTGGATCAACGGAATTGAAGCCTTGCATAACGGCAATGCCACCGGGCTCCCGAGCGGACGCTTTGTCCGAGGTCGCGCCTGGACCGGCTATCCCGGTGGCGGCTGCCGTGCCGCCAGCCAGCAATGGACTTGGAGCAAATAGCCGATTCTTGTCAGAACTATTCAGGACGATTCAGGAGAATTTCAGGACTTCGGGGCGTTGGGGCGGCAAGGTGACCCCTTGTCCGCAACCTCAGGAGTTCTCACATGATTCGTCGCCTTATCGTCGCGGCAGCCGCGCTGCTTGCCGCCGCGCCTCTCTATGCCGTCACCTACACCTTTGAGCCGCAACACACCCAGGGTGTTATCAGCTGGAATCATTTGGGATTCGCGAACCCGACAGCGCAATTCAACACCGTGGAAGGCACGCTCGAATTCGATCCGGCCGATCCGACGCACTCGTCCGTCGCGGTGAGCATACCGCTGGCTTCCATGAGCACCGGCGTGCCCGATCTCAATGATGATTTCCGATCCAGCGATTTTTTCGACTTTGCCAAATTCCCAACGGCGACATTCAAGAGCAGGAAGATAGAGAAGGGCGGCACGCCCGACACTCTCAAGGTCGCCGGCGATCTGAGCGTGCACGGCATCACCAGGCCGGTGTTGCTCGACGTCACGATCAACAAGGTCGGCACGAACCCCAGGAACCAGGTGCCGACCGTGGGATTCGAGGCGATGGCCACGCTCAAGCGCTCCGACTTCGGTTTAGGTCTGTATGTGCCCCAAGTGAGTGACGAGATCCGCATACACATCACCGCCGAGGCGGCCGAGAAAAACGCCTATGAGCAGTACCTCAAAGCTCAAGCAGCGCGCGAGGCGGCCAAGAAGGCTAAGCAATAGACCGTCTCGTGAACCCGGCAGGGCGTCCCGCCGGGTTCACTTCCGCCTCAAGGCTATTATTTACCCGCAAAAAATGATCTGGTCGCTGCGAAGCAAATGGGCGCTACCAGCATCGCATGATAGGCCTCGGCAACCGCCAGCGCGCCGCCATCGGTCGCGCCCTGTGAAACCGCGGTAGCGGCAACGAGCGCTTTGGCGACCGCAAAATCCTGCTTCAAATTGGCATAGGGATCGTTTGGAACTGCCGCGGCCTCCAAGTCGAGCACGCTGACCGACGCTGACGGCGCTTGAGTGGCCCAGTAACTTTGCATCAGTTGTGTGTTGAAGAAGAAAACCAGCGGGTCGACATCGCCGCCGCATAGCTGGACCGGCGCCGTGGGAACCCAGTCCCGCAAGTCGTTCTTTTGCAGCGCCTGGCGCCATGGAAGCTGAGGCGCCGTTGCAGCAACGCCTGTTGTGATCGTCGGAAAGCCGCCATCGGGATGCGCTTGTGCATCCGCAAGGTAGCTGAGGCGATAGCTGTTTTGCAGGAGATTGGCAGCGCCGAATCCGAGTGCAAAAACCTCGGCAAGGTCCGCAGGGCTTGTCGCCGGCGTCATCGACGCGAATTCAGGTGCGGGCGGGGTGAGGCTGAACAATGCATATTCCGGTAGCTTGCCCAGCGCATAGAGTTGGCTGCGCGGCGTCGTGCTCGGCAACAGAGTCTGAATGCCATTCGCATATTGCGGCTCGAATATATCGGTGGCATTCGTGTAAATATTTCCATACACAGTCTGATATGCACCGAGCAGCAGAGTCGAGGAAACGGTGGCTCCCCCGTTGACCTCGCCATAAAACACCGCATCGACAAAGGCGGCGAGGGCATAGGGCCCGGACATTGGCGCCGCGGCGGTGACGTTCATGCCGGCCGCTTGCATCGCGCGATGCGTGGCCATGGCCACATAACCTCCCTGCGAATAGCCGGTAACGAATAGCTGCCCGTTATCCTCAACCGTCGTCAGGGAGGCCAGCGGCAGCGCGGTGCGCGCCGCCGTCAGCGCATCGATCATGTCCTTCGATTGTTGATCGGCGATCAAATAAGGATGATACGGCAGGGTCGAGGTGTCATAACCAGCATAGTTCGGCGCGACCACGATGTAACCCTGCGATGCGAACAATGCCGCCAGAGAAATCGTTTCGGCATTTTGCAAGTCAGCCATGTTGTAGGCGCGATCAGTGGTTGTGCCGTGGGCATACAGAACGATTGGGCGCGCGCCGGTGCAATTTGCGCCCAAACCACTGGGAATCATGAGCACGGCGGATGCGGTGGTGGCTTCGCCTGCGCCGCCGACCGTTTGGTACTCAATGTGATAAAAAATGATATCGCAGAGCGGTGCACTGCTCACTGATAGCAGCAGCGCATTGATGGGCAGTTCAAGTTCGGTTAACAGGCCTGAAATAGTCAAGGTGGACAGAAGCCCGGGGGGAGTTTGCAGCAGCGTGCCCCTGCTGGGGGGCGCGCTCGTTGGGCCGGACGCACCACCACCGCTTCCGCCGCCGCCGCACGCGGCGAGCATGAGTGCTGCGATCAACGGTAAAAAGTGTCGTTTCATGGGCGCCATGAGATTGGGTCCGAAACTGTGATTGAAGTTCAACTTAGCTGCAATTTCACAGGTTAAGCCCATTGACTTGGGCGCACGCTGTCCCCATAGGGTGCAGCATCCAACGGGCGGAGCGTGTATTGAGCCTTTCACCTTCGAATCTTGATGACAGGCCGGATCCGGCGGCCGCTGCAGCGGTGGTTTTTCGCGGCTCCAAATTACTCTGTCGTGAATACAGCTTGGTGCTCGAAGCCCGAGGCATCGAGCACGAAACGCGAGAGGACGAAAGTTCCTGGGCATTGAGCGTGCCTGCGGAGATGCGTCATCGCGCGTACGAAGAGTTGAACCGATACGCCCTTGAGCGCGGCGTGCGCCGCAGCGTTCCTGAAGTGGTACAGCCGCACTCCGGTGCCGCCATCGGCGTGTTCCTATACGTTCTGATTCTCTTGGCGACCGCATATTGCGCCGGCAACGGAACATTCGGGGCGGACTGGCTGTCACTGGGTTCGCTCGACGCCGGTGCGCGAGGCGAATGGTGGCGAGCCGTGACGGCCTTGACCTTGCACTTGGACCAGGAACACTTGCTTGGTAATGTGCTCTTTGGAGCCGTTGCGGGCGTTGCGGCGAGTCGGTTGCTGGGGCCCGGAGTCGCCTGGGCGAGCATCCTGGGCGCGGCCACGCTGGCAAACTACGCCGAGATCCTTATTACTCCGATCACGCATCGTGCCGTGGGCGCCTCCACCGCCGTATTCGCGGCCTTAGGACTGCTCTCGGGCATGGCGTGGCGCCAGCGGCTCACGCTGCGAGAACGCCTGTGGTATCGGTGGGCGCCTCTCATTGCGGGAATGTGCCTCTTGACGCTGCTCGGCGCCGGCAGCGCGCATGTGGATGTGCTGGGGCACGCGCTGGGGTTTCTTTTCGGACTGGGCGTTGGCTGGGTCTATGTTCGAAGCGGCGTTCCCAACAATCGAGATCCACGGTTACAGATCATTGCGGGTCTCGGCGCTGTGCTGGTCGTCTGCGCGGCTTGGGCTTTTGCGCTCCGGGCCGGCCCGTAATGTCGAAATCGCGATCGCTGGTTCGTCGTCATGTAGGACGGCGAATAGGAGAACGAAATGAGAGTTATGGTACTGGTCAAGGCGACCAAAGAAAGCGAAGCGGGGGTCTTGCCGACGCAGACCCTGCTGTCCGAGATGGGTAAATTCAACGAGGAACTCGTCAAGGCGGGCGTCATGTTGGCTGGTGAGGGGCTGCGCCCCACGTCTCAAGCAAAGCGCGTGCAATTTTCGGGGCGCGACCGGAGCGTGGTCGACGGGCCGTTTACCGAAACGAAGGAACTCGTCGCGGGTTTTTGGCTTTGGCAGGTGCGTTCAATTGAGGAGGCGGTGCAGTGGGTAAAACGCTGTCCCAATCCCATGCCAGGGGACTCGGAAATCGAGATTCGCCCGCTATACGAGATGGAAGACTTCACCTGACGGGAGTTCAACCCTGGGGTCGGTTTGGGTCATACTTTGGCAAGGGCGGATATCCCAACGAGGCTGTGTGATGAGTTATATGTTGTTGATCGTTGAACCGGCGGGCCAGCGTCGCACCCGCACCGAGGCCGAGGGCCGCGCGCTCTACGAGCGAATGGTGAACTACAGCGAGTCGCTGAAGGCGCGGGGCTTGCTCACGTTTAGCCAGTCGCTGAAGCAAGACACACTGGGTGCACGCGTCAAGGTGCGTAACGGGACAACAAGCGTCGTCGATGGTCCTTTTGCCGAAGCCAAGGAAATGATCGGCGGCATCTTTTTGTTGACGTGCGAGACGCGCGAGCAAGCCATCGCGATTGCCGCGGAATGCCCGGTGGCGAACTCATCGACCATCGAAGTCCGCGAACTCGGGCCCTGTTTCGAATAAGGCTTCGGTTGAATCGAGGCCGCCATGGTTGAGTCGAACATCAAGAACACCGTCGAGGCAGTGTGGCGCATGGAATCGGCCAAGATCATTGCAAAGCTCGCGCGCATGTTGCGCGACGTCGGTCTCGCCGAGGAACTGGCTCAGGATGCTCTGGTGACGGCACTCGAACAATGGCCTGTGTCCGGCGTTCCGAACAACCCCGGAGCCTGGCTGATGGTGACCGCCAAAAACCGCGCCCTTGATCAGCTGCGCCGCTTCAAGCTTCTGCAGCGCAAGCACCAGACCATCGCGAACGACGCGGAGTTGCTGTTGCCGACGACTCCGTCGCCGGAGGAGGAATCCGACAATGATGTGAGCGACGATTTGCTGCGTCTCATATTCATTGCATGCCATCCGGTCCTGTCAACAGAAGCGCGGGTGGCGCTCACGTTGCGCTTGCTGGGCGGATTGAATACCGCGGAAATCGCACGCGCGTTTCTGGTGCCGGAACCTACCATCGGGCAGCGAATTGTCCGCGCGAAACGTGCGCTGGCCGAGGCTCATGTGCCGTTCGAAATGCCGCGTAGCGAAGATCTCGCGACGCGGCTCGCATCTGTGCTCGAAGTGATCTATCTGATCTTCAACGAGGGCTATGCGGCGACTGCCGGCGAGGAATGGATGCGCCCCACGCTCTGCGACGAGGCGCTGCGCCTGGGTAGAATTTTGGCCGAATTGGCGCCCCTGGAACCGGAAGTACATGGATTGATCGCGTTGATGGAAATCCAAGCGTCGCGCGCGGCCGCGCGGGTCGGCCCCTCGGGCCAGCCCATCCTGCTGCTCGACCAAGATCGCGGACGCTGGGATCAACTGTTGATTCGTCGTGGGTTCGCGGCGCTCGAGCGTGCTGAAGGCTTGGGCGGCGCGTTGGGACCCTACGCGCTTCAGGCTGCGGTTGCAGCATGTCACGCGCGGGCGCGCAGCGCGGAGGAAACTGACTGGGTGCGCATTGTGGCGCTTTACGATGCATTGGCGCAGCTCGCGCCGTCGCCCGTTGTCGATCTGAATCGCGCCGTAGCGGTATCGATGGCCTTTGGTCCGGATGCTGGACTTGAAATCGTTGACGAGCTAAGTATGGATTCCCGGCTCAGCTCCTACCACTTGTTGCCGAGTGTGCGCGGCGACCTGCTGGAAAAGCTCGGCCGCTTCGAGGAAGCCCGCATTGAGTTCAGCCGCGCGGCAGCGCTGGCCAAGAATGCGCGCGAAAGATCACTGTTGCTGGGACGCGCCGCTTCATGCGGGGTTACCGCTCACTAGTGTGACGATAAAGCAGCTGCGGCCATCCTCCATGGATGCGCATCGGGCATCGCCCCCGTGACGGCGTGCTATTTGCCGTACCAAGGATAGCCCCAGCCCGTTACCCGTACTATTGTTGCTGTCCCGGCGCCGATAGAAGGGCGTGAATACCTGTTCGAACTCTGCCGGCGCGGGTCCCGGGCCGCTGTCCCAAACTTTCAACACCACAATGCTGCCGTCGCGCTGCAACCTAACTTGGGTCGGAGGCACACCATGGCGTTTGGCATTCTCCAATAGATTGCGCAGCAAGCGACGCAGTAGTCGCGGGTCGCCTTGAATTTTGACGTGCTCGCCTTCGAGCTGGACCTCGTCGTAACGCGCAGACTCCTCGGCCGCCAGGGCAAGCAAATCGATTTCCTCGCGTACGTCGTTTTGCGCCACCGTGTCCAATCTGCTGGCGAGCAAAATTTCCTCGACCAAGCCGTCCAATTCAGCGATGTCCTGCTCCAGGCCGGCTTTGGTTTTCGGATCGGCCGATTGCTTCAGCATTTCCACAGCAAGCCGGATGCGCGCCAGCGGGGTCCGCAATTCGTGCGAGGCATTGGCGAGCAGGGAGCGATTCGCGCGGATGAGCTGCTCAATCTGGCTCGCTGCCCGGTTAAAGCTCTCCGCCAAGCCTGCGATCTCATCGTGGCCTTCGACAGCGACGCGTGCACCCAGATCCCCTGCACCGAGCGAGTCGACACCGCGCTGCAGGCGTTCGAGGCGTCCGCTGATTTGCCGAACGATGGGAAAGGCGGCAAGACCTATCGATAAAACCGAGAAAAGCACCAGTAAGTGAAAATTCGCGCGTGCAACGACGGAGCCCATGGACACGCTGGCGACAAGTACGCGACCGTCAGCCAAGCGCACGCTCGAGAGCGCGCCGCCCCCGGGCCAGTGCGCAAAACTCAACAGGTGAGAGTGCCGCGCGCTCGGCATGGGAAGCGGACGCCCGATGGCGGCGATGATCGCTCCATCCTCGGCAAAAAGAGTGACATTGGCGTTGAGTCCTGCGGCCACCCGTTGCAGCACTTCCTGCTGTTCCGAGGCCGGCGCCTGCGCGGCCGGTAGCACGTTTTGGACCAGTCGTGCGACCGTGACCCCGGCTTGTTCCATCGGGCCGCCCGCGAAATGCACCAACACCGAGGCAGCCAGACCCAACAGGGCAAGGCTCACCAGAAGTGCGATATAGAAGCGCAGGTATAGGCGCAACATCAGTCCTGCGCCTTGGCGAATACGTAGCCCGCAGCACGTACGGTGATGATACGCCGCGGCTTTTTGGGATTGTCTTCGATGACCGAGCGGATGCGCGAAATGTGCACATCAATGGAGCGGTCAAAGGATTCGAATTCCTCTCCCTTGACCAGATCCATCAGGACCTCGCGAGACAAGACGCGGCCCGCGTTCTTCGCCAGCGCCACCAGCAGATCGAATTGGTACCCCGTCAATTCGCACGGCTTGCCGTCCAAGCGAACGGCTCTCGCGGCGGTATCGAGCTCCAAGCGGCCGAAGCGCAGGGATTTCTCGTCGCTCGTTCCGCGCACGCGGCGGCGCATGATGGCACGCAGGCGCGCGACCAGTTCCCGCGGTTCGAAAGGTTTTGGCAGATAGTCATCCGCGCCCAGCTCCAATCCGACGATTCGATCGACCGCATCGCCTCTCGCGGTCAACATCAGCACGGGGGTATCGTATTTTGCACGCAACTGCCGGCACACGTTCAGCCCATCCATGTCGGGCAGCATCAGATCGAGCACGACGGCATCGTAGTCCGCGTCCGATAGTTTCTCGAGCGCAGTGGCGCCCAGGGAGGCAACCGTAACGCCAAAACCCGCCTGACCGAGATACTCGAGGAGCATATCGGCCAAGCGGGGATCGTCTTCGACCAAGAGAATTCGCTCAACCATTGATCGGCGACTCTAAAGAGAGCGAGCCGTCAACGCCAGCGCATCATGACTTGGCGTGCATTTGTTTCAGATGAGCGGCCAGGGCGGTGCGTTGGGCCGGTGTCAAAACCTCATCCACATCCGCGAGAAGCTGCGTCAATCGCTTGGAAGCCTGGTCGGCCAGCTGAAGATGGGCGACGCGCGCCGCCTCCAGGGCACCCCGATCCACCGTGGCTTGCGTCAGCGCCTGAAGCGCTTGTGCATGAGCGGCTTGCAGCTGCGCGTGCATTGGCAGCAGGTCAGTCACAGCTTGCTGCACCAGCGGCGTGATTTGCGCCTTTTGTGCATCCGTGGCGTCAATCTCAACGTACAAGTGCTTCAACACATGATCGACATGGGCGGAAACATCGGCGGCGCTATGCGGACCGCTCATCATTCCATGGTGAAAGCCGCAGGCGCCCATCCCGGTCGCGGCCACCGCGACGATGCTGCCGGCCAGGGCAGCTCCGGCGACGAAGGCGACCAAGGTCATGCGGCTGAAAACGGAGCGACGCGGCGGTGTGGCGTTTCCAGGTTCGGAAGAAGTATTCATCGTGGGCCCCTTTAAAGTGGTTGGACGATGAACAGTCTGCGCGCCCACTGTTAGCCGTCTTTGCAGCGGAGGTAAAGATTTGTAAATATGCTGACCGAATCCGCCTTTTTGCCCGCCAATTCGAATTCAAAATTGGGAGTACGTGATGCGCCGTAAATCTATTGTTGTCATGTCGTTGTGTCTGTCGGTGTTTCTGAGCGGCACCGTGTTGGCGGATGCCTTGCCTGCGGTCGTGAAGCAGCTCACGACCAAGGACTTGGCCGGCGCTGCAGGCAAAGAAGTTCTTATGTCGACGGTTACTTACCCGCCCGGCGGAGCGTCACCGCCGCACCGGCACGATGCCCAGGTATTCGTGTATGTGCTGGAAGGAGAACTGATCATGCAGGTGCAAGGCGGCCCGAAAGTCACTCTCAAACCGGGAGAGACATTCTATGAAAGTCCCAGCGATGTGCACTCCGTGTCCGCAAATGCCAGTCAGACGGCACCGGCCAAATTTCTGGTATTCATCATCAAAGACAAAGGCGCCCCAACCACGCGTGCGGCCACGCCGTAATTTCTAGGTGCGGCCAAGTAGCGGCGGCAACCGGCGATTTGTGGCGCCGAGGGCGCTTTCGTACGCATACGCCAACTGCAGGCAACTGAACTCCTGGCGATTGGGCGCAATGATTTGAATGCCGATCGGCAGCCCGGTATCGCTGAAGCCGGCAGGTGCGGCCAGTGCCGGGCAGCCTGACATGGTGACGAGCAGCGTGCCCTTCATCCATTCATGATAGGTCTGCATTTTCTGCCCGGCGATTTCCTGCGGCCAATGCTGATTGATGTCAAACGGGAACACTTGCGCAGTCGGCAGCACTAAAAAATCATAGTGCTCCAGAAATTTACGTACGGTCTGCGACCAGTCGGTGCGCAAAACCGATGCAGCGGTGATGTCGCGCGCGGATTGGCGCATTCCCGTTTCAACTTCGTATATCGCCTCGGGTTTGAGCAGAGCTCGCTTGGCCTGATCGTCGTAGTAGGCTTGGATTGAGGCACCTTGCTGCCAACCGCGAAGCCGTATGGTCGCCTGCCACAGCGCGTCAAAATCGAACGCTGGCGCGGCCTCTTCGACCGTGCAACCCAAGGACTCGAGGCTCTGCGCCGCCTTTCGACAAACCTCCACGATGCCGGCTTCGCAAGGAGCGTGCCCCTTTAAGTCAGCACCCCAGGCAATACGCTTGCCCTTCAAGGAGCTTTCCAGCCGTCGTTGAAACACGCTGCCATCACCTTCCAGAGACAGCGGCACGCGCGCATCGAAGCCGGCCTGCACCGAAAGCAGCATGGCGAGGTCCGCGACATTTCTGGCCATCGGGCCGGTGACGCTCATTGAAGGCAACCACGCGTCGCGCGCGTCGTTGGGTACGCGGCCAATGCTGGTGCGAAAGCCATAGACACCGTTCCATCCGGCCGGGTTGCGCAGGCTTCCGCCGTAGTCGGATCCATCCGCGACGGGCAGCATGCGCAGTGCCAGAGATACCGCCGCGCCACCGCTGCTTCCCCCAGCCGAGCGGGTCAGGTCATAGGCATTGTGGGTCGCACCGTAGACGCTATTGTAGGTATGCGAGCCTAGTCCGAACTCGGGCGTATTGGTCTTGCCAATGAATATCGCACCTGCGCTGCGCAAACGCTCAACCATTAATCCGTCGGCTGCAGGAACAAAATCCTTCAGGATTGGAGACCCCAGGGTCATGCGAATGCCTTTGACGGCCTGTAGGTCCTTCACCGCGTGCGGAAAACCATGCAATGGCCCCATGGATTCGCCCCGCGCGAGTTGGACATCGCGCTCGCGCGCCTGCACGAGCAGATCTGCACGCTCTTGAAGCGCGACGATGGCGTTTACCTTCGGATTGATCCGCTCGATATGATCCAGGTATGCGCTCATCACCTCGACGCAGGAGACCTTGCGGGAATGTATTGCCTTGCCGAGTACGGTCGCGTCCATGAGGACGATGTCGTTGACTCGCCGTTCGGCCGATTGTGCCGGATCCGCGTACATCCTTGCCCCCACGGTCGCCCCTGCCGCCAGGCTTAGGATTTCGCGGCGGCTCATGGCCGCCTTGCTGGAATCTTTTTCAGTGTCAGTCACGTGCTGCTGCCTTGGATTTGTAGGCCGCCACGTGAGTAACCCACATGACGTAATTCGTGTGGCAATTTATCGTAGGCTGCGGCCACCTCTGGTATCACCGTATAGCTTTCCACAAATTCTTTCGGAAACCGGCACGGCTTGCCGTTATCCAGATTGAGACAAAAATATTCGATTTCTGCTTCCGCAACGCGCTTCCCGTCGCCTAAGCGCAGAATCTCGAACCGACGTGTGCAGCGCAAGCGCCCGTCGCAGGCGACCAGCCAGGTGGCGAGCAGTAACTTGTCGGCGAGCAGGGCCGCTTCCAAATAGTCGATGCGGGTGTGGCGCACCGCCATGCCACGGCGCATTGCCAGGCAGCTCTCGAGCGGCGTACCCAGTTTTGCAGCGTGCGTCCAGGCGATGCGATCCAGCCACTGCAGATAGACCGCGTTGTTTACATGCGCGTATTCGTCTATTTCCTCGGACACGACCTCGTGCGTGCAGGTAAAGGCCAACGGCAAGCGCAGCGGTGGATGAATCGATGTTTGTCTCATGAACCTGGCGCGCGCCTGTAGGAATGAAAGGACCTTTTACCTATTCTCGGGCCTCTGCGGCATAACAGCAATCTGCAGGGCCGAGGCGGTCTAAAATCAATTTTTCTGACCCCATATGCAGTCTTTGTCTGACTGAATTTCATCCCGGAACTGAACGAGTATTGCGTCCCTGCCGTTCGATCAATCCTCTCCGGGGCGAGTTATGGAGAAAATCTATTTTGGCTTGGGCGTCGCTTTGTACGTGTTGTTCGTGGCTTGGTGCATCATCACGCCACAAAAATAGCGAGATCAGGACTTCGATATTTGTTCGTCCCTCGAGGGTAGCGGGCGTATTATCTCTCCGTGACTCGCATCCTTTCGCGCCCTTTGAGTATGTGGCCGCTTCTTGGCTGCATTTGCGCGATGTCGGCGTTTTCTCTGGAACTCTCCCAATTGACCAATCAGGATGCTGCCCGAGGCATCAAGGGAGCGCTCACCACGGGCCTTTCCGCGGCCATCAGCAAGCTCGGCGTGCCCGGCGGGTTTCTCAATAACCCCAAGGTCAAGATTCCGCTGCCCCCAGCGCTGGATGAGATTGCCAGGGGAATGCGCATGCTGGGACGAGGGAAGGATGCGGACCAACTCGTCGCCGCTATGAACCAGGCGGCCGAACAGGCGGTGCCGGAGGCAAAGGTTTTGATGATGAACGCCGTCAAATCGATGTCCATTGAGGATGCCAAGAAAATTCTCACCGGCGGAGATGAGTCGGTGACGCAATTTTTTCGCGCCAAGACCGCCGCGCCGCTCGAGTTGAAATTTCTGCCCATCGTCAAGCGCGCCACCGACCGGGTCGGCCTGGCGCAGAAGTACAATCAGTTTGCAGCGCAGGGCGCGAAGCTGGGCTTGATCAAGGGCGATGAGACCAGCATCGAACAATACGTAACCGACAAGGCCCTGGACGGGTTGTACCTGATGATCGGTGAGGAAGAGCGTGCCATCCGGCAAAATCCCATGCAAGCGGGTAGCGCGATTGTTTCGAAGGTGTTCGGCGCGTTGAAGTAGCCAACCGTTGCGCTTGAGCGAGCGTTCCTCAGCTTTTCCGCGCCGGTGCAATCCTTAGATCGTGGCCGAAGGGGCGGG
>Ga0210387_10000574_pt1 | contig 26301 bp, 19 predicted proteins | sample IncBWC7OmetaG_FD_160108 | JGI IMG/M metagenome (GOLD analysis project Ga0210387, IMG submission 160108) | Forest soil microbial communities from Barre Woods Harvard Forest LTER site, Petersham, Massachusetts, United States - Inc-BW-C-7-O ...
ATCCGGGTGAAAGGACAGGTGCTCGCGCCCGTGCTGGCCGGTGCGGAGACGGGCGGCGGGGCGGATACAGAATGACGAAGCACGAATGACGATTGGCGAATGATCAGCCAACAATTCTTGGCTTCCGGGATTCCTGCTTAAAGGGCCGAATTTTGTCTGCAGGATTCAGGGAAAGATATCATGAAATTGGCGCAGGGCTGGAATTTCTGGCCCAGTTATAATTGTTCCGGCCAAAAGAACCCCGGTGACAATTAGGACAGTGCTTGTCCAACTCATCGCTGCTGGTGGTTGGGGACGTGAATAATCGGGCGATACTCCTGCCGAAACCATGCGATCCCATAGGTCGGGATGGATATTCTTCCCGCGCATGATAGCGGGCATCTGGTTTATTTGGTAAAGGCGTTCCAAGGCCCTGGCATAGATGGGAGCGCCCTCAACCGAGGCCATCGCAATTTCGTCCGCCTGCTTTTCCATGCGATGGGCAAGTTTTTTTCTTAAAAATCGAGAGCGAATAAGTAATATAAAAAATGCAAGAGCGGCCAATCCGCCAGGGCCTTGCTGCACATAGATGGGACGGGAAAAGATAAACGGGAAGAAGCTCAATGTGCCAAGGATACGGGCTGCCAAAACCCAGCGGGTTTCATTCAAATGGCCTAGTTCATGTGCGCAGATTGCCTTGATCTCGTCATCTGGAGCTGTCGCGAGGAGTTTTTGCGTAAAAAGTAACTCGCGCGTCACCACCAAGGCCACGGCGTTGGCAGCCGGATTGGTTGATTCCCACACGGCCCGAACTGGCACGGCCATTTTTGCCGAGGTTTCAGCCACAATACTGCGCAAACGCTCTGAGGCCGGCTTTAGAAGACGAAACCAACGCATCAGCCTGAGCCCAAGACCGGCCAAAAGCGCTAATTGCAAAATCAAGAACGCAATACCCATCAGCCATGTTTTAAGACCGAAGTTGTTTGGCATGTTCAGAGCGACAACGAAAAATATCACCCAAATACCTCCACTGTAGACCAAAGAAAACATGACAGCATGAATCCAAGAGCTAAATCTAAATTCTGGAAATATCGCTCGGCTCATCGGGTAACTGCCCAGCAGCGCACCAAGAAAGCCGGCGAAATAAATGGCCAGAAAAGATGGCCCGGGGGCATGCAAGCAGGAAAACAGCGCGAGGCATACTGCGATGAGCCACGCATTAAGTTGTCCGGAAACGCGGGCCGGATAAAGACGGCGCGCCCGCTCTGTCCAATGCTGTCCAGCCGCTCGTCGCCATGGAATCAACGCCAGCCAGTTGAGGAACCAGGAAAGAAGTGCGGCGATGACAAAATAGCCAAATAATGCGATCACATTGCCGTTGGTTTTGCAGGAGTGAATCCTGGATCATGGTGGAACCGACCGGCAATCCTTCGCAAGGAGATTGAGGAAATGACAAATGACGAATTTTGAATGACGAGTGCGCAGGCGATTAAAGTTTCAGATTTGCAGGTTTTCTTGGCGTTTGGTTATTGGACTTTGTGATTTGCGCGCGGCACGCGCGCTGTGGTGTCGCTTGACAGGTATCCGCGGGGAGGCTACGTCGGAAGTCCATTATGGAGGCCGTTCTTGAACAGCCTGTGCTCGTGCTCAACCGCCTCTGGCAGGCGGTCAACGTCATTGGCGCGCGTCGCGCCTTTGCGCTGCTGGTGCGCGGCCACGCGAGCGTGGTCCATCACCACGACGACGATTTTCGTGTGTTCTCCATCATGGACTGGATCGATTTCTCGCAGCACAACCCGCCGCTGACGGATATGGAGACGGTGCACACGCCGAGCCGGACGATCCGCCTGCCGCGCGTGATCCTGCTCACGTTTTTCGACAAGCTACCCTGCAAGGAACTGAAGCTCACGCGCAACAACGTCTTCGAGCGCGACAAGAACTCCTGCCAGTATTGCGGGAAACATTTTGCCCGCGAGGAGCTGAACCTCGACCACGTCATCCCGCGCCACTCCGGCGGCCGGACGACCTGGGAAAACATCGTGTGTTCGTGCGTGTCCTGTAACTCGAGAAAGGCCAACCGCCTGCCCCACGAGGCGCACATGCGGCTCATCCGCAAGCCGGTGCGGCCGAAATGGCGGCCGGTCATCTCGCTCGTGCTTGGCAAGCAACACTGCGAGATGTGGAAGGATTTCCTAGATATTGCCTACTGGAACGTCGAGCTGGATGAGTGAGGCGGCGGCGCTGCGCGCCGAACATGCGGCGCGGTGCGCCGAACATCGAACACCCAACTTCGAACGCCCAACGCCCAAGTCGGAAGCGGGTTGGCTGGCTGGTGGGAGGGGCTTTACTTGTCCTCCGTAGCTTTAGCGAAGGAGGATGCCCCGACATATGGCGCAGACGGGAGTTGCCGGTGTGCAATGCAGCCTCCATCATTTACCTCATGCTGACGAATCTTGTGATGACACTCATCGGGGCGGACCAGCCCGGGCTGGTGAAACTGGTTGCAGCCCGGGTGGCCGACCACGGCGGCAACTGGCTGGAGAGCCGCATGAGCCATCTCGGCGGCCAGTTTGCGGGCATTGTGCGCGTGCAGGTGCCGGCCGACCGGGCGGACGGGCTTGTGCGTGCATTGAGACAGCTCGAGGCCGACGGCCTGCGCATCATCGTGCAGGCTGAACCTGGCCCGGCGCCAAAGGCGCGTGGTGCGCTGGCCGCGATTGAAGTCGTGGGGTTGGACCGGCCGGGTATCCTGCGAGGCATCTCGGCTGCGCTTGCTGCGCACCAGGTCAACGTGGAGGAGCTCGCTTCAGAGTGTGTGAGCGCCCCGATGGGCGGCGGGATGCTGTTTCAGGCCCGTGCAACCGTGCTCCTGCCGGAGAAGGCAAACCTCGCGGCCTTGCGCGCCGACCTGGAAAAAATCGCGGCTGACTTGATGGTCGACTTGAAGCTGCAGCCGCGGACCAGCAAACCGTAAGATATCAACCACTGATGGGCACTGATCCATCTGCGGTTAATACCGGTTCGAATCCGTGATATCCGTGGTAAAAATCATCAGCGTGGTCGCAGCGGATTTTTCCGCAGGAGGAGCAGGATGGTCAGGGCCATCGCGATGTCGCCGAAGGCGATGAAAACGCGCACGGGCATCGGCAGTTTTTTCAGCGCGAACACGGCGAACAGGGCGCAGATGACGAGCATCGCGACGGTGAGGCCGAGCATGACGCGCTGGCGTTTGACAGGTGCGGGTGAAGGGAGGGTCTCGGGTGGCATGGTAGATTAGTTTTTTGCGAGCGGGAGGGTAAGGCGCATGGTTGTGCCGGCGGGGCTGGTGGCGACCAGTCCGATGTCGCCGCCGTGGCTGAGCATGATGCGCTTGGCGATGGCCAGGCCGAGGCCGGTGCCGCCGGGGCGCCCGGAGAGAAATGAATCGAAGACGCGCTCGTGAAGCCCGGCGGGGATGCCAGTGCCAGTGTCGGCCACATCGATGAACACATGGTGCCCGTCGCTTTCGCAGCGCACGGTGATGATCCCGCCATCAGGCATGGCCTGCGTGGAGTTGAGCACGAGGTTGAGCAGCACCTGCTGGAGCTGGCCCTTTTGCACATCGACGATGGTCGGGCGCGGCGGCGGCTCGAAGCGGAGCTGGATTTTGCCCTGGGCGACCTTGAGGCGGACGAGCATGAGCGTGTCGCTGACGATTTCGGCCACTGACCAGCGCGAATGGAGCGAGGAAGGAGCCTTGGCGAAATTGAGCACGCGCGTGACGATGGCTTCGAGCTGGTCGAGTTTCTCCCGGATCAGGCGTTCGTCGGTGTGGCGCGGGTCGCTTTGGGCGAATTCGAGGCCGAGCGCGCCGAAGAGAAGCTTGATGACAGTGAGTGGATTGCGGATTTCGTGGGCGATCTCGGCGGCGAGCAGGCCGAGGGTGGTGAGCTGCTCGTTCTTGCGAAGCGATTCTTCGCTGTGAAAAACGCGCGAATAGAGCCGGGCGTTTTGCAGCGCGACGGTGGACAGGCTGGCGAGCGCGGCGGCGAGGCGCTTTTCGTCATTGTTGAAGCGGTGGATGTGCCCGGTGAAAATGGCGAGCGCGCCGAGCACATCGCCTTCGACGAGCATGGGTGTGACCAGCACGGAATGGAGCTGGGCATCGCGTGGCAGGTCGATGACGTCGAGGAATTCGGGCGACTGGATGTTGGCAAATTCGACCTGTTTGCGGGTGGCAAAGGCGGAGGCGACGAGACAGGAATCCAGGGGGAGCTCGTCGGATTGCTGTGGGCCGCTGTGCGGCGCGAAGGCGGTGGTGGAAGATTGAGGGTGGAGGATTGATCCTCCTTCGCCCCGTTCGACAGGCTCAGGGCTACGGAGGACGGGGGGGTGGGGGTCCGAAGCCCCTTGATTACGCTCGGGGTCTGTGACGACCGGCGAACCTTGAACTTTGAACTTTGAACTTTGAACTGCGGCGGGGCTGTAAAGCGCGGCGAGGCGCACGGTTTTGCGCGCGGTGTCGTAGAGATAGAGCGCGCAGGCGCGGCCCTGGATGATCTTGCAGGTTTCCCGTGTGATGGTCTCGAAGAGCTCCTGCTGCTCCAGTTTGGTGACGAGGGACTGGCCGATGGTGATGAGCGTCTCGAGTTGGCGGGCCTTGCCCTTGAGCTGATATAATTGCCAAAGCCGCTGCATGACGGCGGTGGCCTCGGCCGTGAAGAGAATGAGCTGCTCGAGGCTGGCGGGTGCGAAGGCCGCCAGGGTGTCGCTGTTAACATTGATCACGCCGAAAGTCTGGCCATGGTCGTCGATCATGGGCGTGGCCATTTCGCAACGCACCGCCGCGCGCATGCTCACATAGCGCGAATCGGTGGTGACGTCGGGGACAAGTTGCGGCCGGCCGTGAAACGCGACCCAACCGGTAATGCCCTGGCCGAGGCGCAGGGCGGATTCCTTGCTGTCGTCCGGCAGGCCTTGCTGGACTTCGATTTCAAGGTGGCCGCTATCGGGATTGATCAGGGCGATGGAGCCGCTGGAGGCGTCGAAAAAGGCGGTGATCTCGGCCAGGATGGCGCGAAGGGCGGCGCTCGCGTCCTCGGTTTTGCCGAGGAGCGAGCTGATGTTGTAAAGCGCAGCGAGGGTGCGCGGGTCGATCGCCGTTGGCATGAAGCTGGCGAACGCTAAGGAGTGTATGCAAACTGGCAAGCCATGCCGCTAACGGCTGGAAAAGCGCCGAGCAAGGCGGGCGAGGCGAACTTTGTTCGGGCCTGCGTGGGAGCGGCAAAATGGTAGGTCGGGCTTTACGCCCGACATCTGCCTTCGCCAAGGCTACGGCGGACAAGCGTCGGGGATAAACCCCGACCTACAATCGTGCTGCTCCATTGCTCCTGGCTTATTTCGCGACGGCCGCGGGTGTCTCGACCGGGGCGATAATTTTGCCAAGTTCGTCGCGCAGGGCGTGGAGGCGGCCGGTGTCCTCGGTCGGTTCCTTGTTGGCGCTCTCGATGTAGAAGGTGTCGATCGCCACGCCGCGCTCGGTGCCGATGCGCGCGAAGGTGATGTCGAAGCCATGGTCGTAGATGGCCTTGGCCAGGCGGTAGAGAAGGCCGATCTGGTCATAGGCCTGGACCTCGACAATGGTGCGCTGCATCGAGAGTTCGTGGTAAACATCCACGGTGGGCGGAAACGAGGCATGCAGCGAGTTGTCGGTGCCGCCGAAATGGGTGGAAACCTTTTTTGCCTGGGCGAGGATCTCAGGATAAAGATCCTTGTTTTGGACGAGTGCAGCCTCGACGTTGCGGGAAAAGGCATCCATCGCGCTCTGGTTTTGCACGACGCCTCGGCCGGGTTCGACCACGTGGAAGGTGTCGATGGCGATGTGATCTGCGCGCGAGAGGACTTTCGCCCCGAGAATGTTGAGGCCGGCCACGCTGAAAGCACCGGCGAGCTTGTAAAAGAGCCCGGCGCGATCCCAGGTGACGACGTTGACCACGGTGAGGCTGCGATTGAGGTCGTCTTTCCAGTCAATCGCGGGTTTGAGCGTGTTGACGGAGTCCGCCTCATTGATCGAACGGAGGAGGCGGTTGACCATCTGGATGTGCAGCGCGATTTCCGTGGCGTCGGTGTGGATGAAATAGCGCTCGGGCAGGAGGTTAAAGTGCGCGGCGATTTCGTCCGTGCTGATGCCGGGAATTTTTTTCTGGATAAGCTCTTGTTGGATCATTTTTTTGCGCTCAAGGTAACGGGCAATGACTTCCTCGCCAAGGGTGAGGCGATCAAGGGTTGCGAGGAAGAGGGAGGTGTGAAGGGCGTCTTTATAACTATTCCAAAGGCTGGCGGCGGTGCCGCGGGCATCGCAAAACGTATGCACGAAGAGATATCGGAGTTTCTCGGCGTCGTCCACCAATTCGGCAAATGCAGTGGCAGTTTTTGGATCATCTACGTCCCGCTTCTGCCAAAACCGTGCCATAATGAGATGATTTTTTATGATAAATGTGACGACCTCACGGCTTTCTGGTGGAACCTGCAGCCGTTCAAGGAGCGGACCGGCGATTTTTACCCCGCTTTCGCTGTGTCCTTTGATGCCGTGGGCTTTTCCAATGTCATGCAGCAGAAGGATAAGGTAAAGTAGCGTGGGGCTGCTCGTATGGTGCAGTTCGGCCCGGTATTTGAGCGTGATCGGCTCGGCTTCGGTGAAAATACGGTCGAGCTCCCGGATGGCATTAAGCGTGTGCATATCCGCCGTGTAGCGGTGGTAGTACTCATGCTGCACGAGGCAGGTGAGGGCGGCGAACTCTGGGATGAAACGGCCGAGCACACCGAGTTCATGCATGAGGTTGAGGGTGGGAAAGACCGCGCCGGCCTCCTCAAGGATGGTGCGAAAGCTGAGGTTGGCATCGGGCGAGTGCAGGACGCGGCGGGTGATGAGCGGCACCGATTCGCGGATGAGTCCTTGCAACGCGAAGGACGGTGCGCACTCCAGCTGCTGGCAGTGGCGGAAGACGCGGATCAGGCGTGCCGGATCCTCCTGGAAGACCTTTTCATGCTCGGCCGCCAGCTCCTGGCCACGCAGGACGAATCCGTCGAAGTGCTTGGTGCGGTCGCGGCGGCGTGCGCGCAGCGCGTCGCGGAATGAACGGGGCCCGCTTTCGGGCGTGGCGAGCGTGAGCGCCAGGCGGTTTTCGATGATTTTTGAAATCCGGAAGAGGGACTGTGCGTTCCGGTAGTAATCCTGCATGAACTGCTCAACGCGGCTGAGCGGGTCGTGGTGCGTGTAGCCGAGCTCGAGCGCGACGCGCGGCTGGATGGCGAGGTCGAGCAGGTCGGTGGCCCGCTTGGTGAGATAGTGCAGCTCGTTGCGCACGCGCAGGAGAAAGTCATAGGCCCGCTGAAAATCGCGCAGTTCATTCCGGCGCAAAGAGTTTTGCGCAACGAGTTCGGCCAGGTCGGTGATGCCGAGCTTCACCCGCGACATCCACAACGCATTCTGGTAATCGCGCAGGCCGCCCACGCTGTTTTTTACGTCGGGCTCCTGCAGGAAAACCGTGTCGCCAAACCTCGCGTGGCGCGCGGCTTGGTCGATCACGCGGGCCTCAAGGTAGGCCCGCGGGTTTTCCGTGGTGTAGAAGGTGCGGTAGGCTTGGGCGAAGGTGTCGTACAGCCCCGGCGAGCCGGCCACGAGCCGCGCCTCGAGCAGCGATGTCTTGGTCTGGATGTCCTTTCGTGCCTCAACGAAGACCTCTTCGATTGTGCGCGTGGAATGGCCGACTTTCAGGCCGCAGTCCCACAGCAGGTAAAGAATGTCCAGCGTCAGCGCTTCCTGGAACGGCTTGACCGTGGTGGGGTTGATTTTGCTGGGGAAAAGGAACATCACGTCGATGTCGCTCATCGGGCAGAGTTCCTGCCGGCCGTAACCGCCAAGCGCGAGCAGGCTGACGGGTTCCGGCAGCTTTCCCCGGGCGCGCACGAAGGCGTTGGTTGCGTAGTCGAAAAGGTGCGCGAGCAGCTCGTCGATCATCGTGGCCCGGGCTTGCGCGATCTTCAACCCGGATTCCCCGGCATCGTGGCGCATGCGGATCATGGAGGTTTCCAGGCGCAGGAAAGTTTTGCAGGCGGCGAGGCGCTTGGGCGCGGGCACGTCGCCGGTGAAGTTAAGGCGGTTGCGTGCGTGCTGTTGGAGGCGTCCAATCATCGAAGGAAAAAAAGTGAACGCAAAATTCGCCGCGGGCGAGGGGATTTAACCGTGGGAAACCGCGAATGGACCCACGGTGCGACCACAAAGGCGGATTTAACCACTAATGAGCACTTATTGTCACTAATCTAGACTCGAACTTTTTTTAACCGCAGATGAACGCGAATACACGCGGATATCAGCAGGCGGTGAAAAACAACTGTGGGCCGTCGCTGCGAACGCAGCACAGTTTCCAGCAGCCAATCAATGCCTGCCACGCCGTAGCCCGTTCGACCAGCTCAGGGCGAAGGCGGGTTCCTCCGTGCCCTCTGGGTTGAAAACCTGATCTGAAAAATCCGTGTTCATCTGCGTTCATCCGCGGTTAAAAAAACTCCGATCCGAAACAATAGCTGCGGTTCAATGGAGGAAGTCCTCCTTCCCGCTTGCTTCGCCGCCGCCGCGCTGGTTGTTTCCACGGTTCATTTCTGTCCATGGCCGAGATTTCCAAGAGTTACGAACCACGCGAGGTGGAAAAAAAATGGTATGCCGCCTGGCTTGACGCCAAGGCGTTTGCCGGCGTTCCCGCTGCGGGCAAGAAGGAGCCCTACAGCATCGTCATCCCGCCGCCCAACGTCACCGGTGTGCTCACGATGGGCCATGTGCTGAACAACACGCTGCAGGACATCCTCGTCCGCCGGGCGCGCCAGGAGGGCAAATCCGCCCTCTGGATTCCCGGCACCGACCACGCCGGCATCGCCACGCAGACGGTGGTCGAGCGCGAGTTGCGCAAGCAAAAGAAAACGCGCCATGATTTTGGCCGGGAAAAGTTCATCGAAAAAGTATGGGAGTGGCGCCACGAAAAAGGCGGCATCATCCTCGAGCAGCTCCGCCGCCTTGGCGCATCGTGCGACTGGGATCGCACGCACTTCACGATGGACCCGGCCTATTCGCGCGCCGTCCTCACCGTCTTCGTCGATCTTTTCCGCAAGGGGCACATTTACCGCGGCAAGCGCATGGTAAACTGGTGTCCGGCCTCGCAGACTGCGCTTTCCGACGAAGAGGTCATCATGAAGCCGGTCAACGGCACGCTCTACCATGTGCGCTATGAGCTGGCGGATCAACCCGGCAAGTTCATCGAGGTCAAGACCACGCGCCCCGAAACGATTCCCGGCGACGTCGCCATCGCGGTGCATCCCGAGGATCCGCGCTACACCAGTCTCATCGGCAAAACCGTCTGGCGCCCGCTCAATCGCGTACAAATTCCCGTCGTCGCCGACACCGCGGTGGACAAGGAATTTGGGTCCGGCGCGCTCAAGATCACGCCCGCGCACGACAAAGTGGACTTCGAAGTCGGCTTGCGCCACCAACTGCCCGTCCTCGACGTGCTCAACGCCGACGGCACGCTCAACGAACTCGCCGGTCCCGGCCTCGCGGGACTGGATCGTTTCGCCGGCCGTAAAAAAGCCGCCGAGCTGTTGAAAGAATCCGGCGCGCTCGTGGGTGAAGAAGCTTACGCGAACAACGTCGGCTACTCCGAGCGGGCCGACGTGCCGATCGAGCCGCGCCTTACCTGGCAGTGGTGGCTCAAGTATCCGCGCGTCGAAGAGGCCACGGCGGCCGTGCGTGACGGGCACATCAAGTTTTATCCCGAACGCTGGAGCAAAGTTTACCTCCACTGGCTCGAGAATATCCAGGACTGGTGCATCAGCCGACAGCTTTGGTGGGGTCACCGCATTCCGGTGTGGTATCGCCAGGGTCTCGACAAGGAAAAGCTGACCGAGGCCGACCTGCGCGATCCGGCAAAAATCCACATTTCGCTCGATGGCCCGGCCGACAAGGAAAACTGGGTGCAGGAGGACGACGTGCTCGACACGTGGTTCAGCTCGTGGCTCTGGCCGTTTGCGACGATGGGCTGGCCCGACGCCGGCGAGATGGAAAAAGCTGGCCTCGATTATTTTTATCCCACGACGACACTCGTGACCGGCCCGGACATTATTTTTTTCTGGGTCGCGCGCATGATCATGGCCGGCTTGGAGTTCATTGGCGATTCGCCAATGAACTCCAAGCCGGAGGCCAGAGGCGAGAGGCGTGAGGCGGGAGGTGAAATCCCGGCCCAACCAACCTCACGCCTCACGCCTGAAGCCCCACGCCTTTCCGAAAAGGAAATCGCGCAGCGAATTCCTTTTCGGAACGTTTACTTCACCGGCATCATCCGCGACCAGCAGGGCCGCAAGATGTCGAAGTCGCTCGGGAATTCTCCCGACCCGCTCGACCTGATCGACAAATATGGCGCCGACGGCCTCCGTTTCGGCATCGTCTCCATCGCGCCGCAGGGGCAGGACATCCGTTTCCAAGAGGATCGCATCGAGTTTGGAAAAAACTTCTGCAACAAACTCTGGAATGCCTGTCGTTTCCGCCAGATGAGCGGACCAATGGAGGACAATTCGTCTTTGCGATCAGTTGTATCGCGCATCGAGCCAAATAAGTTAGATCGGTTTAATAAAGATATCCTGATCAAGCTTATTGCGTTGGAACAAATATACGTTGCCGATTTAGACAGCTTTGAGTTCGCGAAGGCGGTTCAAGGACTTTATGAATTTTTCTGGAACGATTTTTGTGATTGGTACGTCGAAGTATCTAAAGCCAAACTTCAGGACTCTGCCCAGCGTTCAAACTGTCTCTCAATTCAAGATCTTGTTTTAAGACAATGTCTCTTGCTGCTTCATCCCTTTATTCCATTTGTAACTGAGGAACTTTGGCACCTTTTGGGATATGGTAGAAAATGCGAGTTTATCGGAAATTGTCACCATGAGTTTCTAGAGGTTCTTTTAGGACAAATTGGACCGCTGCTAACTCGCAAGGAAGATGAAGTTGTCCGAGACCTTAAATATTTTGTTTCACACGCCCGCGCGCTGAAGGCCGACCACAATCTCGCCAGTCGCCGTGATGTGCGCTTCTTTGTAATCTCGACCGATGCTGCGTGGGCGACGATCCAAGCCGATCTTGAAATACTTAAACGCATGGCCGGCGCGGCCGAAATCATTCGCGAGGACAAGGTGGATGGTGCGCCCGCCGTTGTTACGTGGCTCGGCACGCTCTATCTCGACCTTGCGGGTACGGTGGATGTCGCGACCGAAAAACTGCGTCTCACCAAGGAAATTGAGACGCTGGCCAAGCACATTGCCGGCACCGAGGCGCGCCTCACAAACCAGGCCTTCGTCAGCAAGGCCCCGCCGGCCGTGCTCGACGGCGCGAAGAAGCAATTGGCTGATTTGCAGGCGAAGAAAACCGAGATGGAGCGCCTGCGCGCGGCGCTGGGGTGATATTGTAGGCGGGATGCCCTCACCCCGCCTACAATATGAGATTCCTCGCCCGGCTCGGAATGACACAAAGATATCCGCGGCCATCCGCGTAATCTGCGGTAAAGTTCTTTTTTCCATTCCGTATCCGTTTGAAGTTTTATCGTGGCAGGTTGACGCTGCCGCCCCGATGCAGACGGACGAGGCAGTGCCTTCGGCGATGAAATCGCCGCCCACTTACTGGCTCTCGCGTTTTGTCCTGCTGCGCGTGCTGGGATTTGTTTATGCGGTCGCATTTTTGGTCCTGATCAACCAGGTCCTGCCGTTGATCGGTTCGCACGGGCTGCTGCCGGTCGGGGCGTTTTTGGAGAACGTGCGACATTACTTCAAATCATCGGCCACGGGAGTTTGGCACTTGCCGTCATTGTTTTGGTTCGGGCATTCTGATGGCGCCCTGCTGGTGGCCGCATGGCTGGGCTTCGTGCTGTCGGGTGCCGTGGTGGCCGGTTTTGCCAACGTGCCGATGCTGGCCGCGCTCTGGCTGCTCTACCTGTCGTTCGTGCACGTCGGGCAGGACTGGTACGGCTACGGCTGGGAGACGCAGTTGCTGGAGACGGGCTTTCTCGCGATTTTCCTGTGTCCGCTGCTCGACGCGCGGCCATTTCCGCGCTGCGAGCCGCCGCGGCTGGTCATCGGGCTGTTTCGCTGGCTGATTTTTCGGATCATGCTGGGCGCGGGCTTGATCAAGATCCGTGGCGACACCTGCTGGCGCGATTTCACGGCGCTGTATTACCATTTTGAGACGCAGCCGCTGCCAAATGCGCTGAGCCGTTGGTTTCATTTCCTGCCGAAAAGCCTCCTGCGAGCCGGCGTGCTGTTCAACCACATGGCGGAACTCGTCGCGCCGTGGTTCGTCTTCGGGCCGCGACTGGCGCGGCACATGGCCGGCGTGGTGATCGTCGCTTTCCAGTTCACACTGATTTTGAGCGGCAACCTTTCGTTTCTCAACTGGGTTACGATCGTTCCGGCGCTGGCGTGCTTCGACGATTCATTCTGGAAAAAAATCCTGCCGCGCGCGCTGGTGCAGCGCGCCGAACGGGCCGTCGCGGAGGCGCAGCCGTGCCGCCCGATGCGCATCGCGGGATGGGCCGTCACCAGCCTGGTCGGGGTGCTGAGTCTCCAGCCTGTGCTCAATCTGCTCTCGCCCAACCAAATCATGAACACGTCGTTCGATCCGTTCGACCTGGTGAACACCTACGGCGCGTTCGGCAGCGTGGGGCGCGAACGATACAATGTTGTTTTCGAGGGGACGGATGCGGCCGTGCCCGATGACGATGCGGAATGGAAAGCTTATCCCTACAAAGGCCTGCCGGTGGATTTGTCGCAACGGCCGCCGCAGGTCGCGCCGTATCAACTGCATTTCGACTGGCAGATGTGGTTCGCGGCGATGGATTCTTACCAGGATTATCCGTGGACGCTGCATCTCGTCTGGAAACTGCTCCACAACGACCCTGTCGCGCTCGGTTTATTTGCCGGCAATCCGTTTCCGCAACATCCGCCGCGCTATGTGCGCGCGGTGCGATATCGCTATCGTTTCGCCGTGCCGGGCAACGCCGCGGGCCACTGGTGGGAACGCGAAAAAATTGACCTGTGGCTTCCGCCGCTTTCGACGGATGATCCCGAGTTGGGAAAGTTTCTCGCGCATTACGGCTGGCTGCCGGCGAGCGAGAGCGCTCCAGTAACCGGGGGAAATTAAGGCGTATTATTAAAACGGTTTGTCATTCCGAGATCCTGAGCAAGCCACCACGCGGCTTGCGTGGAACGTGCCAATGAACCGATTCGCGCGGCTGCGCGGGTGGAGCGCGACCTTCCGGGCGCGCTCTGAGCGCGTCGGGACGACAGCCTCCACCTCGGAAGGCTGAATTTGAGCCTTAACTGCGATGAGTTCATTGGCAGCGAAGCGAGGAATCTCGTTTGTAACATAATACGTTACAAACAAAGCAATGAGTTCGTTTGTTTGTAATATAATGCGTTACAAACGGGAATGGAGATTCCCGCTTCGCTTGGAATGGCATAAAAGCTATCCGTGTCCATTCGTGTAATCTGTGGTCAATGCTTCCCTTTTTATTTCCGCAACAGCCACGCCAGGGCCGTCAGCACGAGGCTGAGGATCAGGCAGGTCACGATGGGAAAGTGAAAACTGAAAGTTTCCCTTTGTGTAATAGATGGCGCCGGGCAGGCGGCCGATCCAGCCGTGGCCGAGACCCGAACAAAGCAGCAACCCAACGGCGCACAGCATCAGCCAAAAAGAAAGAAATACTACTCAAATCGTTTATAGTTAGTGATATAATCTGTAAATTGTGTCGCGCAGCAAGGGCTGAAACCACGATGGCCGCTTGACTTAATCTTTAGTTAGGACATGTCCTAAGGATGATCATGACTGCGCCCGCTGCCACTGCGCCTGTTTCCCTCGACCTTGAGCAAGTTACAGCCGAGGAGCGCGTGCGTTGGGCGATCGAGACGTTTGGCGACGGTCTCGTCATGACAACGAGTTTTGGCATCCAATCGGCGGTGATGTTGCACCTGGTCACGCGCATCTCGCCACAAATTCCGGTCATCTTTATCGACACGGGGTATTTGTTTCCCGAAACGTATCGTTTCGCACGCGAGCTGACTGCGCGGTTGCGGCTCAACCTGAAGAAATTCACCCCGGCCATGACGGCGGCCGAGCAGGAGGCGCTTTACGGCAAGCGGTGGGAGCTGGGCCTTGACGGGATCAAGCGTTACAATTTCACCAACAAAATCGAGCCGATGGAGCGCGCGGTGCGCGAGCTGGGCGCGACGGCATGGCTGGCCGGTTTGCGCCGCACCCAGGCGAGCACGCGCGAATCTTTGCGGGTCGTGCAAACCCAGAATAAAATCACCAAGGTTCACCCCATCATCGATTGGGATGATCGCCGCGTGTACAGCTACCTCACCGAGCACAAGCTGCCGTACCATCCGCTGTGGGAGCAGGGCTACGTCTCGGTCGGCGACTGGCACAGCACGAGCAAGCTGCTCGATGGCATGAGCGAGGAAGAGACGCGTTTTGGCGGACTCAAGCGCGAGTGCGGCCTGCACGAGCCCAGCGGCAAGACGGATTTCCAGATTTAAGCCGTGCCTTGGGTAGGGCGCGTTATCCCTAACGCGCCGCAATGGTTCGAAAAAAGGAAGCCGGCGGGTTAAGGATAACCCGCCCTATCTTCGCTTTCACCAGTGTGCGTAGTCGCCCTTTTCGAGCGAGAGCGCAAATTCCACGAGCAGCTTCACGCAGTTTTCTACGTCGTCGAGATCCACCACCTCGCTCGGCGTGTGCATGTAGCGCAGTGGCACGGAAACGAGCCCGGTGGCCACGCCGCCGCGCCCAACCTGCATCGCGCGCGCATCCGTGCCCGTCGGCCGCGGATCAGCCTCGACTTGATACGGAATTTTTAACTTCTTCGCGCATTCAAGGAGCAGGGCAAAAACTTTCGGGTTGATATTTGCGCCCCGGCAGATGATCGGGCCGCCGCCAAGTTTTACCTCACCGTATTTCCGGTTGTCGCAATCGGGGTGGTCGGTCGCATGGCCCACGTCCACCGCTACCGCAATATGGGGATTGACAGAGTAAACCGCGGTTGTCGCGCCGCGCACGCCGATCTCTTCCTGGGCGGTGGCCACGCTCACGACCCGGGCCTCGAGTTTTTTCCTTTGCGCCGCGAGGCGGACCAACGTCTCGCCCACGATGTAGGCGCCCGCTTTGTTGTCGAAGGCCCGCGCGGCGCCGACGCTGCCGTGGATGAGTTCAAATTCGTGGTCGTAGGTGGCCACATCGCCGATGGCGACGCGCTCGAGGGCTTCCTTTTTTGAAGCGGCGCCAATGTCGATCCAGATTTCGTGCGTCTCGGGTACTTTTTTTCGGTCGGCTTCGTCCATCAAATGAATCGCGCGCTTTCCCGTCACGCCCTTCACCGGGCCGGCTTCCGTCTGGATGATGACGCGCCGGCCGGGAATCATGCCGCGGTCGTGTCCGCCGATGGTGTCGAAATAAAGGAATCCGTCCTTGTTCGCGTAGGTGATGATGAGGCCGAGCTCATCCATGTGGCCGGCGAGCATGAGCACGGGATCGCCGCCGGGATTGAGCGTGGCGATGCGGTTGCCCATGGCGTCCTGGGCATATTTGTCCGCGGCCGGTTTGACGTAATGGTCGAAGACTTTTTGCGCCTCGAACTCATAGCCGGATGGCGAGCGCGCGTGCAACAGGTCGGTCAGAAAAGCGGGAGCCTTGTATTTGGACATGGGGGAAAGACTCGCGCAAAAACGGGCGGAGTTCAAGGTTCCAGGTTCAAAGTTCAAGGTTGGTGTTTGGTCATTGGTCAATTGTCATCGGTCATTTGAAATTCTTGATCCTTGTCGCCTGATCCTTGTTACTTGCCTGCATCCATGACCATCTATCCCGCAATCGACATCAAGGGTGGCCGCTGTGTGCGGCTGACGCAGGGGCGCGCCGACCAGGAGACCGTTTATGCGGAAAACCCGGCCGACATTGCCGTGGCCTTCAAGGCCGCCGGCAGCATGTGGGTGCACGTGGTCGATCTCGATGGTGCGTTTGCAGGTGAGCCGCGCAATCTCGACGTGGTCGCGCGGATTGTCGCGCTCGGCCTGCGGGTGCAGCTCGGCGGCGGGCTGCGCACGCGAGCGACGGTCGAGAAAGTGCTCGGGCTGGGCGTGGCGCGCGTCGTCATCGGCACGCGCGCGGCGGAAAGCGAATCCTTCGTGTCCGAGCTCGTTGCGGCCTTTGGCGAAAAAATCGCCGTGGGCATCGACGCGAAAAACGGACAAGTGGCGGTGAAAGGCTGGGTCGATACCACGGCCACCGGCGCACTCGCGCTCGCGCACCGCATGGATGCACTCGGCGTGGCCACGCTTATCTACACCGACGTCGGCACCGACGGCATGCTCACCGGCCCGAATTTCGCCGCGCAGGAGGCCATGCTGGCGGCGGTGCGCTGCCGGGTCATCGCCAGCGGCGGCGTGAGCGTGCGCGAAGACGTGGTCAAGCTTTCAGAAATAAAAAAACGCCGGCCAAACCTGGACGGCGTCATTGTCGGCAAGGCGATCTACGAAAAGCGGGTGGAACTCGGAGACCTGCTGAAAATCGCCAAATAGAAATTTAACCGCGAATGAACGCGAACGGCCGCGAATAAAATTGTTGGCCTTGGGCTGGCGGGGCCGGGTTGTAGGAAACAACCGTACCCCATTCGCGTGAATTTGCGTCCATCTGCGGTTAAAAAGCTCCTTTCACCTTCTCCGCGATTTCCTCGAGGGGATAGGTGATGATTTCCGCCAGCGTCGGGTGATACCACGGGGCGCGCAGCAGGTCGAAGACGGTCGCGCGCATTGCCAGCGGCGTCGAGAAACAGTGGATGAGCTCACCCGCGTCCTTGCCGACGATTTCCGCACCGAGCAGGCGTCCGCGCTTTGGCTCGGCGAAAACTTTCACGTAGCCGTAGTTCGCCTCCATCAGGATGGACTTGCCATGGTCGTTGAACGGATAACTCGCGGTGAGATACGCCGCGCCTTTTTTCTTCAACTGCGATTCGAGCCGGCCGATGGTGGCGAGCTGCGGATTGGTGAACACGACGTTGAGCAGCAGGGTGTCGTCGATGGGCTTGAGGCCTTTTACCCCGAAGGCGTGTCGCGCGACCAATTCGCCCTGCGCGACGGCCAGGTGCACGATGTCGTCCGGCCCGCACACATCGCCGCCGGCGTAGATGTGAGGCTGGCTGGTTTGCTGCCAGCGGTTGGTGGCCACGCGGCCGGTGCGCGTGAGGCGCACGCCGGCCGCATCGAGGCCGAGGCCGGCCGTGACGGGTTCGCGGCCGAGGGCGTTGAAAAGATGGCGGGCGCGCCGGGTGAAGGTTTTCCCGGCGTGCGCGAACACCGCGGTGATGCCGCGACGGTCAGAGGTGAGTTTCAGGATTTTTGTCCCGGCAAAGAGCTCGATGCCTTCGTCGCGAAAGGCCTGTTGCACGACCGCGCTGGCCTCAGGCGAATGGTCGCGCAGGATATGGGCGCTGCGCTGGAGAAGGATGACGCGTGCGCCGATGCGCCGCAGGTACTGGCCGAGTTCGCACGCGACAATGCCGCCGCCAAGGACCATCACGCTTTCGGGGACGAAATCGAGGTCGAGCACGTCGTCGCTGGTCCAGCAGGGCACATCGGCGAGGCCCGGAACCGGCGGCGTGCTGGCGCGCGAGCCGGTGGCGATGAGGATTTTATCGGCGGCGAGGCGCGTGCCGCCGGTTAGTTCGACGGTGTGCGCATCGACGAAGCGGGCATGCTGGCGGAAGAGGTCGTAGTGGCCCGAAGTGAGCTGCTGGGCCCGATGGCGGGCGAATTCAGCGATGATTTTTTTCTTCCGGGCGTGCATCGCGCGCATATCGGCGGTGGCGCGGGGGATTTTCAGGCCGAATTTTTTCGCGGCCTGCGCGAGGTGCAGCACTTCGGCGGCATAGAGCAGCGTCTTGGACGGCATGCAGCCGCGCAGGATGCAGAGGCCGCCGAGCGGGTTTGCGCCGTCGGCGACGGCCACCCGTTTTCCCAGGCCGGCCGCCACGCGCGCGGCATTGAAGCCGGCACTGCCGCCGCCGATAACGAGAAAGTCGTAGGATTTCATTGAGGACACTCCGCGGATCGCGCGGATGCCCGCGGATTATTTTCGGGAGATTCCTCGCATAGCTCGGAATGACAAATCACAACGTCCTCATTCATTAGAATATTTGTCCACACGTTCGGCTATCCAATGGTTAAAACAACCAACATCCGCGTTTATCAGCGATATCCGCGAAAAACATTTTTCGAATTCACCGACCTTTGCCGAAGAGCATGATATGGATCGTTTTCAGCACGATGGCGGCATCGAGCACGAAAGAGAAATGGCGGATGTAGTACAGGTCATATTCGAGTTTACGGACGGTGTCCTCGAGACTTTCCCCGTAAGGGTAGTTGACTTGGGCCCAGCCGGTGATGCCGGGTTTCACGAGATGGCGGAAATGGTAGCAGGGAATCTGCCGGCCATAATCCTGGACGAGGCGATCCCATTCGGCACGCGGGCCAATGAGGCTCATGTCGCCGCGGATCACGTTCCACATCTGCGGCATTTCATCCAGGCGCGTGGCCCGCAAGAATTTTCCGACATGGGTGATGCGCGGGTCGTTTTTATGAGTGTAGAGATCGGCGGTGTCCGGTTGGTCGGCCTGTTGGTGGCGCATGGTGCGCAGCTTGATCAGTCGGAAAGGCCGGTGGTTTTTACCGATCCGGGTTTGCACAAAAAACACCGGGCCACTTCCTTCCAGTTTGATGGCGAGCGCAGCCAAGGCGGCCGGCAGGGCGCCGAGCAGCAGGCCCACGGACGAGAGGATAACATCGTTCAGGCGCTTGAGGCGCTCAAAGACAGGCTCGCGGGCGATCTGGAAGCCCTCTTGGAACAACCAGGTTGGATTGATGCGGTAGAGCGGAATTTTCCGCCAGTAAACCTGGTGAAACAATTCGAGCGTGTAGGTCGGCACGCCGGCGAAATAGAGATTGACCAGCTGTTCCGCCAAGTCGGGCCGCAGTTCGCGGTTGGACTCGTGCACCACGATCGCCTCCGCGGCAAATTCCCCGTGTTGGACGCGGGCGAGGAGATCGCCAAAGGGCTCGAGCTTCAAACCGCCGGACACTTCGCCGACTTCCCTGGCATCATTGGTTGAAAAAACCAGCGGAAGAGGGAGCCCGATCTTGGCGCATTCTTCATGAAACAGCACGCAACTGATGCGGTTGCCCAAAAAAATCAGAGGGCGCTGCCCCCGCCGGCGCAGCAGCAGCTGGTAAAGCAGCCGGCGATAGCCGAGTGTGACCGCTGTGAGCAGGAAAAAACTCAGCGCAATGACCACGCGGCTTTGCTGCAAAGGATAACCTTCAGGGATGAGGGCATAAGTCAGCAGCAGGGTGGCCACGAGCGTCGATCCGAGGGCGAGAACATGCTGGCTCGTGTAATCGGCACTTATCATGTCGGTGCGCGACCTGTAGCCATCGATCACGTAAAGCGCCACGACCAGCATCGCGAACGGCGCCAGCAAAGGCGTGAAGACGATGCCGTGCTCATCGGGGCGGTGCAGGTAGCCCTCCACGGCCAGGTTGAACGCCAGCACCAGCGCGGCGAGATCAAGCAAGGCTAACAAAAGGGCGAAGCGACGGTTCGGGACCATGGATGATTTCAGGTGACGGAATTTGAGCCGGGAAGAGGCAGGCGACTATCAAGGTCGATGGAGGGAGTGTGCAAGAACCTTGCGCCAGCCGGCAATGGCGCGTTCGACACCGCCGGTTTCGCGGTGGAAATTTTCCGCCGCCTCGCCCCAGGCCCGCCGGCGCGCCGCATCGCCGTGGAGTGAGCGAATGGCCCCGGCCAGCAGGGTGGTTTCTTCACGCGCGAAAACTGCGCCCATCCCGCGCCCGGCCACGAGCCGCGCCAGTGCGCAATCGCGCGGCCCGACGAACAGCACCGGCCGGCCCACGGCGGCGATGCCGTGGAGTTTGCTGGGAAAAACCAACGGCTCGCAACCCGGCCGCAACGTCACGAAATGCACGTCGCCCAGCGCGAGGGTTTCCGCCAGTTGGGTCCGGGGTTGCGCCGGAAAAAACCGGACATTTTTCAGTGCGCGTTTTTGCACCGCGGTCTCGAGTGCGCCGCGTTGGGCTCCGTCGCCGATGAAAACAAAAACGATATCCGTTTCGGCCTGCAGGGCGGCCGCGGCGTCGAGCAGCGGCAGGAGATCGTGCACGCGGCCAAGGTTGCCGGAATAAGCGGCGACAAATTTTCCGCGCAATCCCCAGGCTTCGCGCAACGCCTGGGCTGCCCCCGGCGGCATGGGCGCGAGCCCGGCTGGCGCCCAGTTCGGGATGACGGCGGTTTTTTCAACGCCGCGCCCGGCCAGGAATGCGGCCATATCGTCGCCCGGCACCACGCAGGTGTCGGCGCGCCGCCACGCGCGGTCGCGGAGCGGACGGATAATCCGCAGGCACCCCGCACCGGCCAGCGCCATGGCCAGTTCGGGATAAATATCCTGAACCCAGTGTATGACACGGGCGCCGCGCCACCGCGCCAGTCCTGCGGCAAAGATGGACAGCAGCGGCGGATCGGTCATCACGACCACCGTGTCGCCCTGGTGGACGATGCGCGCGAGCCGGGCGAGCGCACCCAGCGAGAAAGCCACGAAGTCCAACGCGCGCCCGGCGAGATGGGTTTTCCCGCAATGCGTGCTGCGTAGACGCAGGATGCGGACGCCTTGGTGCAGTTCCTCGCCCGGTGTTTCAGCCCGCCCATGATGGCTGGTGACGACGGTCACGTTTTCGCCGCCCGCCGCCAGCGCTTCGGCGAGGTCGGTTAGCAGTTGCGCCGTGGCCGGTTCCTCGGGCCAGTAAAAACGGTTGATAAAAAATATACGCGGCATCCGCAAACGCGGTCAGGATCGGCCGGTCCGGCGAAGTTCGCCAGCCTTGGCCACATTGAGAAACTCGTAGAAACCCATGAGCCGGCAGAAGACGTAGCCCCGATAGCCGTCGAGGAAGCCGGCGCGCAGCACGTAATGATAAAGGAAACGCAATGCGGGACGAAAAGGCAGACCGGAGGCAAGGCTCTTCAAGCGGCGTTTGCGCGCCAGTGCCGCGTCGATTTTATGGTGGGTCGCCGCCGGGCGCCCGGCGGAGGAATTAAGCAGGCGAGCCTCCCAGTTGCTGTAGCGATTGTGCTTTTCCATCCACACATCGATGGTCGGAAACGCATAGTGCTCCATCTCGTGGCGCAATCGCGCTGTGCGGCCTTGCAGCAACACGTGCTCGTGCACTTCATTGTCGCCTGAATGGGTGTCGTCCGCGCCGGGAAATTCCTCATAGCGGCCAAGCTGGTGGCGGAAAAAACGCAGGTTCCAGCTCGGGTAGTAGCCGCAGTGCTGAAGCCAGCCATCGAGGAACCAGAAGCGTCGGTTGACATAATAGCCGTCGGCCGCCGGCGCGGCAACGATGCGCTCCAGCTCCCCGGCCAGCGCCGGCGTGATGCGTTCGTCGGCGTCGAGGATGAAAATCCATTCATGGCGCCATGGCACGTTGGCCAGTGCCCAGTTCTTTTTTTTGGGAAAGCGGCCGTCCCAGCAGAAGTCCACCACGGTGGCGCCGAATTCGGCGGCGATCTCGCGGGTGCCATCGGTGCTGCCCGAGTCCACGACCACGATTTCCCCGGCGAAACGCGCGGAATCGAGGCAGGCGCGTATGTTGGCGCGCTCGTTTTTGGTGGGGATAAGGACAGAGATGGGACAGCGTGGGTTCACGAAGGGACAAGGTTAAAGCCGGCGGAGGATCCGGCTGGAACAGCGGGTTCGCAATCGAGCAGGCGGGCGAAGCGCACGGCGATAAAAAAATCCATCCAAAACGCCACCGCTACCGCCGGGCACTCGAAGGGAAATTCCACCCACGCGTAAAGCAGGACGAAAGCACAGCCCAAAAGCGGATAGAACACGAGTGGATGGCTGAAGTGATGCCGGCGCAGCGTGAGGAGCGGCATGGCACCGAGCAGGCCGATGAGCGCCGTGCCGAGCAGGCCGGTCTCGGCGATGCTTTGCAGCCAGTCGGAATGGGCCTGGGCGTAGAAGACGGGAAGGCGATCCACGGACTTTTGCGTGTTGTAGATCATGAAGACCCTCGCGTAGCTGTCGAATCCCCAGCCGAACCACAACCGGTCGCGGGCCATCTGCCACGTGTCGTGGTAGAGCAGGGAACGGCCACCGAGGCCACCGGCTGCATGCATCTGTTCAATTTGTTGGCGCGTCAGCTCTGCCCGCACTTTGAAACCCTGTTCGTCGAGTTTATAGATGCCGGCGGCCAGGACGAGGGCCGCCGCCAGCGCGACGACCGACCACCATGCGAGCGAAGCCATCGAGGCGCCCCTTTGTTTGCGCCGTTGCCACAGCGCGTGCACCAGCATCACGCCGGCCAGCAAAAGGATCAACAGCGTGCCGGAGCGCGATTCGCTGAGCGGCGCAGTCGCGGCAATGAACAACAGTCCCACGGTGCCGACAAAAGCCGGTGAATGCCAGAAGTCGCGGGCTTTATGCCGGATTGCATAGTGAAAAACCAGCCCGGCGCAGGCTGAGGCGGACAGAATGGCGAATGCCCCCCAATGGTTATGGTAAATAAACGTGGAGAAAAAAAATGGATTGGGCGACTCGCGCAGGCCGAAAAACAGCCCGGCGCCCGTCAGTTTTTGTACGGTGCCAAAAATGGAAAGAACGAGGGCGTTGCCTGTGGCCAGGATCAGCAGCCAGCGCAGCGCCTTCCGCTGGCGCAAGCACAAGGCGAGATTCAGGCCGGGAAGAAAAACGCTGTCGAAAAGCCAGAGCGCGCGCAGCGATGCCGCGGGCTCGGCCGAACCCGGCAGCCAGGGCACTCCGCCACTGCGCACGAGCAGGGATTCGCCGCCAAAGGTGCGCGCGGAAAAACTGGGGTTGAGGCAGCTCGCCAGCACCAGCAGGTTGAACGCCAGCAACGGCCACAGCCAGCGCAGGACGCGCCCGCTGCTGCCGCGAAACACGGCCCCGAGCGTGATCAACGCGCCCGCGCTGCCCCACCACGAAATGATCGTGCGCGCCCAACCGACATTGCCACCAAACGCCCAGGTGGCAAAGACCAGCAGCAGGCCCGCATGCACGAGCGCAGCCGGTTCGAGCAGCGACAGCGGCGGACGCAGGCTGTCGCTGTCGCCAGTGGGGTTTTCACGCATGGATTTGTCACCCATTTCCAGATAGGTTCTACGTGCCGCGCAGGGTGGCATAAAACCCAAGGAGCACCTCGGCGGATTTTTCCCACGAAAACTCCGCGAGCACCCAATCGCGCGCCGCCAGGCCACGGGCGAGGCGCGTCTCATGACTTTCATCGAGGGCGAGGCGCAGGGTGCGGGCATATTCTTCCCATGGCACACACCAGCCGATTTGATTTTGGTTGAGTGCGGCCCACGGCATGCTGTCGGTCACGACGACGGGCAGCCCATGCGCCATGGCTTCGGCCACGGCCAGGCCGAAATTTTCCGAATGCGAGGGCAGCAGGAAAAGCGAGGCGGCCGGATAGGGCATCGGCCGGCCGCTGCCGTCAAACACCTCGATCCGGCCCGTGCCGGACAGTTGGTGGACGTAACGTGAAAGTTCTTTCACGTCGTAATCCTGGGGAATGCCGACCAGGAGCAGCAGCCACTCGCGGGGCGCGTGCGCGAGCCACAGCTCGATGAGCTCGAGCACGCGTTTTTTGCGATGAAAGCGCGAATAGAAAAGCGCCGTCGGCCGGGTAAAGGCCGCGGGGCAGGCCTCGCGCCAGTGGGCCTCGGCTTCGGCCGAAGCAGCCGGGTCAGGCGGTGAGACGCCATTGGGGGCAACACAGATGGGTTGGTTGAACCCGCGGGCGGAGATGTCATCAGCCTCGGTGGCGCTGGTGGCGTGCCAGCCGGATGCGGCGGCAAAGGCGCCGGGGTGGACGAATTTATCGGCCAAGCGTTTTATCCAGCGATGGTGATGCCAGGACCAGCGGCTCATCATGCCACGTGGCGCAATGACCAGCGGAACATCCAACGCGCTGGCGCGTTTATGGGCGTAATGCAATGTCCGGAGCCACAGGCCATGGCTGTGCAGGCAATCGCAGTCCTGCGCGCGCAAGTGGGCCCGCAGCCCGCTCGAGGGACAGAGGCTGGCCGGGCGGCCGCGCGGAAAAATGTTCACTTCGAGATTTCCCTTCGTGCGGGTTTCGGCCACCGGCCCGGTGGTCAGCAACTCGACCTCGTTTCCCAACTGCGCCAGCGCGGCCGCCAACGGCGGCACAGCCTTGCTCGGTCCGCCATAACGGATCTCAAGGCTGGGCACGATGTGCGTGAGTCTCATTTCACTTTGGCAGTGGCCGCGCCTTGAGCGGGCGGCAGGGCACGCCGGCGCAGATCATGCGTGGCGGCAGGTCCCGCACGACGACAGAACGCGCGCCCACGACGCACAGTTCGCCCACCGTCACGCCCGGGCCGACAAAAACATCCGCGCCGAGCCAGGCATTTTCGCCGATGACGATGGGGTGGATGACGAGGGGCATGCTCCAGCGCGTAAAATCGTGGGTGCCGGCACAGAGATGGCAGTGCTGGCTGAGGTTGGCGCCATACGCGAGCGTGACCGGGGCAAGGTTGTAGAGGTTCACATGCGGGCCCACCATGGCTCGCGGCGCGAGGGTGAGTTTCCACGGAAATAAAATTTTTGCCGTGGGAAAAACCACCACCTGGCCCGGCGCGGGAATGCTGGCGCCGAAAAGCCGCAGCAGCCGGGCGCGAAAACCATGCAGCGGCCGCGGACTCCAGCGGAAAACGGTGGCTTGCACGAAGGCCCACAAACCGCGCGCCAGCAGCTCGCGCGTCGGATAGGGTGTAACGCAGCCCTGGCCGAGATAAGGTTGGGAAGACACGGGGAGGCCGTTAGTAGTTCGTATTGGGTAAGAGATAGTCTGTCGCGCCAAATGCCGTGGCCGGAGGTGAACTCAGCAGGCCAGGCGTCCTCGATTGCATGTTAACAAACCAACGGCCAAATACCAGCTACTAACTACGGCCTTGCGAGCGCTTGAAAATCGGCGAGCAGCGCGCGGGCAAACCGGGGAAAACTATATTGCTCCGTCCGGCGGCGGGCCGCGGTGGCCAGGCGGGTGCGCAGGACGGGATCCATGAGCGATTGTTTGAGCGCTGCGGCGAGGCGCGCGGCCGCGTCGGGCGCGGTGTGGTCGAAAACCAGGCCGGTTTCACCATCGGCGACAAAACCGGTGAAGCAGTCGAGGCGCGATACGACCGGCACTGCGCCGGCGGCCATGGCCTCGGCGATGGCGACGCCAAAGGTCTCGCCCTCTGCGGCGAGGCTTGGGTAACAGAAAATGTCGGTAGCGTGGTAAATCTGTTTCAGCGCGTTATCGTCGAAGACCGGAGGCAAAATGGAAAATCGATCGGGCGGAAGGAACTCCGCGGCCTGGCGCGCGAGGCCGGCGGCATAATCGGGGCCGGAGCCGCCCTGGGGCACATCCGCCGGGCCGGCCAGGATGACGCGCCACGCCGGCAGGCTTTTTTCCCAGGCGAGCAGGCGCAGGGCGGCGAGCAAAAGGTCGAGCCCCTTTTCGCGATGCAGGCGGCCGATATAGCTGATGGTGAGCGGTGCATCAGGTGCGGGTGAGGCGGGGATTCTTTCCAGTTCACTCCACGCAATGGGATAACCGACGACCTGGGTGGATGCGACGAGACCGGGATTTTCCGTGTTGATTTTTTTCCGGACCGCGGTGCTGGGTGCAAGGATGCGGGCGATCCGGCGATAACAACGAAACTGGCCTTTGGGCATGCGGCCGGGCTGGATGACGACCTGGCCGGCCGAGGGCCGCAGCCGGCCGAGCCAGGTGGGCAGCGCGACGCAGTTGACAATGACAATGTCGGCGGGCGCGAGCGCGCGAAAAACGCGCCAGCTCCAGGAAAAATCACGCAACAGGTTTTTCCAAAGCTGTGGCGTGTGCGCGCAGCCGCGCAGGCGCACATGACGCACGCCGGCCAGCGTTTCGCGGTCGGGGAAACCCGGCCAGCGGCGTGAGAATACCGTGACCTCGTGGCCGGAGGCGGCGAATTCGAGGGCGAGCCGGTGCCAGGTTTTTTCCGTGGCGCCGCCAGCGGCAGGCGGCACCGGCAGGAAAAACCCCATGACGATGGTGATTTTCACGGCGAGGCGGAAGGGAGGGCCAGCGTGTTGTAGTCGGCGCGCGCAATGGGCT
>Ga0210387_10000575_pt1 | contig 26289 bp, 21 predicted proteins | sample IncBWC7OmetaG_FD_160108 | JGI IMG/M metagenome (GOLD analysis project Ga0210387, IMG submission 160108) | Forest soil microbial communities from Barre Woods Harvard Forest LTER site, Petersham, Massachusetts, United States - Inc-BW-C-7-O ...
AGACTGTCTGCTTCTATCATGATCTTAATCCTCCGTCAGTTTCTAGTTGATTGTTAGCCCGCGACTGGGGAAGTCAGGGCGATGGGATTTGTCAGTGTCTTCGGGTTTGGCTATGGTATGCGGGGGTTAAGACGATTTGTCGTTCGACGACCCGCTACGGGCTCTGGTTCGTCGTTGTCGCCCGCATGTAGTTTTGTACATTACATCTTTGTAATATCAAGGCTTACATCGCGACGTCCATTCTCATGCTGGCGTCTCGATCACAGAGTGGGGCAGTTCGTTCATGGCTAAACATCCGGTCCGCTTTGGGATGGGTGCGATGGAAGCGTGAAGGAAAAGCTGGCCCCGGGACCTTCATGCGCCGCCACCCAAAGCCGCCCGCAGTGATTCTCCACAATGGAGCGGCTGATTGAAAGCCCCATCCCGAGTCCACCCGGCTTGGTCGTGTAGAATGCAGTGAAGATTTGTTCCCGGGTTGCGGGATCGAGCCCGATCCCGGAGTCACGGACCGTCACCACCACATTCACCTCACCGCCGTTTTGCGTGCGGATGACGAGGTCACGAGCCCGGCCTTGAACCGTCGCCATCGCATCGACGGCGTTCAAAATCAGGTTGAGCGTGACCTGCTGCAATTGCACCCGGTCACCGAGGACGTTCGGGAGGTCGGGTGACAGTTCCAATCGCAGCGTGACCCGCTGCTTGTCAATCTCGCTCCGAGCCAGCACAATGACTTCACGGATCGTCTCGTTGAGATCCAACGGTTCCGTGGCCGGTTCCGTTTTCTTGAAAAGCGCTCGGATACGGCCGATGATTTCCCCTGCGCGGTTGCCGTCGCGAATAATCCGCTGGATTGTCTCGCGGGCCTCGTTGAGGTCGATCGACTCCTCCTTCACGCGAGCCAACCAGCGCAGACACGCGTTGCCGTTGATCACGACGCCGGCGATCGGTTGGTTAACTTCATGGGCAATAGACGCGGCGAGTTCACCGATGGTCGTCACCCGTGTCACATGGGCCAATTCGGCCTGAGCCTGTCGCAAAGCGGCTTCGGCTTGCCTCGTAGCCGTAATATCCATAACAGCGCCGACAAATTCATGAGTGCCAAATTCCCCGCGGACGGCGTGGGCGACAATATGGACCTGTTTCACCGCGCCCGTCGGCAACAGCAAACGGCATTCGCAATCGAATCCATCTCCGTTGGTCGCACGGGTTAGCACCTCGTCCAGCAATGGAATATCTTCGGGATGAATGCGTTCCCGGACCATTTGCAGCGAGACTTTGCTGGAAACCTCGTACTCGAAGATGCGGTAGGTTTCGTCGGACCAAAAGTGTTCGTCAGTGGCGATACTCCAGCCAAAACTGCCGGTGCAACTCAACTTTTGCGCCTCGGCTAGATAAGCTTCACTGCGCCGCAGTTCTTCCTCCGCCCGCTTACGCTCCAGATTCTCCTGTTCCAGTGCAGCGTAGAGCCGGGCATTCTCCAGGGAAATTGCGGCTTGCGAGGCTAGCATGTCCAGCACGGCCAACCGATCAGACGTGAAGACGTGTGGAGTCAAATTGTTCTCGAGGTAGAGAACGCCGATCAGCTTCGTTTGTTTGACGATAGGCAGGCAGAGGACGGATTTGGCTTTCCTCTGCTCCAAATACTCGTCGTCCGAATACAAGTTTCTGACCGACGCATTATCGAGGACCACTCGCTCCCGCGTCCGAATCACGTAATGAAGCGCGGACTTGGGAAGATCGGATGAGGTAATATCTGTCTGTCGAACAAGGACATCGACTCTGCCGTGACCGGTGGTGGCCTCTGCCTCGATTAGCGGTTCGTTCCCGCGGAGCAGGATGAGGAGTCCTCGCTCGGCTCCTGCATGCTCCACCGCGATTCGCATGAGTCTCTCGATGAGCTTGGGGAGGACGATCTCGCTCGAGAGCGCTTGTGAAGCCCTGGCTACAGTCTCGGCGTCCAACTGCCCGACCGGCGTGCCGATGGTGGCGTTGAGGGAGGCAGGACGTTGCCCCTCCGGAGCGGCCAAATGCGGGTAGAGTCGATCGAGTTGCTGCACCTTGCCGTCGGCGCCCCAGCGGAGATAACAGTACCTGGCGTCCCTCAAATAAACACGCGCAATCTTGGATAGGTGTCGGGTGGCATAAAACTGCGCTGCACACTCGTTGGCGACCGCCTCGCAATGTGCGAAACCGTTGTCGTGTGCCAAGCGGATCGCCGCGTCGTAGAGGTGCTCCGCGTCGGGGATTCGGCCCTCGATTCGCGCGATTTCCGCGCTGACCAACGCGGTTCGATTTTCGAAATTTGCAGGGCAATGCTGGGCCCATATCTCGAGCTGCCGGTGGTCGTCGATCAAGGCGGCAAAATGCCGCTGCCTGTCTTCAGATGAAGCTGAGTTCCACGCGGCGGCACGCGCGAGGGCGGCATAGAAACGAAAATCGCCCGTTTCAACCTGAGATGCGGCTGGCCAGAGCAGTCGATGGGCCTTCTGTGAAGCATCGACCGCCGTTGCGTAGTCTCCGGCGAAGAAGCGACCCTGAAGTTTTCGAGTCCAATAAAAAAACTCGGCTAGAGCCAAGGTCGGGTTGCTGGCGAGATGATGTTCGGTATCCGATTCGTTATAGTCCCGGGCATCAAAGCAGCCGAAGGTCGATGTCAGACCGCGAAGTGTACGGATCAGGCCCAACTGTGCGGCGCAATTCTCGGCCACCAAGCCGAAACCTGCCTTCTTGACGAAGGCGAGTCCCTTCTCCGCCTCTGCTTGCACCTCCGGGAGGGGATCGCCCACGAACAGATAATTCGTGATCAATTCGTGCCAGCTATAGGCAGAGAACGTAAGGTCCCCCGTTCGATAAGCGACATCGAAAGCCCGCCGGACCAGATCCCGTCCCTTCGCGGCGTGCTTCGCCCAAGGTGTGAGCGTGCCAAACGAAATGTAGGTTCTCGCTTGGTAGCGCGTCAGGTTGCGCTTTTCGACGAGATCGTAGCCCAGCTGGCCGAAACGGAACCCATCCTTGTAATTGTTGAAGCGCGGTCCAGCGAACATCCCAAACCATACATAGCCGAAACACGACGCATCGCAGTTACCGTGCTCCAGACAAAGACATACCATGCGGCAAACCACCAGCGTGGACAGATTCTCATCGAAAAACATGGCTGGGTGGACGATTTCGGTGAATACATCGAGCATGTCGAGGACGTCTGGATCGTCGAGCAGTGGCAAGTACACGAGGTCCTCGATCTGACGGTCGCCAACCAGTGACCAGATCCGGTTGTACTCGCGCATGACGTCATCGCGAGTCGGATCCTGCGACCAGTCCGTCCCGTTTCGGCGGAGGTAATCGAGGAACACTTCGATGGCGCGGTCGCTGCGATCCAGGGTCGTGTAAAGGGTGAGCTGCAATCGCGTGACAACCGCAAAGTCGTGACGGCTCCTGGCACGCTGCGCCAACATGGTCAGGCGGCTTTCGGCTGCGACCATTTCTGCGGTAAGCAGTTCGCACTCGGCCATGAGAGATTCAATCGAGAAGATAAGGTCGTAGTTACGCTCCCAAGTCTCCTCGCTTAATAGCGAGCGGCCAGCATCAAGGTATTTCAGCGCCGAGGCGTACGCTGTTGATGCCTTCGCCCGCCTGCCCGCGATCAGATTCAGGCCAGCTGCTCGCTCACGTTCACTAACAGCAGTTATGAGAACTGAACCACGGTTGAGTTGAGTGACGATGTCGAAAATTGTTTCTTCCAGCCGCTCGTGCGGGGTGCTCTCCGCGAGAATTCTTCCGATGTGCAAATGGGTCTGAGCGCGCAGTTCCTGCGAAATCAGAGAGTAGGCTGCTTCCTGGACTCGATCATGGAGGAAGCGATAGGAATTCTCTGAGCGAAAAATAAGGCCGACGCGAACCGCTTCCCAGAGTTGATCGTGCATTTCTTCTTTCGCATCCGCGTACACCGTTCGTAGTAGTTCGAACTCAGCGCTGTTCCCCAAGCAGGCGAGTTGTTTCAAGGATTCCTGGGTCGCCTCCGGGAAGCGGTTCAGCTTTCCGACCATGAGGTCCACAACGTTGTCCGTGTAGCCTTTTGCGCGGATGCGATCAACGCCCCACCGCCAAGTTGCAGCGCTTGGCTCGAACGCCAGCAACCCTTCCTCCTCCAGCTCCGTGATGAATTGGATCGTGAAGAAAGGATTGCCGCCCGTTTTTTCAAAGACGAGTGCTGCCAGGGAACCGACACGCTCCGGCTCGCACCGGAGTGATTCGGAAATCAGGCACGCGACGTCATTTTGCGTCAGGGGCTGTAAGATGATGTTCTGAATCTTGGCCCCACTGGCATGCAAGCCCTCGAGAGTCCGCGTGAGCGGGTGTGCGAGGTCAACCTCGTTATCCCGATATGCACCGATAAAGATGACATGGCGAACCTCCGGCTCGGTAACGAGGTATTCCAGCAGCTTGAGGGTGGCGGCATCCAGCCATTGCAAATCGTCGAGGAAAAGCGCCAGAGGGTGCTCCGGGCTGGCGAATACCCCAAGAAAGCGGCGGAAAAGCGATTGGAAGCGCGCCTGAGCTTCCTGCGACGGAAGGTCGGCGACAGGTTGCTGGGTTCCAATGATTCGTTCGATTTCTGGAATCAGGTTTACGATGAGTTGGCCATTCGGCCCCAGTGCTTCGCGCAGAGCGTCGCGCCAATGAGCGATCTCGCTTTCGTTCCGACCCAAAATCTGGCGGATCAGAGTTTGGAATGCCTGTGCCAGCGTTGCGTAGGGAATATCGCGTTTGTATTGGTCGAACTTGCCTGAGGCGAAGAGGCCACGGGGCGGCACAAGTACCTTGTGCAGTTCGTTGACCACCGAAGACTTTCCAACCCCGGAATAGCCTGACACGAGCACGAGTTCCGTCGTGCCCTGGCTGACCACGCGGTCCAATGCCACGAGCAGCAGTTCGATCTCCTTTTCCCGTCCGTAAAGTTTCTCCGGGACCAATAGGCGGTCCGGCACATCGCAAGCGCCGAGTGAAAATGATTCGATTCGCCCGTGCGCTTCCAAAGCGGAAAGGCAACGCCGGAGGTCCGCCTCCACCCCCGCAGCAGTCTGGTAGCGTTCCTCCGGGACCTTGGCGAGGAGCTTTAAAATGATCGCGGAAAGCGGGTCAGGTATTTCGTTCCGCCGGAGGCTGGGTGCCACTGGTAGTCTCGCCATGTGGCAGTGAACCCACTCCATCGGATCGCGAGCTGTGAACGGCAGCGCTCCGACGAGCATCTCGTAGAACGAGACGCCAAGCGAGTAGAGGTCGCTCCGGGAATCGATCGAGCGATTCATCCTCCCGGTTTGCTCGGGAGCCATATAGGGCAGCGTTCCCGCAATGATCTCGAGCGTCTCCGCAGACTGGCGGTGGCGGGACAAACGCGTGGCCAAACTGAACCCCGTGAGCCAAGCCTCGCCAGTCCTAGCGTTAGCGATGAGGTTGGCCGGTTTCACGTCCTTATGCACCAGTCCTTTTCCGTGCAAGCCACCGAGCGAAGATGCGATGCTAATCGCCAATCGCAGGAAGTCCGGAACTGCAAGAGGCCCGTCGATTTTCTTGTCGAGAAACTCGCCGTCGGGATATTCTATGACGAGCGCCAACCGGCCACGGAACTTCACCAACTCCACGGGACGCGCGGCCCACGAAGCGTCCAACTCGTCCCGCAGCGCAAAAGCGTTTTCGAGCTTCGCAAGGCTGGACGGCACCGGTTGCTCCATTACGGGTGAGACCAATAAGCACGAAGGCAGTCCGTTCGGCCTTGCCACTCGCGCAAGGGCAAACTCGCCATCCTGCCGGAGCGGCTCAATCTCACAATTTGTCAAATCGTTCATGGCTGAACATCCGATTCACTTTTCGGTCCTTGATGTCCACGCGTGCCGTACCATTTGAGAATGTTGCCAGATTCGTCGCCCAGGGGATTTGCGCGAAAACAGGAACCATCGATAAACTCCATCGCGACGGCGCATCCGCGCTTCAGTGTCGACGGGCGTGCCGGTTGAGGGGCAGGACTGCCAATATTCCACCAACTCCTTAGCCGGAAAGCACATCAATGAGACGGATTGCTTCAAGCTCCATATTCGTTCGGTTCCCTTATTTCCACGGGGATATGCGCCTCCGTCCGGAAAAGTTCTCGCTGCAGTTCCAGGCACCCCGGCGGCTCGACGGTGGTGCGCGCCAGAAACTCTCTGGCTGAGCAGTAGGTCTCCACCCACAGGCCCTCCGCCCACAACAACCCTTCGACCGACTCGCGGATGGACGCATCGTCATCCACTACGCAAAGAGAAGCAGCGATTTTGTTCATGGCGTATTTCGAGGCAACTGACGTTGAGGGCGTTCCGTCTAGCCCGATAAGGCCTGACTGATCGCCTTCAATAAGGAGTCTTCACTAAAAGGTTTGAGCAGGCAATCGACAGCTCCGTCGGCCATGACGCGCGCGATCAAATCCTCATCGCCATGCGCCGTGATGAAGATGATCGGGATGTCCTGCCGGCGGCTGATCAGCTCCCGCTGCAGTTCGGGTCCGCTCATCCCCGGCATGCGCACATCGAGGATCAGGCAGTCGGTTTTCGTCAGCACTTCCGAACTTAGAAAACTTTCGGCCGATGAAAAAACCGCAACGCCATGGCCCAGCGACTTGATTAGGCCCTCGAGCGACTCGCGGAGCGATTCGTCATCGTCCACCACGGAAATTAGAGAAACGCCGGTCATCGGATATTCGTTCGATCAGGATGCGTCTTTCCAGGTGGAACGTCCATTATACCTTGGTCTCATAGGGGGAGTTCGCGCCGCGCTCATCGCCTCCGCCTTACTTTTGCCGTTCTAGCCTCTCTGCCATTCGAGCGACCCCGTCCGCATCTTGCGCATCACCCGGCCACGATGGGTCTCCTTCCTCACGCCTTGCAGGACCCATTTCAAGGTGTTCAAATCTTTCCGATTCTGATCGCGCCTTCAGTCCACAAAAGGGCAAGATACAAATATCCGGATAACTGTCGAACTGCGTGGCGGCGGCCTGAGGCGGCCGGGTACTGCATCCGAAAAAACGAGATACTTTTTCTCCTCCCAACCTAAAGAATTAAAGCTAAAACCGAAGAAAAATCATGACCACTAAAATCGATCCCTCTAAGAATCCCACCGTCGAACGACACGTTCGCGGATTTCTCCATGAGCTTAATTCAGGCGGAGGCAAACCGTTAGAAACCCTGACCCCAACTGAGGCGCGCCAAGTCCTCGTCTCGGCCCAGAAAGGTGCGAAACTCCCACCCTGTGATGTCCAAGATCGGCTAATCGAACAGGACGGCGTACAGGTGAAGATTACCGTCGTTCGTCCGAAAGGCGCAACTGGTGTGCTGCCCGTCTTCATGTTCTTCCACGGCGGTGGCTGGATTCTCGGCGATTACCCGACCCATGAGCGTTTCGTCCGCGATCTCGTGGTGGACACGGACTACGCAGCGGTATTCGTTAACTACGCGCCGTCACCGGAGGCGCAGTATCCCAAGGCAATCAACGAGGCGTTCGCGGCAACCAAATGGGTGGCAATGCATGGTGGAGAGATCAACGTAGATCCGAACCGCCTGGCCATCGTCGGTAACAGCGTCGGCGGTAACATGACGGCAGTAATCGCGCTCATGGCCAAGGCTAAGGGTGGACCAGCCATCAAGTGTCAAGTCATGTTCTGGCCGGTTACCGATGCGAACTTCGAGACCGAGTCGTACAACCAGTACGACGAAGGTTACTTCCTCACCAAACCGATGATGAAATGGTTCTGGGACGCGTACACGACTGACCCGAAGCAGCGCAAGGAGATCTACGCGTCTCCCCTTCAGGCAACTATCGAGCAGCTCAAGGACTTGCCGCCAGCGATGGTGCAGACGGCCGGCAATGATGTACTGCGCGATGAGGGCGAAGCATACGCCCGGAAACTGGATGAAGCCGGCGTGGACGTGACGGCGGTGCGCTACGAAGGCCTCATCCACGATTATGGTCTCTTGAATGCGCTGAGCGAAGTGCCGGCGGTTCGCGACGCTCTTCATCAAGCGGCCGAGATGCTCAGGAAGCACCTCAAATAGCCATCATTTCGAACTTCTAAAATCGTTACTATCTCTCACGCCCTCTCGGACTTGTCCCCGAAAGGGCGAAGAGGAATTTCGACCAACCCACCGCGACTGACTCGAAAAGTATGAGTACACCGGATCCATCGCCACGAGAAATGGCCCGTGCCTTCACCCCACAACTCGCCAATCTCATCGAAAACCCGCTTTACAGCGACGTGTGGACCGATCCGGCGTTAAGCCCGCGCGATCGGAGCATCGCGACCGTCGCCGCGCTAATCGCCCTCTACCGACCGGAAGAGTTACCTGCACATTTACGCCGAGCGCGCGACAACGGCGTAACCCGCGACGAGCTTGCCGCGCTCATCACGCATATCGCATTTTATGCCGGCTTTCCTGCGGCCGTTTCCGCGTCGGCCATCGCTGCTCGGACGCTCACGGACTGACCAGGGAGGACAAAAGCCACCGCAGCCCGAGTGCATCGTCTCATAAGTAGGAGGCATACCGTTGGCTTCCACGTGCCCTTAATTACACGAATCTGTTGCTAAATTGCAGATCACAAAACAGTCAACTGAGAGCCTGAGCAATACCAAGCCAGACTAAGGGCCGAATAAAAGGCAAACCATCATGAAACAAAGTCTGGTTTATCCCCGGCGCCGGCAGGGGCATGAGAACCGGAACTGCCAAGGCGGCGTCGGAGGGCTCTGAGGACCTTGAACCGTCGAGCGGGACTCCTATGAGGGAACTCGAACAACTCCTTGGCCTGTTCGTCGTTGCCGTAATTCTGGCGGCCGGGGCGCGCCGAGTCGGAGCACCTTATCCGGTATTCCTGGCGTTCGGCGGTGCGCTGCTGGCGTTTCTTCCGGGCGCGCCCTCATTCAGCGTCGCGCCCGAGCTTGCGCTGGCGCTCTTCGTCGCACCCGTACTGCTCGATGCGGCTTACGACGCGTCACTCAGAGACCTGAGGGACAATTGGGCGCCGGTGACCGGCTTGGTCGTATTCGCGGTCGGATTCACGACCGCCGCTGTCGCCGTCGTCGCCCACACGGTCATACCAACAATCCCATGGGCAGCGACGATTGCGCTCGGCGCGATCGTGGCCCCGCCCGACGCGGTGGCGGCCACTGCTGTGCTCCGCCCGTTGCGACCGCCGCATCGCATCCTGACCATCCTCGAAGGCGAAAGCCTGCTGAATGACGCCAGTGCGCTCCTGATCTACCGCCTCGCCGTTGGAGCCGTCACGGCCAATGGCTTTTCCATCGCGGCCGTTGCGCCCACCTTCTTACTCGCGGTTGTCGGCAGCCTGGTCGTAGGCCCGGCGCTCGGGTGGCTCATCCTCTGGTTGATGGAACGTGTGCAGCACGTGCCGACCGCCATCATCCTTCAGTTCGTCAGTGCATTCGGCGTGTGGATGCTCGCCGATAGTGTTGGGCTCTCAGGTGTGTTAACGATGGTGTGCTGCGCCATGACAGTGGCGCGGACTTCGCCTGAGCGAACACCCGCACGGACACGCCTACCGACCTATGCGGTGTGGGAGACTGTCGTGTTCGCGCTGAACATTCTGGCCTTCATCTTCATCGGCCTGCAGATTCGGCCCATTCTCGAGGGCCTGGCAGCAGCGGATCGTGGGCGATACTTCGCCGTTGCCGGCGCCGTCCTGCCGACTGTGATCATCGTGCGCTTCGCTTGGCACATGTCCTTCAATGCAGTCCTCAGGTGGCGATACCGCCGGTTCGGTTTTCATCCGCCGCGGCCTATGCTGCGGCCGACCATTGGAAGCGGCTTGGTTATTTCGTGGGCCGGCATGCGGGGCATTGTCTCTCTGGCTGCGGCCATGGCTCTCCCATCGGCGTTTCCGTATCGCGACCTGATCGTGCTGACCGCGTTCTCTGTCGTCCTCGGCACGCTGGTGATCCAAGGACTGACGCTCAAGCCTCTCTTACGCGCGCTCGATTTGCACGATGATGATCCTGTCGGCCGCGAAGTGAGCGCGGCGCGTGAACGCGCGTTGCGCGCGGGCCTTTCGAGCTTCGCGCGTGACCGATCCCCGATCGCACAGGTCGTCCGGCAGGAGTTTACGGCGCGTCTGGGATACGAACGACCGAATGCTGTCGACGCAGGCGATGTCACGCGCTCCGCACGCAGCGAAATCTATCGCGGAGCACTCCAGGCGGCCCGGCAAGCCGTTCTCGCCATGCGTGCCAACGACGAGATCGGCGACGATGCCTTTCATCGGATAGAAGAGGAATTAGATTGGCTGGAAATGGCAGGTGGTAGAAAGGGGGAGTGAAACACCGACCTTGAGACCTGCTGCGGGATTTCTCTAAAAAGCAACGAGCAGCTCTCCGACAAGGACTGGCGCAAAACCAACCCGCGCTTCCGCGTCGAGCTGAGCGCCAAGCAGGTCGAGCGGCTGAACAACCTCGCGACGGCGGTCGGCGAGCGCCATGACGACGGGAACATGGCCATCATCGAGCGCTGACCAATGGACTAATGCTTTTGTTTCGGTGAAAAAATGAGGCTACATTTTTCCACGCCATTCACAAATAACAATAGGAATAGCCAGCAGAATACACCCGAGGAATATCAGTAGGAAAGGCCAGAGTCCCACTAGGATAAGCTGAACTATAGCCCAGAATATTGCGATTAAGCAGAGAACCTGGATAGGTGCACCAAAATACCATCGATCCGAAGACATCCGAATTAGGCTACAGACCCTATACGCATCGTGTCAAGACAACCTCGTGTGGAAGAAATCAAACCTCTGCATTTGTCAGGCTTCGGAAGCCATCACAGAGTAGCGAACCACGGAACGAGTCGTTTGAATTCCCGATGGCTGGAGTCCGCGCGGTGATGGAACTATCACGTTATTATTTCGAGGTTCTGCGGAAGGACGATGCCTTCGTCCTTTACCGGGGCCGGAACGGGGAGGATGCATCGCAGGTGTTGGTGCTTTCGCCGGCCGGAGAACGTCCCAGCCAAGAAAACCTGCAGCGGCTGGAACACGAATATTCACTCAGAGAAGCGCTGAATACCGAATGGGCCATCCGGCCAATTGCTATCGCCTGGCAATCGGATCGCCCGGTGCTGGTTTCGCACGATCCCGGTGCAGAGCTTCTCGACCAATTGCTTTCGACGCCATTAGAAACGGCTTTCGGGTTGCGTTTGGCCATCCCGCTTTCGCACGCGATCGGCCAGTTGCATCTGAGCGGTATTATCCACAGGGACATTCGACCGGCGAACATTCACAGGAGATCGATATCTTGCGAGGCGCCTTCGAACGAGTCGCGGCTTACGGCCGGCCGGAGTTCGTGCTCATCTCCGGATACGTCGGTATTGGCAAATCATCCGTGATCAATGAGCTTCATCGGGTGCTTCTCCCTTCCCGCGGTCTATTCGCCTCCGGTAAGTTCGATCAGTACAAACGCAATATCCCTTATGCCACTTTGGCCAAAGCCTTTCAGACACTCATCCATCAGATCCTGGCCAAAAGAGACGCCGAGGTGAACCAATGGCGTAACGCCTTGCGAGATGCCCTTGATCCCAACGGTCAAGTGATTGTTAACATCATTTCCGAACTTGAACTGGTTATCGGTCAACAGCCGCCTGTGCCGGATCTTTCGCCCGTAGATGCGCGGAGCCGTTTCCGAGCGGTTTTCCGGCAGTTTCTCGGCGTGTTCGCTCGGGCGGAACACCCACTCGCCTTGTTCCTCGATGATCTGCAATGGGTGGACTCAGCCACTCTTGACTTGTTGAAATATTTGACAACGGAACCGGATGTACGCCACCTCCTCCTGTTGGGTGCGTACCGGGACAACGAGGTATCCGCGTCTCACCCACTGGTACAGATGGTGGAAGAAGCCCGTAAAAATGGGGCCGTGGTGCAGGAAATAGTTCTGAAACCACTTTCGATCGTCGAGATCCATCAGCTTCTGGCAGATTGCCTTCAGTGTGAAAAGGAACGCACCCAGGCCCTGGCCGAACTCATCAACGAGAAAACTGGTGGTAACCCTTTCTTCGCCATCCAGTTTTTGGCCGCCTTAGCGGAAGAGGGTTACATCGTTTTCGAGGCGGATAAGGGCGACTGGAGCTGGAATCTGGCGCAGATCCGCTCAAAAGGTTTCACTGACAATGTAGTCGAACTGATGGCAAAAAAACTCAGCCGACTGCCTGAAAGTACTCAAGAGGCGCTCCAACAGCTGGCTTGTCTCGGCAATAGTGCCGCCATCGCTACATTAAATATGGTTCGAGGAGACTCCGACCAGGAACTGCAGGCGGTACTCTGGGACGCCGTTCATGCCGGATTGATTTCTCGCCTCGATGGCGGGTACGCGTTCATGCACGATCGGGTCCAAGAAGCGGCTTACGCGCTCATTCCGAAAGAGCTGCGCCCGCGCATCCATCTCCGCTTCGGACGATCGCTCGTCGGCAAAATGGGCCAGAACGAGATCGAGGCAAACCTGTTCGATATTATTAACCAACTCAACTCGGGAAGCGCCCAAATTTCTGACCCTGGCGAGAAGGATCTGGTGGCGGACCTGAATCTGCGAGCCGGAAAGAAAACCAAGGCGGCGGCGGCCTACGGCTCAGCCTCGATTTACCTATCGGCAGGGATGCAGTTAGTTGGCAACGACGCCTGGGATCGCCAACCCAAACTCGCCTTTTCTTTATCGCTAGAGCGAGCAGAGTGCGAATTCCTGAATGGAAACTTCGATAGAGCTGAGCGTTTGATTGGTGAGTTGCTGAATCGAGTTAACTCCAAACTCGAACGGGTCGCCGTGCACCGCCTTAGAATCCTGCTCCACCTCATGCGAGCGGAGTATCGGCAAGCGGTCGATCGCGGGCTTGAATGCCTGCGCCTTTTCGGCGTCGAGATGCCGGCTGCTCCGACCCGCGAGCAGGTCCAACTGGAATATGAAAAAATTTATCAACAACTCGGGAATCGGTCGATCGAAAGCCTGATTGATCTGCCATTGATGACTAACCCGGACATCCAGGCTGTCATGAGCATCCTGTCGGTCATCGCTGCCTCGGCATTCAATAGGGACATCAACCTGATGTATCTGTTCTTTTGTCAGACTTGAGGCGATGGGATTATACGAGGACGCGATCCGTGCGGCGCGCGCGCATGGCTTTGTGCAAAACGAGGGGATCAGTAATGAAGTTGCGGCGAAATTTTACCTGAATCGGAAGCTCCAGAGAGTGGCCTACTCTTACCTGTGCGATGCCCGATACTGCTATCTACGCTGGGGCGCACTGAGCAAGGTACGGCAGCTCGATGAATTATATCCCGGTTTATCAGACCAGAGTTCATCGGCTCCTGCTACCGCGACCAGGACAACAGTCGAGCATCTGGATCTCAGTACGGTGTTTAAAGCCTCACAAGCCGTATCGAGCGAAATCGTGATCGAAAAACTAAGCGAAACGCTCTTGATCATCGCGCTCGAACAGGCCGGTGCTGACCGCGCTCTATTGATTTCTCCTCGCGGTGATGAGCAATGGATTGAGGCTGAAGCCACCAGCGTGGGCGACAAAGTCGGCGTTCATTTTCGTGAGTCCCTGATGATACCTTCCGAACTACCTGGGTCACTGCTTCGATATGTAGTTCGCACCCAGGAAAAGGTCATTCTGAGCGATGCCTCGGCTGATCATCTATTTTTCGAGGACGAATATTTCCGCCGGAACCGTCCGCGATCCGTGCTCTGCCTTCCTCTGATCAAACAACGCCAGCTGATCGGCAGCCTCTATCTTGAAAATAATTTAGTACCGAATGTCTTCGCGCCAAATCGGCTGGAAGCCTTGGAAATGATCGCTTCGCAAGCTGCCATTTCGTTGGCCCAAGCACGGCTTTATGCGGAACTCGCCCGCGCTAATGAAGAACTCAAGCGTGAAATCAACGAGCGACAGCACGCCGAAGCAGAACTGCGTAAAAGGGAAGTATCCTTGCGCGAAGCGCAAATCGAGCTAGCGCACTTCAATCGAATAACGACGATGGGTGAATTATTGACGTCGATTGTCCATGAAGTTAGCCAGCCGTTGACGGGGATCGTGACGAACGCAAATGCCGCTCTGCGCTTTTTGGCTGGGGATTCCCCGGACCTAACCGAAACCGACAAGGCTTTGCGACGCATTACCCGCGATGGAAAGCGCGCTGGTGAAATCGTCGCTCGCATTCGTGCTCTGGCCAAAAAAGCGCCTCCGCAGAAAGATTCTCTTAACCTTAACGACAACATCGCTGAAGTCATCGCCATGGTGCGCGACAGGTTGCGAGAGAATCGCGTCCTACTTAAGCTTGCCTCCGATTTACCGGCAATATTTGGAGACAAGATTCAATTGCAACAGGTCGTTCTCAATCTCCTCGTTAACGCCATCGAAGCCGTGAACGAATTGCCTGAAGGTCCGCGTGAGCTGATGGTCAGTTCAGAGTTGGTCAACCAGACCGAGGCCGAATCGAAGGAGGCCGGCGCCGACCATCAAGCGTCCACCGTCACGGAATGTCGTCACGTGCTCGTTACGGTGCGAGATTCAGGTTCGGGGCTGGACCCGCAGCGCCTGGACCGTCTCTTCGACGCCTTTTATACGACTAAACCTCAAGGCCTGGGCATGGGGCTGGCCATCTGCCGGTCTATTATTCAAGCCCATGGAGGCCGACTCTGGGCCAAGCCCAACGCACCTCGAGGCGCCGTCTTTCAGCTGACGTTGCCGATCCAGGCATGAACGGGCGCGAGAAAGGACAGATCGTATCGAAAATGCTCACTCACCCGCTCAAGGACCTGCTCCGCTCCAACAGTTGACCAGTTTCTCTCGCCTTCCTCAATCAAGACGTTCCGCGGATGTGGGTCGCCGTCTTTCCGGCGCGCCAACTGTGTTTCGGCTCGTATCCGAGGATCTTCCGCGCTTTCTCAATCGCCAGCAGAGTCTCGTGAGGTCCGAACGAGCGTTTGTGAGGCACATCAGGGGCTACCTCGGTTAACAACGACTGGTTGTCTCGCTCCATAACCGTGTCCGCATTGGCGATAATGAACACATCGGCTCCTTTGATGCTCGATTCCAGGGAGAGACGAACCGCCTGAGCCGCGTCCCGGGCATCAATGTAACCCCAGAAATTCCATTTGCGTTTCCGGGCATCTTCCTGAAACCCGGGGAACCTCGCATAATCATGCGGTTCCATGATGTTCGAAAAACGCAGGCCGATGATCTTCAACTCCGGGTCCCAGCGGCAAAACTGTTTTGCCATTTCTTCACCGACCAGTTTTGAGAGCGAATAGGCCGATTCCGGTCGCCCGGGGTATTCTTCGTCAATCGGGACATAGGGCGGAGGCGTATCGAAAGGGAGTCCGAGCACAGTTTCGCTCGAGGCCCACACGACGTTCTTAATGCCGAGCTGCCGCGCCGCTTCGAACACATTGTAAGTACTGATCGTGTTTGTGGTGAAGGTCACGGAATTCGTTGCCAGGCCGGGAGCGGGAATCGCGGCGAGATGCACGATCGCGGTCACGTTCCGGATCCGATCATCGATCTGGGAAAATGTTTCTATCGTCTGGCCGAAGTCAGTGAGCTCGACTCGGCTGAACGGTACTGGCACATCTGGAGGCCGAACCAGATCGACACTGGCCACCTCGTAATTATGAGCCAACAGTTCGGTGATACAGGCCCGTCCGGCCTTTCCGCTGCCACCGGTTACAATAATCATGGCGCACTCAAGCCTTCGCGGAGAACGGTAGCAACCAATTTTTTGGCGCTACCGCCCGCCGGACACTCCAGGAGAACCCTGTCCCTCGCATCTAAAATGCGCCGCGATTTTTTAGTTGGAAAAAATCGCTCGTCTTCGAATCTTACGGGTAGTGCGAGGTTGTCTGGTCTTTTTGTCACTGTTGTTATTATCAGTAAAGCTAATCGCTCATCCCGCTATGGTCGTCATCGATCCGGGGCACGGCGGCATCGATCGAGGTGGAATGCCGGGTCAAAGGTTGCCCGAGAAACCGTACACTCTAGACGTTGCCAAACGGCTAGCCCGAATTCTGGACGGAACCGACGACATTAAGGTAGTCCTCACGCGGACAGGCGATTATTTTGTTCCTTTACCCTGGAGAACCGCTATCGCCAACCGGGAAGTTGGACACCGCGCTGTCTTTGTCTCGATCCATTTTAATGGGGGTTGGCGCCAGGGCGCCTACGGCATTGAGACCTACTATAATAATTCCCAGGGTTTTCGCTTGGCAGCTTTAATTCATCCCCGGGTAATCCAGGCACTGGGCAGCATTGACCGGGGCATTCGCCATCGTGGCTATTTCGTTCTACGGAGAAACCGGTTACCTGCCGTTTTGGTTGAATGCGGATTCTTAACTAATCCGGCGGAAGCTTCCCGGATAACCGATCCCAGCTACCGCGAGCGTATCGCGCGAGCCATCGCCGCAGGGATTGTGCGGTATGATTAGCGAAAGCGATTCCGCGCTCGGCCATCATCTGGGCCAGGTCATGAGAGCTGAGTTTGAACATCAGGTACCATCTGATGCAGAGGATGATGATTTTCCTGGTCGAACTGACGACTCCTGAAGAGTTCCTGCGCCGAGGCCGGTGCTCTCATCCAAGCCGTTACCGCCAGAAGCCGAGCCTTTCAAGTTTGCACCAGAACCTGCGCCTGACAGGCCGACATTCGGACATGCTTCCACATCGGGTCGAGTTTTATTTTGCTCGAAAATATTTGAAAAGTTGGGTATCCTCCTGATTGGTTTCCTTATGGAACTTCTGCAAAACGGACAGGCATGCTCGTGCAGATAACACCCCCCATTGGTCCTAGAAATATGTGCGATCAATTCACAAACTCCCCTGAATTAAGGCAGCTTAACCGGCGTTGTTTTCTCAAAAGTTCCACGCTCATTAGCGCTCTCGGATTTCTGAACGCCGGTCTTTTTGCGCGTTCAGCCCTCGCGGCAGAAGCTCTGACCGAGGAGGAGCGAAACAAGATGTCACCCGACGACGTGTTTAATGCGGCAAAGGCAGGCAATGAGCGCTTTCAGAGCGGAAAACATGCGGCACGGGATGCCCTGAAGGACCAGCAGGCCACCGCCTCAGGGCAACACCCTGAAGCCATTGTGCTGAGCTGCATAGATTCAAGGGTCGCACCCGAGATAGTCATGGACCTTGGTATCGGAGACTTCTTTGATGCCCGCGTGGCCGGCAACGTAATTAGTGGCGATGTACTCGGCAGCATGGAATTCGCATGTAAAGAGGAAGGCTCGAAGCTTATCCTGGTCCTCGGCCATACGGGTTGTGGTGCAATTAAAGGCGCAATCGACAACCTCCAACTGGGCCATCTGACCAAGTTACTGGCGAAGATCCGGCCAGCAATTCGGAAAACCGTTTTCGACGGGGAGCGGTCGTCCAAGAATCCGGCCTTCGTGGAGGCGGTGTGCCGAACGAATTTTCTTCTAACCATCGAAGGTATTAGGCAGCAAAGCCCTGTGCTGGAAGAACTCGAATCGCAGCGGGCCATCAGGATTGCGGGGGCAATGTACAATCTCGCGACTGCTAAGATCGACTTCATGTCCTGAGCTAGTGTACCGTCTCACATATAATGGTAATGTTTGCGTGTAATGTTTGCGTTCAAAATGGGCCGCCGCTAAGGCGCGGGGAGGACGCATATCTCAATCGATAACTAACCGACGAGCAACGCAGCCGCCGGCCAAACCGGATGCTCGCATGACCGGCACCCTCGAACACGCCGCGAAGGCTGCCAACCCCAGAGACGCGTCGAGTCCTTCGGCGACCGCAGGCCCGACCGCATCGTCTGGCCCGACCGCAAGTGGGAGTGGGCCGCGCTGCGCTTTGAAAACTGAGACTTCGACGCCGCCAGCTACACCGATCTCCACGCCCGCGACGAGTGGTTCGACCAGGCCATCGGAGCCTCGCCAGCTATGTTCAGTGTGATCCCCCTTTTCTCGTGGCACCAGCACCATCGCCGAGCGTCTGGCGTTCGAAGCAAACCACCCGTTCTTGCCACCGCAGAAAGGCCAGTGTGAATAGTCTACGATTTAACTGCCATCGATAACGTCATTATGTATAAGATCGGACAGGTAGGCATTCACCCCATGCAGAACGACTCCCATACGACTCCCGAGAAGGCGAACCTCAAGCGAAAGGAATACGAAGAGAAGTTGCGTCAACTTCAGATCGAACTCTGCCAGCTCCAGGAATGGGTGAGACAGGAAGGGCTGCGCATCATTGTCATCTTCGAGGGCCGGGATGCGGCGGGAAAAGGTGGTGCGATCAAGGCTATTACCGAGCGCGTGAGCCCGCGCGTTTTCCGCGTCGCCGCCTTGCCGGCGCCATCGGATCGCGAGAAAACGCAGATCTATTTGCAGCGCTACATGCAGCATTTCCCGGCGGCGGGAGAGATAGTGATCTTCGATCGCAGTTGGTATAACCGCCCTGGCGTCGAATACGTGATGGGCTTTTGCTCAAAAGAGCAACACGAACGCTTTCTTCAGGTCTGCCCCGGCGTCGAGAAATACATCGTCGATACCGGCATCCAGCTCATCAAATTCTGGCTGGAAGTCGGCGACGAAGAGCAGAAGCGTCGCTTTGAAGCGCGCATCGAGGACCCATTGCGGCAGTGGAAGCTGAGCGCGATGGATCTACCCTCGCGCAGCAAATGGTATGCCTATTCCCGAGCTCGGGATCAGATGCTGGAAGCTACGGATACAGAACATGCACCGTGGTATATAGTGCGCTCCGACGATAAGCGCCGTGCGCGGCTGAACCTCATCGCGCATTTACTCAGCTTGATCCCCTACGAGGAAGTGCGACGGGAAAAGGTCGAGCTTCCCAAGCGATCCAAAAAAGAGGCCTACGACGACATCGCCTCAATCGCAAACCGTCGGTTCGTGCCAGAGAAGTATTGAGGAGCAATACGCGAAATGGTTGGCAAGGGCTTCATCGTGCGCCCGCAACAAATCGCGAATCTGTGTACTGGTCCGTGGGGTGGTCTCTCACAGCAAAATGCGCGTTAAACCCTTTAGTGGGCATGGGGTCATGATTTTGGAGCGGCTCCGTTTTGAAAGCCCTCGATCGCCTCCGCGAGCGTCGTGAAGCGGTCGATGCGGCCGGTCTTTTCCTCCACGCCCTCGACGCGCAGCATGTCGCGTACGGTCGAGCGCGCTTCAACCAGGCCGAAGGCAATTTCACGCTTCGCGAGTTCTGCATGCAACCTCAGGAACATCCGCGCGCCGGCCATGTCGATATTTGGCGACGTCGAGAGATCGCAGATGACGAGCCTGATCGGTTCACGCGGGGCGTCGAGGTGGGCGAGCACGGTGTCAAAGACATGCCCAGCGTTGAAATAGACAATGCTCGACTCGACACGGAAGGCGAGCACTCCGGGTATTGGCTCGTTGTCGGCGTGCCGCTTGAGATCCGAGTAGCGGCGTGCGCCCGGGATGCGGCCGAGAAAAGCGACGTGCGGCGACGACACGCGCCGGATTAGCAACACGAGCGAAATAATTGCGCCGATAAGCACGCCCTTGAGCAGCCCTGCCCACAGGACACCAAGCAGCGCAACCGTGGCCACGAGGAACTCGTTGCGATGCACCTGCCAGAGATGGCGCAATTCCCTGACCTTCACCAGACCGGCGACAGCCATCAGGACGATCGCCGCGAGCACGGGCTGCGGCAGATTGCGCAGCAGTTCACTGAAAAAGACAGCGACGAGCCCGATGAGAATCGCGCACAGCAATCCGGAGAGCGGAGTGCGCGCGCCACTGCTTTCATTGACGAGCGATTGCGACATGCCGCCGCTGACTGGAAAGCCATGGCCGAGGCCTGAGGCAAAATTCGCGCCTGCAAGTGCGAGGAATTCCTGGTTGCTGTCGAGGCGATAGCCGTGCTTCTCGGCAAACATTTGGCCGATGGCTGCGGTTTCCACGGCGCCGAGGAGAAAGCACGCCAGAGCAAGCGGCAGAAGGTCGCCGAGGTCATCCCAATGCACCGCGGGCAACGAGGGTATCGGAAGACCGCGCGGCACTTCGCCGAGCAGTTTCACACCGTGCACGCCAAAATCGACGAGCGAGGCCGCGGCGATGCCGCCGATCACCACGAACAAAGCGACGGGCTTGTTCGGCAGCAGTTTCTTACCAAGGATCAGCAGTCCCAATGCCGCACCCCCGAGCATGAGCGAGCTTGCGTTAGTCTCAGCCACGTGACGGAAGAACACATCCATGCGTTCCCAAAAATTCCCGTGTCCGCCTTTCACGCCAAACAGCTTTGGCAATTGCGTACTCGCGAGCTGCAGCGCCACACCGGCCTTGAAACCGATCAGGACGGTTTCCGAGACGAAGTTTACTACCGAACCTGCGCGCGCCAGCCACGCCAAAAATGCGATCGTTGCCGTCAGCAAGGCTGTGCAAGCGGCCAGCGCTCCGAAGCGCGCCGGGTCGCCGCCCGTCATGCTCCCGAGCGACGAGCCGATGAGCAACGAGATGGCCGAAGTGACGCTGATACAGGTGTGCCTCGAGCTGCAGAAAAGCCAGAACACCAGCCCGCCAAACAGACACGCGTAAAGTCCCGCCTGCGGTGGCAAACCGGCAAGCGATGCATCGCCGAGTGCCGCCGGCAGCACATACGCCGCCAGCGTCACGCCCGCCGCGAGATCAGAGCGAAACCACTGAGGTTTGTAGCTGCGCAGCCAATACGCAGCGGGGATCATCCCGCTCCACTGCCGGGGCCGTGCCGGCACTTCGTCGCTAGCGCCAGGCGGGTTCACTTCTTGGCGTAGCCGAGATTCTGGAACTCGCAATCGCCATAGTCGTTGGTCAGCGTTAGCATAAAGTTCTCCTCTAGAGGCTTAGGGATTGATCAATATTCATTTGAGGGAGGCACGGGACGGGGCCGAGAAAGCTCTGTGTGACTAAGGGGACGCTGAATCCGTTCGACCCATTTCTTTTAGCCCGAACCAAACAAACATCGCAGAAAGGAGGCAAATTAGCGCTGAGCATGCGAACACCCCTCCGGCGCCCACAGAGAACGCGTGGCGGTAGGCATCGACAAGTTGGGCGCGCACCAACTCAGGGATGGCTAGGCCGCCGCTCTCCGTCCCCTTCTGGATGGATTGGCGCAAGGCTTCCGTCGCGGCGGCAATATCCTGGCGTGATAGTCCGCTCGGTTCGAGGCTTCGGTAATACGCCGCGCGCGCGACGGCCATAAGGACGCTGGTTAACACCGCCGTTCCGAGGGCGCCGCCAATTTGTATTGTCGCTCCGTTGAGAGCCGCGGCGCTGCCAGTCCTTTCCCTAGGCACGGCGCCGAGAATGACGTCGGCTACGGGCGTTACGACAGCGATGTCGCCGGCACCCAACAGCATCAGGGCCAACAGCACTTGCCCGTACGGCGTTTCGGGGGTCAGCAGAATCAGCAAACTGCTACCGGCCGCCATCAGCAACAGCCCCGCTGTAATGACCTTTCTCGGTCCAATCTTGGCCGTCAGTCCCCCCGCCACGGGGGCAAACGCCGCGGCGGCAACCATCATCGGCATGAGGCGAAGAATTGCTGAGATTTGGCTCACCTTTTGCACGGTCTGCAGGAAGTAGAGCAGCGGTAAAAGGGCCCCGCCCATGACCAGCGCGGCCAGTAGTCCGGTCGTGATGGCCACAGAGACGGTGCGATTGCGAAACAGCGTAACGTCCAATAGCGGATCCCCTGCCCGGCGTTCCCACCAGATGAAGGCCAGGAGGGAACCGATGCCAACGGCGAGGGATTCCAACACCCATGGATGCAGCAAGCCCACCTGGTTGATCTGAATGATCCCGAACACCAGCCCAAGCAGACCGGCAGCACAAGTGAGCGCGCCGATGCCATCCAGCCGTCGGCCCTCGGCTTCTGCGCGATCGCCGGAGGCAAACACGAACACGCCCAAGCCACCCAGGGCGGCCACCGCTGCAGGCACGAGAAAGCCGGCTCGCCAACCCTGCGCTTGTACCACCAGGCCCGCGCCGAGCGGCCCGAGCGCCGCACCGAGACCGGACAACCCGAGAAACAGCCCGATGACTCGCGCCTGTTCTGCTTGACTAAACGCGCTGGAGATGAGCGCGAGCGCCATCGGCGCGATGGCGGCACTGGCCAGTCCATCAAGAGCGCGCGCGACCAGGAGCATTCCGCCCGTCTGGGCGATCGCTGCAAGCAAGGATGCGCCAATCATGCCGAGGGCGCCGAGCACGAGCACGCGACGCCGGCCATAGACGTCACCCGCGACACCGCCGGCGAGCATAAAGGCGCCGAGCATCAGCTTGCTTAGGGTGACGGCGATTTGCATGACCGCAGAAGATGCACCGAGATCGCGGCGCATAGGGCTCAAGGAAAGGTTCGTGACTGCGGTGCTCACCTCGTTCGTAAGGCTGACCAACACGCAAGCAGTAAAAAGCCACCACCGACGCCCCTCCTGTGTGCTCACTGCCAATTTTGCGAAGGTAGCTTCGTTGCTCATTGAGTCAGCTTTTACAATCCGGTTTCGATGACGGTCTTGTTCGTCCCGATTCTTCAAGCAACCCGGTGCGTCCTTTTTATCTACCTGGCCGGAGATCGGCGACGTCTTCCGCTCAACGCGTTCTGACCCGCTGGTTAGCCGATTCTCCCGCGTCAGACTCAACGCCGACCAAAGCCAGCGAGAACGCTATCAAGCTAGTTTTTAGTGGCAATTTTGCTGCCTTCATTCGTTTCCAACTGACTATGCTCGGACTCTAGAATGATTGGAAAGCAAAATCGATTGAAAATGAGTCAAGTTTTTCCGTGTCCGTCAGACGGCTTTGCTTTTCCAGGATTTAATAGATTGTGCCGCTCGTTTCCGCCCTCCTTCACTTTGCATAAATTAGACGCCCGTGACTTTTACAACGCGTAATTTTCGCGGCCAATGCCTTCTTTAATTTCCTGTGTGTAAAGAGTACGCAAATTTTCGAAACTTCATGCGTTTCCAGGTGTTCACCAGAGTGAGGGGAGTTGTGAAAAGTAAAGGAAACTACCAATAAGTAGTAAAGGAAAACACTACATCCCTTCGCTTTTGGCATTATCGAGATGCAGCTAAAGCCTGCACGCGATAGCCTAGCATACATGCTGTAGTTGGTCGATAAGCTATGAGAAGAGCCTTGGTAGGCCAGGCTTCAGCGAAAAAAGAAACTCCACTTGAAACGACAAAACCAGATATAATTATGATAAAACGCATTCTGCTTCTAGCTGCGGTCATCGGCTTTATCGCTCAATCCAGCGTTTTCGCAGCGGATCCGACACCCGCCCCCAGCCCGGCGAAGGAAACGATTACAGAGAACGCATCCCCTTCGCCATCCCCAGAGAAGAAGACACGTCGTCGCACCCGTGTAGAAGCGCGTAGAAAAGCGCGTGAAACCCGTAGAGAAGCGCGAAAAGAACCAAAGAGTTCGCCCACACCGGAAAAGGCTGAGGCTACACCGACTCCGAAGCAATAAGTCTTATTTTTCGCGATCTATCCGCAAGGCGGACCTAAGCGCGGATAAAACCAGTTCAGCCCGAGCGGTTAGCCCTCGGGCTGATTTTTACGCTGACTTGTGCAAGTCCGCGTGCCTGGCACTTCCCGATCGCCGCAGCGCGAAGTAAAGGTGGGACTTGAGAGCGTCTTGGCGGATGGTGCGCCTTCCGGGCAGTCCGAGAGTTGGCGGAGCGCACGGAGGCGCTGCCCGCATCGGGTGTCGAGATTGGGGATTAACAACGTCCTACGCGAGTACTGCACCATCCATATGGGATGAACGAAGGCTATAGTATTTCTATTGACTCCAATAAAAAGCCAACGAGGATTGCGAAGCGCCATTCCAAAAATCCTATCGGATACTTCGAGGCATCCATAACGTTATCTTGAGGTCTTACGATACGATGCACTAATCCATCGATCCCCCCGACAACGCGCTAGGAGCCGATTCTAGCGCGCTATCTTCGCCCCCGGTAGGGCGGAGAGATACCGAAGCTCAGAACTTAGCCCTCTCAACCCTCGTGCTCTCCAGCCTCGTGCTCTTCACCCCCTTGCCCTCCACCCTCGTGATACCACTTGACCCAGTCGATTGATTCTGGACCACGGTAAACCTGCGGCGGATTTTCAGCGGGTAGATGCTCGGATAGACGATGTTGCTGGTACGCCTGATACTGCACAGGACCGCCGACCAACACCCGTCTATTGGGCCAGTCCGGATAGACGTAGAGGGTTAGCCGGCGTGTCTGTATTTGGGAGATTTGACCGGCAGTAAGGGACTGTAGCTTCGTCTGTTGTGTCGAAGTGGGCGTATGGACCACGAAACCCGAAGCGAGAAGCATATCCGGTTCACTATGGGCCCCGGTCGTCTGATTGCTGGCGCAGCCCGCGGCTAGGAGTAGCAGCGCGAATGCCCCGCCGATGAAACTACATCGAGTATGTAAGTGTGTCATTTTAGGATTTTTGGGTAAACTGAGTCGATATAACGAATAACACGGGAGTAAACCAGAACTCATCAGTATTACCCGTTACGCCGTGATTAATGACGGTTAGCCGCGAAGAATACAAGTCAGAATCGATCACCTTCTTTGCTTTTTTTCTTATTTCCAGGTTCTTTCCCGAGGACGAGACGCTCGTCTGGGTCGGCGGCTCTTCGAGCTTTGACCGCCGCTGGGTTGATGAGACCCGCAAGATTCGAAAGGCGCTATTCGAAGGTTCGCGTGCGGTGGATTGAGGGCAGATCACTGGCCGAGACCTCGACGAAGTGACTCGAGTACCCAGAGAATCGGCCGTGCTCTTAACTGCGACGTCGCGCGACGGGGCGTGGCGATCAACCTCATCTCTTGATCGTCTTCGAGCTTTTGCCGGAAGTCACGACGTGTTGCTAAAGTTGGAAGGGTTAACGGAAATCGAATTCGGCGACGGAAACGCCGTGATCCTTAAGGTCGAACAAAACAGTCATAAGCAGTGTTATTCCTTATCTTTTATTTCCGCGAGGCTATAGCGTTCAAAATTGTCAATCACCGCCTTTTGTGCTGATAGTAGCCAGTTTACCACGTCACCGATCGAGAGAATCCCGACCAGCTCGGCTCCTTCCAGAACGGGAAGATGGCGTACGCGTTTTTCGGTCATTATCCGCATGCACTCTGATACACTGTCTCCTGAGTTAACGGTTAGGAGCTCCTTAGTCATTATATCACTCACGGGAGTATCCTTGGAGGACCTTCCCTTCACGATGACTTTTCGAGTGTAATCGCGCTCCGAAACAACTCCGACTAGTGTTTTATCGTCGACAACCGGCAGCGCTCCGACGTTCTTCTCATCCATTAAGTGGATGGCATCAAAAACCATCGCATGCGGACCAATCGACCAAACGGTGGAGGCCTTTTTATGGGCCAAGATCGAGCCGACTTTTCCACTGATTTCGATATTCATATTCCTTTCCGACAAACATATGTTCACTTTTTAGATCCCAATCACCAATCCGTAAGGGCCGCGACTCCGGGCAATTCCTTCCCCTCCAGAAGCTCGAGAGATGCGCCCCCTCCCGTCGAAATAAAAGTCATCTTTCCCGCGAGGCCGAACTGTTTAACCGCGGTCACTGAATCCCCGCCTCCAATAATGGTCTTCGCATTGGACGCCGCCAGGGCTTCGGCTAATTCCCTAGTGCCGGTCGCGAAATCTGGAATTTCAAAAATCCCGGCGGGCCCGTTCCAGAGAATAGTCTTAGCCTTGCCGATTTCGACCTTGTACTGCGCAATAGTCTCTCGGCCGATGTCAACTGCTTGCCATCCCTCAGTGATGCCTTTACCCGAGGCATGCGCGGGCGTGTTCCGGCTCTGTGTGCCAGCCTTCAAATCGTCCGTCTCGATGTCGTCGACGGGTAACAGAAATTTGATGCCCTTTTCTTGAGCGAGCGCCAAGAGCTCTTCGGCGAGATGAACCTTGTCCGCCTCTACCCGACTTTTTCCCGTTGGAATTCCAAGCGCTTCGTAGAAGGTGTACGCCATGGCACCCCCGATCAAAAACACGTCGGCCTTTTCCATCAGCGCCTTGATCACGGCAATCTTGTCGGAGACCTTCGAGCCGCCCAGAATCACCAGAAACGGCCGCTCCGGATTTGCCAGCTCATCCTTTAAATATTGAAGCTCGCGCTCCATCAACAGTCCCATTGCGGCCTGTGGCAAATATTTAGCTACTCCAGCCGTACTGGCATGCGCACGGTGAGCCGCACCGAAAGCGTCGTTG
>Ga0210387_10000577_pt1 | contig 26284 bp, 22 predicted proteins | sample IncBWC7OmetaG_FD_160108 | JGI IMG/M metagenome (GOLD analysis project Ga0210387, IMG submission 160108) | Forest soil microbial communities from Barre Woods Harvard Forest LTER site, Petersham, Massachusetts, United States - Inc-BW-C-7-O ...
CAGCTCGTTGAGCCCGAGGTCCGTGTGATGCTGACCGTGCAACTCTTCGCCGCTCGCGCCCATCAAAGTTTGAAACGCCGGGTTCGTCTCGACGACGCAACCATCAGCCGCGAACAACACAATGCCGACGGCCGCATGATCAACCACGGTACGAATATCGAGGGGACCCATACGTCAGAGTATCGGTGTAAATTCGCCCCGGCTTTAGCCGCATTTACGCTTCTTTTCGCATTCGGTTGTCACGACGCCCTGCCCCTCGACTCTACGGGGCTCGAACAGGGCCGCGCACCACATCGCGACGCTGCGCGATCGCGCCGAGCGGGCCCGGACCGACGACCTGGCGCTCTTGCGGCATGAGATCATGCACGTGATCTCGATCACCCGGTGGGGATGGGGCGCGCGGAACCAAGCCTGGATGATCGAGGGTCTCGCGAACTTCGCATCAGGCTCCGAGTGGCCATATACGATCGATCAGATGGCCGCCCAGTCGCGCCGCAACGGCGATCAACGCGGGCCGACGGACCTCACCGATGACCATTTCTTGGACGGCGACAGCCCGGCGCACTTTCGCGCCTACATGCTGGCTGGGTCGTTCGTCGGTTTTCTCGGAGTTGATAAATTGCGGCAACTCTGGCAACGTGGTCTGCCTCCCGACGAAATGGCGACGCTTACTGCGCAGTGGAACGATCACCTCCGCACGGTGGGGCTGCCGAGCCAAGGGATCGATCTCGTACACGTGATGCTATGCACCTGCCCATGATGAATCTCCGCTTGGCATTGCGCGACATGGTGAGGCGCCCCACGTTCGCGGCCGCGATCATCCTGACGCTCACGATCAGCCTCGGCGCGACGATCGCGGCATTCGCGTTCATCGACGCCGTATTCCTGACGCGACTCCCGGTGCGCGACCAGGACCGCCTCGTGGTGATGACCGCCAAAGACGCCAGCCTCGTTGGTGAATTTGGGGTCACCCCGGAGACGCGCACGCAACTCGTCCAACGGCGGCGCGCGTTCAGCGACGTCACGGCGTTCATCTCGTGGGGCCCCTACCCGTTCGCGGTTCGCGACGGAAACCACGTCGCGCATCTGTCTCGCTCCGCTGTCGCCGGCAACTTCTTCGATGTCCTGGGCGCCCGCGCCGAGCTCGGACGGCTCCTGCGCCCCGAGGACGACATCAAAGGCGCACCCCAGACGGTTGTGTTGAGCGATCGACTGTGGCGACGCGATTTCGGCGCGGATTCGACGCTGGTCGGACGGGTGCTCTACTTCGCCCGTGAACCCCATCGCGTCGTCGGCATCGCGCCGCCGGAGTTTGCCTACCCAGCGGGGACCGACGCGTGGACCGCCGCGGTCCCGGAATTCGACACCCGCTTCGGCGAGAGCGTGGACAGCCTGCCGTTCTTTCTCGTCGGCCGGCTGCTGCCGGGTGTCAGCCGGAATGCGGCGCGGGCCGAGCTCGAGGCGGTGCTGCGCCTCGTCCTGCCGACCAGCCAGCTCTTCGCCACTTGGAAAATCCGCGGACTCCCGCTCCCGCTGAATGGATCGGTGACGCCGTTCACCGACATCGTGCTCGGTACGGAGCTCCGACCGGCTCTGATCGTGCTCTTCGCGGCGGTCCTCCTCGTCCTCGCGATTGCGTGGGCCAACATCGCCGGGCTGCTGTTGGGCCGCGGCCTGGCTCGCGCCCCGGAGTTGGCCGTCCGGCGCGCGCTTGGCGCGAGCCGCCGGCAGATCGCCGAGTACCTGCTGGTCGAATCGGCCTTGCTCGCTGGCATTGGTGGTGTGCTCGGCTTCGCGCTTGCGGTGTTGCTGATCCACGGCGCCATCGCGTTCGCGCCTTCCGGTCTGCCGATGATCAGCACCGCGCACATCGACCCGGTGGTTTTGGTCTTCGCCTTGGGCATCACCTTGCTTGCTCCGATCGCATTCGGTCTGGCGCCGGCGATGCGCGGCGCGACCCGGGCCGACACGAACCGGTCGGTGATCGGTGGACCCGTCACACGACTGGCCCGGCACGCGCTGGTCGCCGCCCAAGTGGCGCTGGCGCTGGTCGTGCTGTCGGGCGCCGCGCTGCTGGGACGCACGCTCGCCAGACTGGAAACGACGTCGCTGGGATTCGACCCGACGCATCTCCTCTTCTTCAAGCCCGACATACTCGCGGCCGCCGACAAGAGCGACACGGCGATCAACACGCGTATGGGTCGCACGATCCAGGACCTGAGTTTGCCGATCACGTCTTCATACGTGCTGCCGTTCTCGGGTGCCATCCCGGGTGCGCCCTACACGCTCGACGGACAGTCGACTCCTCCCGCGGGGCAGAGCCCGGAAGTGCTCTGCACATACGCGCTGGATGACTACTTCCGTCTCATGGGCATTCCGCTCCTGCGAGGTCGGTCCCTCTCGCGCACGGACGATCGCGGCGCACTGCCCGTCGCTGTTGTGAATGCAGCCTTCGCCCGCAAAGCATGGCCCGGTCAGGACGCGCTCGGGCACCGCATCCATTTCCGCGGTGACTTGCAGCGGGATCGTTGGTGGACCGTCGTGGGTGTGGCGGCCGACGCGCGATTTACCGATGTCTCCGGGCCGCCGACCGAGACGGTCTACCTCAATCCCCGACAGATCGAGTGGGACCCTGACTATTGGTACGTGTTACGGACGGATCACCCGGAGCGGGCCGAGCGGCCGTTGCAGCAGGCCATCGAGTCGGCGAACCCCGCCTTTGGCATCAGCCGCACGGTGACCGGTTCACGTCTGCTCGATACGCGCCTCGCCCGGCCACGCGCGCTGGCGGCGCTGTTCACCGCGCTGTCGGCGACCGCGCTCTTGCTCGCGGCCGTCGGTCTGTTCGGCGTGCTGTCTGGCTACATCCGCGAGCGCCGCCGCGAAATCGCCGTCCGCTCGGCCTTGGGCGCGAGCCCGGCGCAGCTGGGCGCGCTCGTGTTGGCGCAGACGCTCACCATGAGCGTGGCCGGCATTGCGTGTGGGTTACCGCTGGCGCTCGGCGGCTCGCGCGCATTGCGGGCTATGGTCAGCGACGTGCAGGCTCCCGACGTGCTCACCATCGTCGCCGTCGCCATCGTGCTCGTCGTCGTCGTCGCGGCGGCCGCCTATGGACCGGCGATCCGCGCATCGCGCGTTGATCCGAGGACCGCGCTCGCCGAGTAGCTAGAATGCGCCGCCGGCGTTCGTCATGACGACGCCGAAGACCTCGATCGCCGCCCAGAGGTTCGCCAATCGCGTATTCTCGTTCGCCGCATGTTGATTGTTGTCGTAGTTCACGGTCGGCAGGTTGATCAGCGGCTTATGGACCACGGACTCGAACTCGCTCATCGGCAGACTGCCGCCCATGGCGGGGATGACGACGAGCGGCTGGTCGCTGGCCTCGGCCACGAGGTGCTCGATCGCCTTCGAGATCGGCAGATCGAGCGACGTGCGCTGGGCCGCGTAGCCGTTCCCCCACTGGAGGCGGATGACCTTCGGGTGCGCCAGCCGCAACTCGCGATCGACGCTGTCGTGCGCGATGAAAAATCCTTGCCGGCGGATGTGCGCCTCGACGAGCTCGCGCACGTGCGCCGGCGTTTCGTTCGGCACCAGCCGGAAGTCGATCGAGGCGCGCGCCTCGGTGGGGATCGCGTTGGCCGCCGTCGCGCCGACTGCGCCGGATTGGAATCCGCGGAGGTTGATCGCGGGGAGCATGATGCGTTCGGCGAGCCGCGCATCGTTCGCTTCGGTCGCGCCGAGCGCCAACGTTTGGCGCAGGCCCGAATCCGGGCGTGGCACCTTCGCGATCGCCGCTCGCTCACTCGGCAACAATGGCCGTACGTCATCCGTGTAGCCCGCGATGAGAATTTGGCCATCCGGCGTCCGCATGCTCGCCAGCAGCGACGCGAGCTGCGAGATGGGATTGGGCGCCCAGTTGCCGTAGTGGCCACTGTGCAGCGCTCGGGCAGGACCGTACGTGGTGAGCTCCAAGCTCATCGCTCCACGCACGCCGAATCCCACGACGGGGCGGCCCGACTGGTCTATCGGACCATCGCAGAACAGCCATACGTCGGCTTGGACCACGTCCTGGTACTTCTCGAGCATGGCCCTCGCGTGCGTGGAACCCGCTTCTTCTTCGCCCTCGAAATAGAACTTGAGATTCACGGAAGGGCGCAGACCGACAGAGTGCAACGCGTCGAGTGCGGCAAGCATCGACATAATCGGCGCCTTGTCATCGCTCGCCGAGCGGCCGTAAAGGCGTGCTTCGCCGGGAACGGTGTCCCCATCGGCCGGCAGCGCGATGACGTCGGCGCCGTTACGAAGCACCGGCTGCCACGGCGGCGTGGCCCAGTCCGCCAGGGTCACGGGCTGCCCATCATAGTGCGCATAGAGCATGACCGTGTGCGTCGCGCCGGGCGATGCCAGCTCGCCGTACACGGCGGGTGGGCTGCCGGGTAGCTCGAGCAACCGGGCCGAGATACCGCGGCGCTGGAGCATAGCCACGAGGGTGTCGGCGTTGTGTCGCATGTCGGCTGAGTCTGACGCGACGTTGCGTAACGACACCAATGTGGTGAATTCGCGGAGGATCGCGCCCTCATGCCCGACGCGCCAGGCGCGGATGCCCGCCCGGGGATCCTGGGCCTGAGCGGCGTCCGCCACGAGGACGGCCCCAATGATCAGCTTCCTCAGCTTCCAACGATTGGAGTAGTTCCTGCCACTCATTTGCATGCATGAACTTACGCCAAAAATCGAGGTCCGAATCCGGCGTGACAGGAAGCCGGCCCGTGCGAACATTTCGGCTGTGCTACCCAGCCCGGATATTTGCGAGCGTGCCCTCGCCGCGCGTGATGCCCGTTTCGACGGCGTCTTCTACGTCGGCATCACGTCGACCGGCATCTACTGCCGCCCGGTGTGCCCCTCGCGGTTCGCCATCTCCGACCACCGCCGGTTCTTCGCATCGGCCGCGTCGGCCGAGCACGCGGGGTACCGGCCCTGCCTCAGGTGCCGCCCGGAGCTGGCGCCCGGTCGGGGGCAGATGGAGGCCTTGCCTCGTCTGGCTGCGGCGGCCGCCGAGCGGATCGCGGCTGGCGCGCTGAACGGCCGAGGGGTGACGGAGCTTGCATCCGACCTGGGCGTCAGCGAGCGGCACCTCCGGCGCGCGGTCGAGCGCGCGATTGGCGTCTCTCCGATAGCGTTGGCGCAGACCCACCGACTGCTGCTCGCCAAGCAGCTGCTCGTCGACACATCGCTGTCGGTCACGCAGATCGCTTTCGCGAGCGGCTTTCAGAGCCTCCGCCGGTTCAACTCGGTCTTTCGCGAGCGGTACCGGCTAAGCCCCACGGACATTCGCCGGGCGCGGGACGGCGCCCCCGAGCCGCGCCGAACCGACCTGATTCGACTCACGCTGAGCTATCGCGCGCCGCTGGCGTGGGAGTCTTTGATCTCGGTGATTGCGGGCACCCTGCTTCCTGGTGTAGAGACCGTCGTCGACGGCCGCTACGCCCGGACGGTGCGTATGGGCGACCGGACTGGCGTCGTGCTCGTCGAGGACTCGCCGACGAGCAAGGCACACGTGAACGTCGACGTGTCCCCGTCGTTGTTGCCTTCGCTCATGCCGCTCCTCGCCCGCATTAGACGCTTGTTTGATCTCGACGCCGAGCCCAACGTCGTCGATGCGCACCTCGCACAGGGTGGTTTGGCCGACCTGGTCGCCCAGCGGCCGGGGCTCAGGGTCCCGGGCGCATTCGACGGGTTCGAGGTCGCGCTGGCGGTTCTGCTCCAGGCGAGCCCCGAGGGTGAGGCTCGCCGTGTGGTGGCCAGCTTGGGTGAGGTCTACGAGACCGATACACCGGGCCTGACGCACGTCGCGCCATGCGCCACCCGTGCGGCGCAGGCACCCGGCGCGGTCGGGGCGCTGGCGCGCGCGGTCGTGAGCGGCGCCCTGCGATTGGCGCCGGGCGCGGACGCGGTTGCGGCGCGACGTACGCTCATGACGATCCCCGGTGTCGACGACCGCCTCGCCACCACCATCGTCATGCGCGCGTTGCATTGGCCCGACGCGTTCCCTGCATCGGATCGCGCCAGGGCGGAGTCATGGCGCCCCTGGCGCGCGTACGCGGCATTGCACCTCTGGTCATAGGCGGTCCCAGCCGGCTAGTATCGTGGCCATGCGAAATGCCATGGTCGCTCTTTGCGTCGCCGCCATTCCCGTCACCGTAGCAACGACCGCCGGCGCGCAGTCTCCCGACCTCTCGTCCGCCATGCACTGGCGCCAGATTGGCCCGCCACGGGCCGGTCGCGCTCGGGCGCTCGCCGGGGTACCGAGCCAGCCGAACGTCTTCTATATCGGATTCGACAACGGCGGGGTGTGGCGCTCGACGGATTACGGCTCGACCTGGACTCCGCTCTTCGATCAAGAGCCCACGGGTTCGATCGGCGCGATCGCCGTCGCGCCATCGGATCCGAACGTGATCTACGTCGGCAGCGGCGCCGGAATTATTCGCCCGGATCTCGCCGTGGGCGATGGTATGTACAAGTCCACGGACGCCGGCAAGACATGGACACACCTCGGCCTTCGCGAGAGCCAGATGATCGCGATGATCGACGTCGATCCGCGCGATCCCAACCGGCTGTTCGTGGCCGCGCTCGGTCACCCGTATGGCCCCAATCCCGAGCGTGGGATTTTCCGCTCCACCGATGGCGGCCAGACGTTCGAAAAGGTGTTGTATAAGAACGAATACCAAAGCGGCAACGATGTTCGCATCGACCCCTCGAATCCCAATACCGTCTACGCCGCGCTGTGGCAGCAACAGCAGGCCTATTTCGAGGGCGGGTCGTTCGATACGACGGGTGGCGGAATTTATAAATCGACGGACGGCGGCACGACGTGGCGGCCGCTGACGAATGGCCTGCCGAGTGTCATAGAAGCCAACTTGGGGCTAGCGCCGAGCAATACCAATACGCTGTACACGATGGTCGCTGGCGTCGCGGCTGGCGACACGACGACGAACGGTGGACGTGGAAAAGTTTTGTTCTACAAGTCGACCGACGCCGGCGAACACTGGCAACTCGCCAGTAGCGATCCGAGACCGCTGACACGAATTGGCGGCGGAGACGTCCCGACGATCGCGATCGACGGCAAGAACGAGAACGTGGTGTACAGCGCATCGATCGTGTACTGGCGCACCGAAGACGGCGGCTCGAGCTGGGCGCCGATACGAGGGTCCCCGGGTGGTGATGACTATCAAAAGTCGTGGGTGAACCCGACCAACTCCGATATCATCCTGCTCGTCGCCGACCAGGGTGGCGTGGTCTCGGCCAACCGCGGCGCCTCGTGGAGCAACTGGTACACGCAGCCGACGGCCGCGATGTATCACGTGTCGACCGACATGGCATTCCCGTATCGCGTCTGCGGCGGGCAGCAGGACTCGGGCTCGGGCTGCGTCGACAGCCGCGGGGATGACGGCGAGATCACGTTCCACGATTGGCATCCCGCCGACATTCAAGAATACGGGATAGCGGCGTCAGACCCGCGCGATCCCGATCTCGTCTTCGGCTCCGCGCGAACGAACGTCTCGCTCTACAATCGCCGCACGGGACAAACCACGCTCCTGGGCCCCGATCTCACGGGCTACAAGCGGAACGTGCGCACGATGCCGATCGCGTGGTCGCCGGTCGATCCCTCGATCGTGTTCTACGTCTCGGACGCCGTCTGGCGGTCCGCGGACCACGCGCACACGTGGACGCGCGTGAGCCCCGATCTCGCGCGGCAGACATGGGATCCGCCGGCGAGCGCCGGCCAATACGCCTCGCGCATCAAGCCCGGCCCGCGTGGCGCCATCACCGCCCTGGCCCTCTCCCCACACGACATCAACGTCATCTGGGCGGGCACGGACGACGGCAATATCCAAGTCACGATGAACGGGGGCACGTCGTGGTCGAACGTGACGCCCGCTGCGATCAAGCCATGGACGCGCATCTTCAACATGGACGCGGGTCACTTCGATCGCCTCACCGCGTATGCGGCCGCGAATACGCTGCGCATCGACGATCTGAATCCCCACCTCTGGCGCACCCACGACGGTGGCAAGACGTGGACGGAGATCGATAACGGCATCGCGCCGGGCAACGTGACGAACGCCATACGCGAAGACCCAAGAGTCAAAGGCCTGCTGTACGCGTCGACCGACGCGCAGGTCTGGGTGTCGTACGATGACGGCGATCACTGGGCATCGCTGCGCCTCAATATGCCAGCGATATCGGTTCGAGACATCCAGGTAAAGGATGACAGCACGTGCTTGTGTGCCGACCTGGTCGCGGGAACGCACGGGCGCGGCTACTGGATCCTCGACAACCTGACCCCACTCCGCCAGGCCGCGGCCGCACAGGCCGCGCACGGCGCGTACCTGTTCAAGCCGCACGTCGCGGTGCGTCTGCGCACGGGGACCAACGAGCCCACGCCCTGGCCGCCGGAGCTGCCAGCCGGGGAGAACCCGCCGCCGGGCGCGGTGATCGACTACTGGCTGGGCGCCGATGCCTCCGGACCGATCACGCTCGACGTTCTCGACTCTGCTGGCACAGTCGTCCGGTCATACGCGAGCACGGACTCGCTGGTGACGCCGGACGCCGCGCGGTGCCACGAAAAGCCGTCCTCGACGTATTGCGACCTGCCGTTCTATTGGCCGGCGCCGCCGATGCCGCTCGCTCCCACAGCCGGGATGCACCGTTTCAGCTGGGACCTGCGCTTCGGTCCGCTCACGCCCCAAGACATCCTGTGGGGCGGCAGCCCTGACGGAACCGGGGCCGTTCCGTGGCGTACGTATCCTTTCATCAATGCGCCGTGGGCTCCGCCGGGCCGGTATACGGTGCGGCTCACGGTGAACGGCACGCGCTACACACAACCCCTCGTGGTCAAACTCGATCCTCGCATCAAGACCTCGGCGGCCAGCCTGACACTGCTCGCCAGCCTCTCCCGCGAGATGTACCGGGATGCCGAGACCGCGCACGCGGCCTATCGCGACGCGCGGGCGATGTTGGACCGCGCCGGTACCATGCGGGATGAGATCGAGGCACTGGCACCGCCACCGGATACGAGCACGCAACGGCGGCGCAACACGAACACCGAAGAGGAAGACAACGTCGTCGACAACGACGAGGCCGCGGAGTCCAAGCCGACGCTCGAAAGCACGAGCCGTGCATTGCTCACCGCCGCGATGGACATGCAGCGCGCCGACGTGGCGCCGACCGCCGTCCAGGTCGCGGCGTGCGCCGCTGCCCGGAAGGACTATGTAGGCGTGATGGCGCGATTCGCCGCCGTGCGCGCAAAAGTGCAATCCAACAGCCGCTAAAATGCGTCGAGGAGAAATCCACGTGAAGGTCAAAAGTCTGTGTTTCGTGGTGCTTGCCATCGTGTTGAGTGCCTGTAAGGGCCCGGCCGGCCCGGCGTTGGGAGGCACGTGGCAGGGGTTCGTGTACCTGCACGATGAGTTCGGCGCGCCGCTCGTGACCGACTCGGACATGGTGGTCACGGCCTTGCCGACCTCGACGACCAGTACGACGAGTGACGTGGGCGCCTATAGCTTCACGAGCCTGACGACCGGCGTGTATTCCCTGCAGTACATCATGCCGGCCTTCGGCACGTACTTCCTCGCCAACCAGCAGTTCGTGGGCGGAGGCACCGTTCAGATTCCCGGCATCAACCTGGGCAAGGTGTCCGGCGGCGTGATCACCAATCTCGCGTTCACGCCGAATGCCGCCGGCGACACGATCATCGCCACGGGCAACATCGTCCCGCCCCCACCGGGTATCGCGCGTTACGTGCGCTTTTTCTTCGACCTGCAGCCCACCGTTGTCGGCACCGCCGTCACCAATTGGACGGTGACGCTGCCCGTCAGCGGACTGCCGTATGCCGTGACGGGCGCGTCGTTCTCCATCGTGATCACCGCTCAGGACCTGCGTGCATTACAACACGCATTCTCGACCGGCGTCACCGTGAACGCCATCGGGTACGGCGAGAGTTACTACGAGAACTCCTATCCGGACACCATCACGAACACGGGCAAGCCGATCTTCCCCAACCTCTGCCCGGTGGCGTCGAACGTCGCGACGTTCCCGATGGTCTCGTCTCCGTTCTAGGGCTGGGCGTTCGCGAGTTTCCGCACGGCCGCGGCCATCGCCGTCACGCGCGGCGCGTCGGTCGCGGTCCCCGCGTCCGCGTCGAGCTGCGTCGCGAGTTGTGTGAGGCCGGCGCTTCGCGCCTGCCCCTGAAGCTTCTCGGCCGCGTCCAACGAGCGCGCGATCGCTGACCGACGGGCTGCTGCCAAACCATCATCTCGAGCGAGTTGGTCGAGATAGGCGCGCGGCACGGCGAAGATCGCGGGCCACACGAGCCTTGGCTGGTCTTGGACGTTCAGCCAGGCAAAGCGCACGGACTTCGCGGCGTCGATCTCGTTCTGCGAGATGAACGCGCTCGGCTTGAGCTCGAAGAGATCGAGCCCACGCGTGATCTCCGAACCCACGATCAATCCGTTGTACCAATACACCGACCAGTACCCGGCGAGCACGAGCTTCGTGGTGTCCATCGGCCCACGATCGAAGTACGCGATCTCCTGCGGGTGTGACGGGTCGGTCCAGTCGAAGACCGAGAGACCACCCTGGTACCAGCCCTGAACCATCACGTCGCGCCCAGGAATCGGAATCAACGATCCGTTGTGCGCGACGCAATTCTCATTCGGCGTCTGCGGCGCTGGCATCTTGTAGTAGCTCTTGAACGCCATCTCGCCGGAGCTCGTCAGCGTGTAGATCGCGTCCGCGCCCCACTTCATGCTGTCGCCCGGCCGGCAGCGGGGCTGCACGCCACCGCCCCACTCGTCGGAGAAGAGAATCTTCGTGCCGTCGTTGTTGAACGTCACCGAGTGCCACGCGGCGAAGTTCGTGTCGGTCACCGCGTTGATGCGGCGCGGATGCGCGGGATCGCGAATGTCGAGCAGGATCCCGTACCCGCCACACGCACCACCCGCCAACCCAATGGCCGGATACGCCGTGATGTCGTGGCACTGCGTCGGGCCGGATTTTGGCGGCAGCTTGATCTTGTACTTCGCCAAGAGCGCGGCGAACGCGATCGAATCGGGTTTGGACTCGCTATGGTGATCGGCCGCCGCGAGATCCTGGAACACGCGCGGAGAGCTCACGATGGCCGCCTGCTCGGGATGCGCGACCGGCACCTTGATGACCTCGAGGCGGAACTGCGCGGTGTTCGGATTGTCCGTCACCGTTCCGCCGGTGCAGCCGGGCAGCTCGCTCGCCGAGCGCACGGTCGACGAGCCCGACACGTAGATGTAGACGTTGGTCGAGTCGTTGGGGTCGTTGACGAGCGTGTTCGTGTGCGAGCCACGACAGGTCTGGACAATCGTGATCGGCTTGGGGTGCGCGATGTCGCTGATATCGAAGATCCGGATACCGCGAGCGCGCTCATGGCTGACCGTGTCCTCGACGCCCTGCTCGCCGCAGTCGACCCGACCATTCGTCGCCTCGGCCGAGACAAACAACAAGTTGCCGTAAACGGTCTGGTCGCTCTGCGAACCCGGGCACAGGACCGAGGTAGCCAACGTCAGCTTGCGAGGATTGCTGATATCCCAGACCTGATAGCCGCTGTAGTTGCCCTGGAAGACGTATGATCCCAGGAACGCCAGGTCAGAGTTGACCAGGCGATCAGCGCCCGGGTCGTTCCGGTCGATGAATTGAGCCGAAGGTGGCGTGCTCGAGACCATCTGGAGATTCCAGATCGCCTCCTGGGCATTGAACCAGCCGCCCTTGAGTCCGACACGCGGATCCGGGCTCGGTGCGGCCGCGGTTGATACCTGCTGGTGAGAGGCGCACCCTGCTACCACCAGGGCGAGGGCAACTGGAAAGGCTTTCATCACGGAGCTCCAAGCATTTTGGCCATGCGGTCGATCTCGGCCGTTTGGTCAGCGTTCACATCTGAAGCAAACTTGAAAACCACCTCGTCCTGCGCCGCCCCTTGGGTGTCCATCAACTGCTTGACCATGGTCAGCGCGCCTTCGTGGTGCTGGATCATGTACACGAGAAACAACTTGTCGAAATCGGGTCCTCGCGCGCGGTCGAGCTCCGCCATTTGGTCCGGACTCAGCATGCCGGGCATGAGGCCCATGTCCATGGGCATACTCATGTGGCCGGTCGAGTCGGGTACCATTTCATGGCGATCGCCGAGCCAGCGCTGCATGGAGTGGATCTCGTCGCGCTGTGAGACAGCGATACGCGCACAGAGGACCCGCACGTTGTCGCTCGCGCCATGGCTCGGCGCCCAGCCCGCCATCGTGATCGCCTGCGCGTGATGGCTGATCATGCCCTGCATGAACTGCACATCAGCCGCGGTATAGTGGGGTTTCTGCGCTCCGAGCGCGCTCGCGAGAGCTAAGCAAACGATTTGCGTACGAGCTACTGTCATAGCGTGGAAGACAACGTAGCGATGCTCCAGCCCCAACGATAGGTTTGAACTGTTGAAACACGGCGCTCGCTCCAGCCGTACACCCCCAGGAGTCTTCGACCGCCATGATACTATCTGTTTCCCGTCTCGTCGCGGCAACGGTCCTGTTTGCCGCGACCGCTCAGGCCCAACAAATGGGCCAAGAGGCCGCCATGGCCAGGGCGCAACGCGATAGCGCCCGTTTGCCGTGGACCACGGCCGATGTGCAGTTCATGCAAGGCATGATTCACCACCACGCACAAGCGATCGAGATGTGCAAGTGGGCGCCGACGCACGGCGCGTCGGCCTCGGTGCAGACGTTGTGCGGCCGCGTCATCAACGCCCAAGGGGACGAGATCGCGCTCATGTCCCAGTGGCTGCGCGACCGGCGCCAGGATGTGCCGGCGCCCACCGCGACCACAATGAAGATGATGATGAACGGCAAGGAGATGGACATGCTGATGCCAGGCATGCTCTCCCCCGAACAGATGCAGCAGCTCGACGCGGCGCGCGGGCAGGCGTGGGACAAGCTGTTCCTGCAGGACATGATCCAACACCACAAGGGCGCCGTATCGATGGTGCACGATCTGTTCGAGACCCAAGGCGCGGGTCAAGATGAGACGGTGTTCAAATTCGCGTCGGACGTCAACGTCGATCAAACCACCGAGATCACGCGCATGGAAAAGATGCTCTTCGCTCTCACCATCGAGGGGAATGGTCAGTGACCACTGTTTCATCTAGACTCATATTGGGTGCCGTGAGCGTCATCGCTGTCACAGCGTGTGCGCGCTCGGTGTCGACGAATGCGACCACCGGCGTCAGTCCGAGCAATGCCGCCTCGGCGCCGAACCCTGATCCTCGCGTCGGCCTCAAGGCCGGGCGTTTCGATGCCGCCGAAGCGACGTGGAACATGCGCGTGCTGTCGGAGACGAAGCCGTCGGCGAAGTTCATGGAAGAAACCAATTCTGACCTCGCGTTCAGCGGACCGTACGCGATCCAGGGCAGTTACGCCGGCTACCAGATCTGGGACATCTCGAATCCGAAGAGCGTCTCGCTCAAGTCGTTCTACTATTGTCCGCAATCCCAGAGCGACGTCTCGGTCTACAAGAATCTCTTGATCACCTCCGGTGAGGACCGCGCGGGCCGACTCGATTGCGGCGCGGGCGGCATCAAGGATACGGTGAGCAAGGACCGCCTACTCGGCATCCGGATCTACGACATCACTGACATCGCGAACCCGAAGGCGATCGTCCAGGTGCAAACCTGTCGCGGCTCGCACACGCACACGCTCGTCGTCGATCCGAACGATCACGACAACGTGTACGTGTATGTCTCCGGATCGCAGCCGTCGCGTTCGCCCACCGAGCTCGCCGGGTGCATCTCCTCCGACCCGACCACGGATCCCAACTCCGCACTCTTCCGGATCGAGGTCGTGAAGATCCCGCTCGCGCATCCGGAGCAAGCCGCGGTGGTCAGCAGCGGCCGCATCTTCGACAACCTGTCGAAAGAGCCGCACCATGGGAAAGCGCCCGACGACATCAAAGAGATCGTCGAGGCCAAGGCGAAGGGTCTGTTCATCGTGAACTTCGAGGGCGAGGACTACATTGTCCCCGAGCGCTACTCCAGCCACGCGCTCGACTCGCTGGTGAAGGCGCGCGGCGGCAGTGGTACGCCCACGAAGGCTGACAGCGACAGTTTCCGCGCCCTCCTCGACGCGATGGTCAAGCAAATGGGCGGAAAGGACAACGGGAAGGCCTATGCGACAAGCCGTCAGTGTCACGACATCACGGTCTACCCCGCGATCGGTCTCGCCGGTGGCGCGTGCGAAGGGTACGGTATGCTGCTCGATATCCACGACGTGCAGCACCCCCGTCGCCTCGATGCGGCTTCGGACTCGAACTTCTCCTACTGGCACTCAGCCACGTTCAACAACGACGGCACCAAGCTGCTCTTCTCCGATGAGTGGGGCGGTGGCGGCGCGCCCAAGTGCCGCGTGACCGACCCGAAAGACTGGGGCGCGGACGCGATCTACACGATCGACAACGGCAAGCTGCACTTCCAGAGTTACTACAAGCTGCCGGCACCGCAGACGAAGAATGAGAACTGTGTCGCACACAACGGCTCGCTCATTCCTATCCCGGGCCGCGATGTTATGGTGCAGGCTTGGTACCAGGGTGGCATCTCGGTCTTCGACTGGACCGATGCGGCGCACCCGAAGGAGATCGCGTTCTTCGACCGCGGCCCGGTGGACTCGACGCGGATGGTCCTGAGTGGCCAGTGGTCGACCTACTGGTATAACGGCGTCATCGTCGGCTCCGAGATCTCGCGTGGTCTCGATGTGTTGGAGCTCACGCCCAATCCGCTCTTGACGCAGAACGAGATCGACGCGGCCAAGACGGTGCATTACGACCAGCTCAACGTCCAGGGTCAGCCGAAGATGGTGTGGCCCCCGTCGTTCGCGCTCGCTCGGGCATATCTCGATCAGCTCCAGCGGAGCGGAGGCCTGAGCGCCGACCGGCTCGCGGCAGCGCGTTCGGCGTTGGCGTCGGCCGAGAAGGCATCGGGTGCGGCGCGGCGTGATGCGTTGACCGGACTGGCGACGTCACTCGATAACGACACCTCTAGCTCCAACGATGCGAACAAAGTGAGAAAGCTGCAGAACGCCGTTCGCGACCTCGCCTCGGCGACAGTCGCGTAGCGGTTCCACCCACTGAGGAAATGCCAGTGAACAGTGTTCCGTCAAAACTCTTAGCAGGCGCCACCGCGCTCATTGCCGTAACGGCGTGCGCGCGCTCGGTGTCGACCAACGCGACCACCGGCGTCAGTCCGAGCAATGCCGCCTCGGCGCCGAACCCCGATCCTCGCGTCGGCCTCAAGGCCGGCCAGTTCGACGCCGCCGAGGCCACGTGGAACATGCGCGTGCTCTCCGAGACGAAGCCATCGGCGAAGTTCATGGACAAGACGAACTCGGACCTCGCGTTCAGCGGGCCGTACGCGATCCAAGGGAGCTACGCCGGCTACCAGATCTGGGATATCTCGAATCCCAAGAGCGTCTCGCTCAAGTCGTTCTACTACTGTCCGCAATCCCAGAGCGACGTCTCGGTCTACAAGAACCTGCTGATCACGTCGGGCGAGGGCACCGCCGGCCGAATGGACTGCGGCGAAAACGGCATCAAGGATACGGTCAGCAAAGATCGCCTGCTCGGTATCCGCATCTACGACATCAGCGACATCGCGAACCCGAAAGCGATCGTCAACGTCCAGACGTGCCGCGGCTCGCACACGCATACGCTCGTGGTCGATCCGAATGACCACGACAACGTCTACGTATACATCTCCGGCTCCTCCGGGCTCCGGTCGCCTACCGAGCTCGCCGGCTGTGTCTCCACGAATCCGACTACGGACCCGAACTCGGCCCTCTTCCGCATCGAGGTCATCAAGATCCCGCTCGCGCATCCGGAGCAAGCCGCCGTCGTGAGCAGCGGTCGCATCTTCGACAACCTGGCGAAAGAGCCGCACCACGGTCAAGCGTCGGCTGATGTCCAGGCGGTCGCCGAGGCGCGTGCCCAGGGCAAGTTCACGGTGAACTTCCTTGGCGATGACTTCATCCTTCCCGACCGGTTCTCGAAGTACTTGCTCGACTCGCTCGTGAAATCCCGCGGCGGCTCCGGCGAGGCGACAAAGGCTGACAGCGATCAGCTGCGGCGCGATCTGCCCGAGATGGCGCGGAAGATGATGGGCGAGGAGCCGAACTCCACGACCTACTCGACGCACCGGCAGTGCCACGACATCACGGTCTACCCGGCGATCGGTCTCGCTGGTGGCGCGTGCGAAGGGTACGGGATGCTGCTCGATATCCACGATGTGCAGCACCCCCGTCGCCTTGACGCCGTCTCGGACTCGAACTTCGCATACTGGCACTCGGCGACGTTCAACAACGACGGCACCAAGCTGCTCTTCTCCGACGAGTGGGGCGGTGGTGGCGCGCCCAAGTGCCGCGCGACCGATCCCAGGGACTGGGGCGCCGACGCGATCTACACGATCGATAACGGCAAGCTCCACTTCCAGAGTTACTACAAGCTGCCGGCGCCGCAGACCAAGTACGAGAACTGCGTCGCGCACAACGGATCGCTCATCCCGATCCCAGGCAGAGACGTCATGGCGCAGGCGTGGTACCAGGGCGGCATCTCGGTCTTTGACTGGACCGATGCGGCGCACCCGAAGGAGATCGCGTTCTTCGACCGCGGACCGGTGGACTCGACGCGCATGGGCAACGGCGGCGAGTGGTCGGCCTACTGGTACAACGGCGTGATCGTCGGTTCCGAGATCTCGCGTGGTCTCGACGTGTTGGAGCTGACGCCCAATCCGCTCCTGACGCAGAACGAGATCGATGCAGCCAAGACGGTCAAGTGGGCCGAGCTCAACGTCCAAGGTCAGCCGAAGATGGTGTGGCCCCCGTCGTTCGCGCTCGCTCGGGCGTATCTCGATCAGCTCCAGCGCAGCGGAGGCTTGAGCGCCGACCGGCTCGCGGCAGCGCGTGGGGCGTTGGCGTCGGCCGAGAAGGTATCCGGTGCCGCACGGCGTGATGCGTTGACCGGACTGGCGACGTCACTCGATAACGACGCCTCCAGCTCCAGCGATGGGAACAAGGTGAGAAAGCTGCAGAACGCCGTTCGCGACCTCGCTACCGCGACGGTCGCGCAGGCTGGGCCGGGCTATTACGTGAGCGGCGAGCCCAATGCGCTCTACGTGATCGACGGCAAGATCGTCATGTCCGACTCACCGGCCAAGCAAGAGGTGAAGCCGGAATCCAGTATGCAGCCGATGCTCTACATCGACGGGAAGCCGTTTCCAGTCGAGCGGCCCTGATTTACACGGCCGGATGCGCCCGCGCGATAATCGCGGGCGCATCCGCGCCAAGGGTCTCCCCCGACAGCCGGGTCGCGCAGAACGCGTCAGCGACCACCGCGGGCGCGAATCGCACGAGCAACGCAGCCTGCAACGCCAACACGATCATCTCGGCCAGCCGCCGCGCCTGTGCCTCGTCGGCCGATGTCAGCATCGCGTCTAGTCGACTCACATACGCGTCGAGCCGGGCATCAGCACCGCGAGCTCGAGCGAGCTCGGTCCGTATTGCATCCGCTGACTCTGGCGTGCGTTCCAAGGCACGCAGGACATCGAGACACATGATGTTGCCCGAGCCTTCCCAGATCGAATTGACCGGCGCCTCTCGATAGAGTCGCGGCATGGGGCTCTCTTCGACGTACCCGTTGCCGCCGAGCACCTCCATCGCTTCGCCGGTGACATGGATCGCGCGCCTGCAGATCCAGTATTTCGCCGCCGGTGTGAGTACCCGCCGCAGCGCGATCTCGTCATCGTCGAACGCGCGCGCCAATCGCATGGACAGTACCGTCGCCGCCTCGGACTCGAGCGCGAGATCGGCCAGCACCGTCGTCATGAGGGGCTGATCGACGAGTCGCTTGCCGAATGCCACGCGGTGCGTCGCGTGGTGGATTGCCTGGGTCACGGCCTGTCGCATAAGGGCCGAGCTGCCGAGCGCGCAGTCGAGCCGCGTGTAGGTGGCCATCTCGATGATCACGGGGATCCCGCGACCTTCCTCGCCGACGAGCCACGCCGTAGCGCCCTCGAACTCGGCTTCGCTCGATGCGTTGGACCGGTTGCCGAGCTTGTCCTTGAGCCGCTGCAAGCGTATCCCATTCACGCGACCATCGGGTGTCCATCGGGGCAGGAAGAAGCACGAGAGTCCACCAGGCGCCTGCGCCAAAACAAGAAAAGCATCGCACATGGGCGCCGACATGAACCACTTGTGGCCTGTCAGCCGATACTCGTCGCCATCGCGTTCGGCTCGCGTCGTCGTCGCGCGGACGTCAGAGCCGCCCTGCTTCTCGGTCATGCCCATGCCGACGAGCGCTCCAGTCTTGCGCGTCACGGGCTGAAAGCTGCGGTCGTACCGCCGCGATAAGAGGAGTGGTAACCACGCATCTTGGCTCCGAAGCGCGGGGACAGCGCCGTACGTCATAGTGAGCGGGCATTGCACGCCGGCCTCGATCTGCGAGAGCATCACGACGCCGGCCGCACGGGCAACGTGAGCGCCGGGCTTTGGCTCGCTCCACGGCCCGGTGTGAATGCCTTCGGCGACACCGAGGGACAGCAGTTGGTGCCACGTGGGATGAAACTCGACAGCGTCGCGCCGCCGGCCGTAGCGGTCGAACGAGTGCAAGACCGGAGGATTCCGGTTCGCCTGCACACCCCACTCGATGACCTCGGCGCTGCCAAGTCTCTGGCCAAATGCCCGAAGGTGATCCTCGGCCCAAGCCGCCCCTTCGCGCGCCACCGCCTCGCGGAGCACGAGATCGCCCTCGTACAGGTTGTAGTCGACAAGGGGCGGCGGCTGATTGAACACTTCGTGCGTTACCAAATAGTCACCCGGTCCGCCGTGAACGATTCCACGACGGTGCCGCCGCGACTGACGGTCCATTGGCGCGGATAATGGTCGCGCCAATGTGAGTAGACGGTCGTTGCGCCGTCGAGCTCGACCGCCAGATGCGGCAGGCAGGTAACCCGCACCATCCGGCCGCGCCACGTAAACCTCACGGTGGCTGGGCCATCGCTTGTCAGATCTGGCGCATCGAGCGCGGCCAGCAAGACATTCTCCGGCGCCTCGGTAAACCAATCGTCGCTATCGTGCGGCGTGTGCACGCTATGATGCGACACGCCTGGTGCAACGATCACGGTCACATCCTGCACTAACCTGGGATGTCGATCATCCCGTGTCTCGGCAAATGCGAACGTCGTGAGATTGTCGCCCGTGGCGTATCCGGCGCCTTCGATCCGGACGCTGTCGATCGATCGCGCGCGCGCCTCGCCGCCCAACGAGTCCAGTGCAGCGTGTACGCGATCCCGAGGCGAGAGTTGAACGAACGCCAGTGCTAGATAGACGAAAATCATCGTACCCGAAACCGGGTGCGCAGCGATCGCTCGCCGACGACGGAGAATATCACGACCCGGCTCGCTTTCTGGGGCCGCGCCCAGCCGAGGGCGAAGAAGCGGGTGAGCATGGCCCCGCCGAGTGCGCCGGCGAGATGATGGCGCCGCACGCTCCAGTCGAGACAGGGGAGGCACATCGGCCGCCGGCGGCGTTCCATCGCGCCGAGATCGATGCCGATGGTGCCACAGAACCGCTCGCCGTCGGACGTGAGCGCAAGCCCATCGTCACTCGTGCGCAGCATTCCCTGCTGGGTGAGGCTGTCGAAGACGAGCACGCCGAGCTCTCCCGCGAGGTGATCGTAACACACGCGCGCCTTGCGCATCGCCGGATCATTCGGCCCCGAGTCGATGCGCACGGCGCCCGTCCGCTCGGCCAAACCGGTCAGATGCTCGATGACGGTACCCACGTCGTGATCGGCCAGGCGAAAGTAGCGGTGACGGCCGATGTTCTCGACGGCAACGAGATGGGCATCGACGAGCTTCGAGAGATGCGAGCTGGCCGTCTGCTTCGTCACGCTCGCCGCGCGCGCGAGCTCGGTCGCCGTATGCGACCGGCCGGCCATGAGACACATGAGCATCGTCGCCCGTGCGCGATCTCCAATGAGCGAAGCGACGGCGGCAATATTCGGGCTGTCGGCCATGGTTCCAGCATAATCGAACCATGGCCGGCCGACAAGCGACTATATCTCTTGGCCATGCGGGCCGAATTCGGCGAGTACGCCGACCGTCGGGCGCGTATCATCGTGGCCCGATGACTCGCGCGCTCATCCTGCCGGGCTTGTACGACTCTGGCCCGGAGCACTGGCAATCGCTGTGGGAGCACGACGACCCGACGTTCGTGCGCGTCGTGCAGCGCGACTGGGAGACGCCCATCCGCCAAGAATGGGTCGGCGTGCTCGAAACCGCGGTCGCCGCCACCGGCGATGACGTCGTGCTCATCGGGCACAGCACCGGCTGCGCGCTCGTGGCATTTTGGGCCGCGGCCACCTCGCTCCGCGTGCGCGGCGCGCTCCTCGTGGCGCCGTCCGACACGGAAGCACCGAGCTATCCGATCGGGCCAACGGGATGGCGACCCCTCCCTCTCGTCCCCCTTCCGTTTCCGAGCATCGTCGTCGCCTCGAGCAACGATGAGTACGCGACCTTGGATCGCGCCCGCCTCTTCGCGGATTCGTGGGGCAGCCGCTTTGTCGACCTCGGCGCGGCCGGGCATATCAACGCCGAGAGCGGCTTGGGCTGTTGGCCTCGCGGTCGCGAACTCTTAGCCGAGCTCCTGTTATGAACCGGATAGAAATCTTTCGCCGCCTGCACCAATCCGGCTGCTTCGTCATTCCAAACCCGTGGGACCCCGGCAGCGCTCGGCTCCTCGCCTCACTCGGCTTCCCCGCGCTCGCGACGACCAGCTCCGGCATCGCCTGGTCACTCGGCCGCCAGGACAATCACGTGTCGCTCGACGACGCCATCGCGCACATCCGCGCCATCACGCACGCGGTCGACATCCCGGTCAACGCGGACTTCGAAGGGGGATTCGCGACCGACCCGGACGGCGTCGCGAAAAATGTGACGATGGCGCTCAAGACCGGCATCGCCGGCATCTCGATCGAAGACTCGACGGGCGACAGCGCGCGGCCGCTCTTCGACTTCGCGCTCTCCGTCGAGCGCATGCGAGCGGCTCGTCTTGCCGTCAATGCGAGTGGCACCGGCGTGCTGCTCACCGGCCGCTCCGAGGGCTACATCGTCGGGCGGCCGGATCTCGCCGAGACGGTGAAGCGGCTAGCGGCATATGCCCAGGCGGGGGCCGACTGCCTCTACGCCCCGGGCATTCGGACGAAGGCCGAAATTGTGGCGGTCGTTCAGGCGGTGGCGCCCAAGCCCGTGAACGTCCTCGTCGGCAGCGATGTCGCCACCGTCGCCGAGCTCGCGGCACTCGGCGTTCGTCGCATCAGCGTCGGCGGGGCGCTGGCTCGTGTGGCATGGGCCGGCTTTCTCGACGCGGCCAAGGAGATGGCCGAGAAAGGCACGTTCGCGCGGCTCTCCTTCGGCATCCCGTTCAACGAGATTGATAGCTCGTTTGCTCCGGCACGATCTGGTAGCTGACGAAGGCCAGTGACTGGCTGTCCGGCGACCAGGAGTTCACGTTGATCGTGCCCTGGCCGCCGAAGAGTTTCGCCAGCTCGTCGATCGCCCGCGTGCCGAGGTCCATCACCCTGAGCCTCACATCTTTGTTCTCGGGATGATCCCCGACGCCGCGCTCGTACGAGAGAAACGCCAGCCACTTGCCGTCGGGTGAGATGTGCGGGAACCAGTTGTCCCATGCGTCGTTGGTCACTTGCTCTTGCTCCGACCCATCCGGCCTCATTCGCCAGATCTGCATCGATCCTGATCGATCCGAGTTGTAATAGATGTACTGGCCGTCAGGTGAGAACTCGGGCCCATCATCTTTCCCAGGATTGGTCGTCAGGCGCGTCTCGGCGCCGCCATTCACCGAGATGCGATAGATATCAAAATTGCCGTTGCGCAAACCACAATAGACGAGGGTCTGGCCGTCGGGTGACCACCCATGAAAATACGATGGCCCGTTCTGGGTGACTCGGCGCGTTGCGCCCGCTGACCTCACGTAGATCTGCGATGGCTGATTGTTCGTTTGGTCGCTGAAGGCCCACGATTTCCCATCGCGCGTCACACCGTGGTCATTGTTGATGTTATTCAGCGGGTCGAGGTCGACGGATGCCGTGCGCCCGTCGCGCAGTGTGTAGAGGCGGCCCTTGGTGTTGAAGTACAGCGTCCGAGTGTCATCCGGAAACCAATTTGGCGCTTCGATGCGCTGCGGCTGCACGACGACGTACGCCACGCGCCGGTCTTTCGACGCGAGCGAGATCGTCTCGAGCGTGTTAATCAGAGTGGTAGCCGAGCCGGACGCCGGTTTCCCGAGAACGACGTTCGAAAACCGCGCGGTCTCCAGGCGTCCGGTGTTGTGCGCCGTGACCGCGAGGCCGATGTAGTAGTCGCCGGTCAGGTGGACTTTCGTGGCACCGCCCGCCGGGGCGCCGTCGACGTACATCGAGACATAGTCCCCGCGCTTCTCGATGCGGAGCCGGGTCGGCGCGAGAATGTTGGACTGGATCTCGTGGGTGGCGTCGCCCTTGGCCTCGCGCCATTGGAGCGATGTCAGCCCGTCGCCATGCCGGGCAGCGTCGATGTAGGGCGAGTCGGGATCAAGCGATTGCCGGAGGAGCAGACACGCTTTCCGGTGCGGCTCCGGACTCGAGCCGACAAATTCAACGGTCGCCTCGAGCGAGACGTCGCCTGAGACTTTGATCCAGACGTAGTGAAAGTGGTCGGCGGTGCCCCACATATTCTCACCACCGCCGGTGACCGTATAGGTTGCGGTCGCGGCGTCGTATGTGACCGACCCCGGACCGACCGTCGATGGCTTGCCGACATCGCCGTGACTCGTAAAGATGCCGACACTCAACATCAAGAGGAGATGCATGCTTTCATCTTACACGCGCCTGGCCCTCGCCGCGACGGCAGTTGTTTTTTCGCAACCGGGCACGACGCAACGGGTCCCGCAATTCGAGAACGACCAGGTGAAAGTCTGGCGGTCGACCGTCATGCCGAACGCGCCGCTTCCGTTACATCGCCACGAGCATCCGCGCGTGATTATCGCCTTGACCGGTGGGACGATGAACATCGTCATCCAGGGCGGCGCCACCGAGACGCACCAGTGGGAGACCGGAAAGGCCTATTGGCTCCCGGCGAATCCGCCGGGTGAGATGCACACGGATGTCAACGCCGGTGACAAGCCCATCGAGGTGATGGTCGTCGAGCTCAAAACCGCGCGCTGAGCTTGTCTGGCGCCCTGTGCTTTGGGTAGCTTCGCCGTCCTCTCTCCAGCACGGGTGGGACTATGAGCCACATGATGAAGATGCAGGACGGCACCCATATCTATTACAAAGATTGGGGCCACGGACAGCCGGTCGTCTTTAGCCATGGCTGGCCGCTCAACGCCGACGCATGGGAAGATCAGATGAACTTCCTGGCGTCACACGGCTTCCGGTGCATCGCCCATGATCGCCGGGGCCACGGCCGGTCGTCGCAGCCGTTTACCGGCAACGACATGGATACGTACGCCGACGACCTGAACACGGTCGTACATGAGCTCGATCTGCACGACTGCATTCATGTCGGCCACTCGACTGGCGGTGGCGAGGTCGCGCGTTACATCGCGCGTCACGGCACCAGCCGGGTCGCCAAGGCTGTGCTCGTCAGCTCGGTGCCGCCGCTCCTGCTCAAAACGCCTGACAATCCCAATGGCGTGCCGATTGAGATCTTCGATCAGCTCCGCGCCGCTATGTTAACCGACCGGTCCCAGTTCTGGATCGACTACGCCGACACCTTCTATGGCGGCAACCGCCCCGGCTCCAAGGTCTCGCAGGGCGTCAAGGACACGTTCTGGATGCAAGGCATGTTGGCCGGCCTGCCGGCGGTCTATCAGTGCATCAAAGCGTTTTCGGAGACCGACCAGCACGAAGACCTCGAGAAGATCGACGTGCCGACGTTGATCATTCAGGGCGACGACGATCAGGTCGTCCCGCCCGCACTCGCCAGCAAACTCCAGGCAGAGATGATCAAAGGCGCCGTGCTCAAGGTCTACAAGGGCGCACCGCACGGCCTGCCGACGACGCACAAAGACATGTTGAACGCCGATCTTCTGGCGTTCATCGAACAGCCGGCCATGGCGGGAGTCTGACGAGCTAGCCGCCGTACCCTCGCGCCATCGCCGTCGCTGCAAGCACCATGAGCACAACCAGGCCTGCTTGCACCCGACTGATCAGCGCGAAGCGCGGGACCAGATGCGTGTCCGGTTGCTCGCCACGAGCAACCTGGACACGCCAGCGGATCAGCGTAATCATAGGCGCGACCTCGAGCACGAGGATGGTGATCAGCAGCGTCATCTTCGCGCGAAAGAACGTATTGTGCAGATAATACGCGCTGCCCTTTTCTAGTCCACCGAACGCGCGCATGAGCCCCGTTCCGATCCACAGGATCGCGGCGATCCCCCACCAGGTATCCGCGTAAAAGGCCCGGCGAAGATCGGGAGGACTCGCGCCGAGCATCTGACCGCGTGCCCACACCGCGCCCAGGCCGATGCCGAGCGCGAGGAGATGGACGGCAGCAAAAGCCCAGCGAGTCATTGGGCCCCCTTCGCGAGAGCATCCGGGGCGGCCAGAACCGCCACGAGCCCGTTCGGCAGATTATGCCGCGCTTGGAGATATGCAGGCGCGTTGTAGGAGATCGACACCTTGCCGTTCGCGTCCTCGGCGACGAGCAGCTTCATCGGCAGGTCGATCGCGATGCTCGGGCTGGCGATCATGAGCGGCGTGCCGCCCTTGGGATTGCCAAAGATCAGCAGCTTCGTGTTGGGCATCGTGAGCCCGGCCGCCTTTGCCTCGCCGCTGTGGTCGACCAGCGCGAAGAGCTTGATGCCCTTGGCTTGTAGCTCACGCTGGATGGTCGCGACTGTCTCGTCGACCGAATGCTGGCTTGGCAGCGTCACGATGCCATTGTCCGCGCTCATGTGTGCATGTTCCCCGTTGGCGTGACTGAAGAAGAGCAACCCGACAACCATAGCGAATCCCAGCGCGGCGAGCAGAGCGGCCAGGCCGACGCCGAGGCGTGAGGCGCGGCCGAGATCCGTGCTGCCCTCCTTCAACTCTCGCACCAGCCGCAGATAGTTCCATGCGCAGCCGATGTTGACGACCACGCCGAGGGCAACAAGCGCCGCGCCGAGAGAGGTTCGCTCGGCTGCCAGGTAATCGGCCGGACCACTCATCGGCCACCTCGGGCCACGCCAGTAATGGTCACGATTGTATCCGGGTCCCGCGGGTCGCGTCCACTGATCTGTAACGGCACCTCCGACCCTTCAAACGGATCCGGCGCGATGATGAGATCATCCCCATCCAATCGCACCATATAGCCGAACTCGCCAACCTGCATGTCGGCGGCCGTGCAAAATGTCAGCGACGCCAAATCCCCGATGCGCAGGAACAAGTAATCGGACAAGAGTTGCTGCTGAGGGGCGAAGCGATCACGCATGGCCTCCATCAGGGGAAAGAAGTCCGCCCAGTCGGGATCGGACCGATAGCGGCTATACACGTGAGCGGCGTGATGCGCGACCAGTGCCGCCGCGTAAGGAGTCCCCGCAAGCCGAGCAATCGCGCGCGGCCAGACGTCGCGTTTGATGTCGCCAGACACCGTCATGAAATCGAGAACGACACCGGTGGCGGGATCGCGGAGGAACTGAGCGTCGATCTCCCGCCACCCGTTGTCGTGCTCGGCGACCGCCAACAGGATGTCGTCACGCCGCGGCGAGGTGGGCAGGCCGTCGGCACGCCAGGACCTCATGATATGGGCAGCCAACGCGGCGTGGTCGGGCTGCGTGATCGCCACGCGCGTCGGCCCGTTAGGGCGAAGAATCATGGCCTAATATAGGCAGGCTTGACTTGTTGTCGCCTGCCGACAACAATAGGGGCATGAGCCCTGACGATCGCCTGCAAGGCACCCTGGACCTGCTCGTCCTCCGGACACTGGCCGACGCGCCGCTCCACGGCTGGGCGATATCGCGGCGTATCCGCGAGCGCTCCGGCGACGTGCTCCAGGTCAACCAAGGGTCGCTCTACCCCGCGCTCCATCGCCTGGAGAGCGAGGGCTGGCTCGCGTCGGAGTGGTCGGTTGTCGGTGGCCGGAGAGCGAAGGTGTATCGGCTGACCACGCAAGGACGGCGCGCATCCGAACGGGAGGAACGTGGCT